>Ga0065721_10052060_pt1 | contig 12775 bp, 15 predicted proteins | sample Mesricmetagenome_FD_59108 | JGI IMG/M metagenome (GOLD analysis project Ga0065721, IMG submission 59108) | Mesophilic microbial community from rice straw/compost enrichment Sample: eDNA_1 v2 (version 2) | ecosystem: Engineered > Solid waste > Grass > Composting > Bioreactor | place: USA: Davis... | reverse complement strand
GCTCATGGAAAGAGAACAGGCGGTATTGCCGCCGTTTTCGCATTTTGCCGTATTTCGCGCGGAAAGTTATGCAGAACAACATGCCGCGCATTTTCTCTCTGCGATAAAAGAAATATGCACTGCTTCTGCAGGCGCCGTGACCTTATTAGGCCCCGTACCTGCTTTGATCGCAAAACGTAAAGGAGTATACTGCCAGCATTTACTGGTCAAGGCAGACCGGCGCGGCACGTTGCAGCATTTACTAAAAAATGTGCTGCAGCACATTGAGAAATTATCGCCAGGCCATTCTGTCAAATGGGTGTTGGACGTGGACCCTGTAGAAGTGGTTTGACATTGGTTACAAGGGAGAAAAACAGTGAAACTGATTACCCTCAATATTTGGGGCGGCCATATACGCGAACCGCTTTTAAACTTTATCAAATCCAACCAGATGATTGATATCTTCTGTTTCCAGGAAGTGTATCACAATGCACCGGACAAGATATCAACGGAAGACCGTCCGGTAAGTCTCAATGTTTTTTCGGAACTGCAGGAACTGCTTCCGGGTCATCATGGTTATTTCAGGCCGGTGGTGAATGATATTTACGGCATCAGTGCTTTTGTGCGGCAAGACATAAAAGTGTTAAGCGAGGGTGAAATTACTATTCACGATAATCCATCTTACTCTGGTCGCGGACCGACGCACGGCAGAAATTTGCAGTGGCTGGAATGTGCTATAGACCAGAAAGTTTTCTCAGTATTAAATGTACATGGACTTTGGAATGGTAAAGGCAAGGCAGACAGTCCTGAACGAATTGCTCAGTCCCAGCGGATCCGAAATTTTATGGATACCATCAAATCGCCTAAAATTTTATGCGGTGATTTTAATTTGCGGCCGGATGTGGAGAGTATGAAAATCCTCGAGCAGGGAATGCATAATCTGATTAAGGCTTATAACGTTACTTCTACGCGTACGCGCTTTTATACCAAAGAAGAAAAATTTGCAGATTATATTTTGACTTCGCCTGAGATCACAATTAACCGATTCGAAGTTTTGAAGGATGAAGTTTCTGATCATGCACCTTTGCTGCTGGATTTTGCCTAGCGGATCAATTTCATTTACATTCTGTTTGGTTGATCACTCTCTAGCGTCATTGCTAATTCCCTCCATGTCATTGCTGTAGGGGTTAGGCCATTTGTTGATGAAACTGCATCTGTCATTGCGTTCGCGTCGAAGGAAAGCGATATAATGCTGTCATCCTGAGAGCGTTTTTTTGCTCGAAGGATCTCTCGATGTACAAAAGGAGATCCTTCGCTTCGCTCCACTACTGTCCGGTGAACTAGATTAGATGCACCGTTGTTTCGCTGCTTGTCCACGGGATCTAGCATGGGGTTGTTATTTATTTTTAGAAAACGCTTGCAAAATTTCTATAGGTAGCGGAAACACAATAGTGGAATTCTTTTCTTCAGCAATATTCGACAGCGTTTGCAAATAACGCAGCTGTAGCGCTTGCGGTTGCTGCGATAATATTTGCGCTGCTTCCAGCAATTTTTTGGAAGCTTGCAATTCGCCATCCGCATGAATGACTTTTGCGCGGCGTTCACGTTCAGCTTCGGCCTGTCGGGCAATCGCGCGAATCATGCTTTCATTCAAATCAATATGCTTGATTTCTACCATGCCGATTTTAATTCCCCAGGCATCCGTGTGTTCATCCAGAATTTGCTGAATATGTGCGTTCAGTTTATTGCGCTCAGCCAGCATTTCATCCAGTTCATGCTGTCCAAGCACAGAACGAAGCGTGGTTTGAGCAAGCTGACTTACGGCGGTTTGATAATCTTCCACTTGAATGATGGCGCGTTGCGGATCAATGACACGGAAGTAGACAACGGCATTTACGCGTACCGAAACATTATCGCGTGAAATGACATCCTGTGGCGGAATATCCATCACGACTGTGCGCAGCTCAACACGCACATATTGTTGAATGATCGGTACGACAATGATTAATCCGGGGCCTTTTACACGCCAGAACCGGCCGAGTGTAAATACGACGGCACGCTCATATTCGCGTAAAATATGAAAAAAATTGAAGAGAAAAATAAGAACAATGAGCGCGACAACAAGATAAGCTATGTACATGGTTATTCTCCTGATTTTTTCTCTTTACCCTCGGTCGGTATGACGACTAAGGTCAATCCCTTTATATCCGTTACCTTTACTTTCTGCCCAGCCTCAAGCATGACGGGTGATTTTGCTTCCCAGATTTCACCCAGCAGGCGTACGACAACCTGTTCGTTCATCACGCTTAACACAGTGCCTTCAGCACCAATCAATCCTTCCTGACCCGAGACAATCGCTTTTTTATGGGACTTGATGGCGAGGCTGATCACAATAAAAAAGAAAGCGATGGTGATGATGCTCATGCTGAGGATGAGCACCCACGTCAGACGATAATAGGGATTATTCACGTCAAATAGCATGACTGATCCTATAATAAATGCGATGACGCCGCCGATGCCGAGTGCGCCAAAACTTGAAACGTAGACTTCCAAGATCATAAACATGATACCAAGAAGGACGAGCGTCAAGCCCACATAATTAATGGGCATTAATTGAAATGCGTACAGGACAAGTAACAGGGAAATGACACCCGCTACCCCAGGCAGGACCAAGCCGGGATTGGATAATTCAAAAAAGATACCGTAAATGGCAATCAGCATGAGGATGTAGGCGATATTGGGATTGGTGATGAAAGAGAGGAATTCATAACGCCAATCTGTGGGCATTTTTTCAAGCTGCAGATCTTTTGTTTTGACTGTTTCAGAAACACCCTGCACAAGCGCTTTCCGTCCATCCAGTTTTTGCATTAATTGCGGGTAATCATCGGCAATTTCGTCAATGACTTTCATCCGCTTTGCTTCATGCGCAGATAAACTCGCGCCCTGCCGCACTGCTTTATCTGCCCAGTCGGCGTTTCTGCCGCGTAGCTCTGCGAGGCTGCGGATGTAGGCGGCAGCGTCATTGACGGCTTTTTGCTGGGCGGTGCTTAATGTTTTTGAATCCCCTTTTTCAGGCTCTTGCATCAGATGGACAGGCGAAGCGGCGCCTACATTTGTGCCTGGCGACATGGCGCTTAAATGGCTGGCATAAAGAATAAAAGTACCCGCGCTCGCCGCCCGCGCGCCCGAGGGGGCGACGTAGGTAATGACTGGAACAGGTGAGGTAATGATGGCTTCATTGATACCCCGCATGGAGGTTTCAAGCCCGCCAGGGGTGTTTAACTGAATAATAACTACAGCGGCGCGTTCTTTTTGGGCAAAGAGAATGCCGCGCTTAACGTAATCCTGTGTGGCGGGTCCAATGGCGCCATTAATGTCTAATACGATGGCTTTTTCCGCGGCGAAAACTACCGACGAGAAAAGTAAGACAAGTAAGCTTGCTAGCCCTATTCCTTTGCGCATGCTGTGTCTTTGATTTAATGAAGATAATCACATTATACCCTTGGATGACGAATGTTGCTTGCAAATGCCATGTAACTGATTGATTGTATATCAATTTACCTAAAATGGATAAGTTTTTATCTTTTATTGAAAATCTGAATATATTAAAATCTTTTAAAAATAAAACCTAAAAGCGACGGAGTGAGATGAAAACAGATCAGAGTATTTTATACATTCCTTTTAAGGAAGAAAACGATCTTCTTGAACCAGCCAAGCACTGGGCTGAAAAGCTAAAAAATAGAAAAAAATATTCAATTATCCAGTTTGGTTCAAGCGAAAAGCGGTTCATACCAGGAAAATTTTCTGTCTATATCTTGGGGCACGGTGTCGCTTCCCCGGAGAGATATCCAGCCCATATTGTAAGTCATAGAACGAGCTGTGAGGCAGAGACAATACTATCTATTGAAGAAGTTGCCGATCGGTTTAACCAGGACTTTCTTTATTATCTGCCGAGTATTTTAAGGGTCAAACTTTATTTCTGTAATACGGTCGGAAATGCAAAACAGATTGCCGAATTATTTCGTGATCGCCTGCTTTGTGCCGATCCTGTCAAAATAGACTATTATGCCGGGACCTTAGGCGCACCGTCACATGAACCTTATCCGCAAAAATATGCATTTTTTTCCAATGGCTTTTTTATGAGAGCTTCCTGGGCGCGACGATCATTATTAAAAGATATACGGGAAGATGACCAGAATCAGGCGAGAGAGAATGTCAAGCAGCGTTCATATTCCCGATTCTTGAGCGAAGCCAAAAAAAGAAGGGTAAAGGGATATTGGGAGTGCGGGGATGAAAAAAGGAACCTCCTATTAACCCATAGGAGAACCAGCAGCTCCTGAGGCCTCTTACGGGACAGCATTGACCTGCATTGTCAGCCTGCTATACTTGCCCGGTCAATATGCCGGGGTGGCGGAACTGGTAGACGCGTCGGTCTCAAAAACCGATGAGGGTGACCTCGTGCCGGTTCGATTCCGGCCCTCGGCATATCAGATTAACCATCTTCTGTCCCGGTGGCACAGCTGGATAGCGCAGCCCCCTCCTAAGGGGCAGGTCGGAGGTTCGAATCCTCTCCGGGACGTTTAATAAAATCAAATTACATGGCTTGTCTGCAGTGCTTAATGCGATTATCTTCAAGCCACTCATCAAGATAAATAACGGAATATAAGATCAAGGTAGTGTCGTGATAGAAACTAAAATTAAATATGTAAAAACCTCGATGCTAAGCATTTGCTATGAAGAGAGTGGTGAATCAAATGCCATTCCTGTGATTTTATTGCATGGATTTCCGGATGATGTAAGAGCATGGGATGGTGTTGTGCCGCAATTAGTAAATAACGGATGTCGTGTAATTGTTCCGTATTTACGTGGATTTGGCAAAACAGCTTTTTTGCAGAATGATACCTTTCGATCAGGACAACAAGCTGCGTTGGGAAATGATTTACTTGAGTTGATGAATGGGCTCAACATCGATAGAGCAATTTTGCAGTTAAAAATAAAACAATCATATTAACTATCCCAGCATAAATAAAAGTCATTATTTAGATTAATTAAATGCTTGAGCTGGTAATGAAGCATTTATCGGTATATCAACTTTTTTCCCTATGCAGCAGGCTTATTCATTCGAAGCTAGGATAAATCAAAGCTCACTATTTTTTTTTCTACTTTTCACCACCTTTACTTCCAGCAAATAAATACGCCGATGATCGCTATGCAGCACCTTGAAACGAAAGCGGTCAAGTTTTAGGTTTTCTCCGCGTTTGGGCAAGTGGCCAAAGCCTTGCAGAACAATGCCGCCGATGGTGTCGAATTCTTCATTACTAAATTCAGCGCGAAAATATTCATTAAATTCTTCAATCAGTGTCGACGCTTTCACGATATAGGTTTCTTCGTCCAGTTTTTTGATGTGGCCGTCTTCTTCGTCAATATCATATTCGTCTTCAATTTCACCTACAATCTGCTCAAGCACGTCTTCAATCGTAACGAGTCCTGCAACATGGCCGTATTCGTCGAGCACAATCGCGATATGATTGCGGTTCACGCGAAATTCCCGCAGCAAAATATCAAGCCGTTTGCTTTGGGGCGTGAATATGGCAGGTCGGATCATGTCAGTCATTTTGAATTGGTCAATATTTTTTTGAAAGCAGTATTTCAAAAGATCTTTGGCAAGCAGCATGCCGATAACATCTTTGCCAGCTGGGTCGAAAACAGGAAAACGGGAATGGCCGGATTCAATCACCATGGGCAGAATATCAGTGAGCGGGCTGTTTTTTTGTACCGCTACCATTTGGGCCTTGGGCACCATGACTTCACGCACTTGCATTTCTGAGACTTGAATGATGCGCTCCATCATGCCGAGCATTTCACCACTCAGTAAGTGGCGGTCTTCCGCGTGTCGGAGTACCTCCATCAGTTCTTCTTTATCTTTGGGTTCATGCGCGAGCAGCGCAGACAGTCGTTCCAGCCAAGTGCGGGATTTGGTTGAATATGTTTCTCTATCGGGGTCATCAGTCATGGTGATTTATATTCTCTCCAGTTTCGTAAGGATTTGTAAAACCTAAAGTATGCATCACGGCGATTTCAAGGGATTCCATGGTTTTTGCCTCTTGATCTGTTTCATGATCATAACCTAGCAGATGAAAAATACCGTGAACGACCATGTGCGCCCAGTGCGCATCCTGCAATTTCCCCTGTTCCTGCGCTTCGTGATTAACGTAAGGCGCACAGATAACGATATCGCCAAGAATGGGTACATCATGCTGAATGTCTTCAGGAACGGACAGGGGGAAAGAAAGCACATTCGTGGACTTTGGTTTACCTCTGTAGGTGTCATTCAGATTTGTCATTTCATCCGTATCGACAATGCGAATAGTGACTTCGGCTGGTTTGGCTTTATTGCTGATTAATGCCGCTTTAGCCCAGCGCCGTAATAAGGCAGACTTCGGCGCAAGCGCCTTATCTGCGGCGTACTGAATATGAATATGATGCATAGTTAATTAATATTAAATTTTATTTCTGATTTTGTTTTTTATTTTCATGGTCCTCATAGGCTTCGACAATGGTCTGAACCAGCGGATGGCGAACCACATCCGAAATCTGGAACTGGGTGAAGCCGATACCGGATACGTCCTTAAGCACTTCTCTTGCGTGAATCAGGCCCGAATCACGTCGATTATTCAAGTCAATCTGGGTGATATCGCCTGTCACGACAGCTTTAGAATTGAAGCCGATACGGGTGAGGAACATTTTCATCTGTTCTATGGTGGTATTTTGTCCTTCATCGAGGATGATGAAAGAATCATTGAGCGAACGCCCGCGCATATAAGCAAGCGGGAGCAGTTCGATGACATCTTTTTCGATTAACTGTGTAACTTTTTCAAATCCGATCATTTCATAGAGCGCATCGTATAATGGTCTCAGATAAGGGTGTACCTTTTGGGCGATATCGCCCGGCAGAAACCCCAGCTTTTCGCCGGCTTCCACGATGGGTCTGACCAGAATGATGCGGCTTACCCGCTCAGTCTCAAGCGCCTGGACTGCGCAGGCTACTGCCAAATAAGTTTTGCCGGTCCCTGCAGGCCCAATCCCAAAGTTGATGTCATGCTGCAGAATGCTGCGAATATAATGCACCTGGTTTTCACCGCGAGCGGTAATGACGCCTTTTCGTAAACGAATTTCCATGTGGTCTTCCTGGTGGCCGCTCTCAACCCTTTTACCTACCGTTTGGAGATAAAGATGGATTTCTTTAGGCTCGAGTATGCTCACTTTCTCGGTCTCCTCATAAAGGTTGTTTAGGGTATCACAGGCCTGCTTGACTGCGTGACGCTCACCGCTTACCGAAAAGGTATGTCCCCGTTGCTTGATCATGACGCCAAGACGGTTTTCGATGAGTTTAAGGTGTTCATTTAATTTGCCGCAGAGATTAAACAGCCGATGATTATCTTCAGGAGCTAAGGTTAGGATTTCTGAGTAGAGGAGCGTATTCAACGTTAATTTGGTGCCTCTTCGTTACTGTCTTAAATTAATTATAGCCGAAAATCCCCCCTGTATTTCCAGTATTTTATTTATTTTTTTAGGGGGCAAATAATTAGGCAGAAAGTGCCGGCGCGGGAGGCTTTCTTAAATCCAATCGCCAGGATAGCGGAAAAAATAAATTTGTTACTTATTCAATCAATTCGCCTCTTAAGGAATTGGGCAGCGCTTCAGTGATTTTCACTGAGGCCAGTTGGCCTATGAGGCCCGGTTGACCGATAAAGTTAACAACGCGGTTATTTTCCGTCCGTCCAGATAATTGGGCCGGGTTTTTAACAGCGGGTCCGGTGACCAGGACTTTCTGGGTGGTTCCGATCATTGCTTCACTGATGCGTCTTGCATTTAAGTTAATACGCTCCTGCAAGATCGCGAGACGCTGTTTTTTTACTTCCATCGGGACATCGTCCGGCAGCTGGGCCGCGGGTGTACCAGGACGGGGGCTATAGATGAAGCTGTAGGAGAGATCAAATTCCATGTCATGAATGAGGTTCATGGTATCTTCAAAATCAGCATCGGTTTCACCTGGGAAGCCAATAATAAAGTCCGAAGAGAGGCTGATATCCGGTCTTACCTTGCGCAAGCGGCGCATCTTGGCTTTGTACTCGAGCGCGGTATAACCCCGCTTCATGGCGGCGAGAATGCGATCCGAGCCGCTTTGCACTGGCAGATGCAGATGGTTGACAAGTTGGGGGACATCGGCAAATGCCTGAATAAGGCGATTGGAAAACGCAACAGGGTGAGAAGTGGTGAACCGGATCCGCTCAATGCCTTCAATGGCGGCAACATATTCAATCAGCTCGGCGAGATCCGCAATCCCGCCTTCGTGGGTAGGCCCGCGGTAATCATTTACATTTTGCCCGAGCAGATTCACTTCCTTGACGCCTTGCTCTGTCAGGCTGACAATTTCCGCCAGCACATCATCGAGTGGGCGGCTAATTTCTTCGCCCCGTGTATAGGGCACGACACAGAAACTGCAATACTTGCTGCAGCCTTCCATGATCGTAACAAAGGCGGTGGGGCCTTCCGCGCGCGGTTCTGGCAGGCGGTCAAATTTTTCAATTTCAGGAAAACTGATGTCGACCACGGGTCGTTGCCGGGTTTCGCGCTCTGCCAGCATTTCACCGAGGCGGTGAATGGTTTGGGGGCCAAAAATCAGGTCTACATAAGGCGCCCGTTTCAGAATGGCTTCGCCTTCCTGGCTCGCGACGCAGCCTCCCACCCCAATAATCAGATGCGGTTTTTTCTGCTTGAGCGCACGCCAGCGGCCTAACTCGGAAAAGACTTTTTCCTGGGCTTTTTCACGAATGGAACAGGTATTGAGCAGCAATACATCCGCCTCTTCTGGGCGTTCTGTTTTTTCCAGTTGATGGGAGGAAAGCAGCACTTCCGCCATCTTGCTGGAATCATATTCGTTCATTTGACAGCCATGTGTTTGGATGTAAAGCTTGGGCATAATCGATACCACTGCTCATATCAAGATCAGGGCGGTATAATATTCAATTCTGAATCATAAGGCCAGCACGTCAATGAATGAGTTATTAAAACAACGGATTAATTCACTGCATTTGGCAGACATTAAAAGACATATTTTTTTATGCTGTGACCAAACTGTGCCAAAGTGTTGCGACAAATCTGCCGGACTTGCCTCCTGGGAATACCTTAAAAACCGTCTTAAAGAATTGCAATTGACCAAACAGGGCGGCATTTACCGATCCAAGGTCAATTGCCTGCGGGTCTGTCAGCAAGGCCCGATTGCCGTGGTCTATCCGGAGGGCGTCTGGTACCACTCCTGTACGCCGGCCGTGCTTGAACGCATCATTCAAGAACATCTCATTAACGGCAGGCCGGTGCAGGATTATGTGCTTTTTGAGAAAGAAGGGAAGTAAGCCGAAGTGACGTCCGTTACCCGTATTTATCAGGCAATCCCACTGGCAAAAGGAACATGGGTTCGACTGAATGAGCAGGCCAGCCATCATGTAGGACGCGTGCTGCGTGCAAAAGTCGGCGACAATATTATCCTGTTTAATGGCGAAGGGGGTGAGTACGCCGGTGTGATTTCGCATATAGACAGAAAATCGGTGGATGTCGAGCTTATCGATTTTGTCCCCAAAGAGGCAGAATCACCCGTCAATATTTATCTGGCGCAAGGTACCGCGCGCGGTGAAAAAATGGATTTTATTGTGCAGAAATCAGTGGAACTGGGGATAAAAAAGATCATCCCCCTTGTTACTGAGCGCTGCAATGTACGGCTGGATGCTGCTCGTGAAGCGAAGCGTCTTGCACACTGGCAGTCTGTCGTGATTAGCGCATGTGAGCAATGCGGCCGTAATCGCCTCCCTGATATCATGGCGCCAGTTTCTTTTGACGCATGGCTGCCTGAAGCGGAGGCTGACCAATGTTTTGTTCTGTCGCCGCATGTTTCGTCCAGGCTTTCAATCGCAACTCTTTCGACCCCTGCCTCAATCATCCTTCTAATTGGCCCTGAAGGCGGCTTGAGCGACCGTGAGGTGGAGAGAGCCGAGCAACAGGGTTTCACTTCATTAAACCTGGGTCCGCGCATTTTGCGAACAGAAACAGCAGGGGTGGCAGCGATCACCGTTTTACAATGTTTGTATGGAGATATGATCAATAAGTGATTATAGTTGCGATTTAAGCCTATAAAATTTTCTATTTTGTCGTGTACAGAGCGATTATATTAAGATAAACGAGGAAAAAAACCATGCAAAGAAAAAATGAGACACTAGAAGAATTAGAAAAAAAAGCGCTTTTGCTCGAGGCCCAGGCGCGCGAACAAAAAGAAAAAGTTAAAAATTTGCTCAAAGGGCGTATAAGAAAAGATGAGATAGACAGCGCCAAGCAGGCGAACCCTCTGATCTCTGTGCATGAAAAGATGGCTGCCCAACTCGAAGAAGAAGCCAAAAAGCTGAGAAATGAAATAGTCCAGAGAAGAACGTTTCAGGAAAAAGAAGAAACACTGGCCAGGATAAAATTGAAACAGCTAAAAGAAAAGCGGACAATTGAGGAGAGCAAGCACAAGCCGTATGATGTCATTCCTGACAGATCCGCTAATTCATTTGCTCCTGTTTCTGCCGAGCAGCAATACCACTCTGCAAAAGAGGAAGCGAAAAAAAGTACGCACTACGGTACGATCCCGATATCAAGCGATGCCGGACATGCTAAAGAAGATAAAAAAGCTCAGCAGCCAGTGGTCTATGGCGCTATTCCCTTGTTTAAACCTGCTTTGCTTCCTTCCCGGCAACAGACTGTTTCAGGAAAAAAAGCAGTAAAGGAAAGTTCGCCGTATGATGTCATTCCTGTAAAAGCAACCACGAATTGGCAAGCCGCTGATGACGCTTTTGCTCATTTAAATGCTTCTTCTTTATCTCAACCGCCATCTTCGGAAAAGGAAGCGGATAAAAGCTCGCCCTATGATTATTTGCCGGTGTTAAAAGAGATCAGAAAAAGCGATGAAATTAAATCCGATAACCAAGCGATTTACGGCGCCCTTCCATCTTTAGGTTCTGTTTTTCCTTTATTCCAATCACAGACATCTTCAGAAAAGGAAAGCCCATATGGTTGCTTGCCGTCGCTTAATGAGACCAAAAATAACGATGATGTGCCTGCAAGACGCCAGGAAACAGATGTAAAAACCACCTCGAGCGGTTTTTCCCAGTTAGGCGGCCACAGGCGGAAGCAGTAAAAGCCACGTAGTAAGGCAGGCATGCCTGCCTTACTAAAGCCTGTTTCATCAATATTTTTTAGACATTTTATTTTTATTTCAGTAGAATCCCTTCCCTTTCTTTTCTATACAATCAAGGGTTGTTATGGCTGATGAAATTGATTTAGCAAATGATCTAATTGACAATGAAGTTTCTCGTGCATTAAGTAAAATGCGCCAGAACACATCCAGTGGCGCCATGGGATCAAAGTTTTGCCTGGAATGCGGCGATGATATCCCGGAGGGAAGGCAGCTGTTAGGATTTAAGCTGTGTGTGCCGTGTGCGGAAGAATCAGAACGAAAGAAATCATTATTTGCAGATTATTAAGTAAGAGCGGCTCGGGTTTCGCAAGGCTGATCCGGGCCTTTTCCTTATCCTAGTTCTTTTTTTATCAATGCCACTAGTCGGTCTGCAAGGCGCGTGGGCTCCGGCAGGCGATAGCCGCGTGTACAACGAAGCACAATCGTTTCTGCAGTGGCGAGGTCCATTTCGTTTCCAACGCTTACAAAAACAGGCCTAACATTGGTTTTGGTACGCAAAACAGTGCCAACTATTTCACCCTTGTCGATGAGAGGCGATTTTTGACCGGGTAGTTTGCCTGGCTCTTCATGTCGGCCCACCAGGCGGCTTTTACCGCATCCGAGCGATGGTATTTGTGTGAATAAACCGATATGACAGGCAATGCCCAATCGGCGCGGATGAGCGATACCTTGTCCATCGCACATGAGTGCATCCGGTTTTTGCTGCAATTTACCGAGCGCTGCAAGCAGTGCGGGTGCTTCACGAAATGAAAGTAAGCCGGGAATGTAGGGAAAATGCACAGGCTCAAATGCGCTATGTTGTTCAACCACCCGTTGTTTTTCACTGTCCCACAAAACAACCGCTGCAATGCAGGTTTTGCCGTCCTGTGAAAAGGCAGCATCCAGGCCTGCAATATAAAGCAGGGGATGATCGGGTTTCTTAAGGGTAATACGGCTAGCTAGTTGTTTCTGAATGGTTATTGCTTCCTGAGGGGTCACTTGCCAGGCATGAAGAGGCGGTGGTAATTTCATTGGTAATGGACACACCTTTATGATGAGAATTAATTTATAATATGAATATATAAGTTAAAAATATAAGGATTTATATTCCCGATGGCAAATAGCGAATTCCTTGGCGAATATGAACAAATCATACATGCGCTGTCGGAACGCATCGTTGCCGCCCAAAGACCGATCCGTATTCTTGACGCTTTAAAGTGGGACCAGGAAGTCGAAGAATATTTTTTTAGGCATAAGGGTAAAAAATTACCGCAAATTGATAGCGAGTATTATCAGAAAAAAAACCCTCTTTCATTTGACCCGGAAAAAAAGATTGAAGAGTTTCATGAGATAGACCGCGATATTCGCAGGAAACTCGGCCAATATAGCGGCGTAGGCAGTATTATGGAGCGCATCTGTTACGAGTATTGCCGCGTGGTGGAAATGTTAGTAGCACGCGGTACACCCAAGTTTACAGAAATTTCTCAAGGCTTGTATGGTAGTTCACAGGATGCTTTTCACGTGGGT
>Ga0065721_10052058_pt1 | contig 12778 bp, 10 predicted proteins | sample Mesricmetagenome_FD_59108 | JGI IMG/M metagenome (GOLD analysis project Ga0065721, IMG submission 59108) | Mesophilic microbial community from rice straw/compost enrichment Sample: eDNA_1 v2 (version 2) | ecosystem: Engineered > Solid waste > Grass > Composting > Bioreactor | place: USA: Davis... | reverse complement strand
GGATGTGAACCCGAGCACGTAGAGGCCGGCGATCGTCGCGGTGCCGGCGGCCGCCCCGGCCACCACGCCGCCCGTGAGCTCCTTGCCCCGCTTGCGGTGCGTGGCGATCCACTCGGTCCAGTAGACGCGATGGAAGAACCAGTTGAGGACCACCACCAGCACCGCGATCGCGACCAGACCCACGACGGCCTCGAGCTTCTCGCCGTACGCGGCAAGCGAGCCGAGCAGGGCGACCGCGAGGACGAAGCCGACCACGCTCGCGGGCAAGGCGAGCAGGGCGCCGCGGTAGATCGGCTTGCGCAGAGCGGCCCGCGCTCCAATCATCGACGCCGTGATGGCCGCGATGATCAGGATCGCCTCGAGCCCTTCGCGGAACACGATCAGCGCCGCGTTGGTGATCGCGGTGGCGTCGCTCACCCCCTCCCCGGTCTTGTCGCGGGCCTCGGCGAGGGCGTCCTCCAGGACCAGGGCGGTCTCCCGGACCTCGGACGACGGCGCCCCCGATGAGATCGACTGGGCGAGCCCCGGAACGCCCCGAGCCCCGTACCAGAACAGGCCCTCGATCTCGGCGACCAGCTGCGGATCGAACGCGTTCAGCTTCAGCTCGGGACCGAACTCGAAGAAGGCGTAGGCGGAGAGGCGCGCCTGCTCGGCCTGCTGCTTCTGGCCCGCGCCGACCGCGGCGACCAGCTGATCCAGGCTGATCTGGACGAGATCGAAGTCGGCCTCGTCGCTCGACTCCTTCCACTCGTCCGGGAAGACCCGTTCGAGCTCGTCGGAGATCTCTCCGTGCAGGTCCTTCACGTCCGATTCCGGGACGATCTCGCGGCGCTCGTTGGCGTGATTCACGAACCCGCCGAGCCGATCGAGCCCCTCCTCGATCCGGTCGACGGCGGCGGGGTCGGTCTCGATCAGCGTGGAGGCGAGGTCGCCGAAGGCCTGCTCCACGCCGTCGTGGAAGGCGGTCGCCTCCTGCAGCTCGAACGGGATCGTGATCCGCCCGTCGTCCGTCCCGTCGTCGTACTCGACCGGGATCAGGTCGAGGAAGCGCGTCAGCTGGGCGGCGCGCCTGGCCAGTTCCTCGTCGGTGAAGGGCGCGGCGGTGAAGCGGTCCAGGTCCTCCCTGGTCGCGGACTCGGCCCGGCGGAAGCCGGGGACGTCGCCCCGGGCGGCCGCCGCTGCCATGGCGTCGAAGTCGGAGCTCGCCCGTTCCGTGGCGGCCGTCCCCCGCTGCTCGCGGTACTCGTCGGCGAGCACGCGCCAGTACCCGTCCGCGATCGCGGCGGACTCGGCGAGCCGTTCCGGGAAGCCGCGTTCCGCGGCCTTGAGGGCCTCGTCGCGGTTGGTGCCGAGCCGCGACTGGTATGTGTCGAGCAGGTCCTTGCGGACCTGCAGGACGGCCTCGCCCGGCGTGGATTTTCCGGCGCCGAGGGCGATCAGGGCATCGGTCGCCCCGGTGCCGACCCGGGTGAAGCGGGTGCTCTGGCGGAAGTCGCGGATCTGGAGCCACTCGCGCGCCCCGTCCGCGCGGCCGGCGGCGGTCAGGTCGATCGCCCGGTGGAAGGCGCCGCGGCGCAGGGCGGCGATGATCGTGCCGCGGGCGGCGGCGAGGGTCACGGAATCCCCGTTACGGAGTGCGCTTGAGGCCCGGGCCAGTTGGTGGGCGATCAGGGCGAGTTCGGCCGGTGCGCTCGCGGCCAGACCCCTTCGCAGGGGCCCCCGCAGCGCCCTCTCGGCGTCGCGCAGGGAGGGGGCCTCGGCGTCGCCGAGGATCAGGTCGGTCTGGGCCTCGAACAGATCGGTGGTGATCCGATCCGCGGCCTTCCACGGGGGTTTGCCGCCCCCGTCCTGGGGCTGGGCGGCCGCCGCACCCTGGCAGAGGATCGACATCGCGACCACCGCCGCGACGAGGGTCGCGACGGCCGCGCAGGCGACTCTCCTCCCGGAGCCCGGGCTGCGGCGTGTCGGCGTCAAGCGAGTCAGCCCTCCTGGATCTCGATGTCGAGGTCCTTCGCCGCCTGCGTCACCTGCCCGGCGATCCGTTCGGCCCGGGCCTGCATCTCGGCACCGAGCTGGTCGGCCTGGCGGGCGGTGAACCTCTCTCCGGCGGCCTCGCGGTCTCGGAGGTCCTCGGCGGTCGAGAGCAGGTTGCCGAGCTCGGCGGCGGTCTGCTCGGCCTGGTCCGCGTTCTTCTCGGCGATCAACGGTTCGATCTCGTCGTAGGTGAAGTCGAGCCCGGTGAGGATGTCCGCGATGTCGGAGAGCCGCGAGGTCGCCACGAAGCCGTCCTCCTCCTGACGGCCCTCTCCGGCGACGAAGGACGAGAGCTTCCACTGCTCGAAGTACTCGCTCATCGTCGGCGTCATCACCGTGATCGCCGTGAAGGCGTCGGACGGAGAGATCACGATCTCCTCGGCGTCCTTGTTCAGGTCGTTCGCCTGCTTGTCGATCTCGTCGACCGCCGCCTTGAAGATGGCGGCGTCCGGCAGGCCCTCCCCGAACTCGACCTTGCCGTCGCCGTTCACGTCCGGCTTCACGCCCTTGACGGTGAGGGCGTCGTTGGTTCCGTAGAGCGAGGTCTCGATCAGGAAGAAGAGATTGCCCGGCTGCTTCATGACCTTGCCGTTGGGCAGGTTGAGGTTGAAGGACACGGCGCTCTCGGGGTCGGACGCATCGGAGCCCGCGTCGATGTCCGTGTCGTACTGGGCGGTCCGGGGGATGCCGGCGACGATGCCCTCCATCTCCTCGTAGGCCGGGTTCGCCTTGACGAAGGCGTTCTTGGCGTCGGTCAGGGCCGAGTCGACCGCCTCGCGGTCGCTCCTCAGCATCTTCGCGTAGTTGAAGTCGTTCGCCTCGGCCAGGTCGTAGTACGCGTTGGCGGCCGTCTTCATCGCGGCGGTCTGCTCGGCCAGGTCCGCCGTGTGCTCGGTCAGGTACGACTTGACGGCGGTGAGCCCGGCGTCGGGCTCGTCGCCCCCGTCCGCGTTGGACCCGTCGCTTCCGCAGCCGGAGACCAACGCGGCGGCGAGCATGGGAACTGCGAGCAGCGAGGCGATCGGCCTCGGGAACTTCCTCGTCACGGATACCTCCGGGTGGGCGGGACGCGACCCTCGCGGGAGCCGCCGGTCAAAGAACTTTGGGCACCCTAACTCATATCCAACGAAAACGCTCGGAGATCCCGGCCGACGCGCCGCGCGTCACCCGAACGCCGGTCCCCGCTCCACCAATCCCCGGTACAGGGCCTCCTGGATGTGCTCCCTCACCTGCTCGGTGATGTCGAAGACCAGCGCGCGATCCCGGCTGGCGCCCGGGCCATAGCCGGAAAGGTCGATCGGCTCCAGGAACTCGATCCGCCAGCGAGAAGGCAGCGGCAGGAGACCGAGCGGCCCGAGCCACGGGAACGTCGGCGTCAAGGGCAGGTGGGGCGACCCCACCAGACGCCCGAGCGGACCGGCCTCGCCCAGCTTGGGATAGATCTCCTCGGCTCCCACGACGGCGACCGGAACGATCGGGGATCCGGTCTCGAGGGCGACCTCGACGAAGCCGCCGCGGCCGAATCGCTGGAGTCGGTATCGCTCGTTGAACGGCTTGCCGAAGGCCCTGGTTCCCTCGGGGAACGCCATCACGGGCTGGTCCTCCTCCAGCAGCCGCCGCAGGTTGGCCGAGTTCGCCGCGACGCCGCCTAGACGGCGCATGACGTAGCTGAGGAACGGGAGGTCGAGCGCCCAGTTGAGGATCATCGACCTGACCCACCTCGGGAGTGGGTGCTGCTTCTGGATCGCGGTGGCGATCATCGCCGCGTCGAAGGGGAAGATCGCGCCCGAGTGGTTCGCGGCGAGCAGCACGCGGCCGTGGCCCGGCACGTTGCCCACCCCCTCCGCCCGCACGCGCCACCAGGTGGAGTAAAGGAACTCGAAGAGGGGGAAGACGGCCTCGGTGAACTCCTCGTCGAAGCCCCACTCGTCCTCGTGGTACTCGCCCGTCAGCCGGCGGAGGATCTTGTCCGAGGTCGACTGGACCCTCGAGGCCCACTCGATCACCGCCTCCGCGTCCGGCGTCGGCGCGGCGTTCACCGGGAGACGCTCCGGACGGGAGAGCCGGGATGGGGCGCCGCGAACAGTTCGGGAAGCCTCCGCGCCGATCGCGCGAAGTCTCGCGCCGTCCCCTCGGAGTCGAAGGCGAGCTCGTACCCGACCTCTTCGCGGAGGCGCCGGTTGTCGCAGCCTCGTCCGTAGCGGAACAGCAGCTCGCCGTCCCGGTACAGGTCGGCGCTCCCGACGTAGTCGCCGACCCGTCGGTTGACCAGACCGGAGAGGACGGGAGGAAAGCCGACCGCGGGCCTGCCGCACAGCCGCAGCAGCCGGCTCAGCGAGATGGCCCCGTCCGGGGCCACGTTGACCGCGCCCGGGACCGGGTTCAGCGTGGCGGCGGCCAGGGCGCCGGTGGCGTCGTCGGCGTGCAGCAGTTGGAGCCTCGGGTCGTACCCGAGCCTCGTCGGCACGACCGGAAGGTTCAGGTACCTGATGAAGGCGTTGTCCATGCCCGGCCCGACCTCAAGCTGGAACCGCAGCATGCAGCACTTGACCTCCGGGTGCCTCCGCGCGAAGTTCTCGAAGTAACCCTCCAGCTCGCCGATGTCCCTCTGGAAGCGGGTCTCGAGCGGCAGTCGCCCGGCCATGTCCTCGGTGAAGAACGCCGGAGCGCCGGGCCCGGATCCGTAGATCGCGGCGGACCCGCGCACGATCAGCGCCTCGAGGCGATCCATCTTCTCGCAGGCGGCCAGGAGCTGGAGGGTGCCGATCACGTTGATGTCGTGGAGCGCCCGGGACGGTCGCCCCTTCTCCGGGTACCAGACGATTCCGCAGTGGACCACGACGTCGGGCTCGAGCGAGGGTAGGAGCCGGGAGATCGAGGGGTCCCGGATGTCGGCCTCGACGAAACGCGTGTCGCCGAGGTTGGCACCGGGAGGCGACGCGTCGAGGCCGACGACCTCGCCCACGCCGTCCCTGTCCCGGAGGGCGCGCACCAGTTCGGAGCCCCACCTCGTCGAGGCCCCGACTACGAGTATCCGCTTGGCGCCCAAAAGCGGCGAATCTAACCCTCAGGTTGAGGGTTAGACTTACGCTCTAATTCGGCTACACGACTGGAAAGGCGCTCGATCTCATCTTCCAGCTGTCGAAGTTCGTCGCGGCTGACCAGCCGCAGGCCGTCAAGCGTCCCGCGGGCACCCGAGCCCCGTCTCGTGAACTCGTCCACGAGCCCCTGCGCCCGGCTCCGCGTCTTCTCGGTCAGGTCCTGGGCCTGCGCCCGGGCCCCCTCGGTCGCCGCGAACGCGCCCTCGATCGCCTCCTTGAGACCATCGGGGATCCCTCGGCCGCCGCTCTTCTCTTCTCCACTCTCAGCCATGTGGCTAGTTTATTCCCACCCAGCCGGTCCGCCCAACCATGCCCGTGAAGATGACACCCATCGAGCCGGCCGCCCGCGATGCCCTCCTGGTCGGCGACCCGCGGCGAGCCTTCGCGCTGGCCCAGGAACTGACGGTCCAGCCGCGCATGAGCCACCAGGCCCGCGGGCTCTGGGGGTACAACGGGTCGACGGGCTCCGGCCTCGCACTCACGGTCCAGTCGACGGGAGTCGGTGGGCCGAGCGCCGCCCCGGTCATCGGCGATCTCGCTTCCCAGGGGGTATCGCGGATGATCCGGCTCGGCACGTGCCTCGCCCTGGACGCCGACCTCGGCGCGGGCACGGTCCTCCTGGTCGAACGGTCGGTGATCGCCGACGGCGCGGCTCGCATCCTGACGGGCGGCGAGGACTTCGCCCGCCCGGACCCGGCGCTCTTCGCGGCGCTCGAGGGCCTCGGGAGATCCGCCACGGTCTCGAGCCACGACCTCGTGGCCCGGTACGAGCCTTCCGCGGCGTCCGACCCCGGGCCGGCCACCGCCCGAGACCTGCAGACCGCCGCCACGCTCGCCATGGGCCGGCGCCTCGGAGTTCAATCCGGCGCCGTGCTGATCGTGGCGGAGGACGCCTCCGGCACCCGCCTCGAGGAACCCGAGCTTTGGGACCTCTTCCGGTCGGCCGGCAAGGCCGTGGTGAGCAGGTTGGAACGGCTCGGGACTAACCCTAAGGCTAAGGTCGAGGGTTAGATCAGGCCTTTTTTTTGGCCTTCAGCTCCCTCTTCAGCTCGCGGATCTGGTCGAGGGCCGCGTCGAGCCGGTCCTCGGTCTCCTCGAGACGGTCCGAGAGCACGCGGACCCGCCGCTCGAGGCGCTCGGAGTCGTCCTGGGAGGACACCCCCATCGCCCCCATCGCCGCCCTCTGGGCCTCGGCCGCCTTGTCCCGGGCGGCGACCGCCGCGGAGACCGCCTGGCCGAAGGCCGGGCTCCCGATCAGAGCCTGGGCGAGCTCCGAGGCCGCCCTTTCGCCCTTCGACTGGACCCGGTCCCTGATTCCCTCGTTGCCATCGTTTTCAGCTGCCATGGCACGATCTTAAAGGGGGCCTCGGCCCGAGGGGCGCGGAAGGCGGAAGGAAAGGTCTCCGTGTCGGCGAATCCGGTTGCGATACGGTTCCCCTGCCGCGTCACGGGAGGGCGTCGGCCGCGTCTGTTTTAGTTGGGTTGCCAAAGGTGGACCAGGGTTCGATTCCGACACGCCGCAGTTCGATGGCCGCAATCTTCGCGGTCTTCGTTTTCGCGCTCATTTTCGGCTCCCTGACTTGGTTTGCCGCCGGCACCTCCTCGGCCGGGGCGGCCCCGGTCCCGTGCGCACCGGGCACCAGCTCCTGCGACTCCTCCTCGCGGAGCAACGGGTCGGGCTCCATCATCGATTCGCCGACGCCGGCCGCGACCACCCCCTCCGGCCAGACCCAGCCGAGCGGGACCACCGACACGACGATCATCCCGGCGAGCCCCGGCACGGGTGGCGTCGCGCCCGGGCAGGGCGGCGGGACGACCGGCCCTTCGGGCGGCAACGCGAAGGGCAACGGCCCGGACGAGATCACCCCCGGAGACACCGAGCCGGACTTCGTCGAGGAGGACCCGAACCTCAACGGAGCCGCCACCCCCGGCAGCAACGTCGACCCGGACGATCCCTTCTCCTCGGACCGGCTCACGGTCCCGAACTTCGTGATCGATCAGTTCGAGATCCCGCCGTTCCTCCTCCCTATCTACCAGGCGTGCGGCAGCCAGTACGGGATCCCGTGGTACGTGCTCGCCTCGATCAACCGGAACGAGACGAGCTTCGGCACGAACGTGGCGACCTCGTCCGCCGGGGCGAACGGCTGGATGGCCTTCATGCCCGCCTCGTGGGCCGAGTGGGGCGTCGACGCCAACGGCGACAAGGTGCGCGACCCGTACAACCCGGTCGACGCGATCTGCTCGGCGGCCAACTACCTCGACTACTTCGGCTACGCGGACAGCCCCTACGACGCGATCTTCGCGTACAACCACGCCGACTGGTACGTCCAGAAGATCCTCAAGTACGCGAAGATGTACTCCCAGATCCCGACGGAGATGATCAGCGCCCTCACGGGGCTGACGGAGGGAGCCAGGTTCCCGGTCGCTTCCGAGGACGCGAGCTACGAGGGCCAGGTCTCCACCGAGGCGGCGAAGAAGCACGGCACCGCCTCCCAGAACATCGAGTCCTCCTCCGACCGCCGCACCATCTCGATCTCGGCCAGCGGCGGATCGCCCGTGATCGCCGTCAACGACGGACAGATCAAGGAGATCGACACGGACACGGGCACGGTCGTCCTGGAGGACGCCTATGGCAACCGCTACACCTACGCCGGCCTCGGCTCCGTCTCGACGGTCCACCCCGTGCCCCGCCCGGAGACCGACGCGCCGTCGGGACCGCAGGAATCCGAGATCGGCCACGACCCGTCGGAGGACGAGCCGGACCCCGACGCCGAGATGGGCGAAGCGAAGGCCGCCGACTCGCAGCCGGACGAGGCGACGGCGGGATCTAACCCTCAGGCGGAGGGTGAGGGTGCCGGCCCGAGCGAGAAGCAGAAGGAGAACATCAGCGAGGTGCTGGTCGATCCCGACGCCGCCGCAGCGGCCGCGACCGACGAGGCGCCCTCCACCCCCGCCGACCCGAAGGTCGAGGCAGCCGACGAGCGCCGCAGCCACCAGGCGGAGATCCGCCGGGTCCCCTCCGAGGCGAACCACAACACCGAGAACGGTCGCAGCCGGGTCTACGCGAGTCCGCTGCGGCCCAGCAACCAGAAGCGCGCCACCACGGACGGACAGTCGATCCAGAACTCGATCCGCCAGGCACAGGGCATCGGGATCGAGGGCAAGCCCGGGGACTACCTGATATACGACGGCAGCAAGTCCGGCATCTACCGCTTCGACCCCGAGTCCACGGAGCTCCGCGAGCTGAAGAAGGGCTCGCGGGTCGTCGCGGGAACCGTGCTCGGACGGCTCGCCGACACCTCCGTGGCCTCGGTCAACTTCTCGATCAAGCCGGGCGGAGAGGAGACCCCGCAGATCGACCCGAAGCCGTTCCTCGACGGTTGGAAGCTCCTGGCGGAGACGAACATCTACAGCGCCCGCGGCAAGGACCGCTTCTCGAGCAAGCTCGGTGCCGGCGGGATCCTGTTGCTCTCCAAGTCGGCGCTCCAGAAGCGGGTCCTCAACAACGACAAGGTCGAGTTCACCAAGCAGTGCGACCGCGACTACATCGCCGGCGGCTCGGTCGACCGGCGGATCCTCGCCACGCTGGAGTTCATCACCGCCCATGGTTACTCGATGCTGATCACCTCGATGCTGTGCGGTCGCGAGAGCTCGATCACCACCTCGGGCAACGTCTCCAACCACACCCGCGGCTCGGCGATCGACATCGCCTCCATCAACGGCGAGGTGGTCACCCCGGGCACGCAGGGCCCCGGATCGCTGACGGATCAGGTCGCGCGGCTCGTGCTCACGCTCCAGGGCACGATGGCCCCCGACGAGGTCATCTCGCTCCTCGACTACCCGCAGCCCGCCGGATTCGCGATGGGCGACCATGCCGACCACCTCCACGTCGGCTTCCGGCCCATGGCCGGCTCCGACAATCCGGGCGGCACCATCGCCGCCACGCTGGGGGCCGAGCAATGGGAGGCCCTGACCGAGCGGCTGGGCCAGATCCGCAACCCGGACGTTCCGACCACTCCGTCGGGAGACGCGCTCCCGGCCGAGGGGTCGGACGAAGGCAAGTAGCGCCGATCGCACCTCTATTCGGTTTCGTCCAGTTCGATTTGGCGGGTTCCCTGCCGCTCGACGACGGGCGTTACCTGGACCGGAGCGGCGGTACCGAGCGCGTGCTGGTGGTCGAGACCGAGGGGGCGCTCCCGCCCGCGAGGCGGCGTCGTCGCCGGCCCCGCAAGGTCGTGAGGGAAGACGTCCCGGTCACGGTCGCGATCGCCGTCGTGACGGTGGTCAGGGCCGACGAGCCGTTCGCCGGGTCCCCGGAGGCGGATGAATGGATGCGTCGGGTCGAGGACTCCGACGTGACCGAGGCGCTCCTCGCGGACGCGGTCGCAACCCTCGACCGGGCCCGGGCCGCCGATGCCGCGGCCTCGGGCGTTCCCTTCGGCACCCCGACCGCGATCGACTCCATCCTGGCGGCCAGGGTCGGCTACGGCGAGGGAGATCAGGTCGCGTCGGGACGGTTCCTCGACGCGCTCGACGTCGACGCGCGAGGCGGCACCGGCGGCAGCCGCCGGGAAAGGGCCGCCCGGACCCGCCCGTTGGCAAGGACCGCGGCGATCCTCGGCGGCCGGGAGAGGCCCGCCGCCTGCGAGATCCTGCTCCCCCGGGTGCGGCTCGACCTGTCCGGCGGGAACGAGCACGCGGCCGCCATCTCAATCCCCGTGGCCGTCGAGGCGACCGTGAGAGAGCTCGAGTTCGCGCTCGAGGACCCCGGCCACGACGAAGACCTCGACCGCCTCGAGGGCCTTCTGCCGGGCTTGGGCGATCTCGCCTCGCGGGCGATGGAGGGAGCGATGGAGGAAGGTGACGTCGCCCGGATCGAAGAGGCGCTCGAGGTGGCCGAGCGGATCACCCGCCGCCGGCGGATCCTGGATCAGTAGGTCAGCGCGCCTCGACGCCCAGCGCGTGGAGGACCGACTCGTCCTCGAGCGAGGAGGCGACCAGGTCGGCGTGCCCCAGGTCGATGCCCGGAACGGACGGGATTCCGATCACGAAGAGTCCGGCGGCGACGGCGGCGGTCACCCCGGAGGGCGAGTCCTCGAGAGCTACCACCCGCTTGCTCGGTTCCACGCCGAGCTGCCTGCACCCTTCGAGGTACGCGTCCGGGGCCGGCTTCGCCTCGGGAACCTCGTGGCCGCTGACCACGGCGTCGAATGGGCTCCCCGTCCCGGCAACCTCATGGGAGCGCTCGATGAACCGGCGAGGGGAGTTGGAGACGAGCGCGATGGGAACCCCCGCCAGTCGCAGCAGTTCGATCAGCTCGCGGGCCCCGACCATGGCGTCGACCCCGCCTTCCAGTTCGGCGAGCACGAGCGAGTTCAGCTCGTCCATCAGCTCGACCTCACGGCCCGGCTCGTCGAGGAAGCGAGCCAGCTTCTGGCCCGCGATCGTCGCCGAGGAACCGACGAGGCTGCGCTTGTGGTCGATCGTGAACTCCCGGTCGCGGAGCTTGAACAGCGTCTGTTCGGCGCGACTCCACACCGCCTCGGTGTCGAGCAGGAGGCCGTCGTTGTCGAAGAGCACCGCTTCCGGATACGCCATCCCGTCAGCCTAGAGATCGCCGGCCCAAGGAAGCGCTTTCTCGCCGTCTGGAATATTTTGGGTTGATCCGATACCGCGGCGCCGCTCGCGGGTTACACACAGGCATGCTGCGAACTGAATTTCAGACTGGGGACGGGCGGCGCCCGCCGCGCCGCGCCGCGATCGGCGAGCCGCCGGTCCTCCTGGTCCTGCTCGCCCTCGTCTCGGTGACCATCCTCGGTCTCACCGCGGCGTCGTTCGCCACCGCATCCGTTCCCCGGCCACCGATGGACCTTCCCTCGCCGGCCGGCTCCAGCTCGGCCGGTTCGTCGGCTTCGAGGAGCCCGCTCTGGATCGTCGGCGGCGTGCCCGGGGCCCGCACCGCCCGGATCGCCGAGGCGAACGGCGCAGAGCCCGTCGCCGCCGACCTCGGCACGTACCGCGTGCCCCGAGAAAAGGCCACCCGGTTCGCCAAGAGGCTCCAGGCGGCCGACCGGCTGGTCTACGCGGAGCCCGACGTGGCGGCGAGCCCGGTCGGCTATCCGCTCGACTCGCTGATCGACCAACAGTGGTGGCTGAACAAGATCGTGAGTCCGAGCGACGTCACGCCGCCCGCGGTGACCGCGAACAGCCCCCTCATCGCCCTGGTCGAGGAGTCCCTCGACCCGCTCCACCCGGACCTGGCGAGCGCCGATCTCTCCGGCGCCAAGTCCAAGGGGCCCGAAGCCGACGCCCACGGGACCGCGATCGCGGCGATCGCGGGCTCGCCCGGAGAGATGCGTGGCATCCGCGGGGTGTGGCCGGGCGCCAGGATGCGCCTCTTCCCCTCCGGCCTAAAGTGTTCGTCCACCTCCAAGGCGGTGGTCAAGGCCGCCCGCTATGGCGCCGCGGTCATCAACATGAGCTACACCTTCCCCGCCAACGCCTGTTTCACCCACTTCATGGCGACCCAGTTCGCGATCCGGTCCGGTTCGCTCCCGGTCGCCGCCGCGGGAAATTCCGGCAAGGCGGGCAATGCCCCGCTCAGGCCCGCGGTCGACCCCCACGTGATCTCGGTCGGCGCCGTCGATTCGAGGTCGCAGCTGGCGCCGTTCTCGACGCGCAACGCCGGCGTCGACCTGGTGGCCCCGGGCGTCGCGGTGTTCGCGCCCACCGTCACGAAGGCTGCGGACGGCAGCGGCGCGGCCGAGCGTGACTGGGACTACCTGAGCGGCACCAGCTTCGCCGCCCCCATGGTCTCCGCGGCGGCGGCGTGGATGACCCAGGCGAGGCCCCGCCTGGGCAACCTCCAGATCGGCCGTCTCCTGACCGGCTCCGCCACCGATCTCGGCCTCCCGGGACGCGACCCGAGCTACGGCGACGGCCTCCTCAGCATCGAACGCAGCCTGGTCGCCCCGGCGCCCCCGGCCGACCCGTACGAGCCGAACGACGACATCCCCTGGCTGGACGGCTCGCTCATCAAGAAGAAGTCCCCGTACCTGTGGCGCGCCGGCAAGGGCAAGCGCCGCATCCTGCGGGCGACGCTCTCCCTGGACAAGGACCCCGCCGACGTCTACCGGGTGATGATCCCCGCCCGCAGGTCGATCATCGCCAACGTCGCGCAGATCGAGGGCGACGTGGTGCTCGCGGCCCTGAAGCCGAGGGCGAAGTCGATCGTGAAGCCCGGCAGGAACCTGATCGTCCGCTCCAACCGGCCCTACCCGAAGACGGAGGGCATCCTGGTCAGGAACCTGAAGTCGAAGCCCCAGACGATCTTCCTCGCGATCACCCCCAGCAGGACCCAGCTGGGCGAGCACAGCCGCTACAAGATCACGGTGGCCCGCCGCTAGGCGACCCAAGGGCTGGCCGGGAAGCGGACGCTTCGCCCACCCGAACGCAGGAGGGTGGCTGCACTTTTAGAGCCTATGCCGCAGTTATCGCAGCCACCCAGGTTCGGGAAGGATCAAAAACCGCCCGACCCCCGCAAGGTGGCTGCACTATTGGAGCCTATGCCGCAGTTATCGCAGCCACCCACCCGTCCAGGCGCCGGTCAGTCCGGAAGCGAAGCGACAGGACGGCCGAGACTC
>Ga0065721_10052057_pt1 | contig 12779 bp, 10 predicted proteins | sample Mesricmetagenome_FD_59108 | JGI IMG/M metagenome (GOLD analysis project Ga0065721, IMG submission 59108) | Mesophilic microbial community from rice straw/compost enrichment Sample: eDNA_1 v2 (version 2) | ecosystem: Engineered > Solid waste > Grass > Composting > Bioreactor | place: USA: Davis... | reverse complement strand
AGCTGTCCATGGTCGCGCTTGCGGTTGATCCAGCCCGACAGGCGGACAATCTGACCGGCGTTCTCTTCGCGAAGCTGGCCGCAGGTGTGCGTGCGGTAGGGGTGCATGGGTCGAAACACCTTGGAAAAGGTCGGAATCCTGCGCGGAAAGGCGGCCCGACACACCACACCGACAGCGCCCGATTGTCAAGCCGCCTTCCGTGCTTTTTGGCCCGTGCTTTTCGGCACCCTTTTCCGGCTCCTTTTTCCGGGCGGCGCACTTGCCGAAGGGCGAGCTTTCGCGCGGGCGCGTGCTCGTGTATGAAGCGACCATGACACTGATCACCACCACCGAAGACCTTGACGCCTTCTGCCGCTCGCTGGCCGGGGCCGAATACATCACCGTCGATACCGAATTCCTGCGCGAGAAGACCTACTGGCCGCAGCTGTGTCTGGTGCAGGTCGCGGGGCCGGGCGGCGCCGTCGCCATCGACCCGTTGGCCGAGGGCATCGACCTGGCGCCGCTCTTCCGCGTGATGGTGGACCCGTCAATCCTCAAGGTGTTCCACGCCGCCCGGCAGGATGTGGAAATCTTCTGGCACCTGACCGGCCAGATCCCGCACCCGCTGTTCGACACGCAGGTCGCCGCCATGGTCTGCGGCTTCGGCGAAAGCGTGGGGTACGAGACGCTGGTTACCAAGCTGGCCGGAGCGCGCATCGACAAGTCCAGCCGCTTCACCGACTGGTCGCAGCGCCCGCTGACCGAGCGCCAGCTGACCTACGCCCTGTCCGACGTCATCCACCTGCGTCCGGCCTATGAGAAGCTGAAGCGCCGTCTGGTCCGCACCGGCCGGGCTCACTGGCTGGAAGAGGAAATGGCCGTCCTGACCGACCCGGCGACCTATCAGGTGGATCCGGAGACGTCCTGGCTGCGGCTGAAGGTGCGCACCAACAAGCCGCGTTTCATGGCCATCCTGCGGGAGTTGGCCGCCTGGCGCGAGCGCGAGGCGCAGCGGCGCGACCTGCCCCGCTCCCGCGTGCTGCGCGATGAGGCGCTGCTGGAAATCGCCGCCCACGCCCCGACGACGGTGGACGACCTTGCCCGCACGCGCGGCATGGGCCGCGGCTTCGCCGAAGGGCGGCAGGGTGCGGACGTGCTGGCCTGCGTGCAGCGCGGGCTCGACCTGCCCGAATCCGAGCTGCCGCGGATCGAACCGCGGGAGGAGCCGCCGCCCGGTCTCCAGCCCATCGTGGAACTGCTGCGCGTGCTCCTCAAGATGAAGTGCGAGGAGAACAACGTCGCGTCCAAGCTGGTGGCCTCGGCCGCCGACCTGGAGGCGATCGCCGCCGACGATACCGCCGAGGTTCCGGCTATGCACGGCTGGCGGCGCGAGTTGTTCGGTGACGACGCGCTGGCGCTGAAACACGGGCGCGTCGGATTGGCGGTTCGCGACCGGCGCGTGCACATCGTGCCGACCGGTGAGGGCGAGGGGGCCTGAGCGCCCCCACCCACCCTGCGGGTAAGCTCGATTCCCTCGCGAAACGGGCCTTTTTTATCAAAAACAAGAAACAATTTTCGACCATTAACCACGCTTTAAGGCATTGTTAAAAAAGGATAGAGTTAAATTCTCGCGAGGACCGTACCTATGCCGTGTATATGGCGGGTCCGGTTCGCGGGAAGAATGCCCGCCTTTCGGGTGCGCACGCATTTCTTTGTGCCGGCTTGGGGGATTTCGCGTATGAGCAGGTTCGGCGGCAGACCACCGGTGGGACGCGACCGGGTCCGTCTCTCCACATCGGAGAAGCAGGCTGCCGTGGCCGCCGCGAAGGAGCTTAAACCGGAATTTGACAACGATAAATTGCTCAATCTCTTGCGCTCCGCAAAGTCGGAGTTGCAGGGGATGCGGTTGATCCACATGCACCTGTCCTTGTTGAAGGACAAGGATCCCTCCAGCCAGATGATCGTCCGCACGATCATCCAGGAACTCGCCAACAAGGCCTCCTACCTCCAGGCCTTCAACATCTCGAACGGCGACGTCATCATCCTCTACAAGGGCCTGAAGCTGACCGGAGTCACCGATGTCTGCCAGAAGGTCGAGCAGATTTTCCTGGCGAAGACGACGCTGACCGGGCCGAATCCCTACCGGGAATATTCGCTCTATTCGATCATGGAACTGGCGTTGAACTTCATCAACGTCATCCGTTTCATCGAAGAACTTCAGGCCAACGAATCCGGCAACCACACCACCGAGACCAAGCCGCCGATCACGCTGGAGGAGATGGCGAAGCTCGAACGCGCCATGCAGATGTTCGACTTGTCGCCGTTCCTGTTCAATCAGGCCATCGCCAACATCGGCCGGAACAACGACGACGAGATGGCTTATTTCGAGCTGTACATCTCGATCAAGCTGCTCCAGGAGCGGCTCTGCCCGGAATACGACATCACCGCCAACAAGTGGCTGTTCAACTATTTCACGGCCAACCTGGACCAGTCGGTGCTGCGCGCGCTGAATCACGGCCTCAGCTTCATGCGCGGCCGGCGCATCGGCATCAACATCAACCTGTCCACGGTGATCTCCACCGGCTTCGTGAAGTTCGACGAGCGCCTGCCCATCGATTTCCGCGGGCAGGTTGTGCTTGAAATCTCCAAGGGCGACCTGATCGAGAACCTGTCGCTGTTCAACGAAGTGGTCGATTTCGCCCAGGACCGCCAATACCAGATCGCCGTCGACGGCCTGAACCCCTTCTGGGTGACCAACTTCGACCTGGAATACCTGAACGCCGACTACGCCAAGATCTTCTGGTCCAGCGACATGCTGGAGATGGACCCGACGTTCGAGAAGTATTTCATCGACCGGATCAACGAACAGGACCGCTGCAAGTTCATCCTGGCCCGCTGCGACAGCGTGTCGAGCCTCGTCTACGCCCACAAGGTCGGCATCAACATGGTCCAGGGTCGCGCCGTGGACAACATCCTGCGTAAGGGCGTCAGCGTCCGCGAAGCCATTTCCCACGCGAAGGTTGCGTGAAGGCGGTTTATCCTCGGTTTACAAGGATTCACACGGATGGCACGGATTTAAACACGGAAAACACGGATTTTTAGTTTTGATGCGTGCCCAGCGATGGTCTTTCGATCAATCGACACGGCGCAAGATCAAACAATCATCCGTGTTATCCGTGTATAAATCCGTTTTATCCGTGTAAAACTTGCCATCCGCCCCTGCTCTCCCGCGAAGATCAATGCTCCCCCCGGCTACTCCGCCGCCTGCGGCCGCGCGGGCAGGATGATTTCGCCCTTCCGGTTCAGCACCTTGGCCAGCGCGTCCAGGCGGCGCTGCACGGCCTCGCCGGCGGGCACGCTGGCGTCGTCCGGCAGGGTTAGGACGAGGCGTTCCCCCGCCACCTTCAGCGTCGTGCGTTGCAGCAGCGCCGTGGCGCCACCGGTCAGCGTGTGCGCCAGCCGCAGCGCGAGGCCGAGCAGAAGCGCTTTCAACGCCTGCGCCTCGCTCAGCAGCGCCCGCGGGCCCGCCGTAGCCGGGCCGTCGATGGTGCCGGCGTAGCGGGCGTAGACGGCCAGCGCCAGGAAGGCGCGCTCGTCGTGGTCGATGCCCGGGAACGGGAAGCGCAGGATGCGCAGGCAGGCGTGTTCGGCGCGATAGTCCGGGTGCTCCGCCCAGCCCACGTCGCTCAGCAGGCAGGCGGTCTGGCGCAGGCGCAGGGCCGCGTCGTCCTCCCCGGCGAACAGGCCGCTCGTCCAGGACACCATCAGCGCCGGGTCGCCGATGCGGGTGAAGCGCTGCGCCCAATCCTCCGCCGCGGCCAGCAGCGGGTCCTGGCGCTGCGCCTCCGGGCTCAGCAGAGAGAACAGGTGCCCTTCCCGCAGCCCGAAGGCCGAGAACACCACCGTGGAGGGCTGTGCGGCGCGCAACAGCCGCTCGAACACCAGGGCCGCGTAGGGCAGCGTGTCCACGCGGCGGCGCGAGCCGGACATCTTCTCCAGCGACGACCGGCTCTGCTTGGCGATCAGGGCCGCGAAGTCGCGGGCCTCGCCGCAGGGGACGGAGTAGTGGTGGATGATGTGCAGCGGGTGCTTCACATGCTCCATGTGCAATTTGGCCAGCGCACGCCAGCCGCCACCCACGGGGTAGAAGGGCTTGCCCTTGGCCGTGGACAGCCAGCCCAGCTTTTCCAGATGCTGGTCGATGACACGGGTCAGCCCGTTCTGCTTGCCCGGGTTGACCTCCATCAGCCGCAGCGGGCCGAGCGGCAGCGTCACATGCTCCCCGATCACGCCGTGGTCCAGCCGGACCAGTTCCAGGCTGCCTCCGCCCAGGTCGCCGACCAGCCCGTCGGCGGCGGGGGTACCAGACAGCACGCCCATGGCGGACAGCCGCGCCTCCTCCTCGCCGCTGATGACGCGGACTTCCAGGCCGGTGCGGCGTTTCACCGCATCCACGAAGGCCGCCCCGTCGTCCGCGTCGCGCACGGCGGCGGTAGCGATGATGTCCAGCTGGCCGACGCGCATGCCGGCCGCCAGCATGGCGAAGCGTTCCAGCGCCTCCAACGCCTGGGCTACGCCATCCGGGTTGAGGCGCCCGGACTTCTCCACGCCGCGACCCAACCCGCACAGGACCTTTTCGTTGAACACCGGCAACGGCGACCGTTTCAGCTCGTCATAAACGACCAGACGGATCGAGTTCGACCCGATGTCGATGACCGCGATGCGTTCGCCCTTCTCGGGGACGCCTTTTTCAGGCGTGCCCTTCTCGTACGGGGTGGTCCCGCGTTCCTGCGCCGACGTCATGGGCAACCGTCACTCCTCGCTTCAGGAAACCGTACGAAGCTTCAACCGCGGAGGTGTGCGTTTGCTGCTCAACGCGCTTCCCCGGCCCGACAGGCTCGGATTCGTCATGAAGTAGTTGTGGGCGCTGAAGGCGTCCGGCCCGGCCTCCACGCGGTGGTAGACGCCGTCGGGGCCGAGCGTCCAGCTGTTCGCCTCGTCCTTCAGGTTGGCGACCATGATCTGGTCCAGCACCTGTTCGTGCACCGTCGGATTCTCGATGGGAACCAGGGTCTCGATGCGGCGGTCCAGGTTGCGCGGCATCCAGTCGGCCGAGGAGATGTAGACCTTGGCCTGCGGGTTCGGCAGCGGCTGGCCGTTGGCGAAGCAGACGACGCGCCCGTGCTCCAGGAAACGGCCGACGATGCTGCGCACGCGGATGTTCTCCGACAGGCCCTTCACGCCGGGACGCAGGCAGCAGATGCCGCGGATGATCATGTCGATCTGCACGCCCTTCTGCGAGGCTTGGTACAGCTTGTCGATGATCTCCGAATCGACCAGGGAGTTCAGCTTCACCCAGATCTGCGCCGGCTTGCCGGCGGCGGCGTTGGCGATCTCCGCGTCGATCAGATCAACCAGCCGCTTGCGCAACGTGATCGGGGCGATGGCGATCTTCTCCAGCACCTTCGGCGTGGCGTAGCCGGTCATGAAGTTGAACATCACCGCCGCGTCATGGCACAGGGCCGGGTCGCAGGTGAAGAAGGACAGGTCGGTGTAGATCTTCGCGGTGATCGGATGGTAGTTGCCCGTTCCGAAATGCACGTAGCTGCGCAGCGCCTTGTTCTCGCGCCGCACCACCAGCGATACCTTTGCGTGCGTCTTCAGGTCGACGAAGCCGTAGACCACCTGCGCGCCCGCGCGTTCCAGGTCGCGCGCCCAGCGGATGTTGGCCTCCTCGTCGAAGCGGGCCTTCAGCTCGACGAGCGCGGTGACCGACTTGCCGGCCTCCGCCGCCTCGATCAGGGCGGCGACGATGGGGCTGTCCTTGCTGGTGCGGTACAGCGTCTGCTTGATGGCGACCACCTGCGGGTCGCGCGCCGCCTGCCGGATGAACTGCACCACCACGTCGAAGCTTTCGTACGGATGGTGGACGACGATGTCCTTGTCGCGGATCGCCGCGAAGCAGTCGCCGCCGAAGTCGCGGATGCGCTCCGGAAAGCGGGCGTTGAAGGGCCGGAAGACGAGGTCCGGGCGCTCGTCCACGATCAGCTGCTTGGTGTCGGTCAGCCCGATCAGCCCGTCCAGGATGAACACGTCGTCGTTCGACACGTTCAGCTCGTGCCGCAGGAACTCGCGCAGGTCGGCGGCCATGCCGGCGTCGGTGGCCAGCCGGATGACGCTGCCGCGGCGGCGTCGCTTCAGCGCGCTTTCGAAGGTGCGGACCAGATCTTCCGCTTCTTCCTCAATTTCGATTTCGCTGTCGCGCAGCACGCGGAACACGCCGTGCGCCTTGACTTGGAACGGGGGGAACAGCCGGTCGATGAACAGCATCACCAGCTTCTCCAGCTGGATGAAGCGGATGTCCGACCCCGGCAGGCGGATGAAGCGGTCCAGTTGCGTCGGCAGCGGCACCAGCGCGTCAAGATGCCGCCCCTTCGCCGAATCGTGCAGTTGCAGCGCCAGCGAGAAGCCCAGGTTCGGCAGGAAGGGGAAGGGATGCGCCGGATCCACCGCGATGGGGGTGAGAATCGGGAAGATGTCGTCCAGGAACTTGGCTTCCAGCCAGTCCTTCTCGCCGTCGGTCAGGTCGTCGGCGTCGACCACGGCGATTCCGGCGTCGCGCAGGTCCACCTTCAGGCTGCGCCACATGGCCTGCTGCGCGTTCATCAGCTCGACGATGCGCTGGTTGGTGGCGGCCAGCTGCTGGGCGGGGGTCAGGTTCTCCGGGCTGGGCGTCTTCACGCCTGCGGCGACCTGGCCCTTCAGGCCGGCGACGCGGACCATGTAGAACTCATCCAGGTTGCTGGCCGAGATCGACAGGAAACGCAGCCGTTCCAGCAGCGGGTGGTTGGGGTTGGACGCTTCCTCCAGGACCCGCTGGTTGAAGGCCAGCCAGGAAAGTTCGCGGTTGATGAAGCGCTCCGGCGCGTTCGCTTCGATGCAATACGCTTCCAGGTCCTGAAGGTGGGTCACAGCAGCCTCGGGCTTTCGCGTGGAACAGGGGGCCGGTACAGTCCGGCGGTACGGTCGGGGCGGGCAGCCTACCCCATCTCGGTTACGGTTTTGGGTCAGTCACGATAGACCCGCGTGGAAAACAGGTTCAAGTGCGGCCAATCACGCCAGGAGGGGCAATCCGCCATGAAGACCTTATACCTTCTGCGCCACGGGAAGTCGTCCTGGGATGATCCCGGCCTCGACGACCACGACCGCCCGCTGGCGCCGCGGGGGGGAAAGGCCGCCCGGCGGATCGGCGCTTACCTGAAGGACCGCGGGGCGCACATCGACCTCGTGCTGTGTTCCACCGCCCGGCGCGCGGAGGACACCGCCCGCCGCGTGCTGGCCGCCATGAACGCGCCCGCCATCCCCGTGGAGTTCGAACGCGGGCTGTACCTCTGCGGCGCGCATGTGCTGCTGGAGCGGCTGCGCGACGCGCCGGATTCGGCCACCTCGCTCATGCTGGTCGGCCACAATCCCGACCTGCACGATCTGTCGCGGGAGCTGACCGGCTCCGGCGACGAGCGGCTTCGCAACGCCCTGGCAGAGAAATTTCCGACCGCCGCCTGCGCCGTCCTGTTGTTCGAAACGACGCAATGGCGGGACCTGGACCTCGGCGCCGGGCGTTTGGCCGATTTTGTGCGGCCACGCAAACTGTGTTAACTCCCCACCCCGCCTTGGGGTATTCCAGGCCCGACCAGAGTGAGGAGTTCGCCCGCGTGTCGTCCATGCCCCCGACAGCAACCGCCGCGACACCCGCCGTGCGCGAGGTGGGCATGAAGCTCCACCTCGACCCGCGTGACCTCGGCCGCGCCCTGACGTTGCCGGGCCTTGCGGCCGGCGAGCAGGACGAGGGGGAGCCGGATGTCCGGCGCCTGCGCACCGTCTATTTCGACACGCCGGACCTGCGCCTGTACGCCAATGGCGTGGCGTTGCGCGTGCGGCAGGACGGCGACCGTTTCATCCAGACGCTGAAGACGGTCAACGCCGCCACGCCCAATGATTCAGCCGCCGTGACCGTCCGCAAGGCCTGGGACTGGCCCGTTGCCGGCGCCGCACCCGACCTTGGCCTGCTGAACGCGGAGGGCGTTGCCGCCCTGGTGCCGGAGGACGCGCGGGCGGCCCTGGCCCCGGTCTTCACGACGGATGTCCAGCGCACCACACGGCTGATTCGCCCCGACGCGCTGACCGCTATCGCAGTCATGGTGGACGAAGGACAGATCACCGCCGGAACCGCCTGCGCCCGCATCGCCGAGGTGGAGTTCGAACTGAAATCCGGCCGCGTCGGCCGCCTGTTCGACACCGCGCTCGCGATCCAGCGCGCCATGCCCGCGCGCATCGGGACGGAAAGCAAGGCGGAGGTCGCCTACCGTCTCGTCACCGGCCGCCTGCCCGCCCCCGTTCTGCCTGAGCCGCTGGGACTCTCCCCCGTCACCACGGTGGCGGAGGCGTACCGCCACATCGTCCGCCACTGCCTGCGCCATCTGCTCGCCAACGAGGCCTGCGCGCTGGCCGGCGGCGACGTGGAGGGGCTGCACCAAATGCGCGTCGCCCTGCGCCGGCTGCGCACCGCCGTCCGCCTGTTCCGTCCGCTGGCCGGCAAGCCGGACCCCTGCGCCTCCGGCGATGAGGTCCGCTGGTTCACACGGCAGCTCGGCCCGGCGCGGGAGTGGGACGTCCTGCTGTCCGGCGTGATCGAGCCGTTTGCCGCCTCCGGCAAGGCCCCCGCAGACCTGCCCGCCCTCGCGGAGGCCGTTCGGGAGGCACGCCGTGCCCCCGCCCTCTCCGCGGTGGAGGCGATCCAGTCGCCGCGTTGCACCGGCCTGATCCTGGCGCTGGGCGCCTGGCTGGAGGAAGGGCGCTGGTACAGCGGCGCAGACCCGGCGCTCCGCGCCCAGCTCGACCGCCCGATGAGCACGCAGGCCGGCGCATGGCTCGCCGCCCTACAGGCCAAGGCGCTGAAGGCCGGCAAGGACCTGGACAGCGCCGACACCACCGCCCGCGACCGGCTGCGGCGTCGCCTGCGCAAGCTGCGCTACACGGCGGAGTTCTTCCGCGGCCTCTACGCCGAAACGGCGACCGTGCCCCTCATCGCCGCTCTGGACGCCGTGCTCGGCGCGCTGGACACCGACCACGATTCGGCAATCGTCCGCAAGCTGCTGCGCGCCCTTGCTGACGCCGATCCGCAGCACCGCACGGCCGCCGACGCCACCGTCAAATGGCTGGGCAAACAGGCCGACAAGCGCCGCAAGGCGCTGCCGGACCTGTGGAAAGCATTCCGGGAAACCCCGGTGTTCTGGGGATAAGGGCCTACATCCCCTCTCCCGCCCCCAGTGGGAGAGGGTGGCCCGAAGAGCCTCTCGCGGAAACAAAGTTTCCGCTGACGGCGACAGGCGAAGCTTCGCTTTGCCGAGAGCCGGGTGAGGGCAAGATCATCCCGAAAATCCTTGCCCTCACCCTCCCGCGTTCCGCGGGTCCCTCCCTCTCCCGCCGGGGGCCGGAGAGGGGAAAATGCGCCCCTACCTCACAACGTCCCCGGAAACGCCCCGCCGTCCAGCAACACGTTCTGTCCGGTCATGAAGCCGGCTTGGGCGGAGCAGAGAAAGGCACAGGTCGCGCCGAACTCCGCCGGGTCGCCGAAGCGGCCGGAGGGGTTGGTGGCGCGGCGGGCAGCCATTTCCTCGTCCACGCTACGGTGGTTGGCCTTGGCGGCCCCTTCCATGGTCGTGCGCAGGCGGTCGGTCTCGAACGGGCCGGGCAACAGATTGTTGATCGTCACGTTGTGGCGCACGGTCTGGCGCGACAGGCCGGCGATGAAACCGGTCAGGCCGGCGCGCGCGCCGTTGGACAAGCCGAGGTTGGAGATCGGCGCCTTCACAGCACCCGAGGTGACGTTGACGATGCGTCCGAACTTGCGGGCGATCATGCCGTCCACCGTCGCCTTGATCAGGAAGATCGGGGCCAGCATGTTGGCCTCCACGGCGCGGATCCAGTGCTCCCGCTCCCACTCGCGGAAGTCTCCCGGCGGCGGGCCGCCGGCGTTGTTGACCAGGATGTCGGGGTCAGGGCAGGCGGCCAGCGCCGCGGCGCGCCCTTCCTCGGTCGCGATGTCGCCCACCGCGGTGGTGACCTTGGCGCCCGTGGCCTTGCGGATCTCCTCCGCGGTGGCTTCCAGCAGGTCGCGGCCGCGCGCGGTGATGGTGACCTCGACGCCTTCCTGCGCCAGTGCCAGGGCGCAGGCCTTACCCAGTCCCTTGCTGGCTGCGCACACGATCGCGCGACGTCCGGCGATTCCCAGATCCATCCTCGTTCTCTCCCTTTTCGCTTTCCAGATCCGCCAGCACCTCGCGGGCGAGCGGAACGGTCAACGGACGGTGCGCGGCCAGCGACGCGCGGTCAAGGGCCGCGACCACCCGCCGGGCGGCGTCGAGCGAACGTTCCATCCGCGTCAGCAGGTAGGTGATGAGATCCATACCCGGCCGCAACTGGCGGTCGGCGAACAGCTTCACCAGCACAGCGGCGAGCAGAGCGTCATCCGGCGCCTCCACCCCCACCGCGGGCGCCGCCTTGATGCGGGACCGCAGGTCGGCCAGCTTCACCCGCCAGCGCGCGGGCGGCTTGCGCGACAGAAGCAGCAGATGCCCGCCCGAGTCGCGCGCGAGGTTGTAGAGGTGGAACAGCGCTTCCTCGTTCGCCGGGCGGCCGGCCACCTTGTCGGCGTCCTCCACCACAACGGCGTTGGCGCGGGCCAGCACGGCCGGCAGGTCGATCTGGTCCAGCGTCTCCCCGTTCGCGATGGGCGCGTGGCTGCGGGCACGCCAGACGTGGCCGAGATGCGTCTTGCCACAGCCGGCCGGGCCATAGACGGTCAGCGCAGGCGCCGGCCAGGACGGCCAGCGGTCGAGCCACGCCACCGCGTCACCGTTGCTGGGCGCCACCAGGAAATCCTCGCACTCCATGGCCGTACGGTGGCCGAGGTCGAGCGGAAGCTGCGCCGCTATACTCATGCTTCGGGGCTCATGACGCGGTGCTCATGGCGATGGCCTCATGACGGCACGTTGCCCCGGTAATAGGGGCTCTCCAGATAGCGGCCGAGCGCGAAGCGCGTCAGCACGCCGATCACCGCCGCCACCGGCACGGCCAGCAGCACGCCCACGAACCCGAACAGGGTGCCGCCGGCCAGCAGCGCGAAGATGACCCACACCGCGTGCAGTCCGACCTTTTCCCCCACCAGCTTGGGCGTCAGAACGTTGCCCTCCACCGCTTGTCCGAACAGGAAGATCGCCACCACGATCCCGACCCTCCACAGGTCGTCGAACTGCAACAGCGCAAGGCCGGTGCTCGACACGAATCCGAACAACGATCCCACATAGGGGATGAAGGACAACAGCCCCGCCATCAGCCCGATGACCAGCCCGAAGTCGAGCCCCGCCGCCGACAGGGCGACCGCGTAGAACACGCCCAGGACGAGGCAGACCAGCGCCTGCCCGCGCACGAATCCGGCCAGAGTTTCGTCCACCTGCCGGGCCTGCTGGCGGATGGTGGCGGCGTGGTGCAGCGGCAGCCAGCTGTCCACCTTGGCGACCAGAATGTCCCAATCGCGCATCAGGTAGAAGGCGACGATGGGGGTGATGAACAGCACCGACAGCACGTCGAACAGCGCCAGCCCGCCCGACAGGATGCCGCTCAGCACCCGCCCGACCCAGCCGACCACCTCGCCCGCGTAGTTGCCGGCGGCCCCGCGCAGCCGCTCCACATCCTCCGGCGACAGGCGGTGGACCAGCCGGTCCAGCATGGGCAGCACGCGCTCCCGCACGGCCGTGGCGTAGTTGGGCAGCACCTCGATCAGGTGCGCCACCTGCGCCTGCACCAGCGGCAGCAGCAGCAACGCCAGCAGGATCAGGATGACGACGAAGGACAGCAGCACCAGCGTGGTGGCCAGCCAGCGCGGCAGGTGCCACCTCTCCAGCCGGTCCACCACGGGGTCGAGCAGATAGGCGACCGCCAGCCCCACGACGAAGGGCAGCAGCATGCTGGACAGCAGCCACAGGGCCAGCGCGAACAGGCCAAGCCCGATCAGCCAGAAACGAAGCTGCCGGTTCGACGCGGCCGGATCGGACATCACGGAACGCCCCCATGCCGGTTGAACAGCAACCCGCCACGGTAGACGTAGGCCAGCCCCGACAGCACCGTCGTCGCGGCGCAAGTCCAGGTCAACAGCGGCACCAGTTCCATTCCGAACAGATGGAAGTCCGGCAGGCCCAGGCCCGGCGGGGCCAGAACCGCCGCGGCCAGCGCGATCTGCACCGCCGTGTTGATCTTGCTGATGTACAGCGGCTGCATCGCCAGCGATTCCTTCAGCGTGTACAGCAGCATCACGCCACCGATGATCATCACGTCGCGGAAGACCACCAGGATGACCAGCCACAGCGGCACTTCGCCCACATGGCCCAGCGAGACGTAGACGCTGACCAGCAGCGCCTTGTCCGCGATGGGATCCAGGTAGGCGCCCAGCACCGTGCGCGCCCGGAACATGCGCGCCACCGCCCCGTCCACCGCGTCGGAAATGCCCGCACCGACGAACAGCCAGAAGGCCACCGCCAGATTGCCCGCCAGGATGAAATAGACGGCGATGGGAACGACCAGGATGCGGCCGAAGGTGATGATGTTCGGGATGCTCACCGCGGCCTCTTACGCCGTTTCAGCTTCAGTCGAAAAACGCCGGATGGCCGGACCGGGCTCAAAACCGGGCCAAGCTCAATACCGTGCTGGTCCGGTGGCCGGCAGGGTGCCGAGGACGCGCGGCG
>Ga0065721_10006501_pt1 | contig 12779 bp, 16 predicted proteins | sample Mesricmetagenome_FD_59108 | JGI IMG/M metagenome (GOLD analysis project Ga0065721, IMG submission 59108) | Mesophilic microbial community from rice straw/compost enrichment Sample: eDNA_1 v2 (version 2) | ecosystem: Engineered > Solid waste > Grass > Composting > Bioreactor | place: USA: Davis... | reverse complement strand
GCCGCTGCTCTTCGTCCGGGTCAAGGGAAGAATGGTCGGAGCGACAGGATTCGAACCTGCGACCCCTTGACCCCCAGTCAAGTGCGCTACCAGGCTGCGCCACGCTCCGAGAGGCGCTCCCTATAGACGGGGCGCCGCCGGCCCGCAAACCCAAAAACGCCGCGTCAGGCGGTTCTCGACAGAACGGCTTCCAGCCGCGCCCGCGCGCCCTCCAGTTCGGCCAGGACCTGGCGCAGCCGGACGGATGATCCGGCCGATGCAGGGGCCGGCGGCGGGGCGGCCGCTTCGCCGCCCTCCAGTTCGAAACCGATGGCGCCCTCGGGATCTCCGTGCGCCGCCAGCCGCTTCAGCCCCTGCTCGCGGTGCAGCCGCTGGACGCCCTTGATGGTCAGGCCGTCCTCGTGCAGCAGCCGCTTCACCGCCTTCAGCACGACGATGTCCTGGGGCCGGTAGAAGCGCCGGCCGCCGGCCCGCTTCAGCGGGGTGATGAAGCTGAACTTGGTTTCCCAGAAGCGCAGCACGTGCTGCGGCGCGCCGACCTCATCAGCGGCTTCGGAGATGGTGCGGAAGGCGTTCGGGCTCTTGGCCACGGCGCGTCAGCCGTCCACGACGGCGTCGTGAACCCGGCCCTTCATGATCTGGGAGGCGCGGAAGCTGATCACCCGCCGGGGATGGATGGCGGCCGGTTCGCCGGTCTTGGGGTTGCGGCCCATGCGGGCGCGCTTGTCGCGCACCTGGAAGACCCCGAACCCCGACAGCTTCACCGTCTCGCCGCGCTCGAGCGACTCGATGATCAGCTCGAGCGTCCGTTCCACAAGGGCCGAACACTCCTGCCGCGACAGTCCGACTTCCTCGTGGACCGCCTCGCAAAGGTCCGCCCGCGTCAGGGTCTGAGCCAAGGTTCGCTCCCCTCCAAGAGTCCTGTCCCCCCATCAAAGAGCAAGCGCCTTCAAATGGAAAGCCGAATTGCACCCTACAGGCGAAAGGCGCAGGCGCCCCAGGTCAGGCCGCCGCCCATGGCCTCCATCAGCACCAGGTCGCCGCGCTTGATGCGACCGTCCCGGATGGCCGCATCCAGGGCCAGCGGAATCGAAGCGGCCGAGGTGTTGGCGTGCTCGGCCACCGTCGAGACGACCTTGTTTTCCTCGAGCCCGAGCCGTTCGCCGACGCCCCGGATAATGCGCTGGTTGGCCTGGTGCGGGACGAACCAGTCCACGTCGGCGATCTCTATGCCGGAAGCCGCGCAGCAGGCGGTGATGGCCTCGGCGATGTTGACCACGGCGTGGCGGAACACCTGGTTGCCGGCCATGCGCAGATGGCCGACCGAGCCGGTCGTGGCCGGGCCGCCGTCGACGTACAGCAGGTCGGTCTTGGAGCCATCGCAGCGCAGGGCGAAGCCCAGCAGCCCCTTGTCCGCCTTGGTCCCCTGCCCTTCCTGCGGCTCTACGACCACGGCGCCGGCGCCGTCGCCGAACAGGACGCAGGTCGACCGGTCGCTCCAGTCCATCAGCCGGGTCATTTCCTCGGCGCCGATGACCAGGGCGCATTTCGCCACGCCCCGGGCCACGAAGCCGTCGGCGACGCTGAGCGCATAGACGAAGCCCGAGCACACCGCCTGGACGTCGAAGGCGATGCAGGTCGGCACGCCCAGCTTGCGCTGAACGATCGAGGCCACCGACGGGAAGGTCATGTCCGGGGTGGTGGTGGCCACCACGATCAGATCGACATCAGCGGCGCTGCGTCCGGCGTCGGCCAGGGCGCGCTTCGAGGCCTCGACGGCCAGGTCGCTGGTCGGCTGGTCGTCCCGCGCCTTGTGCCGCTGACGGATGCCGGTGCGCTCCACGATCCACTCGTCCGAGGTGTCGACGATCTTCGCCAGGTCGGCGTTGGTCACGACCTGGTCCGGAAGGTAGGAGCCGACGCCGGTCACGGCGCTGCGAATGACGCTCACTGGGGAGTCTCCATGGCCGCATTCGGGGCGGCCGGCTGTTCAAGGACGACGGTCAGCCGGTTCAGGCTGGCGCTGACCGTCTCCAGATAGTCGCTGCGGGCCAGTTCGACAGCGATGCGGATGGCGTTGCCGAAGCCCTTGGCGTCGGCGCCCCCGTGGCTCTTCACCACGATGCCGTTCAGGCCCAGCAGGGGTCCGCCGTTGATGGCGCTCGGGTCGATCTTCCGGCGCATCCGCTTCAACGCCGGCAGGGCCAGCAGGGCGCCGGCCCTGGCCGGGACGCTGGAGGTCAGGGCGTCCTTCATCAGGGTGGAGATGAAGCGGGCCACGCCTTCCGCGGTCTTCAGGGCGATGTTGCCGGTGAAGCCGTCGGTGACGACCACGTCGACGGTGCCCTTGGCGATGTCATCGCCCTCCACGAAGCCGTGATAGTTCAGCCCGATGCCGCTTTCGCGCAGGATGCGTCCGGCCTCGCGGACCTCTTCGTGGCCCTTCATGTCTTCCGAGCCGACGTTGAGCAGGCCGATGGTCGGCCTCGCGCTTCCGTGCACGGCCGCGTGGAAGGCGCCGCCCATGATGGCGAACTCGACCAGCTGCTCGGCGTCGCTCTCTATGTTGGCGCCGACGTCCAGCACAGCGGTCACGCCGCGCAGCGTCGGCCAGTTGGCGACGATGGCCGGCCGCTCCAGGCCGTGCGCCGACATGCGCAGGATCAGCTTCGAGATGGCCATCAGGGCGCCGGTGTTGCCGGCCGAGACGACCGCCCCGGCCTCGCCGGTCTTCACCGCCTCGATGGCGTTCCACAGGCTCGAGCCCTTGCCCCGGCGCATGGCCTGGGCCGGCTTCTCGTCCATGGCGACGACCTTGTCGGTGTGGCGAACTTCGCAGACGTCGTCGCCCAGGCCGCACTTGCCCATCTCGGCGCGGATGGCGGCCTCGTCGCCGTGCAGCAGGAAGCGGACGCCCTCGCCGCCATGCTGTCTGCGGTAATCGCGCACCCCGGCCACCACGACGGGCGGACCGTGGTCGCCGCCCATGGCGTCAAGCGAGATCAGGACTGGGGATGACAAGCCGTTCGACTCCGGCGCGCCGTCCGCCGGCGCTGGACTGTGGGCGACGATAACGCCGCACCGGGGGGATGCAACCACGCCGACGTTGCGTCAACCTTCGTCCGGAGAACGAAGCTGCTTGAGCACGGCGAAGGGCGAGATTTCCGCGGGCTCCGGCGGCTGCACGAACTCGGCGCCGGGCTTGCGGGGGAACGGGTCCAGCCTGAGGGCCAGCTGCTCGACGGCGTACTGGCCCAGATCGATCTGGCCATCCTCGACCAGGTCCGGCGATTCGTCGTCCAGGGTGATGACGATCTCGTCCGGCTCCTCGTCCTCCGGCTCCGCCAGCGAGATCGAGAAGGGCGCGTCTATCTCCAGCGGCAGAGGCTCGAGCGTCACGCCGCAGGTCTGGGCCAGCTTCGCCTTCACCCGGCCGGTCAGGCGCCAGCCGCCCGGCGCCGGGGCCAGGTTCATCTCGGCGACGAAGGAGTCCAGCGAGGCCAGATCGAGGGCCCTGGCGATACGGGCCCTCGCCGACGCATCCGGCTCCAGCCGGCGTTCGACGCCCGCCCCGATCTGGTGCAGTCGCATCGGCTCGCTGAAGGGAAGCTCGTTCATGCAGGGATCTCCGCCCAGTCAGGCTGTTTCGACGCCGCCTCCAGCGACTGGGCCGCCAGCTGCGCCCGGCTGTCCACCGCATAGGCCGCCAGCGCGCGACCGGCTGCGGGGTCGTCGCTTTCGAACACGTTGCGCGCCAGCCCGGCCGCCAGGGCTTCGACGTCCCCAGTGCGCAGCGGCGGTTCATACGCCGTCATCCGCCCGTACATGGCCTCGCCCAATTTGCGCATCTTCTTGCCCACCGAGATGTCGCCGACGCCGAGTTCGCGCAGGGCGTGGTCGAGGGCGGAGACATAGGTATCGAACAGCTCCTGCGCCGCCTCCGTTCCGCGCTCGCCACCGTCGCGCAGACGCATGACCAGCAGCAGCACGTGCAGGGTGTAGAGTTCGAAGCGCGCATCGATACGGTCCTCCACGCCCATGCGGGTGTAGAAGGCGGGCTCGCGCGCCTGACGAACGGCCAGCTCGTACAGGGCCTCGCCGGCGCGGGCCCGGGGGCGGGATCGGAAGAGGTTCTGAAGCATGATCTTGCGGCCCCTTTTCCGCCGCGCCGTTGAACTAAGGCTCGGGTCCGGTTAGGTCAAAGACCTTGTTCTCTTGCAGGCGTCGTCCATGGTCCGCACCAAGCTCTTCCTCGCCGCCCTTTCGGCCGCCGCTCTTACCGCGGCCTGCGCCCCGGTCGTGGGCCAGAACGGTTTCCAGGCCGTCGACGCCAGGCCGACGGACATCGTCGCGGGGACCGACACCAAACAGACGGTCCTGACCAAGCTGGGCACACCGTCGACCACCTCGACCTTCGAGCGCGACAACATCTGGTACTACATCAGCCAGGTGACCGAAAAATACACCTTCAACCGACCGCAGGTGACCCAGCGCTCGGTGACGGAGATCACCTTCAACGACGCAGGCCAGGTGGCCGAAGTCCGCACCCTGGGCCTCGAGGACGGTCGCCGGATCGCCATGAACGATCGCGAGACCCCAACCCGCGGTCGCCAGCTGACCATTCTCGAACAGCTGCTGGGCAACGTCGGCCGCGGTCAGCTTCCGCGCACGGACGATGACGTTCCCGGCCAGCGCCGACCGGACTGATCCACTTCATCGGCAAACGAAAAGACGCCCCGGAGATCGCTCTCCGGGGCGTTTTCGCATTCGGCGAAAGGCCGGCCCCCGAAGGGGCCGGCCGCCGTCAGACGATCTTCCCGCTGGCCAGCACCGCCAGCAGCAGCAGGGCCACGATGTTGGTGATCTTGATCATCGGGTTCACCGCCGGGCCGGAGGTGTCCTTGTAGGGATCCCCGACCGTATCGCCGGTGACCGCGGCCTTGTGGGCCTCGGAGCCCTTGCCGTGGACCACGCCGTTGCGGTCGGTGAAGCCCTCCTCGATCACCTTCTTGGCGTTGTCCCAGGCGCCGCCGCCGGAGGTCATCGAGATAGCCACGAACAGGCCGGTCACGATCACCCCCATCAGCATGGCGCCGAGGGCGGCGAAGGCGTTGGCCTTGTCGGGCTGGATCATCAGCACGACCACGAACAGCACGATCGGCGACAGCACCGGCAGGAGCGACGGCACGATCATCTCGCGGATCGCCGCCCCCGTCAGGATGTCGACGGCGCGGCCGTACTCAGGCTTGACCTCGCCGGTCATGATGCCCGGGTTCTCGCGGAACTGGCGGCGCACCTCGGCCACGACCGATTCGGCGGCGCGGCCGACGGCGGTCATCGACAGGCCGCCGAACAGGAAGGGCAGCAGCCCCCCGAACAGCAGGCCGACAACGACGTAGGGGTTGGCCAGGTCGAAGGCGACGTCGCCGAGGCCGGCGAAGAAGCTGCCCGGCGCCGCCTCGGCCGAGAAATGCTTCAGGTCCTCGGTGTAGGCGGCGAACAGCACCAGGGCGCCGAGGCCGGCCGAACCGATGGCGTAGCCCTTGGTCACGGCCTTGGTGGTGTTGCCCACAGCGTCCAGGGCGTCGGTCGAGGTGCGGACTTCCGAAGGAAGACCGGCCATCTCGGCGATGCCGCCCGCGTTGTCGGTCACCGGGCCGAAGGCGTCCAGGGCCACGATCATGCCGGCGACGCCGAGCATGGTGGTGGTGGCGATGGCGATGCCGAACAGGCCGGCCAGCTGATAGGTGGCGACGATGCCGATGATGATGGTCAGCGCCGGCAGGGCCGTCGATTCCAGCGACATGGCGAGGCCCTGGATCACGTTGGTGCCGTGGCCCGAGACCGAGGCGTTGGCCACCGACTTGACCGGGCGGTAGTTGGTGCCGGTGTAGTATTCCGTGATCACCACGATGGCCGCGGTGACGCCGAGGCCGATCATGCCCGACCAGAACAGGCTCATCGGCTCAATGGTCAGACCGCCCGAGGTTGTGACCGGGCCCAGCAGGTCCTGACCCTGCAGGTACTGGAACAGGCCGAAGATGGCGATGATCGACAGCACGCCGGTGACGATCAGGCCCTGATACAGGGCGCCCATGATGTTCTGCGACTTGCCGAGGCGGACGAAGAACGAGCCGATCACCGAGGTCACGATGCAGGCGCCGCAGATCAGCAGCGGCAGCAGCATCATGATGTCCACATAGGGCTGCCCGCGGAAAAAGATGGCCGCCAGCACCATGGTGGCGACCGTGGTCACGGCGTAGGTCTCGAACAGGTCGGCGGCCATGCCGGCGCAGTCGCCGACGTTGTCGCCCACGTTGTCGGCGATGGTCGCGGCGTTGCGGGGATCGTCCTCGGGAATGCCGGCCTCGACCTTGCCGACCATGTCACCGCCGACGTCGGCGCCCTTGGTGAAGATGCCGCCGCCCAGACGGGCGAAGATCGAGATTAGCGAGGCGCCGAAGCCGAGGGCGACGAGGCCGTCGATGACCGCCCGGCTGGTGCTGTCGAAGCCCATGCCCAGGGTCAGGAAGGCATAGTAGCCGGCCACGCCCAGCAGGGCCCCGCCGGCCACGAACATGCCGGTGATGGCCCCCGAACGGAAGGCGAGATCCAGACCCTTCGACAGGCTTTCAGAGGCCGCCTGGGCGGTGCGCACATTGGCCCGGACCGAGATCAGCATGCCGGCGAAACCGGCCGCGCCCGACAGGACGGCGCCGATCAGGAAGCCGATGGCGGCCCAGGGACCGATCAGGAACCAGGCGGCGATCAGGATGACGACGCCCACCATGCCGATGGTGGTGTACTGCCGCCGCAGATAGGCCGAGGCGCCTTCCTGGATCGCGGCGGCGATCTCGCGCATCTTGTCATTACCGGTCGAGGCCTTCATCAGCGAAGCCGTCTGGATCAGTCCGTAGAGGACTCCCAGCGCGCCTGCGGCGATGACCAGCCACAGCAGATTACTCATGGCGTTTCCAAACCCTGTGTTTCTAGAGGCGCCCGGACCCTTGGCGCGGCGGGCGTTTTCGCCTCTTTCCGCCTTCCGGTCCCCCCGTGCGCACCGGACGCGAGGCTGCGTCCCTGGGGAATTGCGGCAGAACGGTGCCAAATGCGTCGGTGTGACGCAACAGGGTTGGTGAACGCGGATCAGCCGGCGCGAACGCCGGTGCGCCGCCGGGGGGCCTGGCTGACCACCTCGACGCGGGTGACCGCCCCGCGCCCGGCGATGGAGGCGGCCGAGCGCATCAGGCTGGCGCTCAGCGCGGCCACGTCGACGCGGGTCCAGTCGTCCTCGATGACGAAGGGCGTCCGGTGCGCCGCCCGCACCAGGGCGTCGCGCAGGTAGGCCTCCTTCGGCCGCATCGACTCGGGGGTGGCCGAGCCGCCCAGACGCAGGCGAAGCGAGACGAAGACGTAGTTGCGCAGTCGGCCGCCGGCGATGATCGGCAGGCCGACGCCGGCGATGCCCAGACTGGCGCCGGGAGCCGGCCGGTCGCTCGCGCGCGCTGTCGTGGCGGCGGCGAGCGGGGGAGCGGCGATGGAGGCGGCGATGAGGTCGCGACGGCGCATTGCGCCAAGGTCGCGTGGACGCCTTGAGATTTCGTTGTCAGCCGTGGGTGAAGCCGGGCTTGCGGATCTGCACGGGCTGGCTGGCGAAGTGGACGCGCACGCCCTGTCCCTCCGTCACCCGTCCGATGCGGGTCAGGCGCAGGCGCCGGCGCTCCGCCTCGCGCCGCAAGGCGGCCTCGTCGGCCGGGCGGGCGGTGAAGGCGATCTCATAGTCGTCGCCGCCCGTGACCAGGCTCTCCAGAGCCGCCTGTTCGTCAACACGGCCCTCGTACCAGGCCTGGCCCGCCGCCGACCGTGGGGTGAGCTCCAGATCGATCTCGATCCGCACGCCGCTCGTCTCCGCGATATGGCCGAGGTCCGCGACGAGGCCGTCGGAGACATCGATGGAGGAGCTGGCGTAGTCGCGGACCGGCTCCGCGAACTCCACCCTCGGCATGGGGGTGCGGTACTGTTCGGTCAGGGCCGCCAGTCGGTCCGGCTCCAGCGACAGCTTTTCCTGCGCCGCCTGCAGCCCCAGCCAGCCGTCGCCGATGGCGCCAGTGACGAAGACGAGGTCACCCGGCCTGGCGCCATTGCGGCCGACCGTACGGCCCTTGGGTATCCAGCCAAGCCCGGTCAGGGAGAAGGTCGCGGGTCCTGGCGTCACCACGGTGTCCCCGCCCAGCAGGGCCACCCCGAAGACCTTCTGGTCGGCCCTGAGGCCGTCAACGAAGGTCATCCGCTCGGGCCAGCCGCAGCGTTGCGACCAGCCGCAGGACAGCAGGTAGCCGAACGGCTCCGCGCCCTTGGCGGCGAGGTCGGACAGGTTCACCCTCAGCAGCTTGCGCGCCACGGTATCGAGGGGGTCTTCGGGCAGGAAGTGAACGCCCTCGACGATGGTGTCCTTGGTCAGCACCAGGTCGTGGCCCGGGCGCCCGGGCAGCACGGCGACGTCGTCGGCGAGACCGCGGGCCCATTCGGGATGGGAGATCGGCGCGAGCAGGCGACGGATGGTCTCGAATTCGCCGGCGACGTCGACGGCGGCCATCAGGAGGTACGGCTGTCCCGGGCTACGCCGTCCAGGGCCGCGTTGACGAACTTCGCCTCGGCGTCGTCGAAGAAGGCCTTGGCCAGCTCGACGTACTCGTCGATGACGATCTCCTTGGGCACGTCCTGGCGCTCGCGCAGCTCCCAGGCGCCGGCGCGCAGCAGGGCCCGGAGCGTGGAGTCCAGTCGCTCCAGCCGCCAGTTGGAGGCGAGCCGGGCCTTCACCGCCCCGTCGATGTCGCGCTGGCCGGCGACCACGCCGCGGACGATGTCGGCGAAGTACGCCTCATCGGCCTCTGCCAGGGGCTGACCCTCGATGTCGGCGTCGAAGCGGTGATTCGAGAACTCGGTAATCACCGTCTCCACACCCTCCCCGGCCAGCTCCATCTGGTACAGGGCCTGGACGGCGGCGAGGCGGGCGACGGTGCGGGCGCGGCGCTGCTTGCTGGTCAGCTGCGGCTCGGCGCGCTGCTTTTCGGCTTCGGCGAGTTGCTCGAGCACGGATTTGAGGCTGGCGGGTTCGGTCACGAGGCCAGTCCTACGCGCAGGCGCTTGCGCAAGGCAATGAGGTCCAGACAGGCGCGCGCCGCGCCGCCGCCCTTGTCGCCCTCGCTGAGGCGGGCGCGGGNCCAGGCNTGGTCCTCGTCCTCGGTGGTCAGGACGCCGTTGCCGATGGCCAGGCCGCGCAGNCCCAGCTCCATCAGGCCGGCGGCCGANTGATCNGAGACGATCTCGAAATGATAGGTCTCGCCGCGGATGACGCAGCCGAGGGCGACATAACCGTCGTAGCGCGGCGCGGTCGGGAAGCGCCCGGCCTCCTCGGCCATGGCGATGGCCGGCGGGATCTCCAGCGCGCCGGGCACGGAGACGACGTCGAAGTCCACGCCGCGCGCGCGCAACGTGTCCTTCGCCCCTTCCAGCAAGGCGTCGGCCAGGTCGTCATAGAAGCGCGCCTCGACGATGAGGACGCGGATGGGTTCACTCACGAGACTTCTTCTCCGTCCATGTCGCGCCAGCCGACGATGCGCAGGCCGTAGCCTTCAAGCGCGGCGGGGTTGGGGCGCGTGGAGCTCATCACGATCATGTCGCGCACGCCGAGATCGAGCAGTATCTGGGCGCCCACGCCGTAGTTTCTCAGGGCCCGGTCGACGGCCGCCGGTTTGCTCACGCCCGACAGGCGCTCCGCCAGGCCATGCAGCTCGGGGTCGCGCAGGAAGACGGTGACCCCGGCCCCGGGGTGGCCGCTGATCGCCTTCAGCGCGCGCGGCACATAGTCCTGCCGCGCCTCGACATGGCCCAGCAGGTCGGCGGCGAAGTCTACCTGGTGCATCCGCACCAGCGTCGGCTTGCCGGCTTCGATCTTGCCGTGGACGAGGGCCACGTGCTCTACGCCCTCGATGACGTTGCGATAGAGCATCAGTCGGAACGGACCGCCGTGGACGCTCTCGAACGGCGTGTCCATGACCCGCTCGACCAGCCGCTCGGTGCGCCGCCGGTAGGCGATCAGGTCGGCGATGGTGCCGATCTTCAGCCCGTGCAGCTGGGCGAAGGCGATCAGGTCCGGCATCCGCGCCATGGTGCCGTCGTCGTTCATGATCTCGCAGATCACGCCCGCCGGCGTCAGCCCGGCCATGCGGCTGATGTCGACCGCCGCCTCGGTGTGGCCTGTGCGGACCAGCACCCCGCCGTCGCGCGCCACCAGCGGGAAGACGTGGCCGGGGGAGACGATGTCGTCGGCGCCGCGGTTGGGATCGACGGCCACCTGGATGGTGCGGGCGCGGTCGGCGGCCGAGATGCCGGTGGTGACCCCCTCCTTCGCCTCGATCGAGACGGTGAAGGCGGTGCCCATGCTCTCGCGGTTCTCGGCCGACATCGGCGGCAGGCGCAGCTGGCGCGCGCGGTCGGCGGTGATGGCGAGGCAGATCAGGCCGCGGGCGTGGCGGGCCATGAAGTTGATCTGGTCCGGCGTCGCGAACTGCGCCGGGATGATGACGTCGCCCTCGTTCTCGCGGTCCTCGGCGTCGACGAGGATATAGGGCCGCCCGTTCCGGGCGTCCTCGAGGATGTCCTCGATCGGGCTGATCGGGCTGTCGTTCATGTTGGCCGCCAGTTGCATCAGGCCGTCTCCTGCCACCGCGCGAGGTATCGCGCCAGCATGTCGATCTCGAGATTGACCGCGTCGCCCGCGTCCAGGCCGCCCAGCGTGGTCGCTTCCCAGGTGTGGGGGATGATGTTCACGCCGAAGCTCCGTCCATCCACGGCGTTCACCGTCAGGGACACGCCGTCGACGGTGATCGAGCCCTTGGGGGCGATGAAGCGGTGCAGCGGTTCGGGCGCCTCGATCTCGATGCGGTGCGAACCGCCTTCGGGCGTCACCGACAGGACCCGCCCCAGCCCGTCCACGTGGCCGGAGACGATATGGCCGCCCAGTTCGTCGCCCAGCTTTGCGGCGCGCTCCAGATTGACCGGGTCGCCTTCCTTCCAGCCGCGGAGGGTGGTCTTCGACAGGGTCTCGTTCGAGACCTCCACGGCGAACCAGCCCGGCCCCTTCTCCGTGACCGTCAGGCAGCAGCCGGCGTGGCTGATCGAGGCGCCGATGTCGATGTCCGCCGTGTCCCAGGCGGTCTCGATCTCATAGCGCCGGTCGCGGTCGGTCTGCTCGACCTTCCGGACGCGGCCGATGTCGGTGACGATGCCTGTGAACATCAGAGCCTCTCGTAGCGCTCCCACAGGTCGTCACCGCAGGGCTCCACCGCAAGGCGCCGGAAGCGTCGCGCCTCACCGAGCCGCTCGACCGCCAGCGATCCGATCCCCGGCCGGCCCTCTGCACCCAGCAGGATCGGGGCGCGGAACCACTCGATCCGGTCCACGGCGTCGGCGCGCAGGAAGCTGGTGGCGATCTCGCCTCCGCCCTCGACCAGCAGGGAGATCAGGCCCCGCTCACGCAGGATGGTCAGGGCGTGAGGCAGGGAGACCCGGCCGTTGCGGCCGCTGTGGACCTGGATCACCTCGACGCCGGCGCGGACGAGAGCCGGCGACGGCAGTTGCAGGGTCATGACGAGGACCGGTGACTCCGCGGCGGTCCGGGCTAAGTTTGAGTCAGGGCTGAGGCGCTGGCGGCTGTCCATCACGATCCGGGTCGGCTGCCGGTCCTCCAGACCGGGTTCCCGGACGGTGAGCAGCGGGTCGTCGGCCAGGGCCGTGCCGATGCCGACCATGATGCCGTCATGGGTCGCCCGCAGGCGGTGACCCTCGGCGCGCGCGGCCTCGCCGGTGATCCATTTCGACTCGCCAGACGCCGTGGCGATCCGCCCGTCGAGGGAGGTCGCGAGCTTCAGGGTGACGCGGGGGCGCATCAGCGCGGGCCGGACTCGTCGTCCAGACCCTCGTCGCCGAGGAAGCGGGCGAAGTCGCCGGTGTGGCGGAAGTCCTTGTAGACCGAGGCGTAGCGGACGTAGGCCACCTCATCGACGCTCTTCAGCGCCTTCATGATGAAGTCGCCGACGGTCGAGGACGGGATCTCCGTCTCGCCGAGGCTCTCCAGCTGGCGGACGATGCGGCTGACCAGCTGCTCGATCTGTTCGGGCTGCACCGGCCGCTTGCGCAGGGCGATGCCCAGCGAGCGCTCCAGCTTGTCCCGGTCGAACGGCGTGCGCCGCCCGTTGCGCTTGAGGATGACCAGCTCGCGCAGCTGGACCCGCTCGAAGGTGGTGAAGCGCCCGCTGCACTGCGGACAGGAGCGCCGGCGCCGGATAGCCGCGCCGTCGTCGGACGGGCGGCTGTCCTTCACCTGGGTGTCCGCATTTCCGCAGAAGGGGCACTTCATCGCGCGCTATCCGTAGATCGGGAAGCGGCGAGTGAGCTCGCGCACCTCGGCCGCCACGCGCTGCGAGACGCGTGCGTCGGCCTCGTCGCCGCCCTTCATCGAGTCGATGACGTCGGCGATCCAGTGGCCGATCTGCTGGAACTCGCCCACGCCGAAGCCGCGGGTGGTGCCCGCCGGCGTGCCCAGGCGCACGCCCGAGGTGACCGTGAAGGGGGCGGTGTCGAACGGCACGCCGTTCTTGTTGCAGGTCATCAGAGCGTGCTCCAGGGCCGCCTCGGTGGCCTTGCCGGTGACGCCCTTGGGCCGCAGGTCGACCAGCATCAGGTGGCTGTCGGTGCCGCCCGAGACGATGGCGGCG
>Ga0065721_10006228_pt1 | contig 12780 bp, 12 predicted proteins | sample Mesricmetagenome_FD_59108 | JGI IMG/M metagenome (GOLD analysis project Ga0065721, IMG submission 59108) | Mesophilic microbial community from rice straw/compost enrichment Sample: eDNA_1 v2 (version 2) | ecosystem: Engineered > Solid waste > Grass > Composting > Bioreactor | place: USA: Davis... | reverse complement strand
ACCATACCAAAATCAAATTGGGCTTCCATGATTTAATCTTTCCGGTTTTGCGGAGCCTGGGTTTCCGGCACCTTGTTACCGTTGTGACAGGAATAGCAGGTCACCATCAATGGTGTTTCGATGGTACGTTTGGCGCCTGTGTAGTCAAAATATTTGTCGTTGATTTCGTAAGTCATTTCCATCATTTGTCGCGCGACGAGCTTATGTTTATTGTCGTCTGACGCATAATCGGGATCGTCGTTGGGATTTTTGGGTTTGACGTGACAAAAGTCGCACGACACATTGAGTGCATCAGAAAAATGTGCCATCACGCTATCGAGTTGTTGCGGAGTGATGTCCTGGGGCAGGATTTTTAGATTTTTATATCCCGGGTCATCTTTTCGAAATGCCAGGCAGGCTGTGACAATCCCCGTGAGGGCCAGTACTACGGCCAGGGTCTTTTTCATCATCGGGAAAAATTTTATCCAATTTAGGTAAAAATCCAGCCTTAACGTTACCACAACGGCGCAGCGATTTCAGGATGCTTACCTTTGTGGTTCTAAATCTTTCCCATGTCTTCCCTGGTCAAGGAGTTCAACGATTACAGAGAAAGGATGAACGAAGTGATCCTGAGCAAAAACAATCTTGTGATGAAAAGGCTCTGGAATCTGGATACCAATACTTACGAGGATGGTGCGCTTGACCGGAAAACAAAAGAGATGCTGGGCCTGGTTGCGAGCATGGTGTTGCGCTGCGACGATTGCATCAAATACCACCTTGGCAAATGCCATGAGCTGGGTGTAACCACAGAACAATTGTATGAAGTTTTTGCGGTAGCAAATATTGTTGGTGGTACGATTGTGATTCCTCACACCAGGAGAGCTGCGGAGTATTGGGAAGCATTGAATGAAAACGACAAATCAACTCATTGACAATGGCTGAAACATTAGCTGGTAGTCCTGTTGCTCTTACGGCCAGGGACTTTGCCACAGATCAGGAGGTGCGCTGGTGTCCCGGTTGTGGGGATTATTCCATTCTTGCGCAGGTGCAAAAAGTGATGCCTACACTGGGCATTCCGCGAGAAAATATTGCAATCATTTCAGGGATCGGATGCTCATCGCGTTTTCCATATTACATGAATGTTTATGGCATGCACTCCATTCACGGAAGGGCGACTGCCATTGCGAGTGGATTGAAGGCTTCGCGTCCGGAATTGAGCGTCTGGATTGTGACAGGAGACGGTGATGGCTTGAGTATTGGTGGTAATCACACCATTCATTTGTTGCGCCGCAATTTTGATGTGAATGTGTTGTTGTTTAATAATCAGATCTACGGTCTTACAAAAGGACAATATTCTCCCACATCTGAAGAAAACAAGGTTACAAAATCAACACCTTTCGGAAGTATTGATCATCCTTTCAATCCTTTGGCACTTGCACTGGGGGCTGATGCAACTTTTGTTGCGCGCAGCATGGACCGCGATCCGAAACATTTGCAAAGCATGTTGGTGCGCGCGCATGCGCACAAGGGAGCTTCTTTTCTGGAGATATATCAGAATTGTAACATCTTCAACGATGCGGCTTTTGAGATCTTCACGGAAAAAGCAACAAAGGCGGATGAGGCTCTGTTCCTCGAGAATGGACAACCATTGGTGTTTGGTGCCAACAAAGACAAAGGCATTAAACTGGATGGATTTACGCCGAAAGTGGTGAGTCTGAATGATGGTTACAGCACTTCTGATTTATGGATTCACGATGAATCAGATATTTATAAGGCGCAAATTCTGACGAGAATGTTTGATGATCCTTCGAAGGAAGGACATTTACCAAGACCCTTTGGAGTGTTCTATCAGGTGAATCGTCCTACGTATGAGGAGATGATGCATCATCAGATTGAAATGGCGAAAGCTAAAAAGCCTGCTGATTTGGATGCGCTGCTGAGAGGGAATGAAGTATGGACAATTAACTGAAGTCAAAAATCAAAATTAAACAGTCAGACTTCCTTCCAACACTGAGCATGATGTTGATTTGAACTGCGTAACTGTTAATCGCAAAGAGCGCAAAGAAGCGCAAAGGGTTTCTTCAAATTTGAAAAGCATTTACTGCTATGAAGGCTGATCTCTTTGCGGTTAATAACTACACAATTCCAACCTGAAACACTGGCGGGTTTGAGTTTTTAATTTTGATTTTTGACTTACCTCAAACTTACCTCCTGCATCGCTCTTTTTGCATTCTGAAAAATCCTTTTTCTTTTACTTTCAAACCACCACTTCGGCGCGGTTTTTTTCATGACTGTATCAATGCTGCGCATACCAAAGAGATTCCATACACCTTTCAGTTTTCCAGTGATGGAAGGCTGCAATGCGCGCAGACTCATCGCAAAGCCACTATCAAGATATTCCATATGATGCCAGTAACCGGCAGGCATGAACAAAGTATCGCCATGTTCCAGCGTTACTTCATATCCTTTTGCATATTTCAGCGCAGGGAACTGGTTATAATCAAGTTTGCTTTTTTCCGGAGAATAATAATTTGAAAAATCAGCCAGACTCAATACTTCCCAGGGTTTGCGATACAATTTGTGTTGTTCTTCAAATGGGAAAAGCAACACACGTTTTTTACCTACAAACTGCGTGTGCAGAATGTTGGAAAGATCAATATCAAAATGCATGTGCGTAATGGAACTGGCGCCACCCACAAAAAGCATCGGATATTTTTTTACAAATCCTTTCATCAGGTATTCGGGCCAGGTAAAGTCCTGCACAAGTTCAGGGGCGTGATCGAAAATATTAAAAAGAAAGATGCGCCATCCGGCAGGACCGGCAGCGATCATGTCGAGATATTCCCCAAAAGTTTTATAATCGTCGGCGGTATTGATGGGTGTGTAGGCATCGCTCTTGATATTGTTATACAGGGCTACTTTTTGGTCGCCGACGCGTTGTTTGAAAAAATCCCAGTTCCATTTGGTATAAGCGGGCCATGATTTGGCCAGCGATTTTATTACCACTGGTTTCTGTGGTACGTAGAACTCATTCCGGAACACTTGCGGATCAATGGTCTCAACTACAGGAACAGCTTGCAATTGCATGGAGAATGGTTTTTGCAAAAGTAATTTTTGGTCTGGACGTTCAAAGATAATTTCGTTAAACACAATCAATTAAAAGTCAGGAAATCATCATGTTGATCCGCATTCACCCAGAAAATCCCCAGGAAAGATTAATTCGTCAGCTGGCTGGCATCCTCCGCAGCGGCGGCGTGATCATTTATCCCACAGACACAATTTACGGCCTGGGTTGCGACATTTATCAACACAAAGCCATCGAGCAGATCTGCAGAATCAAAAATGTGGCGCCGGAAAAGGCGAACCTTTCTTTCGTTTGTTACGATCTAAGCGATCTGAGTCGTTATGCAAGTCAGCTCGATACGCCGGTATATCGCAAATTGAAACAATGTCTTCCAGGTCCTTACACGTTTATTCTCGGTGCCAGTCGTCAGGTTCCAAAAATTCTCAAGACGAAAAAAGATACGGTTGGTATTCGCGTGCCTGATAACGAGATTGCGCGTGCGATCGTGAAAGAATTGGGAAATCCGATCCTGAGCACTTCGCTTCCCGGCGAATATGTGGAAGATTACACCGATCCCGAAATCATTCACGACCGGTTTGAAAAACTCGTGGATGTTGTGGTTGATGGTGGCATTGGCGGGATGAAACCTTCTACGGTAATTGATTTTACCAAAGGCGAACCTGTACTCATTCGCGAGGGAGCCGGCGAATGGAAATAGCCTAAACAAAGACATCCGCCAATTAGCGGATGTCCGTTAACCTTCAACCATTCTTTTACGGCAGATGCAGCACATAAAAAAGACAAGAATTAGACGCGAAAACGCTGCTTAGGTTTAAACCGCCGTGGTTTCACTAAACAGATCGGGCTGGCTGTAATCGAGCCGGAATGATTTGCGATGGAATTTGCAGGGGCCGTATTGCTCAAGCGCCAACTGATGTTCCCTTGTTGCATAACCTTTGTTCTGCGCCCAGTTGTACTGAGGAAATTCTTCATGCAACTGTTTCATGAAATCATCACGATATGTTTTGGCTAAAATACTGGCTGCCGCGATGGAAGCATAAATTCCATCACCCTGAATAATGCATTTATGAGGAATTCTTTTATACGGAGTAAACCGGTTGCCATCAATCAGCAGCAATTGTGGTTGCACAGACAGTTGCTGAATGGCTAAATGCATGCTTTTGAAAGATGCTTTGAGGATATTGATGCGATCGATTTGTTTGTTGTTCAGACTTGCCACTGCATAGCTGATCGCATGTTGTTCGATGAAAGGTCTCAGCTCGTAGCGTTGTTCTTCATTCAGTTGTTTGCTGTCGTTGAGCAGTGGATGATAAAAATCTTTAGGAAGAATTACAGCGGCTGCAAACACAGGACCAGCGAGGCAGCCACGTCCTGCCTCATCACATCCCGCTTCGATCAGTTCTTCCTGGAAATAAGCTTGCAGCATCGCGGCGAATTTAATACATCAATGCATTGACGGCTACAAGTTGATGCGCTCTTTCCAAAATTTTTGATCCTGCGCGTAAAAAGCGGGTCTATTTTTTGTCAAAACGCCGATTCCTGCGAAACCAGTCCTACCTTTGCACACCGATGGACAGATTGGAACAAAACAGATCCGCAAAGCCTGTCGCGCGATGGTTGTTGATAGGAGTAGCCATGCTGGTTGTGCAGATCATCCTCGGAGGTATCACCCGACTTACAGGCTCAGGTCTTTCCATTACGGAATGGGATGTAATTACCGGCGCCGTTCCTCCTCTTAATGATCAGGACTGGAACGCAGCTTTTGACGAATACCGAAAGACAGAACAATTCCGACAACTCAATTCTGATTTTACACTTTCCGATTTCAAATTCATTTTTTTCTGGGAATGGTTTCACCGCTTTTGGGCCCGTCTCATTGGCGTGGTGTTTCTGATTCCATTTGTCATTTTTCTTTTTCAAAAAAGAATTAAAAGAGAAATGGTGATTCCGTTTCTGATCATGCTTTTGCTGGGAGCCTTACAGGGAGCTGTTGGATGGATCATGGTAGCCTCCGGCCTCGAAGGAGATGCCGTATATGTAAGACCTACAAAACTGGGAATGCATTTCATTCTTGCGCTTGTGCTGCTCGCTTATGTGTATTGGTATGCAATGAAATTTTTGGTGAGAAATGGCAGCCTCGTGTATCACAAAGGATTGAAATATTTTACATGGGTGATTGTTGCAGTGCTGGCTGTTCAACTATTCTACGGAGCACTCATGGCCGGTTACAAGGCTGCTCCATTTGCGCCAACCTGGCCAACCATTAACGGACAAATGATGCCAGATGCAATGAGCGCGACCGAACCTTCGGGTCTTTCGGGACAGGATTTAAAAGCTTGGACTGAAAGAAAATCCATCATCACTACACATTTCATCCACCGGTCGCTGGCCTACCTGCTGGTAGTTTTGGTGATCGTTTGGACAATAAAAGCAGCGAAAGTTCAGGGTAGCAGTGCTTTTCGCAAGATTCGCTGGTTCCCGTTGATCTTTGTTATCTGGCAAACTGTGTTAGGCATTCTGACCGTTCTGACCAGCACGGGCATCAGAGCCTACCGATGGAATGAATTTGAATGGATGGCACAATTGCATCAGCTAACCGCCATCTTCCTCCTGATCTCGCTCGTTCATTTGCTTTACCTGTTGAGGACTGACAGGAAATTTGCGTGAAAACGAAGGATACCTGAATGAAAAAACAATTCGGGCAGATTTTGCCTGATGGAAATCCTTTCCCATGTCAAAGCGATGCAGCCTTTGATCAATGATGAACAAATTCTGTGATGTGATGCAAAAAAGTTTGTGCATCATGCAGCGGAAAATAAAACCTTAAAACCAGTCAGGGACTTTCCCTTACAGGGAAATCATAGTATTTTAGACACAGATGAAAACTCCCTTAAAGGCATATTTCCGGGGCGTGTATCTTTCCTTACCCGTTCAACTCCTGTTTCTTCATTTCAGGAAGTATCAGGTGTTGCTGCTATTCTGGGTGATCATGTTCAGCGTGGTGAATAGCAGTTTTATGAAAAGTTTCGGGGCAGATGCATTGTTCCTCGCGCCTGAATATCTGGGAAACGTGAATTCCATCAGTGCAGCTATCATGGGCATTGCCATTGGAGTATTCATCATGTGCTGGAACATTACAACCTTTATTTTATTTAGCCGGCACTTCAGTTTTTTGGCAGCCACACAGTTTCCTTTTTTGAAGTATTGCATCAATAACAGCATACTGCCACTCACATTCCTGGTTTTTTATCTGATTAAGGCTTACCAGTTCGCGCACTACAAAGAGTTGATCCCAAATGTGGAGATCATCTTTCTGACTGTCGGCTTTATTTCCGGCTTATTGTTGATCCTTTCTATCTCGTTCTTCTATTTTTTTCGCGCCGACCGCACCATCTTTCGAAAACTTCAACCAGCATTCAATAGCGCCAAGAATGTAATCTATCATTTTCAGCCCGAACAACATCCTGCCAATATCAAATCACTGATTCGGTCAGAATGGTTTCTTGATTCTTTTTTCAGAATCAGACGATGCCGCGACGTGTCGCACTATTCGCAGGAGATGATGGAAACGATTTTCAAAAGACACCACTTTGCAGCGGTAATCAGTCTGCTGATCGCTTATGTTTTTCTAATCATCATTGGTTTTTGTCTTGACTATAAATTTTTTCAGTTGCCGGCAGGCGCAAGCATTACTCTCTTCTTCGCTATTTTGATCGGTGTGTGTGGCGCGATCGTGTATTTTTTTCAAAGCTGGAGTGTTCCTGCATTCATTGCATTTATTGTAGTGGTAAATCTGTTGTATAAAGTTGGCTGGATTGATCCGAGGAATAAGGCTTATGGTTTGAATTATAACAATCCTTCAGAACAACCTCAATATACGCAGCAATCACTCGAGGCATTGGCGCATCCTGATTCTATCGAAAAGGACAGGAAAAACATGGAGGAAATCCTGAACCGATGGAAAGCAAAACAAAAAGAAGACAAACCTTTGTTGATATTGATCACAACCAGCGGTGGCGGAACACGTAGCGCAACATTCACCATGGACGTGTTGCAAAGACTCGATAGTCTTACCAATGGCGAGATCATGAATAAAACTTTCCTGATCACCGGCGCTTCTGGTGGAATGATCGGCGCGACTTATTTCAGGGAATTACATCGTCAAAGACTTTCAAATCCTTCCATCAATCCGCGTGCACAGAAATATGTTGATGATATCGCTGAGGATTTGCTCAATCCTACATTCACTTCTTTTATCGCGCGTGATTTGTTTGCACCGGAACAAAGATTTTCAGTTGGACCATATTCTTATCTGAAGGATCGGGGCTATGCATTTGAATTGGAACTGGATGAAAATACCGGAGGTGTGTTGAATAAAAGATTGAAGGATTATGTGATGGATGAACAAATGGCACGCATTCCTTTGATCATGTATCACACTGTGATTACACGCGATGGTAAAAAAATGATCATCAGCACACAGAATGTACGATTTATGATGCAGCCACCAGCAGATTCGATGGATAACACACTGTTGGCAGATGCGGTTGATTATACTTCATTCTTCTCTCGTCAGGATCCTTACAATTTGCGGATGCTTACAATTTTGAGGATGAATGCTTCATTTCCGATTGTGTTACCAAATGTCTGGATGCCGACTGTTCCCGTAATTGATGTAATGGACGGTGGATTGCGTGATAATTATGGTATTGAAAATGCTATGCGTTTTCTGACACATATGCAGGATTGGATCGAAAAGAATACCAGTGGCGTTGTGATGCTTCAGATCAGAGACCGAATGGATGGTGGGTGGGAGCATCCGTATGAATATGATGATCTGGCAGGTAATGCTGTGAAGCCGCTCTTTTTATTGCAGCATAACTGGTACAAGATGATGGAGTATTTTCAAAGTGATATGACGCACTACTTCATCAGCAAGAGCGGTTACCCTATTCACAAACTTACTTTCCAATATATTCCCAGTAAAGAAGAAAATAAAGCGGCGTTGAGTTTTCATTTGTCTGAACGCGAAAAAAGAGATGTGAGAGCTTCTCTTGAGTCCAGCCATAATCAGGAAAGTTTCCGGAGGTTGATGGATTTGTTGAATAGCAAGGACAGGTTGGGAGCAAAATAAATTCAAAATTCAAATGGTAATAAGTCAAATAGTCTTCGCATCGGCCGCGCTTTTTGATTGACTTGCGTAGAGTAAAACGCCAAGGAGCAAAGAGCCGCAAAGAAGCGCAAAGAGAACATTCTTAATAGCGGTAAATACTTTTCAGAGTTGAGGACACCTTTTGCGGCTCTTTGCGACCTTCGCGGTTAAATAAAAAAACATCAAAGACGTTTCTCTTTCAGAAAAAGAATTGCATCCATCTCTAACGACAAAACTCAAAGTCTTCACGATATTTGCGCATGACCCGCAAATTCCTCTACATCATCAACCCAATTTCCGGTACACGCAACAAATCCTCGTTGCAGAAAATTGTAGAGGAACAAACCAAAGCCGCCAGGTTTGAATATGAAATTCATCCATCAGTACCTAATGGTGATTATTCCTTTCTCTATCCGGTCATTAAAGAAAAGCAAATCACCGATGTTGTGATCGCCGGTGGTGATGGCACCATCAATCAGGCAGTAGGCAGTCTGCGTACGATGGATGTCAATTTTGGAATTATTCCCTGCGGATCTGGAAATGGTTTGGCTTTCAGCGCAGGCATTCCAAAAAATCCCGGGCAGGCGTTGCAAATCATTTTCACTGGTAAAGCACAATCCACCGACGCATTTTTGATCAATGATCGTTTTGCATGCATGCTATGCGGGTTGGGACTCGATGCGCAGGTTGCACATGATTTTGCCAATGATCCCAAACGAGGCCTGATGACCTATGTCAAAAAAACCATTGCCGGATTTTTTTCAGCAAAGGCTTACCCTTTTGTGCTGCAGGTGCAAGGAAAGGAAATCAATACCGATGCATTTTTTATCAGCATTGCGAACAGCAATCAGTTTGGAAATCATTTCACCATTGCACCAAAAGCAAGTTTGAATGATGGTCTGCTCGATGTAGTTGTGATGACGCGACAAAACAAACTTCGCGCCTTACTGAGTACGATGATGCAGGTAGGTGGCTACAACAAATTGCAGGAAACAGAAGTGCTGGATGAAAAAGCAAGTGTGCTTTATTTTCAGACTTCAGATATCACTATCAAAAACCCTCAGTCGGCACCATTGCACATTGATGGTGATCCGGCCCAGACACAAGAAACGCTGGAAATAAAAATGCTAAAGGGCGCTTTTCGGATGTACAGGTAAAGAAATTCAAAATTAGGAAGTCAGATATCTACCATTTGAATAAAGCGCTGGCCCAGGTGAAGCCACTTCCGAAAGCCGCAAGACAAACCAGATCTCCGGGTTGAATCTTTCCTTCCTGCCACGCCTCGCAAAGTGCAATCGGAACCGAAGCGGCAGTGGTGTTTCCGTATCGCTGAATATTGTTGTACACCTGATCGTCTCTTAACTTCAAAGTATGTTGTACAAACTGACTAATTCTAAGATTGGCCTGATGTGGTACTAATAATTTCAAATCAGATGGCTGATAGTTGTTGGTGCGAAGTGCTTCCATGATCACTTCAGGAAATTTCACTACAGCTTTTTTGAANACAGCCTGTCCATCCATGTTCGGAAACAACTGCGCTTTCTCCACCATGNTATGACTCATGAACATTTGTCCAACGGGCGCTTCATCAAAGTCAGCCAAACCCTCTTTCCAGTAGTTGGCATGAGTACCGGGGTTGAACATGGCGAGAATTTCGGCATCGTTGCCATCGCTATGAAGATGTGTACTCAACAAACCGCGATTAGGATCTTCTGTTGGTTGCAACACAACTGCCGCGGCGCCGTCACCAAAAATCACAGAAACATTTCTTCCTCTTGTGCTAAAGTCCAGACCAAAAGAATGTTTTTCGCTTCCGATCACAAGGATGTTCTTGTATGTGCCAGTGCGAATGTACTGATCGCCGACACTGAGTGCATATACAAAACCGCTGCATTGATTACGTACGTCAAGCGCGCCGATCTCTTTCATCTGTAATGCTCTTTGCACGAGTACGCCACAGCCGGGGAAATAGTAATCAGGAGAAAGCGTGGCAAAGATGATGAAATCAATATCCTGTGGTGTGATGCCCGCTCTTTCTATTGCAACTTTCGCAGCTTCGATACCCATCGTTGCTGTGGTTTCGCCTTTACGGTCGGCAAATCTTCTTTCACGAATTCCGGTACGTTCCACAATCCATTCATCACTTGTATCCATGTATTGCATCAGGTCTTTGTTGGTATAAACATTTTTCGGAACATACATTCCAATTCCTGCAATAATCGATCTGGGCATAACAATCGTTTGGATAAAAATAAAGCTCCCCGGCCATCTGTGATGTTTTTATGGTCCGATGGTTGAATAATTTTGGGTATGGATCAAAATGTTGGGAAATATTTAATAGGAATTGGAATCCTTGTGGTGGTTGCGGGATTGCTGATCTATTTCTTTCATGATAAACTCGGATGGATCGGAAGATTGCCCGGAGACATCCGAATCGAAAAAGAACGTACAAAGGTTTACATTCCCATCACCACGATGCTGCTTTTGAGTTTGATTCTTACTCTTGTGATCAATATTTTCAGAAAACTGTTCTAGTGCCTGTGTTGAAATTTTTTATCACTCTAACACTTCACAAACACATCGGAATCCAAGCCAAAACTGGGGACGAGTGTATGTTTGCTGATTTAAAATTGTACAACTGTCGGCTGGTAACGTGAAATTGCCACCTTTAGCCACGCCTTCCATATCTATCATTTCCGATACGTTTCCGATCATTTGATAAATGCCATAAGCATTAGGCACGAATGCCTTTACTTCCCAAATTCCCGGGGGCCATTTCAGGCGGTTTGCATTGGTGCTATCAACGAACAGGGGTCGTCCCTTTTTATCAAACGGATTTTTTAATCCGTAAGGATTTTCGTGTGACTCTAACCCTCCGGCGGCTGCAAATTCCCATTCTTCCAGAGTTGGTAAACGGTAGCGTACTTTTTTGAAGCGCCTGTCTTTTTTTCTTGCCAAAAGTTCATTTACCCGGTCTGATCGCCATTGACAAAAAGTTACAGCCTGTTGGTAACTAATTCCTACGACCGGGTAAAAATTAAACATTGGATGCCTGAAATAGAGTTCTACAAGAGAGCGATAATCGGGTTTACCTATGACTTCATCCCATACCGTAGTATCCGGTAAAGAATGTTGCAGAGTGATAGAGTCTGCACAATGGGCATTCCAAAACACCATTTCTCTCCAGTGGGCATTCGCAATTTCAGCTTTATCTATATAAAGATTTTCTCTCAAATGAACCGTCCCCGGAGGACAGCTTTTAGTGGCCTTGGTGGAAATCCCAATCCTTTGACATCCACCCAAAAGCAGTAAAAAAAGGCAGAAAATTCTCATAAACATTGAAATGGTAATAGAAATATAAAGATTAAAATTTACTCCTTTCCCCGCCTCATTTCGCTTACCTTTGCGCCTCTTAAATAATTCAAAAATCAGAATTCGAAACCAGGAGTTAAGACGATATCTACGCTGATAGTCAGCAACTTAAGACCATCATCACATCCCAGTCATTAACTTTTGATTTCCCTTGCTGATTTGGTACGTCTCTACTTATGAACATCAGAAACATTGCAATTATTGCCCACGTTGACCACGGTAAAACTACTTTGGTAGACAAAATCCTGCATGCTACCAAGGTTTTCCGCGAGAACCAGGAAACAGGCGAGCTCATTATGGATAGCAACGACCTGGAAAGAGAACGCGGAATTACCATCTTTTCAAAGAATGCCGCCGTGGAATACAAGGGCGTCAAGATCAACGTGATCGACACTCCTGGCCACGCCGACTTTGGCGGTGAAGTGGAACGTGTTTTAAAAATGGCCGATGGTGTGATCCTGCTGGTTGACGCCTTCGAAGGGCCTATGCCCCAAACGCGCTTCGTGCTGCAAAAAGCACTACAACTTCAACTGAAGCCCATCGTCGTGATTAACAAAGTTGATAAACCCAACTGCCGTCCCGACGAAGTTCACGAAGCTGTTTTTGATCTGTTCTTCAACCTCGATGCAACAGAGGAGCAACTCGACTTTCCAACATATTATGGTTCGGGCAAAAATGGCTGGTTCAACGACAGCCTCACGCCCATCGACAATATCAACCCGCTGCTGGATGGAATTCTGAAACACGTTCCTCCCCCAACAGTAAAAGAAGGGAATCTGCAAATGCAGATCACATCACTTGACTATTCTTCTTTCCTTGGAAGAATTGCAATTGGAAAAGTGAGCCGCGGATCACTGAAAGAAAATCAACCTATTTCATTGATGCAAACCGATGGCAGCATCAAAAAATCACGCGTTCGTGAATTGTATGTGTTCGAAGGAATGGGTAAGAAAAAAGTGACCGAGGTTGTAGCGGGCGATCTTTGTGCGGTAGTTGGTCTCGAAGATTTCAATATCGGTGATACAATTGCTGATTTTGAAAACCCTGAAGCACTTCCGGTGATCAGTGTTGACGAACCCACAATGAACATGCTGTTCTCCATCAACAACTCTCCATTCTTTGGTAAAGATGGAAAGTTTGTTACATCGCGTCACCTGCGTGATCGTTTGATGAAAGAAACAGAAAAGAACCT
>Ga0065721_10010664_pt1 | contig 12781 bp, 9 predicted proteins | sample Mesricmetagenome_FD_59108 | JGI IMG/M metagenome (GOLD analysis project Ga0065721, IMG submission 59108) | Mesophilic microbial community from rice straw/compost enrichment Sample: eDNA_1 v2 (version 2) | ecosystem: Engineered > Solid waste > Grass > Composting > Bioreactor | place: USA: Davis... | reverse complement strand
GTGCTGGATGCGGCCGCCGAACTGAAGAAGCGCGGCCGCGCCGACATCAAGCTGCTCCTCATCGGACAGGGCAAGCTCAAGCCGGTCTTGCAGGCACGGGCCGCATCAGAAGGGCTCGACAACGTCATCTTCGCCGATCCGGTGAACAAGGCCAGGCTTGCCGGGCTGATGGCGGCGACCGATATCGGAATGCAGGTTCTCGCCGACGTGCCGGCGTTCTACTACGGCACCTCGCCCAACAAGTTCTTCGACTACGCCGCTGCCGGCCTTCCCGTTCTCAACAACTATCCCGGCTGGCTCGCCGGACTGATCTCGGAAAACCGGTGCGGCTTCGTCGTTCCGCCCCGCGATCCACGAGCATTTGCCGACGCGCTGGAGGCTGCGGCGGCAGACCGCGAAGCTCTTGCGGAAATGGGCCGCAACAGCCGCGCCCTCGCCGAGCGGGAATTCTCGCGCGACATGCTCGCCGAAAAATTCGCCGACTGGTTGGAAGGCGCCNTCGCCAAGCCCCGGTAATCGCTGCATTCGNAATTAAATTCGTCCATNCGTTCCGCCGCGCGCCTACCCTAGACAGGCCCGGCTTTCGAACTGGAGGACGCCCATGGACGCCACCGCCAACCTGCGCCTGCCCTATATCCTGCCGTCCCAGGCCCAGAAGGCAGTGACGCACAACGAGGCGTTGCGCCGCCTCGACGCCGTCGTCATGCTCGCCGTGAAGAGCCGCGCCCTCGCCTCGCCCCCGGCGGAAGCGGCGGAAGGAGACCGCTACGTGGTGCCCGCGGGAGCGCTCGGAGCCTGGGCAGGAAAGGCAGGCCTCATCGCCTCGCGACAGGACGAGGCNTGGGATTTCGTCGAGCCGCGCGACGGCTGGATCGCCTGGTGCGTNGAGGAGGAAAANCTGCTCTGTTTCAGCGACGGGNNCTGGCAGGCCACGAATGCGCTGACGCTCGAGAACGTGCCGCGCNTCGGCGTCAACACTGTGCCCGACGACACCAATCGCCTCGCCGTCGCCTCGAACGCCTCCCTCTTCTCCCATGCCGGCGCCGGCCACCGGATCGTCGTCAACAAGAACGCCACGGCGGACACGGCAAGCCTCGTCTTCCAGACAGGCTTTTCCGGCCGCGCGGAAATCGGGCTCACCGGCAACGACCGCCTCACGGTGAGAGTGAGTCCTGACGGAAGCACGTTCAAGTCCGCGCTCGACATCGACCCGGCCTCGGGCAAGCTCGCATTTCCCGCCACCAACGTGACCCAGTCGCTGGCGCTGAACCTCTATTCGGATGCCGGCCGCTTCTCCTCGACCGCACCCGGGAATACCACCGTCGGCGCCTTCGCCTGGCCGTCCTATCTTTCCGTGTACAACGGCGCGACCGCCGCCCAGCATGGCAAGTTCATCTATGACAATACCGACTATGGGGGATCGGGCGGGACGCTTCAGGCCGACGTGCGGGCCCTGATCGACACGATCAGGGATCCGGCATTCCGTCGCTACAGCGTCGAGTTCTGGGTCGCGGTCGTAACCGCGGGATCGGGAACGTCGGGCAGTCCGGTGACCATCGGGTCGGAGACCGGCTACCTCAGCCTCTTCACGACATTTCGCGTGCGCCCCCCGACCTTCACGTTCCACGCCTATCTTCGCGCGCTCGACGATGCCATTCTCGTCGCGGTCGCGCCGAGCCAAACCCTGACGTTGAACGGCATCGCCCGACCCAATCCCTTCGCGATCCGCCCTTCCGACGGGTGGGTGTCAGTGACCATCCATGACGAAGTCAATCCACGTACTTCTTACGGATATCAGCCGATGATTTTCTCGGCGTATTCGAAATGGAGTGGCAACCGGTTCCTTCTCGCCTGCCCGGCGCTGATCCCAGCCATTACGAAGGTTAGCGACGACATAGGCGTGGTCGCGTCCTACAATACTTGGACCAGCTGAATTCAGGCTGCGGCCAAAGCGCAGACTTCATCGATGGTGCGGCAAGCCTTGCGGACCTGTTCGTCCGTGATGGTCGGATGAGTGAGGAAGGCAATGCTGGTTTCGCCGAGTGACCTTGCCACGGGGAGACGCTGCGCCGGCCGCCAGTTCGTACCTTCGAATGCCCGTTCCAGATAAATCTCGGAGGCCGACCCGTGCAAGCAGGGAACGCCGCGATCCGAAATCTCCTGAATAACGCGATCGCGCGTCCATCCTTCAGCGAGCTTCTCCGGTCGGACGAACGCGTAGAAGCGGTAATAAGCGTGATGCGCGGCATTGGAAATCTCAGGCACGCGAAGCAGATCGTGGCGGCGACATGCGTCTGCCAACGCGTGTGCAATTTCGGTGCGGCGGGCGTTCCATTCCTCCATCCTGTCGAGCTGGATAAGACCGATGGCCGCCTGCATCTCAAGCATACGCCAGTTAGTTCCGAATGTGTCATGGACAAGACGAGGTCCGGGAGGATGCTTGCGCTCGTAGACGCCTTCCCAGCTCTTGCCATGATCCTTATACGACCACATCCTAGCCCACAGGTCCGGATCGTTCGTGGTGACCATGCCGCCTTCGCCACCCGTCGTCATGATCTTGTCCTGGCAGAACGACCAGGCGCCGATATGACCGATCGAACCGACACTTCTTCCGTGATAGCGGGCACCATGCGCCTGCGCGCAATCCTCGATCACGTAAAATCCATGCTCCTCGGCAAGCTGCATGATGGGGTCCATGTCGCAGGGCATACCCGCAAGATGAACCAAGATGACAGCCTTGGTGCGCGGCGTCAGAACGGCCCGGATGGTATCCGCTGACAGGTTCTGGCTATCCGGATCCACGTCGGCGAAGACGGGTATGGCTCCAGCCGTCGCCACGGTGGACGCCGACGCCATGAAGCTGCGCGGCGTCACGATGACTTCGTCACCCGGTCCGATGTCGAGTGCTTTCAGCGCGACATCAAGCGCAAGCGTTCCATTGGCCAAAGCGACAGCATGGCTGGTGCCACACCATTCAGCGAACCTTCGTTCAAACTCACGGCACAAGTTCCCCGTCCAGTAGTTGACCCTTCCCGTGGCCAGCACCTCGCTGACGGCTGCTATCTCCTGCTCGCTGTAGACGGGCCAGGGGGCGAAGGGCGTATTCAGCATCAGACTAACTCCTTGGACGGGCCGGACAGCCGATTGCCGTCACGCCGTCGGGAAGATCGGAAACGACGACGGCGCCGGCGCCCACCATCACGCCGGCGCCGATGCGAATGCCCTGCCGGACGGTCGCGCCGACGCCGATCCAGGACTTTTCACCCACCGTGACCTCGCCGGAAAGATGGGCGCCCGGCGCGATGTGGACACCATTTCCGATCCGGCAATCGTGGTCAACGGTGGCGCCGGTATTGACGATGACCGCCCGTCCCAAACGCGCGCCGACATTGACCATCGCGCCAGCGGACAGGAGGCTCCCCTCGCCGATCCCGGCCCGCGGGCTCAGCCATGCGCGCGGATGGATGATCGTGGCAAGCCGGAATCCGGCGGCTGCAAGGTCGTCGGACAGGGAAAGGCGCGCGGCGGGATTGCCGATGCCGGCGATCGCGGCGTCGAAATCCGCAGCCCTGCCCATCAGCTCGGCGGCCCGGCCGGCGATCGGCCAGTCGCCGGTCTCGCGCCGCTCCGGAAAGCTGTCGTCGAAGAAGGCGACCTCCGGCCAGCCGGCGGCGAGCGCCGTATCGGCGACGACGCGGCCGTGGCCCCCGGCGCCGAGGATCGCAAGCGAACGTCCGCTCATCCGCGAAACCGCTCCATGGTGACGCTCCCCTCGCTGCTGATTCCGTCCCGCTTCAGGACCCTGGCAATCGTCAACAGGATGATCCGGATGTCGAGGCGCATGGACNTGTTNTCCACGTACCAGACGTCGAGATCGAACTTCTCTTCCCAGGACAGGGCGTTGCGGCCGTTGACCTGGGCCCATCCNGTCACGCCGGGCGGCACCTCGTGGCGGCGCGCCTGCCTTTCAGTGTAGAGCGGCAGGTATTCCATGAGAAGGGGACGCGGCCCGACGAGGCTCATCTCGCCCTTGAGGACGTTCCATAGCTCGGGCAGCTCGTCGAGGCTCGTCGCCCGCAGGAACCTGCCGAAAGGCGGCAGCCTGTCGGCGTCCGGGAGAAGCTCGCCGTCCGCGTCGCGCGCATCGGTCATGCTGCGGAACTTCACCATCCTGAAGGGGCGCCCGCCCTTGCCCGGCCGCACCTGCCGGAAGAAGACGGGCGCGCCGAGCTTCACCCTGACGAGGAGCGCGACCAGGACGAGGAGCGGCACCCAGACGGGGGCCGTGGCGATGGTCAGAACGAGATCGAACGCGCGTTTCACCCTATGGCCTCCCGGACCTCGACCCGTCGCGAAACCGGTCGCCGCCTGTCAAGAGCCGCGGCGGCGGTGCGGTCCGCGCCGGGCAAGCCACAGGAAATCCGCCGGCAGCCACCCTGTCTAGCCCAGGAGCCCCACCGGATCGATGACCTGCGGCGCGGCGGCGATGACGGACTTGTTGGCGCGGAAGACGCTGTGGTTGACGAGCACGGCCGCCACCTTCGCTTCCGCCAGCCCGGCCTCGAGCGCCGCGAGGCGCACCGGCTTGCCGGCATAGGCGGCCGGCAGTTCGGTGACGTTCGGCTCGATGACGATCAGGTTGGTGAAGCCTTCTGCCAGAAGATGGTCGAGGATTTCCAGGGACGGGCTCTCGCGCAGGTCGTCGATGTCGGGCTTGTAGGAGAGGCCGAGGAGCGCCACCGGCGCATCCTTCTCCTTCGCCGCGTCGATGATCTTCTCGGCCACGCGCCGCGTCTTGGCATGGTTGGTCGTGCGGGCCATGCGCATCAGGTTGGCCGTCTTCGGCGCCTGGTCGATGATGAACCACGGATCGACGGGGATGCAATGGCCGCCGACGCCGGCGCCCGGCTGCAGGATGTTGACGCGCGGATGGAGGTTGGCCGACCGGATCACCGACCAGACGTCGATGCCGAGCTCCTCGCAGATCATCGACAGTTCGTTGGCAAACGCGATGTTGACGTCGCGGAACGCATTTTCGGTCAGCTTCGACATTTCGGCTGCGCGGGCGCGCGAAAGCACCATCTCGCCCTTGACGAAGAAGCTGTAGAGCTCGTGCGCGCGCTCGGCGCTGCGCCGGTCGAGGCCGCCGAGGACGCGGGCATTGTTGACGAGCTCCTCGAGCGTGGCGCCGGGGAGCACGCGCTCCGGACAATAGGCCATCAGGATGTCGGAGGTCTCGGGCGCGGCGTCGGGGAAGGTCAGGTCCGGCCGCGCCTCGGCGAGNAGCCGCGCGGCGCGNTCGGTGGTGCCGACGGTCGAGGTCGATTCGATGATGACGAGGTCNCCCTTCTTGAGGACGGCCGCCAGCGCCCGGCAGGCACTGTCGACGAGCGTCATGTTCGGCGANTTGTCGGCATTGACCGGCGTCGGCACGGCGATGACGAAGGCGTCGGCCTCTTCCGGCGTGGTGCTCGCCTTCAGGCGGCCGGTCGTCACCATGTCGTGGACGAGGGTATCGAGATCGCGCTCGGAAATGTGGATGCGCCCGTCGTTGATGGTGCGCACCACGTGCTCGTTGATGTCGACGCCGAGCACTTCGAGGCCGGAGCGGGCGAACGTCGCGGCCGTCGGCAGACCCACATAGCCGAGGCCGATCACGGCAACCTTACGAATGGGATGCATGTCTGAGAATGTCCTCTGCGATCTGACGCGACGCGGTTCCGTCGCCGAAAGGATTGTGGACGCGCGCCATGGCGCCATAGGCGTCGCGGTCGGTCAGGAGCCGCGTGGTCTCGGCGACGATGCGCTCGGCATTGGTGCCGACGAGGCGGGCGACGCCGGCCTCGATCGCCTCCATGCGCTCGCTCGTCTCCCGCATGATCAGGACCGGTTTGCCGAAGGACGGCGCCTCCTCCTGGATCCCGCCCGAATCGGTGAGGATCAGGTAGGCCCGGTCCATCATGTAGATGAATTCGTCATAGGCCAGCGGNTCGAGCAGATGCACGTTCTCGACGTCGCCGAGGATGCGGTTGACCGGCTCGCGGACGTTGGGGTTCAGGTGNACCGGATAGACGATCGTCGTGTCCGGNGTGCGGGCGATCTCGCGGATGGCGCGGCAGATCGCCTCGAAGCCGCCGCCGAAGCTCTCGCGGCGATGGCCGGTGACGAGCACCATCTTCTTGCCCGCGTCGAGCCAGCCGAACTTTTCCTCGAGCGCGCTGCCGATGGCGGCGTCCTCGCGCATCCGGTTGCGGACGAAGAGAAGCGCGTCGACGACGGGGTTGCCGCATTCGAGGATGGTGGCGGGGTCGACGTGCTCGCGCAGGAGGTTCTGCGTGGCGAGCCCGGTCGGCGTGTAGTGGCGCCAGGCGAGAAGGCCGATGATGCGGCGGTTGGCCTCCTCCGGCCAGGGCTGCTTCATGTTGCCGGTGCGCAGGCCCGCCTCGACATGGCCGACGCGAACCCCCTTGTAGAAGGCGGCGAGCGCGCCNACCATCGCCGTCGTCGTATCGCCCTGGACGAGGACGACGTCGGGCTTGTGCTCCTCGAACACGCCCTGGAGCGCCAGCATCAGGGCGGCGGTCAGCCCCTCGAGGGTCTGGCCCGGCTTCATCACGTTGAGGTCGATGTCGGGGGTGATGCCGAAGACCTGCATCACGGCTTCGGCCATGGCGCGGTGCTGGCCGGTAAAGCAGACGATCGGCGTCAGTCCCGNCGTCTCCTTCAGCGCCCGTATGATCGGCGCCATCTTGATGGCTTCCGGGCGCGTCCCCAAAAGAACCAGTATGCGCATCTCTCAATACCTGCCGAATTCTTTTGTCGGAGCGCGGAAAACCAGTGCCGTAGCGGCTGGTCAATGGCAGACCCGGCACCGCAATGTCAACCGATGACCTCGCCCCGCGGCGCTTTGCGCGCCTTTCCCGCCTGAAGGCGCCGGCTTGTCGGAGCGCGCCTCCGCCGTTTCGCAGGGAAAGGTCGGTCCCACGCGGCTCCATCGATTCCGCATTTCTGCACGTGCGGTTGAGACGTCACAGGGCCCTTAACCTGACCGGGAACCTTACGCGCGCAGCGTCATAGTTGATTGTGCTTCCATGTCATGGGGTGTATGGAGACCTATCGGAACCCGTCCTTCAACCAAGCAAAAGCCTGAAAGCAAACGCGTGCCGGCCGGTAGGGCAAGTTGATCCGGTTGGTCGTCACAGTTTCGAGGCCCAAGGCGGCATGATGAATTTTTCGCGGAAAAAATGGCGCGGGCCGGTGCTGCGCACNGGCGTCTTTGTCATGGACATGATCATCGCCGGCATGGCTTTCGTGGNCGCCTATGCGATGATNTACAGCTTCTCCACGCTGNGATATATTTCCNGCCTCGAAGACAAGACCTTGGCCTTCATTCTCGTCGCNGCGATCATGTATTTCGTCTTCGCGGTGCATCGCGGCTCGTGGCGCTACGTCTCGCTCTCCGACATGCTGACCATCTTCAAGGCGGTCATGGCGTCGGTCATCGTCTACACGGTCGCCGCCTTCCTCGTCTCGCGCGGCGACAACGTGCCGCGCAGCGTGCCGGTGCTCACCGCAATCCTTCTCGTCGGGGGCTGGGCCGCGCCGCGCATCGCCTACAGGCTCGCCATCGAAGGGCATTTTCCGCGCGGGCTCCTGCACCGTGCGCCGCGGCCCGAAAAGGGCCGGCGCAACGTGCTCGTCCTCGGCTTCACCAATCGGGCGGAGAGCTTCATCCGCGCGTGGCTCAGGAGCGGCACAACCGACTTCAACATCCTCGGCATCGTCGAATCGACGCCCATCGTCAATTCCGGCAGCGTCCACGGCATCAAGATCATCGGCACGTTCGACGACCTGCCCGCCATCGTCGAAAGCCTGGAGCGCAGGGGGCACACCGTCTCCGAGCTCGTCGTCGCGGAAGTCTCGCCGAGCCGGCAGCGGCTGAGCGAGATCGTCCAGATCGCCAATTCCGTTGGCCTGCGCACGAGCCGCATCCCCGAACTCACCTCGCCGCAATCGATCGCCGACACCGCGATGATCGAGACACGGCCGATCGAATTGCGCGACCTGCTCGGCCGCCCGGAAGTGACCACCGACGTGAGCCGCGTCGCCGAGCTCATCGAGGACCGCGTCGTGCTGACGACCGGGGCCGGCGGCTCGATCGGCTCCGAGCTCGTCCTGCAGATCGCCGCCTTCCGGCCGAAGCGGCTGATCCTCGCCGACAGTTCCGAACACAACACCTACAGGCTCGACAGCGTCGTCCGGCAGCGCTTCCCGGAACTCGACATCGTCACCCGCCTCGTCGACGTGCGCGAGCAGTCACGCCTCGACCGGCTGTTCGGCGAGTACCGGCCCGAGGTGGTCTTCCACGCCGCGGCGCTGAAGCACGTGCCGCTCGTCGAGGAAAACCCGATCGAGGGCATCAAGACCAACATCCTCGGCACGCGCAACGCGGTCGATGCGGCGATGGCGCACGGCGCCTCGGCCTTCATCATGATCTCCACCGACAAGGCGGTGAATCCGACCAATGTCATGGGCGCCACCAAGCGCGCGGCGGAGGCCTATTGCCAGGCCATGGACCTCGCCTCCGAGAAGACCCGCTTCAAGACCGTACGCTTCGGCAACGTGCTCGGCTCGAGCGGCTCGGTCGTCCCGCGCTTCCAGGAGCAGATCCGCAACGGCGGCCCGGTGACGGTGACGCATCCCAACATCGTCCGCTTCTTCATGACCATCCCGGAAGCGGTGCGCCTCGTGCTGCACGCCTCCTCGCACGCGCTCGGGCGCAAGTCGGAACGCGGCAAGATCATGGTTCTCGACATGGGCGATCCGGTCCGGATCGTCGATCTCGCCGAGCGGATGATCCAGCTCGCCGGATACAAGCCCGGCACCGACATCGAAATCGTCTTCACCGGCCTACGCCCGGGCGAGAAGCTCTATGAGGAGCTCTTCGACCCATCCGAGGTGCAGAATTCCGAGACCAAGGAAGGCTACGTCATCGCCTCGCCGCGGGTCATCAACAAGGAAGTTCTGCTGTCGACGATCAAGCGGCTCGAGGCGGCGGTCGCCGACGAGGACGTGGTGCGGGCGCTCGAGCTCGTGCGCCACATCGTGCCGGAGTACAAGGCCGCCCACAATGCGTTCGCCCGATCCGACGACGACGGTCTCGACGAGGACGCAGGCAGCAACGAGGAAAAGGCCGGCCGCCGCAACGAGACTCCACTTCCCTGAGACGTCAGGCTGCTCTTTCTGAGAGCGCGGAGCGCCTGTTCAGGCGCCCGTCGCGCTCGGTCCCGCCCTGCCGATGCCGATGACTTCCAGGCCCTGGCGCGCGGCCGTCGCCGGATCGAAAATGTTGCGGCCGTCGAAGACCACAGGATGGGTCAGCGCGCGCGCGATCGCGGCGAAATCGGGCGAGCGGAAGGTCTTCCATTCGGTGACGACGACGAGCGCGTCCGCGCCCGCCAGTGCCTCGTCCTGGGTCGCCGCGAGATGGAGGTCGGGGCGCTCGCCATAGAGCCCGCGACAGACCTCCATCGCCTTCGGGTCGAAGGCGCGCACGCGGGCGCCCGCCGCCCACAAAGCCTCCATCAGCACGCGCGACGGCGCCTCGCGCATGTCGTCCGTGTCCGGCTTGAAAGAGAGGCCCCAGAGCGCGAAGGTCATGCCCGCGATACCGCCGGGGAAACGCGCNCGGATCTTGTCGTAAAGCACNCTTTTCTGCACGGCGTTCCGGGCTTCGACTGCGCTCATCACCACCGGGTCGAGCCCNTTCTCGCGCGCCGTGCGCACGAAGGCNCGCACGTCCTTCGGGAAACAGGAGCCGCCGAAGCCCGCACCGGGATAGATGAAATGGTAGCCGATGCGCGGATCCGAGCCGATGCCCACACGCACCTTCTCGATGTCGGCGCCGATCCTGTCGGCGAGGTCGGCCATCTCGTTCATGAAGCTGATCTTGGCCGCCAGCATGCAGTTGGCGGCGTATTTGGTCAGCTCCGCGCTGCGCTCGTCCATGACGATGATCTTGTCGTGGTTGCGGCTGAACGGCGCGTAGAGCTCGCGCAGTTTCTTCTCCGTCCCGCCGCCCGGCTCCCGCACGCCGAGGATGATGCGCTCGGGCTTCATGCAATCGGCGACGGCCGCCCCTTCCTTCAGGAATTCGGGGTTCGAAGCGACATCGAACCGGAGACCGCCGAGCCCCCTCGCCTCGAGCTGCGCCGCGATCGCGGAGCGCACCCTGTCGGCGGTGCCGACGGGCACGGTCGACTTGGTGACGATGATCTTCGGCTCGCTCATGTGGCTGCCGATCGCCTCGGCGACGGCGAGCACGTAGCTCAGGTCGGCCGAGCCGTCCTCTTCGGGCGGCGTGCCCACGGCGATGAAGATGATCGCCGCCCCGGCCACGCCCTCGGCGGCCTCGGTGGTGAAGCGCAGGCGACCGGAGGCGAGATGCTGGCGCACCAGATCCTCGAGCCCCGGCTCGAAGATCGGCACCTCGCCGCGGCGCAGTCCCTCGACCTTCGCCGCATCCACGTCGACGCAGGTGATCGTGTGGCCGACATCGGCCATCACCGCCGCAAGAACGAGGCCGACATATCCCGTACCGAAGATCGATATCCGCATCAGAAGCCCTCATGGCCCGGGAAGCCCGGCGCGTTCGCACGGCCGCAAGAGGGCCGCCAGCACCGTTGACCGCGCGATGATGGCAAAGTCAAGGGCGGCAGGTCGAGGCGGATGCGGCTCGACGGAACGGCGCGGGAAAGGTAGAACGGGCGTCGCCGTTCCCCGGCAACCGTTCGGCCCCGCAGCACGAGTTCATTTGCATGACGGTTCTTGTCACCGGCGTCGCCGGGTTCATCGGTTCTGCGACGGCGCTCGCGCTCCTCGAAAGGGGCGAGAGCGTCATCGGCGTCGACAATCTCAACGACTACTACGATGTCGGCCTGAAGCGCGCGCGGCTCGCCCGGATCGAGGGCAAGCCCGGCTTCGCCTTCCTCGAGGCCGACATTTCCGACCGCGCCGCGATGGAGGCGCTGTTCGCGGACAAACGCCCGTCGCGCGTCGTCCATCTCGCCGCGCAGGCCGGCGTGCGCTACGGGGCGATCAATCCGCACGCCTACGTCCAGTCGAATCTCCTCGGCTTCCTCAACATCCTCGAGGGTTGCCGCCACCATCCGGTCGAGCACCTCGTCTACGCTTCGTCGAGCTCGGTCTACGGCGCCAACANCCNCCTGCCCTTCAGCGTCGGCGACACGGTCGACCATCCGATCAGCCTCTATGCGGCGAGCAAGAAGTCGAACGAGCTGATGGCACATGCCTATGCCCATCTCTATCGCATTCCGGTGACGGGGCTGCGTTTCTTCACCGTCTACGGCCCCTGGGGGCGGCCGGACATGTCGCCCTTCATCTTCGCGCGACGCATCCTCGCCGGCGAGCCCATCGACGTCTTCAACCACGGCCGCCATGCGCGCGACTTCACCTATATCGACGACATCGTCGAGGGCGTGGTGCGCACGCTGGACCGGCCGGCGGCTCCGAACCCGGACTGGAACGGCAACGAGCCCGACCCGGCCACGTCGACGGCGCCCTACAGGCTCTACAATATCGGCAACAACAACCCGGTGGAGCTGATGGACTTCATCGCCTGCTTCGAGACGGCGACGGGCAAGACCGCGATCAAGAACTTCCTGCCGATGCAGCCGGGCGACGTCGAGAAGACGTTTGCCGACGTCGAGGCGCTTGTCCGCGACGTCGGCTTCCAGCCGAACACGCCGATCGAGGTGGGGATCGAGCGGTTCGTGGCCTGGTATCGGTCCTATTACGGCGTCTGATCGCCGGCGACGGACCTGTCGCCGAGATAGATGCGATGGAAGCGGCGGCCGAGGCTGCAGAGGATCTCGTAGCCGATCGTGCCGGAGGCGGCGGCGACGTCATCGACCGTCTGGTTGGCGCAGATCATGTCGACGAAGGCACCCTGCCAGAGCACGTCGTCGGAGAGGCCCGTCGCGTCGACCACGATCGAATCCATCGACACCCGGCCTGCGAGCGGCAACGGCGCGTCGCCGCAGAAGGCGCCCGCGCGGGTTCCGCGCGGCCAGCCGTCGGCATAGCCGATCGAAAGCGTGGCAAGCCGCATCGGCGCATCGGCATGCAGCGCATGGCCATAGCCGATGCCGGCGCCCTGCGGCACTTCGCGGAGCTGGACGACGCGCGCCTTGAGGCTGACCACGGGCCGCATCGGGTTGCGCTTGCCCGGCACCGGGTTGATGCCGTAGAGCGCCGCCCCCGGGCGCACGAGATCGTGCCGGAACGCCTTGCCGAGAAAGACGCCGGAGGAGTTCGCGAGCGAGGCCCGCGCCTCCGGCAGGATGCGCCGCAGCCGCTCGAACTCGCTCACCTGCGCCATGTTGGCCGAATGGCCCGGCTCGTCGGCACAGGCGAGGTGGCTCATGACGAGGCGCACGTCGATGCCGGCGATCAGGCTCGGATCCTCGGCGAGAAGCGCAGCCTCCTCCGGGGCCATGCCGAGCCGCGACATGCCGCTGTCGACCTGCAGCGCCGCGGGCATGACTGCCCCGCTCTCCGCCGCCAGGGCGCGCCATTCGGCGAGTTCGGCGAGTGAATTGACGACCGGTATCGCCCGGGCGGCGAGGAAGTCCCTTGCAGTGCCTGGCGGCGTCCCGTTAAGCACGAAGATGTCCGGTCCCTCGCCGAGGGCCGCCCGCAGGTCGATCGCCTCGCCGAGATGCGCCACGAAGAAGGTGGTGCAGCCCTCGACGATGAGGCG
>Ga0065721_10052056_pt1 | contig 12782 bp, 12 predicted proteins | sample Mesricmetagenome_FD_59108 | JGI IMG/M metagenome (GOLD analysis project Ga0065721, IMG submission 59108) | Mesophilic microbial community from rice straw/compost enrichment Sample: eDNA_1 v2 (version 2) | ecosystem: Engineered > Solid waste > Grass > Composting > Bioreactor | place: USA: Davis... | reverse complement strand
GCCGGCCGCCTTCACCGCGCCGAGACACTGGCCGGCAATACGCGGGCTCGAATCGCGCAGGTCGGCGGCCACATAGGCGATCTTTTCGGTCGCTCCGGCGCCGCAGCGCTCCAGAAATGCGGTGATATAGGCGGTGGTCACCGCGTCGGTGAAGTCGATCGCCGGCCCGCGAAGCCCTGACGTTCCAAATGCCGCTGCCACGAATTGCTCCTTGTGTCTCTTGCTGAGAGATCTAGACCATCTCGTGATTTTGCAAAAGCCGAGGCGAAAGGCGTGCTCCGTTTTTCCGCGCGCGGCATCATGAGATGTTGAAATTTTCGCGGCGCGTGCTATTTACACGGCGTCGGTCGAATCGACATGTGGGGCTATAGCTCAGCTGGGAGAGCGCTACGTTCGCAATGTAGAGGCCGGCGGTTCGATCCCGCCTAGCTCCACCAAATCCTTCCTTCTATAGAGTCCTGCGATCACACTGGTGGTGCATCCTGTCGCGCAGGTAACCGGCCTGCAGGCTCGTTTCAACCTGGCGGTTGCCCCGCAGCTTCCGTCTGACCTTTCGCCAGAAATTCCCTCCCCCCGAAAACAGGATCTTAAGTTCGGCCGTCTAGGATTGGCACGGTGGCGGGCTCATGGCCGGCCGCCACAAGGGGCATGAAGCGGGAGAAAAGCCGGAAATGACGATGGTGCGAAATGCGCTATCGCAGTTTGGCCTTAACCGTTACATAATGATTGTTCGGCCCGCAGCGGGCCATGATCAGCTGCCTGAGGCACGCGAAGAAGGACGGAACGGGATTTTGGACGGCATGAACGTCATCGATCGGGACAGGAACGAACATTTGCCGCCGAGCCGGATCTTCGACGACGGCCGCCAGATGAACGCGGTGCTGGTCCCACACACTTCGGTAGCCCGCTGGCTCTTGGTCTTCATCCTGCTCGCCGGCGTCTATTTCTTCCACGGCTTCCTCGTGCCGGTGCTGGCAGCCCTCGTCATCGGCTTTGCCAGCTGGCCGTTCTACAAGCGGCTGGTCGACGCGGTGGGCGGCAACACGACGCTGAGCGCCAGCATCGCCATCGCCCTCGTCGTCTCCTTCATCGTCGTGCCGATCACGATCGCAGCACTCTATGCCATCGATGAGCTCAAGATCTGGCTTGCCTGGGCGATCGAGGCCAACCGTTCGGGTGCCGCAGTGCCGGCGTGGGTGCAGGCACTGCCGCTCGTCGGCTCTTCGCTTACCGAACAGTGGGACCGCTATTTCGGCCGTCCCGGCGGGCTCGGCGAAATGGTGCAGCTCATAAGTGGCTCCAATATCGGCAGCATCTATCGCGGCATCGTGCTGATCGGCGCCTCGGCCTTCCAATGGTTCCTGACGCTGCTGTTCATGCTGATCACGCTGTTCTTCGTCTATCGCAACGGCGCAGGCCTGGTGACGCAGCTCGATCAGGTGGGCGAACGCATCCTGCCGATGCGATGGGGGCGGGTGTCGCGCATCGTGCCCCTGACGATCAGCTCGACTGTCACCGGCATGACCATCATCGCCATCGGCGAAGGCATCGTGCTCGGCATTGCCTACTGGCTCGCGGGCGTGCCCTCCCCGGTCACGCTCGGGCTCATCACCGGTGTCATGGCGCTCATCCCCGGCGGCGCGCCGCTCAGCTTCACCCTGGTGTCGATCTATCTCGTCGCCTCGGGCTCGGTCATCGAGGGCGTGGCGCTGATGACCTGGGGCTCGACCGAACTCTTCATCGTCGACAAGACACTGAGACCGAAGCTTGTCGGCGGACCGATCAAGCTGCCGTTCCTGCCCACCTTCTTCGGCCTCATCGGCGGCGTGAAGACCATGGGCTTCCTCGGTCTGTTCCTCGGGCCGGTGCTGATGGCACTGCTCGTCGCCATCTGGCGCGAATGGGTGCATGAAGCGCGCCGCGCCCGCGACCTGCCGCGCACGGCCACGCTGCACGAGCCTCGCGACGAGCCTCAGTCCTTCGAAAACACGTAGTCGGTTTCCTGCCGCAGCACCTCGCCCGGCCGCAGCACAGCGTCCGGAAAACCCGGCTGATTGATCGCATCCGGCCAGATCTGGGTTTCGAGGCAGAAGCCGGCCATCGGCGGATAGCGCCGCCCCTCGAGTCCCGGCACCGGAATGTCCATCTTGAAGCCGGCGTAGAATTGCAGCCCTGGCTCGGTGGTAAACACTTTCAGGCTGACGCCGCTCATGGGGCTCAGTACCTGCGCCACCAGGCGCTTTTCGACGCGCTGCGGCGACAGGCAGAAATTGTGGTCGTAGAGCACGCGCTCGCCGCCCGCCATCTGCAGCATCGGCTTCATGTCGCGCAGATCGAAAGGGGTGCCCGTGACCGGCTTCGGCCCGCCCGCCGGGATCTGCCGTTCGTCGGTCGGCAGATAGCTGTCCGCGAGGATCCGGATCTGGTGCTGGTCCGCCGTCGCCTCGCCGTCGAGGTTGAAATAACTGTGCTGGCAGACATTGGCGACGGTCGGCCGGTCGGTCACCGTCTCGTAAGTGATCGACAGGCAGCCGCCGTCACGCAGCTCGTAGGTCGAGGTGATCGTCGCATTGCCGGGATAGCCCGCCTGACCGTCCGGATCGGTGATCCTGAGCACCACCCGGCTCTCGGACTGTTCGACGATCGTCCAGTTGCGGTTGGCGATCCCCTTCTTGCCGCCATGCAGGTGGGTGACGCCGGCCTCGTTGCGCTCGAGTTGGTAGACCTGACCGTCGATGGTGATCCTGCCGTTGGCAATGCGGTTGGCGCAGCGGCCGGCGGTGGCGCCGAAATAGGGGGAATGACGGAGATGGTCGTCGAAATTCTCGAAGCCGAGCACCAGCGGCGGCGCATGGCCGTCGAGCCGCAGGTCCTGGATGATCGCGCCCCAGGTCAGCACGCTTGCCCTGAGCCCGCCTCCGGCAAGATGAACGCGCCTGACCTCCTCGCCGTCCGGCCCTTTGCCGAAAACCTCGCCTGTTCCCCCCGTAACCATGCCGACCTCCGTTTCGCTGGTCCGCGAAATTGTATGATTTTTTGTCCGCAGGCAACAGCAGCGCCGGCGAATTCAGCGGACGGAGTGACTGGACACGAAACATACCATTTGGTATGTTTCTGCCATGTCCATCGCCCATCACCGCCCCAAGGATCCGGAAAGCGTCCGCCGCGCACTCATCGACTGCGCGGCCCGGCTCGCCGTCACCGAGGGGCTGGCTGGCCTGTCGATCCAGGCGGTCGCCTCGGCGGCAAATGTCACCAAGGGCGGGCTCTTCCACCATTTTCCCTCCAAGCAGGCGCTGATCGAGGCCGTGTTCCTCGACCTGCTCGAGACGCTCGGACGGGATATCGACAGGCTGATGGCGGAGGACGAGACAGCAAGCGGCGCGTTTACCCGCGCCTATGTCACCGTCACCATCCAGGGCGACATGGCCAAGCCCAACACGCCCTGGCCGGCGCTTTTCATCTCGGCGCTGACGGATCCCGCACTTCGCAAGCGCTGGGCCGACTGGTATCAGGCGCGCCTTCAACGCCACGCCGCCACCGATTCGGCACCGCATCTGGCCATCATCCGCTATGCCGCCGACGGCGTCTGGCTCGCCGACATGATGAATATGGAAAACTTTGACCGGGCCGACCTCTGCGCGCGCCTGATCGAAGCCACCCGCAAGGAGATCGACCTATGAATCCGCAAGTCTTCACCTATGGCTTGCTGGGGCTTGCCGTCGTCTGCGAGGTCATCGGCACGTCGCTTCTGCCGCGTACCGAGGGCTTTACCCGGCTTGTGCCGACGCTCGTCATGGCGCTCTGCTACGGACTTGCCTTCTATCTCCTGTCGCTGGCGACCAGGACCATCCCGGTCAGCATCGTCTATGCGCTGTGGAGCGGGCTTGGCATCGTGCTGGTGGCCGGCTTCAGCTATTTCATCTTCCGCCAGACGCTGGATCTGCCGGCGGTGGCGGGCATCGGGCTCATTCTTGCCGGCGTGGTGCTGATCAACGGTTTTTCGAATTCCGTGAGCCACTAAGAATAATTCCTGTTCCTTCGGGAACATGGAATCGGCGGTTTCATCCGTATACTCTCCTGAAAGCGAGAAAGTCGGTGGCGCTTGGAAAAGCGCCTGCTTTGCACTAGTCTTTGAGACGGTTTTCAGGAGACATTCTCAAATGTTCGGCAAAACTACTTCCTTCGGCTGCGGCCTGACCAGGCGCCAGACGCTTGGTCTTGCAGGCGCCTTCGCGCTGGCCCCCGCCCTGCCGGCTTTTGCCAATTTTGAGATCGGCAAGGTGCTTGATGCGCGGGGCGACGTTCTGAAGACGCAGGATCACGTGGAAACCCGGGTCCAGGCGGGCACACCGCTCATCAACAACGACCTGGTTTCGACCGGCAAGCGCAGCTTCGCCTCGATGGCGCTGGGCCGCGACACGAAGATCATCATGGGCGAGCTCACCGAAGTGCTGCTCGACAGCTTCCTTGCAGAACAGGGCGGCACGCTGGAGCTCATTTCCGGCGACATGGTGTTCGACCGTCCCGAGGGCACGCCGAAGATCGACCTGACCATCCGCACCACCTTCGGCCAGATCGGCGTGCGCGGCACCAAGTTCTTCACCGGCCGCAACCGCGGCAATTTCGCCGTCTTCGTCGAACATGGCGTGGTGGAGGTGCGCAGCGGCTCGACCGTGCGCAAGGTCGCTGCCGGCGAAGGCGTCGACATTGCCTCCGATTCCAAGACCCGCTCGATGTTTGGCGGCGAGATTTCCGATGTGCGCAAGTGGGGTCGGGGCCGGATCGAGGAGGCCTATCGCAAGGTCGGGCTGCTCTGAGCCCGGCCACCGCCGGCCAATCCGGACAAAGAAAGACCGCCATGGCTGGAGGGCTGTGCCATGACGGTCTCTTATTTAGCGGAGCAAAGATAAGGGGCGTCTTTCTCCGCATTACCGGACCCGCGGGGGACGTGCGGGGTTCCGGTTTGGTAGCCAAAGGGGCACCGGCTACCTATAGTCAGGAAGATGGCGCTCCAAATGTGTCAATTCAATGGATTGCGAGCCCGCCTTTACATTAAAATTCGTTAATATACTTCGGCGCAGCTGAATCAGTTGCGCGACGGGACAATAGTTCCGCGATTCACGTCGAAATGCTGTGCCCGGCCGCCGAGCGCCTCGAAAAGATGCGGGTCGGTTCCGGTCATGAAGGCCTGGCAGCCGATGTGATCGATGCGGTCAAACAGCGCGGCGCGCCGCACGGGATCGAAATGCGCACCGATCTCGTCGAGCAGCAGGATCGGCGTGAAACCGGTGAGGTTGGCGGTCAGCTGCGCATGCGCCAGCACCAGCCCGGTAAGCAGGCCCTTCTGCTCGCCGGTGGAGCAGAGTGCGGCCTCGATCTGCTTCTGCCTGTGGCGGACGACGAGATCGGAGCGGTGCGGCCCTTCGAGGGTCCGGCCGGCCGCCTGGTCGCGCAAACGTGACTGCCCGAGCGTCTCGCGGTAACGGTCCTCGAGGTCGATCGCCGGCAGTAACGCCTCCGCCTCCAGGAAGCCCGAGAGATCGAGCACCGCTTCGGGAAACGGCGAATCCGGCACGCTCGCCACGGCTTCGGACAGAAGCTGCACTAGCTCCTTGCGCGCCAGCATCATGGCAATGCCGAGCGATGCCATCTGGCTTTCGATCGAGCCGAGCCAGTCCTCGTCATAGCGGCCGGCCTCGAGCAGCCTGTTGCGCATCTTCATCGCCTTGTCGAAGTCGGCGGCGCGCTTGCCATGCGCCGGATCGAGCGAGAGAACGAGACGGTCGACGAAACGGCGACGGTCGGAGGCCGGGCCGGTGAAGAGCCCGTCCATGGCCGGCGTCAGCCAGAGGATGCGCAGGTGATCAAGCAGCTCGTCGGCGGACTTCGCATCGGTGCCGTTGATGCGCACCCGCCGCGTCATCGTCTCCTCGCCGACCGAAACCCCGGTGCCGATGCTGACTGCCCCTTCCATGCCGTCGAGCTGGGCGAAGATCGAAAAGCCCTGCTCCGAGCCCTGCTTGACGACGTCCGCATAGGAGGCACGCCTCAGTCCCCGGCCGGGCGAGAGGAAGGAGATTGCCTCCAGCAGGTTCGTCTTGCCGGAACCGTTCTCGCCGGTCAGCACAACATGGCGGCCGTCGAGTCTCAGCGACGCTTCCGCATAGTTGCGGAAGGCGGAGACCGTCAGCTTCTCTATCGTGACCTTGTCCGGCATGATCTTCCTTGTCGAGCCGCCTCAAGTGCCGATGAGCGACACCCAGCGGCGGGCGATTTCCAGTCCCGCGGCCTCGGCCGCCGGGCCGTGGCGCTCGGCATGTTCCGGATATTTCGCGAGCCATTCCGGATGCCGGCGCCTGAGAAGATCGGCGCAATCGACGTTCCAGCGTTCGACCACTTCGCGGCTCGCCTCGAAATGGAACTGCATGCCGTAGGTGGCGCGGCCGATGCGGAAGCACTGGTGCTGGGCGACCGGGCTCGAGGCAAGCAGCGTCGCGCCCTCGGGAAGGGTGAATGTGTCGTCGTGCCACTGGAAGCTGGTGAAGCGCTCAGGCAGGCCGGAAAGCACCGGATCTTCCTTCGCTTCGGAGCGCAGCTCGACTTCTCTCCAGCCGAATTCCGGCGCCGTGCCGATATGGTTGGTGGCGCCATAGGCGCGGGCGAGCAGCTGGCTGCCGAGACAGATGCCGAGCACCGGCTTGTCCTTTTCGCCAAACAGCCGCATCAGCCGGGCCACGTCCGGCAGATAGGGATGATCCTTGTCATCGATTGCGCTCTGCTCGCCGCCGAAGACGACGATCGCGTCATGCCTGTCGGCCGTCTCGGGCAGCGCCTCGCCGTTCCAGGGCCGCCGCTCGTCGAGCTTCGCATTGGCCTCGGCAAGCGCCACGCCGACCTGTCCGTAATGCGTTCCCTTGAGATTTTCGATGACCAGTACCCGCATGTTCCGCTCCATGTGCGGGCTTGCCAATAGCATCAAAGTTCCAAAGCGCAAATGGAGAGGGGTGCTGGAAATCGCCCCCGTTTGCTGGCACAAGTTTGCTCGTCTAAAGATGATCGCGCGTAACGGGGTGGTCGAGGACAGATGAGCAGACGGACGAGCCGACTGGATGACGCCGCGCGAGCAGGTTGGCTCTACTATGTCGCGGGCAATACGCAGGACCAGATCGCCACGAAGCTGGGCGTCTCGCGTCAGTCGGCGCAGCGCCTGGTGTCGCTCGCGCGCTCCGAGGGCCTGGTAAGGGTGCATATCGACCACCCGATCGCCAACTGCCTGGAACTTGCCGGCGCGCTCAGGGAGCGCTTCAACCTCCGCCATGTCGACGTGGTGCCGTCCGATCCCGGCTCGGAATCGACGATCACCGGTGTGGCAGAAGCCACCAGCGCCGAAATGGAGCGCTGGCTGCGCAAGGAGGAGCCGATCCTGATGGCGGTCGGCACCGGCCGAACGCTGAAGGCCGCCGTCGAGCTTCTCCCGCGCATGGACTGCCGGCATCACCGCGTCGTCTCGCTGACCGGCAACATCGCCCCCGACGGCTCGGCGGCCTACTACAACGTCGTCTTCACCATGTCGGACCTCGTCAATGTCCGCTCCTTCCCGATGCCGCTGCCAGTCATCGCCTCCTCGTCTTCCGAGCGCGAGATGCTGCACGGCCAGGCGATGATCCGGCCGACACTGGAGCTTGCCGCCAAGGCCGACGTGACCTTTGTCGGCATCGGTGAGCTCACCGACGATGCGCCGCTCTTCGTCGACGGCTTCATCACCGGAACCGAACTCAAGGCGCTGCAGGAGGCAGGGGCGGTCGGCGAGATCGTCGGCTGGTCCTATGACGCGCAAGGTCAGCTGATCCGTGACATCACCAATGAACGCGTCGCCTCCGCCGCCATCCCCTCGCGCGAACACCATCTGGTGATCGCCGCCGCCAAGGGGCCGCGCAAGCTGCCCGGCATCCGCGGCGCGATCGCCGGCGAGCTGATCAACGGGCTGATCACCGACGAAGAGACGGCCGAAAGGCTGCTCGAAACGGGGTAAGACTTCCGCTCCCGCATCCGGGTGTTGTTGCGCCGCAGCAACGAATGTCGCTTGACGCCCTCTATCGAGATTGAGTAGATGCCCAGGAGCATAGCAATTGCTCAGGTCTCTTCTGGGAGGAAGCAATGACATTGAGAACAGTGCTGCTGGGCGCCTGCTCGGCAATGGCCATGTTCGGCTTCGCGAATGCCGAAACGACGCTGACCATCGCGACCGTGAACAACGGCGACATGATCCGCATGCAGAAGCTGACGGATGACTTCACGTCGAAGAATCCGGACATCAAGCTCGAATGGGTCACGCTCGAGGAAAACGTCCTGCGCGAGCGCGTCACGACGGACATTGCCACCAAGGGTGGTCAGTATGACGTGATGACGATCGGCACCTACGAGGTTCCGATCTGGGCGAAGCAGGGCTGGCTCCTGCCGCTCGACAATCTCGGCGCCGACTATGACGTCGATGACCTGCTGCCTGCCATCCGCGGCGGCCTGTCCGTCGAAGGCAAGCTCTATGCCGCGCCTTTCTACGGCGAAAGCTCGATGGTGATGTACCGCACCGACCTGATGGAAAAGGCCGGGCTGACCATGCCCGACGCCCCGACCTGGGACTTCATCGCCGATGCGGCCCGCAAGATCACTGACCGTGAAGCCGGCATCAACGGCGTCTGCCTGCGCGGCAAGGCCGGCTGGGGCGAGAACATGGCCTTCCTGACCGCCATGTCCAACTCGTTCGGCGCCCGCTGGTTCGACGAGAACTGGAAGCCACAGTTCGACCAGCCGGAATGGAAGGAAACCCTGGAATTCTACGTGAGCCTGATGAACGATGCCGGCCCGCAGGGCGCATCCTCCAATGGCTTCAACGAGAACCTGGCGCTCTTCCAGCAGGGCAAGTGCGGCATGTGGATCGACGCCACCGTGGCCGCCTCCTTCGTCTCCAACCCGAAGGATTCGACCGTTGCCGACAAGGTCGGCTATGCGCTGGCGCCAGACAAGGGTCTCGGCAAGCGCGGCAACTGGCTCTGGGCATGGTCGCTCGCCGTTCCGGCCGGCACGCAGAAGGCCGAAGCCGCCGAGAAGTTCATCGCCTGGGCAACCTCCAAGGCCTATCTCGAGCTGGTTGCCTCGAAGGAAGGCTGGGCGAACGTGCCTCCGGGAACCCGCACCTCGCTCTACGAGAACCCGGAATATGTGAAGGCCGCGCCGTTTGCCAAGATGACGCTCGACAGCATCAACTCGGCTGACCCGACCAATCCGTCGGTCAAGCCGGTGCCCTATGTCGGCGTCCAGTTCGTCGCCATCCCGGAATTCCAGGGCCTCGGCACGACGATCGGCCAGCTCTTCTCGGCCGCGCTCGCCGGTCAGATGAGCATCGACGACGCGCTCGCACAGGCGCAGTCGGTCGCCGAGCGCGAAATGACCCGCGCCGGTTACATCAAGTAAGAAGCTCCCAAGGCCACCTGCCGCCCGGGCAACCGGGCGGCTCTTCCTCCGCGGCGACCGGCCGTCCCGGTCTCCGAAGGCATCCGCACAACAGCACGCCTGCGCGGCATCCGGTATTCCGGTTTTCCACGGGCGAGAGGGAGGCTCGAAATGGCAACGCAACAGACGCGCACGCTTGCGCGCATCCTGATGGCGCCCTCGGTGGGGCTGCTGCTCATCTGGATGATCGTGCCGCTGGCGATGACCCTGTGGTTCTCGTTCCAGAACTACAATCTGCTCAACCCGGCCAATGTCAGTTTCGCCGGCCTGTTCAACTACCGTTTCTTCTACACCGACCCCGCCTTCTTCCAGTCGATCTGGAACACGCTGCTGATCGTCGCCGGCGTGCTGCTGATCACGGTGATAGGCGGCATTGCGATCGCGCTCCTGCTCGACCAGCCGATCTGGGGACAGGGGATCGTGCGCATCCTCGTCATCTCGCCCTTCTTCGTCATGCCGCCGGTTGCGGCGCTGGTCTGGAAGAACATGATCATGCATCCCGGCTACGGCGTGCTGGCGGACATTGCCCGAGGGCTGGGTCTGCAGCCGGTTGACTGGTTCGCGCAGCATCCGCTGCTGTCGATCATCATCATCGTTGCCTGGCAGTGGCTGCCGTTCGCCACGCTCATCCTGCTCACCGCGCTGCAGTCGCTCGACCACGAGCAGAAGGAAGCGGCCGAGATGGACGGCGCCAACGCGCTCAACCGCTTCATCTATCTCGTCGTGCCGCATCTCGCCCGGTCGATCACCGTGGTCATCCTGATCCAGACGATCTTCCTGCTCGGCGTCTATGCGGAAATCCTGGTCACCACCAATGGCGGCCCGGGATATGCCTCCACCAACCTGCCGTTCCTGATCTACCGCACCGCGCTCCTCGGCTACGACGTCGGCGGCGCCTCGGCGGGAGGCATCATCGCAGTCATCCTCGCCAACATCGTCGCCTTCTTCCTGATGCGCGCCGTCGGCAAGAATCTCGACAGATAGGAGGACGTGACATGGCCCGCGCAATTACGACCAGAAGAACCGCAGTCGTAACGATCATCGCCTGGATCGTCGCCCTCGTGATCTTCTTCCCGATCCTCTACACCATCATCACCAGCTTCAAGAGCGAGACCGAGGCGATCCAGGGCTTCGACCTCATTCCCTCCTTCACGCTCGAGAGCTATGTCGAGGTCCAGACGCAGAAGGACTATTTCAAGCCCTTCATGAATTCGGTGATCCTGTCGGTCGGCTCGACGCTGCTGGCGCTCCTGGTGGCCGTTCCCGCCGCCTGGGCCATGGCCTTTTCGCCGACCAAGCGGACGAAGGACATCCTGATGTGGATGCTTTCGACCAAGATGATGCCGGCGGTGGCGGTGCTGGTGCCGATCTACCTCATCTTCCGCGACACCGGCCTGCTCGACAGCCGCATCGGCCTGACCATCATGCTGATGCTGATCAACCTGCCGATCGTCGTCTGGATGCTCTACACCTATTTCCGCGAGATCCCCGGCGAGATCCTCGAGGCCGCGCGCATGGACGGCGCTTCGCTGTGGAGCGAGATCGTCTACGTGCTCACCCCGATGGCCGTGCCGGGCATCGCCTCCACCATGCTGCTCAACATCATCCTCGCCTGGAACGAGGCCTTCTGGACGATCCGGCTGACGACGACCAACGCCGCGCCGCTGACCGCCTTCATCGCCTCGTTCTCCAGCCCCCAGGGGCTGTTCTGGGCCAAGCTCAGTGCCGCCTCGACGCTGGCGATCGCGCCGATCCTGATCATGGGCTGGTTCTCGCAGCGGCAGCTGGTGCGCGGACTGACCTTCGGCGCCGTGAAATAACGGGAGGGTAAGATGGGAAAAATCGTACTCCGGCAAGTTAACAAGTCCTTCGGCGCCACCCAGGTCATTCCCGGGATCGACCTGACCATCGAGGACGGCGAATTCGTCGTCTTCGTCGGTCCCTCCGGCTGCGGCAAGTCCACGCTGCTGCGCCTCATCGCCGGCCTCGAGGACACGACCTCGGGCACGATCGAGATCGACGGCCGCGACGTCACCCGCGAGCCGCCGGCCAAGCGCAAGCTGGCGATGGTGTTCCAGTCCTACGCGCTCTATCCGCACATGAGCGTCAGGAAGAACATCGCCTTCCCGCTCAAGATGGCGAAGCTGCCGCAGGAGCAGATCGACAGGAAGGTGGCGGAAGCCGCACGCATCCTCAACCTCACCGACTATCTCGATCGCAGGCCCGGCCAGCTCTCGGGCGGCCAGCGCCAGCGCGTGGCGATCGGCCGCGCCATCGTCCGCGAACCTTCGGCCTTCCTGTTCGACGAGCCGCTCTCCAACCTCGATGCGGCGCTGCGCGGCACGATGCGGCTCGAGATCAGCGAGCTGCACCACCAGCTCAAGACGACGATGATCTACGTCACCCACGACCAGGTCGAGGCGATGACCATGGCCGACAAGATCGTCGTGCTGAATGCAGGCCGCATCGAGCAGGTGGGCTCGCCGATGGAGCTCTACCACAAGCCCGACAACCTGTTCGTCGCAGGCTTCATCGGCTCGCCGCGGATGAACCTGATCTCCGGCGCCGCGGCTGCCGCGCTGAACGCCGCCACCATCGGTTCGCGCCCCGAACATATCGCGATCTCGCGCACCGAAGGCCAGTGGAAGGGGACAGTCGGCGTGGCCGAACATCTCGGCGCCGACACCTTCATCCACGTCCACACCGACGACGCCGGCACGATCACCGTGCGCGCGCCGGGCGACATCGACATTCATCACGGCGACACCGTCTACCTGACGCCGGATGCGGCAAAGATCCATCGTTTCGACCAGAATGGAAAGGCAATCAGATGAAGAGACTCGCGGGCAAATCGGCGCTGATCACCGGCGCGGCACGCGGCATCGGCCGCGCCTTCGCGGAGGCTTATGTTCGCGAGGGGGCAACAGTCGCGGTCGCTGACATCGATTTGGCGAAGGCCGAACAGACCGCCAGTGAGCTTGGAGAAGCGGCCTATGCGATCCACATGGACGTCACCGACCAGGCATCCATCGACGCAGCCATCGCCAAGGTCGAAGAGAAGACCGGCGGGCTCGACATCCTGATCAACAATGCTGCCGTCTTCGACCTCGCACCGATCGTCGAGATCACGCGCGAGAGCTACGAGAAGCTGTTCCGGATCAACGTCGCGGGCACGCTCTTTACCATGCAGGCGGCGGCAAAATCGATGATCAGGCGCGGCAAGGGCGGCAAGATCATCAACATGGCCAGCCAGGCGGGCCGTCGCGGCG
>Ga0065721_10052055_pt1 | contig 12790 bp, 7 predicted proteins | sample Mesricmetagenome_FD_59108 | JGI IMG/M metagenome (GOLD analysis project Ga0065721, IMG submission 59108) | Mesophilic microbial community from rice straw/compost enrichment Sample: eDNA_1 v2 (version 2) | ecosystem: Engineered > Solid waste > Grass > Composting > Bioreactor | place: USA: Davis... | reverse complement strand
GGATATAATCGATCAGCTGGTTCTGGATGAGATCCTTCGCGTCCCAGATCGTGTTGAAGATTTCTCCCACGGCGAGCGGCGTTACCGTGTGCTGACGCACCAGCTTGAAGGCTTCCTGATTTTCCGCAGGTGTGACGTCCTCCAGCCAGAACAGCTGATAAGGCTCCAGCATCTTGCCGAGGTTGGCCGCTTCCTGCGGGGTGTAGCGATGGTGGCCATCATGCAACAGATGATGGTCGAACCCGTAGGTCTGCCGCAATCTGTCGAACAGCTTGGGGACATGGTTGAGGGCCTTGCGCGTGTCCCAGCCGGTCGCAGACGGCAGCGCGGCATCGGCTGGCTCATAATAGAGCTTCCCCCTGCCCACGCCGTAAGCATCCTTGACGTTGGGGATGCCGGTCTGCGCGCGGATCGCCAGATAGCCCATGTCGATATATTCGCCGACCGCATCGACCGTTTCTTCAATGTCCGAGCCATTGGCATGACCATAGACCATGACGCCATCGCGCGACCGACCGCCGAGGAGCTGGTAAAGCGGCATGTTCGCCATCTTCGCCTTGATGTCCCAGAGCGCGACATCGACAGCGGCGATTGCACGCATCGTCACCGGCCCGCGCCGCCAGTAGGCCCCGCGATAGAGAAACTGCCAGGTATCCTCGATACGGCGGGGATCCATGCCAATCAGGCAAGGCGCGACATGATCCTGCAGGTACGAAACGACCGACAGCTCACGCCCGTTCAGCGTTGCATCCCCGATGCCGTAGACGCCTTGATCCGTCTCGATCTTCAAGGTCACGAAATTGCGACCGGGGCAGGTGACGATCACCCGAGCGGCGGTTATCTTCATTGCAGGCAAAGCTCCCCTCTGAACGCACAGACGATTTCGCCTGACAATCAATACTAGATTGGTCAGGCATTGTATGGCAAGGGGTCATTTCCGGTCGCCAAGGAGAAGGTCAATGAGTCCACTGAAGCTGCATCCTGATCGGCTGTTTCCTGCGGACTCCACCACACGCGTGATCGCCCAGGCTCTTTACGCGCAAGTTGCCGGCCTGCCGATCATCAGCCCGCATGGCCATACGGACCCGCGCTGGTTTGCGACGGACCTGCCCTTCACCAACGCGGCCGAACTGCTGCTGATTCCGGACCATTATCTGCTGCGGATGCTCCACAGTCAGGGCATTCCCATGGAGAAGCTCGGCGTCCGGCGGCGCGGCGAAGCGCCGGAGACGGCGCCGCGCGATGTGTGGCGGACGTTCGCCGCGCATTATCATCTGTTCCGTGGCACACCCTCGCGGTTGTGGCTGGACTGGGTGTTCGCCGAAGTGTTCGGCCTCACTGAGCGGCTGGATGCGGACAGCGCCGACGCTTATTACGATGCCATCGCGGAGCAGCTGGCGCAGGAGGCGTTCCGCCCTCGCGCGCTGTTCGAACGCTTCAATATCGAGGTGATCGCCACCACCGAATCTCCCCTCGACAGTCTCGACCATCACCGCACTATTGCCGCTAGCGGCTGGTCCGGCCGGGTGATTACGGCTTACCGTCCGGACCCGGTGGTCGATCCGGAATTCGAGGGTTTTCGAGACAATCTGGCGCGCTTTGGCGAGCTGGCTGGCGAGGATTGCTTCACCTATGAGGGCTATCTAGCCGCGCACCGCAACCGCCGTGCGTTTTTCGCCCGGATGGGAGCGACCTCCACCGATCATGGCCATCCGACGGCCGCCACCGCCGACCTGACCGACGCCGAGGCGCGCGCGCTCTTCGCCAGAGTGACAAAGGGCGATGTTGCGCCGCAGGATGCCGAACTTTTCCGCGCGCACATGCTGACGGTGATGGCGGGCATGAGTGTCGAGGACGGATTGGTGATGCAGATCCATCCCGGCTCGTTCCGCAACCATAATCCCTGGCTGTTCGAGCATTTCGGCCGCGACAAGGGCGCCGACATTCCGGTGCAGACCGAATATGTCCGCGCCCTGCGCCCCCTGCTCGCCAAATATGGCAGCGATCCGCGCTTCTCCGTCATCGTCTTCACGCTTGATGAGACCAGCTACAGCCGCGAGCTGGCGCCGCTCGCCGGCCATTATCCTGCCCTCAAGCTCGGCCCGGCCTGGTGGTTCCATGACAGCCCGGAAGGCATGTGGCGCTTCCGCGAGAATACGACGGAAACGGCCGGCTTCTACAACACGGTCGGCTTCAACGACGACACCCGTGCCTTCATGTCGATTCCCGCCCGCCATGACGTCGCGCGCCGGATCGATTGCGGCTTCCTCGCACGCCTTGTTGCAGAGCATCGCCTTGAGGACTGGGAAGCGGCCGAACTTGCGCGTGACCTCGCCTATAATTTTGCCAAGGCGGCCTACAAGCTGTGAGGCTCTCCGAACAGACAGTCGCGGCGCTCGGTGCGCGCGTTGCCCGGCTTGAGTATGATCACGCAGATCAAGCGAAGCAGATCGTCCATCTCGGCATGGGCGCCTTCACCCGGGCGCATCAGGCCGTGTTTACTGAAGATGCCATCGCAGCCACGGGCGAGGCGTGGCGGATCATCAGTGTCTCGATGCGCAGCAGCGCCGTGCGCGAGCAGCTTGCCCCGCAGGATCACCTGTTCACGGTAACGAGCAAGGGCGAGGGCGAGCCGGAGACCAGGCTGGTGCGCTGCGTCGGCGACATCATCGTCGCGCCGGAGAGCCCGGCAACGGTCGTATCCGCGATAGCAGACGCGCGCACGCACATCGTGACGCTGACCGTCACCGAGAAAGGCTATCATCTCAGCTCAGCCCATCCGGATGAAGCGCGCGATCCGCTGCTCTACGATGATCTGGCCAATGCGGTGCCGCTCACCATCTACGGTTTTCTGGCGCAGGCGCTGCAGCAACGCATGACCGACGGTCTCCCCGGCCTCACGATCCTGAGCTGTGACAATCTCGCCGAGAACGGCACCCGCCTGAAGCACATGCTGCTCAAGGTGCTCGCCTCTGCGGACCCGGCTCTGGCCGACTGGTGCGAGACCAATTGCACCTTCCCCTGCTCGATGGTGGATCGGATCGTCCCGGCGACCCAGCCCGGCGATATCGATGCGTTGGAAGCCAGGATCGGCGTGCGGGACGAAGCGGCCGTATTCACCGAGCCGTTCCGCCAGTGGGTGATCGAAAACCGGTTCGCCGGCCCGCGCCCGGCATGGGACGCTGCCGGCGCAGAGATCGTCGCGGACGTGGGCCCTTATGAAACGGCCAAGCTGCGCATGCTGAATGGCGCACATTCCGCGTTGGCTTATCTCGGCCTCGCCAAGGGTCTGGAACTGGTCAGCCAGGCCATTGCTGATCCCGAGATCGGCCTGCTGGTCGGCCGCCTGATGCGCGATGAGGCTGCAGCCAGCTTCATTCCTGCGCCCGGTCAGGATCTGGCAGCCTATGCCGCTTCACTGGAAGCGCGCTTCACCAATCCCGCCCTGCCGCATCGGCTGGCGCAGATCGCCATGGACGGATCGCAGAAGATCCCGCAGCGCTGGCTCGCCACACTGGCAGACCGGCAGGCGCAGGGCCTGTCCTCGCCTGCAACGCTGAAAGCGCTCGCGGCCTGGATCGTCCATGTGCGTGGCGACAATCCTTATGTCAGCGATCCGCGCGCGAGGACGATGGCCGCAGCGTGGCAAACGGCAGGCCGGGACGGGATCGTACAAGCCTTGTTTGGTGAGGGCGGGCTTATTGCCTCGCCCTGGCAGCCGACAGCAGACGATCTGCAGCGCCTCCAGGATCATCTCGATACAATGGCAGACTAACGCGCCACCAACAGACCGGGTTTCAGGAGAGAAGTGCCGTGAACGACAAGCGACAGTTGCCCATCATGGGTCTGAGATGGTGGATCATCAGTCTCGTGACCATCGGCACGATCCTGAACTATCTCGCGCGCTCGTCGCTCTCCGTTGCTGCCCCGACGCTGATGGAAGTCTTCGACATGAGCACCCAGCAATATAGCTGGGTCGTCTTCTCCTTCCAGGCCACCTACACGGTGATGCAGGCCTTCAGCGGCGCCATCCTCGACTGGCTGGGCACGCGCCTCGGTTTTGCCATCTTCGTGGTCGGCTGGGGCATCTCGAATATGTGTCACGCCTTTGCGACAGGATGGTTCAGCTTGGCGTTCTGGCGCGGTCTGCTGGGGAGCTTTGAGGCAGCGGCGATTCCCGGCGGCCTCAAGGTCGTCTCCGAATGGTTTCCGCCGCGCGAGCGCACCGTCGCGACCGGTGTTTTCAACATGGGCTCGTCGATCGGCAACATGATCGCGCCGGCACTCGTCGCCTTTTGCATTCTCTATTTTGGCTGGCAGTCGGCCTTCCTGATCACGGGCGGACTCAGCCTCCTGTTCGCGTTTCTCTGGTATTTCCTGTACCGCAGCCCGGAGCAGAGCAAGCGTCTCAGCCAATCGGAGCTTGCCCACATCCAGATGGCCGGCGACGATGCCGGCGTAATTGCCCGCCCGGCCCACTGGCGCGAGGTCGTGCGCACGAAAGGTTTCTGGTCGATTGCCATTCCGCGCTTTTTTGCAGAGCCGGCCTGGCAGACCTTCAACTTCTTCATCCCGCTGTATCTGGTGACCGTCTGGGACTTCAATCTCAAGGATCTTGCGCTCTGGGCCTGGCTGCCCTTCTTGGCTGCAGACGCCGGCTCGATGCTCGGCGGCCTGACCGCACCTGCCCTCATTCGCTGGTTTGGCGTAGACCTGCTCACCTCACGCAAGCTCACCGTGACGCTTGGCGCTGCGCTGATGATAGGCCCGGCCTGCATCGGCCTCGCCACATCTCCCGCGGTCGCCATCGCGCTGTTCTGCGTCGGCGGCTTTGCCCACCAGATGCTCTCCGGCGCCCTGCTCACGCTCTCGGCCGATCTGTTCGACAAGCGCGCCGTCGGCACGGCAACGGGCATGGCGGGATCGATCGGCTGGATCGGCGGCGCCATCTTCACGCTGATCGTCGGCGGACTGGCTGAGGTCGTTGGCTACAATCCGCTGTTCGTGATGCTTGCCGCTTTTGACCTCATCGGCGCGCTGGTGCTGTGGGGTCTGCTGCGGTCCGAGAAGCCGCAGGCTATAGCGCACTGAATACGGCGAGGATTGCACCGCATGACCGTAAATCGCCGGGAATTACTAGCGGGGCTGGCATCAGCCGGCCTCGCCAGCGGGTGCGCCACGCCTGCGCGCACCAGCCGACCCGATCCGCGAGGACGACCGAACATCCTCTGGCTGGTTAGCGAGGATAACAATCCTTTCATCGGGGCCTATGGTGACCCGATTGCCCGTACGCCGAACATTGACGCGATGGCGAAGCGCGGCCTGCTGTACCGGAACACCTATTCTAATGCGCCCGTCTGCGCACCCGCGCGCTTCTGCCTGCTCACCGGTATCCACCCAGAATCCAATGCGCCTGCCAACCACATGCGCGCGGACGCCAGTCTGCCAGCCTATCTCAAAACCTATCCGGAACTGCTTCGTGCAGCAGGCTATTACTGCACGAACAACGAGAAGACGGATTACAATGCCGCTGTGAACGCCGCGGACATCTGGAATGATTCCAGTGAAACCGCACACTACCGCAACCGACCGGCGAACACGCCCTTCATGGCAGTCTTCAACTTCGAGACCACGCATGAATCGCGGCTGTTCGGCATCACCGATGGAAAGGTGAAGCCCGAGCATATCCGCGTGCCCCCATATCTGCCGGACAGCCTCGCGGTGCGGCAGGATTTTGCCAGCTACTATAATCTGATGGAGCGGATGGACGCGCAGGTCGGCGAGAAGCTGGCCGAACTGGAAAGCGCCAGCTTGGCCGATGATACCATCGTCTTTTACTTCTCAGACAATGGCGGCTGCATGCCCGGCTCAAAGCGGCATTGCCGTGAGGAAGGTCTGCGCTGCGCCATGGTGGTGCACGTGCCTGACAAATGGGCAGATTTTGCACCGGCCCCAATGGGAAGCAAAATTTCTGCGCCGATCAGCTTCATCGATTTCGTGCCGACACTGCTCTCTATAACGGGCAGGCCGCAGCCGGCGACCATGCCGGGCACGCCCTTCCTGGGGCGCAGGATCTCAAAACCCAAGACCTATGCCTTTGGCATGCGCAACCGCATGGACGAACGCTATGACTTCGTGCGGACCGTCTCCGACGGCAGGTATCGCTATATCCGCAATTACATGCCCCATCGGCCGATGGGGCAGGTCAACGCCTTCCCGATGATGTTGCGCAGCTATCAGGACTGGTATCGCCGCCATGCCGCGGGCGAATTGAATGCCGTGCAATCCCGTTTTTTCGAGCCGCGGCCCTTCGAGGAGTTGTACGATCTCAATGCCGATCCCGACCAGATTCACAATCTCGCGGCGGAGCCTGCCCAGAGCCAGCGCATCGAGGCGCTCCGGCAAGCGCTCGACCAGCACATGCTGGACATTAACGACAATGGCTTCATTCCCGAAGGCTCGCCCCTCGAGGGCTATGAAGCCAGCCGCCAGCCGGGCGCCTATCCGCTCGCCGATATCATCTCTTTGGCTGCTATAGCGCCATCCGGAGACCTGACGCGGCTAGCTGAATTGACCAAAGCGCTCACGCACGAAAACGAAGTCGTGCGCTATTGGGCGGCAACCGGCCTGCTGATCCTCAAGGAGCGCGCCTTGCAGGTGCGGCCTGCCCTGCTTGATGCCAGCAAGCGCGAAACCACGACCTCGGTTCGTGTCGTTCTGGCGGAGGCGCTGACCCATTTTGGTCACGGACACAGTGCTCGCCAGATTTTCGCTGATTTGCTCACCTCCTCTCCGAAGCCAATCGAGGTACTTCAAGCTCTGAATGCGATCACATTCGTCGCACCGGCCTACCGTCCGATGGAGATTGTATCAAAATGGAAGGACGACACTGAATATCTCGGTCGCGCTGCCCGCTATCTTATTCTCATCACTGATAAGCATTACGATCCATCGGTATCTCTATTGCCGAAAGTTGGTTAGCTTTTTTCATGAGAAAATAATTTATTTATCAAATAAGAATTACTATGAAATAGGAGAGATTGATGACCCATAAGAAAAGTTGTTTTTCCTATTTTCGGACAATAGAAAGATTTACTTGGCTAACCGGCAGCGCAGCAATCGTCTTTTTCGCCCAGTCCATTCAGGTTCAAGCGCAGACAGAAAGCCAAGTTCGCTGGTCGGTCGGCAATCGAACCCTTCCAACTATTGAGGGCGCCCTTCCTCCCCAAACAGTCGCCGTGACGGAAAAGTCCTTTGAGGATGCCACTGTTCGCGCCGAGGTGGCCTGCTCTGACCGTTGTAACTTCGGCATTCTGCTCAACGCCGCTCCGGAGGAAAATGGTTGGTCCGGTCTCTACGCAGAGGTTGTTCCGTCCGGAATTAGACTGGGCACAGCGTCGGTTTCCGAAGCTGGCATCGTCTCCAATTTCAACCCCATCGAACGGCAAGGTTCCGGTTTTGGTCGGACGATGGCGCAGAACATGCCGCGAGGCGGGGGGGCTCAGACCGCGCGCCCGCAAAGTGCGTCGCCCTCGGGCAGCGCCGGCACGTCGGTACGATCGACAGAGAGCGTGGCGCCGGCGGCCCCCCCGCCTCGTCCCGCTATCACTCCGGTGAAGGGCATCAACAAAGTTGAAGTCATTGTTGACGGCGATGTCTTTTCTGCCGTGCTCAATGGGCATCGATTGCCAACTTTTCTTGTCCCGCTTGCCGAAGGACGTACTTTTGGCCCCATTGCGCTCGTTATCGGCAACGAGAGGCAGAAAATCAATTTCGTCACTGTGCAGGACGGCATTGTGCACCGGCTCGACGCATCGCGTACGGAACAGCCATTTGTGAAGCAGCGGCTGACAAGTCAGTACATCGCCGAGGCCATAACTTACGCTGATTTCAACAACGATGGCGTGCTCGACATTTCAGCGGGCCCCTATTGGTATGAGGGCCCGGAATTCACCGCCGCGCACGAGGTTTACCTTGCGCCGCCGCTTGGCCCGATGGAAGTATCAACCTCGTACCACGCCGTCGCGGCCGATTTTACGGGAGACGGCTATGTCGATCTTGTGCAGGCCGGTCCTCCGGGAATGCCCGCAGCCTTCTATATCAATCCTGGCCCGCAGAGCCGTCGCTGGCAGAAGCATACGGCCTTCACGGGACTGAGCACGGAAACGCTGATCGGAGAGGACCTCGACGGAGATGGCCAGACCGAGCTGATCTTTGGACAGGGACGCCGGCTGGTGGTGGCCTCTCCCGACCCTGACGACCCAACAAAGCCATGGCGCATTCACCACATCTCGGCGCCCGGCTGGACCATGCCTTCGCACGGCGTTGGTGTCGGCGACATCGACGGCGACAAACGCAGGGACATCATGGTCAGCAACGGCTGGTGGAAACAGCCTGATGACGGCGTCGGCGGCACCTGGACGTTCAATCCGGTCCAGTTCGGCGACGTGTCCGACGGGGACACGGCAGGCGGCACAGCGCAGATGTTCGCTTATGATGTGGACGGCGACGGTCTCAACGACGTCGTGACTTCGCTTGCTCCTCACGGTTGGGGCATCGGATGGTTCCGCCAAGCAAGGGATGCTTCCGGCCGCATCACCTTTACCCGACACGAGATCATGGGCGATGACTGGCCACCCATTACCGGCCCGGTCTTTAGCCAGCCGCATGCCTTGGCCATTGGCGACATCGACGGCGACGGTCTCACAGACATTGTCTCCGGCAAGCGCTGGTGGGCTCATCGCGACGGGCTGCGCGATCCGGACGGGCGAGGTCAGCCCGTGGTCTACTGGTTCAGGCTTGTCCGCGACGCGTCCCGTCCCCGGTTTGAACCGCATCTCATCAACAATGATTCCGGCGTTGGGACAGCGATTGCAGTCAGCGATCTGAACGGAGACGGGCGGGCCGAGGTGATGACGTCCAATCGCAAGGGTGCCTTCCTGTTCCGCAATCACCCCTAGCATCGAGACCGTGGACGCAGGTCGTCCGCAGTATCGCCTCTCTCTGCTGAAAGTTCCGAAGATGTCGCATCGTTCTTTTCAATGCCGCCCTGTTGCAGCCGCCCGCCACGTCCTGTTCCACCGGCCCTTCTTGCGAAAGGCCACGCTGATCGCAGGCTGTTCAGCGTTTCTCATCGGCGCCAGCCAGCCCCAAGGCGATTATACCACATGGCAACAGCCCATTGGCGGTAGCTCTGATTCTTCCAACTTCTCCCGTCTCGACCAGATCACACCTGCAAATGTTAGCCGCCTGAAAATGGCATGGACATACAAGATCGACGACAATGTGACCTGGAAGGGCAGCCCGATCGTCATCGGGACGACCATCTACGGGTTTGCTCACTCCGACCAGATCGTTGCGCTCGATGCGACGAATGGAAAAGAGATCTGGCGCCATACGGCGCCCCCGCGAACCACATCAATGCGCGGATTCAACTATTGGCAGAGCGCAGACGGAAAGCAGAAGCGCCTGCTACTGGTGGGTGGCACATTCCTGTATGCCGTGGATGCCAATAACGGCCAGCTCGTGCAAAGCTTCGGCGTCGATGGCAGAGTCGATCTGAGGCAAGGTCTCGGCCGCGATCCGGAAACGATCAACCAGATCGGATCAAAAGGATCAGGCAGGGTGTTTGAGAACCTGCTTATCCTCGGTTCCGCAACGGGCGAAGGCTATGGCTCGCCACCAGGCGATATCCGCGCCTTCGACATTCTTACAGGAAAGATGGCTTGGATCTTCCACACCATCCCTCGCCCCGGAGAATTTGGCTACGAGACAAACCCGCCGGCAGCCTGGAAATATCTGGGAGGGGCCAATAACTGGGGTGACATGTCGCTCGATGCAAAGCGCGGCATCGTCTACATCCCGACCGGCTCACCGACGAACGACTGGTACGGCGCAGACCGGGAAGGGAATAATCTCTACGGTAATAGCCTGATCGCGCTCGACGCTCGTACTGGAAAGCGCGTCTGGCATTTTCAGACTATTCATCACGACCTTTGGGACTGGGATCTCGTTTCTGCGCCGCAGCTTGTGACGATCCGGCAAAAGGGAAAGGCGATCGATGCGGTCGCCCAGGCAGGGAAGAATGGGTTCCTCTACGTGTTCGACCGCGTGACAGGCGCACCGATCTGGCCGATTGAAGAGCGACCCGTTCCCAAATCGAACGTGCCGGGCGAGTTTGCGTCGCCCACGCAGCCATTCCCGACCCTGCCCCCACCCTTCGGTCGGCAGTCCTTCACAGAGGCCGATATCAATCCTTTCCTCTCCCCCAAGGAGCAGGACGAATTCCGGCAGCTCATTCGCGGTTCGAGAAATGACGGACTGTTCACGCCTCCCGAAATCGGTCGATACAGCATCCAGATGCCCGGCCGCTCCGGCGGATCAGCTCTGGGGGGCACATCTGCCAATCCAGCGTCCGGTATGGTTTATATCGTGTCGTTCGACGCGCCGGCCTTTCTGAGAGTGATGGATTCACAAGAGGAAGCCAGCGCCCTAGGCGGCTGGTTTGGCCCAGCAATTTCGGAAGTTGCGGGCGGGTGCGAATCCATCTGTCCCAACGAACCGGAGTCATTCGGCGCATTTGGCAGACGGGCAGCGCCCCAGCAACCGGCAATAATATCGCTGGCAGACGCCGCGCTAATCGATCGCGGCCGGCAGCTCTACGCAGACAACTGTGTCGCTTGCCATGGTGCAAATCGCGAAGGAAATGGCGGACCGGCGCTAATCGGTGTTGGCCAGCGTTTGAACGACGAACAGATCAGCGCAGTAATAGAAAATGGGGTGGGTCAGATGCCCGATTTCCGAACGGTTCTGGACGGACCTGATCGAACGGCGCTGTCCCGGTACCTCCGATCCGACATTGCTCCTGCTCCGACGCCGAGGTCCGCTCAGGCCACCGTATATCCTCCCGAATTAAAGAAGATGTATGCATCAGCCGCCTTCGCGCCCGCAGCGATCAAGCCACCGTGGTCGACGCTCACCGCGTATGACCTGAATACAGGTACAATCAAATGGCAAATCCCGTATGGCAGCGCTGCGGGTGTCGAGCCGGTCGACAATGACTATGGGCTGCTGCAGTTCCATTCACCAAAGGCGCCTGTGGTGGTGACGTCAACAGGACTGCTCTTTTCTGCAACGACAGACCGCAAACTTCGCGCATATGACGCCAAAGATGGCCGCACAATCTGGACGACAAATCTACCAGATCGCGCCATGGGCAATCCGGCAATGTATAGCTTGAACGGCCGTCAATACCTGCTGGTTGTGGCCCGCGGCGCCTATATTGCATATACTTTGCAATGAGGGATCGGTGCTCTCCCATGGTGCTGAGTGGCATGCTGACCTTCAAAGCGCAGGCACGCGACATCAGGTTCGAGCCCTTGGCGACGGGAGGCGACGCTGGAGAACTTGCCCTTCTTCGGGAATGTCCGCTTTCCCTACTTGCACGCCCGAAAGGAGCCGTTCCGGACTGTTGTCTAATTGATTTTCTCATGGGCATTCCTTTTCCCGGTGCCAATGGTTGTCTTCGAGGTCATCGGACGGCGTTTGGTAGCGGTATGTCCGAGCCTTCATGATCGCGGCCGGGCGAGATAGGGGTGGGTGTCTCTGTGTCCAACTCGAGGTTGTTGCCTCTACAGTCCGGGCGAGATCACCCTGACATGGCTGACCGGGAAGAAGGGCGCTGGCGTCATGCCCAGCGGAACTCCGTCTCGTTCAGCCAAAGCGAATGGAGCAGCACGGCCAGTTTGCGGGCGACGGCGATCCTGGCGCGTTTGTTGCCTTTCGATTCCGCGATCCGTTGCCCCCACTGCTGGAGCGCAAATGGCCGCTGCACACGGCACAGCATGATATTCGCAGCCTCATAGAGTGATCGCCGCAACATCGGATCGCCTGCTTTGGATATGTGTCCACGCACATCCCGCTCGCCGGATTGGCTGCGTCGCGGGACCAGCCCCGCATAGGCTCCAACGTCTTCGCTGCGAGCAAAGCGGCGCGGGTCTTCAATGCTGGCGGTGAATGTGAGGGCGGTGATCGGGCCGACGCCGGGAACGCTCATCAGCCGGCTGCAAACAGCATCTTCAGCAGCCCGACTTTCCAGTAGCCGGTTGGAAGCACGAAGTTGCTCTTCGATGACTTCCATGGATGCCACGAGTGGCGCAAACAGCGGCTCAAGATCTGGCCGCTGCTGGTACAAGGCAATCAACCGCTCGCGTCGCTTCCCTGGGGTGCGGGCAGCCCCGAGACGAAGGCCGAACAACTTCAGGAGCCCGCGCAGCTGGTTGCCCATCGCCACCCGCGTTGTGATCAGTTGCGCGCGAATACGCAGCGCAGCCCGATCGATGTGCGTCGCTGATGCCTTCATATGTACGCGCTTGAACCAGCCCGTACGGGAAAGTTGTGCCAGCCCCTCGGCGTCGTGCACGTCACTCTTGTTCACACGAGCCGCCAACACGCCCTTGGCATGACGAGCGCAGATGCACTCGACCGGAATGCCCCGCTCGGCCAGTCCATGGTACAAGAACGTCGATAGGGGGCCCGTCTCCAGAACCACACGAACCAGGTCGGGGCAGTGCTTGCCGAGCCACTTAGCCAGAACATCCGGATCGCTGGCAACAACGTCCCGCTTCCGGATCGCACCATCGTCAGCCACCACGCACACGTGGGTGGTCTTGTCACTCACATCCAAACCAGCAAATATCGCCATCGGTCACCCTCCTGCATTGAAGCGCCAAGGCGACTTCGTACCATCCAGGAGGGTGGCTAAATCAATTACGCGGTGTCCAACATAGCA
>Ga0065721_10052054_pt1 | contig 12791 bp, 13 predicted proteins | sample Mesricmetagenome_FD_59108 | JGI IMG/M metagenome (GOLD analysis project Ga0065721, IMG submission 59108) | Mesophilic microbial community from rice straw/compost enrichment Sample: eDNA_1 v2 (version 2) | ecosystem: Engineered > Solid waste > Grass > Composting > Bioreactor | place: USA: Davis... | reverse complement strand
CCCTCGGGCTTCAGGATGCGGCGGGCGGCCGCAAGCCAATCGCGCGTGAAGCGGTCGTAGGTCTCGAAGTCTTCGAACTTGTCCCAGTCCTCTTCCACCCCGTCGACACGGGAATGGTTCGGGCGCAAGAGTTCGCCCCCCAATTGGAGGTTATATGGCGGGTCGGCAAAGATAAGATCGACCGATTCGGCCGGCAATTCATTCATAAGGGCGATGCAATCGCCCACGAGAATTTTGTTCAGGGGGAGCATTGACGCAACCAACAGCAGCGACTCACTCGCTTGGACAATGATTCGCCGCCGAGTCGCCGTCAACTGGTTTCTTATTGGGGCAAAGCGGACGTCAGCCGGTCAGTGCTTTTTGCGCACGCACTGGTGCAAAACTGACTCGGTGGTGCGCCGTAACGCCGTGCCGACGCAACGCGTCGAGGTGCTCCGGCGTCGGGTAGCCGGCGTTGCGGTCCCAGCCGTACTGCGGGTGCAGCGCGGCCAGCCGCGTCATCTCCCGGTCGCGCGCCACCTTGGCGATGATCGAGGCGGCGGCGATGGACTGGCTGCGCCCGTCGCCCTTGACGATGGCCTCGGCCAGGCAGGGCAGCTCCGGCTTGAACTTCCCGTCGATCAGGGCGACGGCGGGCGGCTCGCCGGGCAGCACCGCGTAGGCGCGGGCCATCGCCAGCAGGGTCGCCTTGTGGATGTTGAGATCGTCGATCTCGGCCGCCGACGCCTCCGCCAAGGCGACGGCCAGCGCGTGGGCGCGGATCTGCGGCTCCAGCTCCTCGCGGGCGCGCGGGCTCAGCGCCTTGCTGTCGTTGATGGCGCGGGCGAGATGCTCCGGCAGGCCCTCCGGCGGCAGCACCACGGCGGCGGCGACCACCGGGCCGGCCAGCGGCCCACGCCCGACCTCGTCGATGCCGCAGACCCGCCGCCCCTGGCCGAGCGCGGTTTCGAAGGACAGGTCGGGCTGCGACCGGGGCGCCTTGGCGCGGGCGGTCGCGGTCTTCGTCTTGGCAGGCATTTTCGGGGGTATCGTCATGGGGCCGCAGCATAGCCGCGGCGGCAGCGTTCGCAAGCGCGGAGCCAGGACTCAGCGACGGTTCGCCAGCTGCTCGATGTAGATGCGGGTCAGGGTTCGCAGGATGGGCGGCATGGCCGCGACGGCCTGGGCGAAATGGTCCTTGCGGATGATCTCGCAGACGGTGGCCTCCAGCGCCACGGCGGTCGCGGCGCGCGGCCGGTTGGCGAGCAGCGCCAGCTCCCCGAAGATGCGGCCGGGGCCGAGCACGGCGATTTCCTCATCGTCGCGCCGGATGCTGACCGCGCCGGACTGCACCAGATAGGCGGCCGTGCCCGGCTCGCCCTGCCGGAAGAACCCGTGCCCCTCGCGGAACATGCGCCGGTCCACCACCGTGTCGAAGGATGTGGAGGAGCGGATGGCGGTGCTGCCCTCCGGCCGTTCCGGCTGCGGCAGGCCATAGGTGCGGCGGATCGCCGCGATCAGGCTTTCCAGCAGATAGGCGGCCAGCGGCGGGGCCTTGGCCCGCAGGGCGCGGAAGGTGTCGCGCGACAGTTCGATGGCGGTGACCTCGGTCAGCGCGCGGACGGTGGCGCTGCGCAGGCCGTCGTCCAGCAACGCCATCTCGCCCACGATGGCCTTGCTGCCGACGGTGCCGATGCGGCGGGTGCCTTCGGGTCCGGTGAGCAGGATTTCCAGCTCCCCCGTCTTAATCAGCCAAGCGCGGTCGCCCGGGTCGCCCTGGCGCATCAGGACGGTTCCGGCGGGGAAGCGGCGCAGCGGCCCCGCGCCATCGGTCTTGGTCATCAGTTCATTCCCCAACGACAGGGGCCCCAACGACAGGAGCCCCAACGGCTGGGCGCCCAATGACAGGGCGCCCAACGACAGGACGTTTGAAACAGTTTAGATCAAACGCAGCCGATCACGCAGCGCGGATCATACAATGACGAGCGTGCAGTGCGGATCGTGACGGTCGGCCTTGGCGGCGGCGGCCGGCTGCGCTATGCATGGCGCCCTCAAGAAAAGAGGCCCGACCATGACCGCCAGCATCGACACCGGACCTGCCACCGGCCCCATCACCGATTGCCCCTGCCGTTCCGGCAAGGCCCTGGACGCCTGCTGCGGCCCGTACCTCGACGGCACCGCGGCCGCGCCGACCGCCGAAGCGCTGATGCGTTCGCGCTATTCGGCCTTCGCCACCGGCAAGATCGACTATCTTCAGGAAACCCTGCTGCCGGAAACGCGCGAGGACTTCGACCGCAAGGAGATCGAGACCTGGGCGAAGAACAGCGTCTGGACCGGGGTCGAGATCCGCTCCACCGAGGCCGGCGGTGTGGATGATGACGAAGGCGTGGTCGAGTTCGTCGCCAACTTCACCATGAACGGCAAGCCGCAGAAGCACCACGAGACCAGCCGCTTTACCAAGCGCGACGGCCGCTGGTTCTATGTGGACGGCGTGCTGGGCGCCCGCCCGCGCAGCGGCCCCAAGGTTGGCCGCAACGAGCCGTGCCCCTGCGGCAGCGGCAAGAAGTACAAGAAGTGCTGCGGGGCGTCCGCTTGACCGGCGGATTTGCCGTTTCCCGCAACAATTGAGACATTTTTGGTCGCGTGGGGCCACCCGGTGGGCCTTACGGACGGATTTTGTCGGATCTTTCGCGTCCGCCGCGTGCGTTCTCAATTGAAAAGCGCGGCGGAACGGATCATCTTCGATGCGCCGCGTCTCGTTCGGTGGGACGCGGCCTATCACGACAGATGAGACCACGTATGTTCGACCGTCCGCAGCGCAACAACTTCCGCGCTCCTGAGATCACCCAGCGCAACATCCGCGCCACCGTCAAGTGGTTCAACGGGACGAAGGGCTTCGGCTTCGTCACGCCCGAAGACGGCTCGCCGGATGCTTTCCTGCATTCCACCGTTCTGCAGTTCTGCGGACACGACAGCCTGCCTGAGGGTGCCACCATCACCTGCGACCTGTCGCGCGGCCCGAAGGGCCCGCAGGTTGCCACCATCCACGACGTCGACACCTCGACCGCCAGCGCTTCGCCGCGCTCGTCGGCCCCGCGCGCCCCGCGCGGCGGTGACAGCTACGGCGGCGGCTACAGCAGCGGCCCCGAGGAGACGGTCGACGGCACGGTGAAGTGGTTCAACGTGTCCAAGGGCTTCGGCTTCATCGCCCCGTCTTCGGGCGGCAAGGACATCTTCGTGCACATCCGCGCCCTGGAGCGTTCGGGCCTGGACGTGCTCGCCGACGGCGAGCAGGTGCGGGTGACCGTCCGCCAGGGCGTCAAGGGTCCGGAAGCGCAGCGCGTCGAAGTGGTCTGACGTCGAACAGGCCGGTTGCGTCGGGAAAGGGGCGGACCCTTTCCCGCCCGCCGGCCCGCGGAAGCAGCATCTCTTCTATTATGCGCCGGCTAGCCCGTCGTTGCGGGTTGGCCGGCGTTGCCCAATGAAAAAACCCCTCCGCTCACGTCGAGCGGAGGGGTTTTTCTGTTCGATCGGCGGGTGCCGGTTGGTGAAAGGCGGGGCGGGCTTTCGGCCCGCCTACTTCCTTTACGGCCGGCCGATCAGCGTTCCCATCAGGCGGGTGCGGATGGCGGCGACGGCGCATTCCAGGGGACGGTCGGAGTCCGGCTTGGGCTGGGACACGGCCACGTCCGGGCACAGATCCTCCATCCGCCACGCGCGCGGTGGCGGCGGCGGCGGGGCGTTGGGGTCGCAGGTCGCGGGATCGGGGTGCGTTTCCTCGGTGTTGTCGTTGGCCGGTTTGATCTCCAGGTTCGGCGACACGCCGAAGCAGTCGACCAGCGCCCCCGACGGGCGGAAGTAGCGCGCCGTGGTCAGGCGGATGCCGATCTCCCCGGACAGCGACGAAATGGTCTGGACCGAGCCCTTGCCGTAGCTGCGCGTGCCGAACAGAAGTGCGCGGCTGTGGTCCTGCAAGGCACCGGCGACGATTTCCGACGCGGAGGCCGAGCCGCTGTTGATCAGCAGCACGATGGGCAGCCCGGCCATCAGGTCGCCCGGCGTGCCGGTGTAGCGGCGGTTCTCGTCCGGATCGCGGCCGCGCACCGAGACGATGTCCACCGCCTCCAGGAAGCGGTCGGCGACGTTGACCGCTTGGTCGAGCAGGCCGCCCGGGTTGTTGCGCAGGTCGAGCACGGCGCCGGCCAGCCGGCCGTTCGCCTGCCGGCGCAGATCCTCCACCGCATCGTCCAGGGCGTGGGACGTCTGCTGGTTGAAGGCGGCGATGCGGATGTAGGCCACGTCGCCCTCCAGCCGGTAGCGCACCGGCTGGATCTTCACCACCGCGCGGGTCAGCGACACGCGGAAGGGCGCGTCGGTCCCCCCGGCGCCGGAGCTGTTGGAGCCGTTGCCATTGCTGTTGCCATTACCGCTGCCGGCACCGCCGTTGCGGCGCATGGTGAGCGCGACCGAGGTGCCGACCGGCCCGCGCATGCGGGCGACGGCGTCGCGCAGGTTCATGCCCTTCACCTGCGTGTCGTCGATCTTGGCGATCAGGTCGCCGGTGCGCAGGCCGGCGCGGGCGGCGGGTGAGCCGTCGATGGGCGACACTACGCGGATCAGGCCGCTGTCGTCGTCCATCGTCACCTCGATGCCCAGGCCGCCGAACTCGCCCTGCGTCTGTTCGCGCATGTAGCGGAAATGTTCGGAGTCAAGGAAGCTGGAATAGGGGTCGAGCGAGGACAGCATGGAGTCCAGCGCCGCTTCCGTCAGGACGCGGTCGTTGGCGACCGGCTCTTCCTTCTTCTTCTTCTGAAGGCCCGCGACGGCCTTTTCCACCAGCACCTGCGGCGCCGCCGGCTTCACATGCTCCGCCAGGACGCGGCGCATAACGTCGGCGAACAGGATGTAGTTGCGGTCGGAGGTGGAAGGGGGCGCGTTGACGCCCTTGGCCTTCGCGAATTCCTGCCGGTAGCGCTCCAGGGCGATGCCGGTGTCGGCGCGGGAGGAAGGAGCTACAGCACAAGCCGGCCCCATCGCCACCATCAGCAGCAACAGTGCCATCAGCACCTTCGCCATCCTGCGCCCCTCTCGACAGGCCGGCCCGGCCGGCAAATTCAGAGACATCGAGCCTACTATACCAGGGGTTTCGCCTGCCGGAAGTTCAAGGCCGCTGCGTACGTACTTTCGAACCGCAAGGAGTATCCCTCCGGCCGGCCCTTACGGCCGTCGATACGCAACCTAGCACGTCGGTCAAGCAATCTCAAATTCTGCCCCGAGCGATCGCCGCCGGTCTTCCGGTACCATGATTCCGTCCCGGGTCAAACCGTTCGCCCAATCATTTGCATGAGAACGGATATGAGGCGCAGTCCGCGCTTCTCCCATTCTCCGGGCGAGGGAGGGGACTGACTCTGGGATTCTAAGCCTTAATAGGCACCCTTTCCACTGATCATGACTCCGACGGTGCGCAGCAGGATTCGGATGTCGCCCCAAAAAGTCCAGCCGAGCAGGTAGGCGGTGTCAAGCTGGACCCGGCGCCCATAGTCCACGTCGTTGCGCCCGCTGACCTGCCACAGCCCGGTCAGGCCCGGCCGGCAGCGCATGTAGAAAGGGAAGCAGGCGTGATAGCGGGCGATCTCCTCCTCCACGATGGGGCGCGGGCCGACCAGGCTCATGTCGCCCTTCAGCACGTTGAGGAGTTGTGGCAGCTCGTCCAGGCTGGTCCGGCGCAGGAAACGGCCGATCCAGGTGATGCGGGGGTCGTTGCGCAGCTTGCGCGTCGCCGCCCATTCGGCGCGCGCCTCGGCGTCGCGGGCCATCAGGCTGTCGAACACCTCGTGCGCGTTGACGACCATGGAGCGGAACTTCCAGCAGGTGAAGTCGCGCCCGTCCGCCCCAATGCGCCGGTGCCCGAACACAGCCGGGCCGCCGTCGAGCGCGATCAGCAGCGCGACGAGAAGCATCAGCGGGCCGAACAGCAGAATCAGGCTGAGCGCGCCCACCACGTCGAAGGCGCGCTTCACCCGGTTCCGGTGCAGCGGCTCGACGGTCGGCAGCCGGGCGACCAGTTCGGCGGCGGACGCAGTGCCGGCCAGAGCGCCGGGCTCCAGCGGGGTGGCACCCAACTGGATGGACTGCGGAATTCCCATTGATCCCTCGTGCAAGCAAACGCCTTCATCCGGCGGAGGCAACGCGCGGGGATGCGGTCGGGGTCCGCCGACGCGGTCCTTAATGGGCGGATCCGTTGTGGTACGCCCGCAGGTGTGTCATAGGAGCAACAGGGCACCCCGTCAGAGGGATGTCAGCAAATTCGGGGTAGCTGCTCGCCCGAGAGCCAGTCGACGATCCGCTTGCCACCGAAGCGCGTTTGCATCTGCACGAAACGGTGGGTGTCCTCCTCCACCGTGCCGATGGCCGCCGCCTCCGCGCCCAGCGGGTGCGCGCGCATCGCCGCCAGCAGCCGGTCGGCGTCCTCCGCGGCGCAGATGGCGATCAGCTTTCCCTCGTTGGCGACGTAGAGCGGGTCGAGCCCCAGCAGTTCGCAGGCGGCGGCGACCTCCGCCCGCACGGGGATGTCGGCCTCGCGCAGCAGCATGCCGACGCCCGACTGGTGCGCGATCTCGTTCAGCGTGGTGGCGAGCCCGCCGCGCGTCGGGTCGCGCAGCACGTGCACGTCCGGCACAGCCGCCACCATCGCGGCGACGAGGCCGTGCAGCGCCGCGCTGTCCGATTGGATGGCCGTCTCGAAGCTCAGATTCTCGCGCGTCGACATGATGGCGACGCCGTGGTCGCCCATGGTGCCGCTGACCAGGATCGCGTCGCCCGGCCGCGCCCGATCCCCCGACGGCGCCACGCCGGGGGGCACCACGCCGATGCCGGTGGTGGTGATGAACACACCGTCGCCCTTGCCGCGCTCCACCACCTTGGTGTCGCCGGTCACGATGGCAACGCCCGCGTCGCGCGCGGCGGCGGCCATGCTGTCCACCAGCCGCTTCAGGTCGACCAGCGGAAAGCCTTCCTCCAGGATGAAACCGGCGGTGAGGTAGAGCGGGCGCGCCCCGGCCATGGCGATGTCGTTCACCGTGCCGTGCACGGCCAGCGACCCGATATCGCCGCCGGGGAAGAACAGCGGGGAGACCACGAAGCCGTCGGTCGTCACCACCATGCGCCCGGCCGGCGCGTCGAAGGCGGCCTGATCGTTGCCCTGGTCGAGCAGCGGGTTGGCGAAGGCCGCCGCGAACAGCTCCCGCACCAGCTGGGCCATGGCCTTGCCGCCGGACCCGTGGCTCATGTCCACGGCCCCCTGCGCGAGGTCGAGCTTTCGGGTGAACAGGCGGCGGTCGGTCATGGTGTCTTCCGGATCGGGGAGAGCAAGATCACGCGGCGGCGTCGGTCGGGGTCACGCCGGCCTCGGCCAGCAGGGCGAGGGTGCGTTCGGCCTCCTCCGGGTCGAGCTTGGAGAGCGCGTAGCCGACGTGGACGATGACGTAGTCGCCGACCTCCACTCCCTCCACCAGCGAGAGGGAGCAGGCGACCTTCACCCCGCCCAGGCTGACCGTGGCGCGATCGTCGTCCAGCAGTTCCACGACGCGGGCAGGTACGGCGAGGCACATGGGATCAGGTCCTTATTATTTAGCACAATTGGCCAGCACGGTCAGCGCGGCGACCCAGGCCTGGCCGAGGCTGAGGCCGCCGTCGTTGGCCGGCGCCCGGCGGGGCAGCAGGGCGGTGATTCCGCGCCTACGGAAGCCGGCCGTCAAGCCTTCGGCCAGCACCGCGTTCATCAGGCAGCCGCCCGACAGCGCGATCCGGTCGAACCCGCGGGCGGCCAGTTCGGGCATGGCCCAATCCACCAGCGCCACCGCGAGCGTGCCATGGAAGCGGTCCGCACCGTCCTGCGCATTGATCTGCAACAAGCTTTCCAGCAAGGGCGTGAGGTCCAGCACGCCGTCGGCGATCCGCCAGCCGCCCTCCAGCACGGTGGGCGTGCGAACCAGCGATTCCAGCGCCATCGGCGCTTCCCCTTCGAAGCCCGCGACGGCGCGCACCCCCAGCAGGCCGCAGGCGGCGTCGAACCAGCGCCCGCAGGAACTGGTCGGCGGCGCGTTGAAGCCCGCCTCGATCATCCGCCGCACGCCCTCCGCCGGGCCGTGGGCGCCGAGGCGGGGTCCGATCTCCGCCGCGCGCCCCATGCGGGCCAACGCCGCCGCCGCCATGCGCCAGGGCTGCCGTGCCGCCGCATCGCCGCCGGGTTGGGCGAGCGGGGCGAGGTGGCCAAGCCGCTCGAAGCGGGGGCCGTCCACCAGCAGCATCTCCCCACCCCAGGAGCCGCCGTCCGCCCCCAGCCCGAACCCGTCGAGCGCGAGGCCAAGGCTGGGGCCGTCCACGCCATGTTCGGCCAGGACGGCGGCGATGTGGGCGTGGTGGTGCTGCACCGGCATGGTCGGCAGGCCCAGCGATTCGGCGAAGCGGGTGGATTGGAAATCGGGGTGGAGGTCGTGGGCGACGGCGACCGGCTCGACGTCGAGGATGCGGCGCAGGTGGGCGACGGTTTCCTCCAGGAAGTTCAGCGTCGCCGCGTTGTCGAGGTCGCCGATGTGCTGGCTGAGAAAGGCCTCGTCGCCGCGCGTCAGGCAGACCGTCGCCTTCAGGTGCCCGCCGACCGCCAGCACCGGCGGGACCGCGCGCAGCAACCGGATCGGCACCGGCACATGGCCCCGCCCGCGCCGCAGGAAGGCCGGCGCGCCGGCCACCATCCGCACAACGCTGTCGTCGGCGCGGACCAGGATGTCGCGGTCGTGGTCCACGATCAGGTCGGCGATGCCCTCCAGCCGCCGGTGCGCCTCCGCATTGCCGATGGCGAGCGGCTCCCCGCCGGGGTTGGCCGAGGTCATGACCAGCGTCAGGTCCTGCGGCTGGTCCAGCCACGCGGTGCCCTCCGGACGGCCGGCGGCCTCGTGGAACAGCAGGTGGTGAATCGGCGTGTAGGGCAGCATGACGCCGAGCCAAGCCAAATCGGGAGCGATGTCGGGGGCGAGGGTTGGCGTGAGGGGGGAACCTCGCCGCAGCAGCACGACCGGGCGCGCAATGCCCTCCAGCAGGGTCCGCTCATCGGCGCTCACCTCCGCGAACCGCTCGGCCGACGCGGCGTTGGCGACCATCAGGGCGAAGGGCTTGCCGTTGCGCTGCTTGCGCGCGCGCAGCCGGGCCACCGCCTCCGCGTCGAAGGCGTTGCAGGCGAGGTGAAAGCCGCCCAACCCCTTGATGGCGACGATTTTCCCGGCCGACAGGGCGGCCAGAATCGCCGCGATGGGGTGGGAGAGCGCTGGGCCGCAGGCGGGGCAGGCGGTCGGCTGGGCGTGGAAGCGGCGGTTTGTCGGGTCGGCGTATTCGGCGGCGCAGTCCGGGCACAGCGGGAAGCCGGCCATGGAGGTCTGCGGCCGGTCGTAGGGCAGCCGCCGCGTGATGGTGAAGCGCGGGCCGCAGTGGGTGCAGTTCAGGAACGGGTAGCGGTAACGGCGGTCGCGCGGGTCGAACAGCTCGGCGAGGCAGGCGGGGCAGACGGCGGCATCCGGGCCGACGCCCGTGGTCACCGAACCGGCCTGAGACGCGCGGATGGCGAAGCCGGCCTCGCCGGCAAGGGAGGGAATCGGCGTGGATTCCACGGCGTCGATGCGGGCGAGCGGTGGTGCCTCAGCGTTCAGGGCGGCAAGGAACACATCGAGCGCATTCCCCTGCATCTCCCCCTGCACCTCGGCCAGGACGCCCTCGCCGTCGTTCAGCACCCAGCCGGTCAGGCCGAAGCGGTGCGCCAGCCCGTGGACGAAGGGCCGGAACCCGACCCCCTGCACCTGCCCCCGGATTCGGACGCGGAGGCGTGTCACCGCGCCCCGCGGGCCTTTGCCAGTCCGGATTCGATCCACGCGTACCACTCCTCCAGCCCCTGGCCGCCGGTGGCGGAGACCTCGATCACGCGCAGGCCGGGCTTCAGGCGGCGGGCGTAGTCGATCATGCGGGCAAGGTCGAAGGTCAGGTGCGGCAGCAGGTCGACCTTGTTCACCAGCAGCAGGTCGGCGGCGGCGAACATGGCCGGGTATTTCAGCGGCTTGTCCTCGCCCTCCGTCACCGATAGGACGACGACCTTGTGCGCCTCGCCCAGGTCGAAGCCGGCGGGGCAGACGAGGTTGCCGACATTCTCGATGAACAGGACGCTGTCGTCGGCCACCGACAGGCGCCCGACTGCCTGGGTCACCATCTGGGCGTCCAGGTGGCAGCCCTTGCCGGTGTTGACCTGGATGGCCGGCGTGCCGGTGGCACGGATACGGTCGGCGTCGAAGCTGGTCTGCTGGTCGCCTTCGATCACCGCCATAGGGAATCGGCCCTTCAGGTCGGTCAGCGTGCGGGTCAGCAGGGTCGTCTTGCCCGAACCGGGGCTGGACATCAGGTTCAGCACGAACACGCCCTTCGCCGCGAACAGCTGGCGGTTCACGGCGGCGAAGCTGTCGTTCTTGGCGAGGATGTCCTGTTCGATGCTCACCAGCCGGGCCTGCGACAGGCCCGGAACCTCGGTCCCGGCAGGCCCCCGGCTCAGATCCAGGGTGCCGTGGTCGTGGCTATGGTCGGGGCCATGGTCGTGATGGTGGTGGTGTTGGTGATCATGGCTGTGGCCGTGTTCATGATCGTGGTGGTGATGGTGCCCGTGGGAGTGGCGGAAGACCTTGCCGTCCGGGCCGATGTGCTCGTGCTCATGCCCGTGATCATGATCATGATGGTGATGATCGTGATCATGATCATGGTGATGATGGTGGCCGTGCGCGTGGCCGGCTTCGATTTTCGTTTCGCCTTCGGCGCAGCCGCAGACCGTGCACATCACTCGACCTCCAATTCCTTGACGCGCAATTCCTCGCCGCCGGTCACGACCAGCTGGTGCCCGCCGCAGTCGGGGCAGGGATCGAACCGTTCGGCGAGCGGGACCGGTTTTTCGCAAGCCAGGCAAAAGGCCTGACCCGGCGGGCGTTCGATGTCCAGGGTTGCACCCTCCGCGACCGTGCCGCGGCTGATCGCGTCGAAGCCGAAGGTGATGGCCTCGGGCTCGACATGGGACAGGGCGCCGATGGCGAGGCGGACGGTCTTCACCCGCGTGAAGCCCTGGGCCGTTGCCTGTTCCCGGATCACGTCGATGATGCCTTGGCTGAGCGCCAGCTCGTGCATGGGATCAGTCCTCTTCCCCGATGGAGATGGTGCAGGACACGCAGGGGTCGAGCGCTGTCACCAGCATCCCGGCACGCTCCGGCAGGCCGTTGTCCGCAAAGGCGCCGGACAGGCCGCGGGCGAGCGGCCCATCGGCGGCGAAGTTCCAGTCCGTGGGCGCCTCGATGCGGTAATCGGCGATCCGTCCGCCTTCCAGCCGCACCCCGTGGGTCAGCCGTCCGCGTGCGGTCTCCACGGTCCCCGTGCCGATGCCATTCTGGCTTTGCCGGGAGGGATTGGTCTCGGCCAGGGCGGCGGCGAGGCGGGCCATGTGGTCCGGCAGGTCGGCCAGTTCCGCCAGCCGCGCAACGGCGTGGGCGGCGACGCCGGGACCGTGCCGGCCGAGCTGGGCCGCGACCAGCGGATGCGCGCGCTGGCGGGCGAGCGGGCCAAGCGACGGCGCGTCGCAGGCGCCGAATCCGGCGAGGTCCGGCGCCTGGGCGCGGCGCATCAGGCGGGCGGCCGGCGTTGCGCCCTCGGACGCCCAGACAGCCAGGGACTCGGGATCGGTGGGGGGCGGACCGCCGAACACGGCTTGGTGCACCGACTCGCGAAGCCGCGCAATGGCCGCGTCCAGCGCGGCGTGGTCGGGTTGCAGGGCGCCGCCGCCGAGTCTCTGGCCGTCGCGATTCGGATACAGGGCGGCGGAGATCGCCGCCGTCGCGGCGCGCAGCGGGGCCAGGGCCTGCGGCTGCGGAATCTCGCCGAGGCGCTTCGGCCAGTCGATCAGGGCTTGCCACGCGTGGCTGCCCGCCATCTCGGCGGCGACCAGCAGGGCGCGGGCGCTGGCGTGCGGGGCGGCGTCGATGTCCAGCGCCGATTCGAGGGCTTCGGCGGCGGCCAGCGCCTGTGCGGTGCCGCACAGGCTGAACAGCAGCGGGACGAGTCGCACCGCCTCCTCCGGCGTCCGGCCGATCAGCGCGCGGGCGGCGTTGGGGCGATGCACGGTCACGGTTGCGGTGCGAACGCGCCCGCCGGCCACGGCGAGGTGGACGGCGACCGACCCTTCCAGGCTGGCCGGCCCAGCGCCCATTGGTCCAGCGCTCATCGACGCGCGCCCCGGAACAGGGAGCGGCGGGAGAGGGCGGGGGCGGAGTCCTTCGATGGTGCCCGGGCGGGGGTGGGGTCCGGCGGTGCGGGTTCCGGCGCCCGCATGAGCTGGTCGAGGGCCAGCGCGGCGGCGGCGCGGGCCTCGGGCTGGTCGGTGAAGACGTTCATGGCCGACACCAGCGGAATCACCAGCAGCGTGCCCAGCGCCCCCACCCGCGCCGCCGTGAAGCGGTAGGCGCCGGAAGGCAGGGCGATTTCCGCCTTGTCGCCGTCGCGCAGGCCCGCCCATTCCGCCGGGGCACGGGGGATCAGCACGGCGTTCAGGAACCAGGGCGCGATGACGCAGCCGATCCAGCCCGTACCCTGGGGGCGGAAACCCACGGCCTCCACCGACAGGGCGGCGTTGCAGATGGGCACGTCGGCCATGTCGCGCTCGGCGACCCGGCGGTAGGCGGCGACCAGGGCGGCGACGCGGGAGACCATCGGCTCGGCGCCCGCGGAGTCGGGCGCGGAGA
>Ga0065721_10052053_pt1 | contig 12791 bp, 9 predicted proteins | sample Mesricmetagenome_FD_59108 | JGI IMG/M metagenome (GOLD analysis project Ga0065721, IMG submission 59108) | Mesophilic microbial community from rice straw/compost enrichment Sample: eDNA_1 v2 (version 2) | ecosystem: Engineered > Solid waste > Grass > Composting > Bioreactor | place: USA: Davis... | reverse complement strand
CCGCGCCCGGCCGTCCGCTCTCGCCGGGAAAGCGAGCCGGCGCGGCGGATCGCCCGTCGCACGGCGGGCCGGCCGGCCGAGGCGGCGAGGGAGGCCGGGCGGCGCTCCCGCCCGAATCCCTCATAGAGCATCGGGCCGGTCGCTGGGAACCGCTTTCGCCGACCGAACAGCTTGTTCGTCGCGGGCGGGCTCGCCGGTTCGACAGCGCACCCTACGCGCCGGCGCGACGGCGTCGCCAGCCTGCCCGCCTTTTCGCCCGCCCTGCCCGTATCCTGTCCGCGAGGGCGGGAAAAACCGCCAAAAGCGTTTGTTGGCCGGCGAAAAGTCTGCCATCAATTCCGCCATGCGGTGAAATCGATCAGGCTGTAACCTGCATAACAGACCGCAGAGGGGCACGGTTCCGGACCGTTCGACGACGATGCGCCGGCACGGGCGCGGACAATGCGACATGAAAGTGTCAGAATGGCCGTGCTAGCGACGGGCGATCGAGAGGCGAGGCACGACGCGCCTTTCACGATCACACGGATCAGGGGGTTTTCGACATGACGCATCTGATGAAGACGGTTTCCATCGCGACGCTCTGCGCGCTCGCGACCACCGGTTTCGCCCGCGCCGACGCGATGGAGGATCTCGTCGCCGCCGCCAAGAAGGAAGGCATGCTGACGACCATCGCGCTGCCGCACAGCTGGTGCAACTACGGCGAGATGATCGAGGGTTTCAAGGCCAAGTACGATATCGAGGTCAACGAGCTCAACCCGGACGCCGGTTCGGGCGACGAGATCGAGGCGATCAAGGCCAACAAGGGCAACACTGGCCCGCAGGCCCCCGACGTGATCGACGTCGGCCTGTCCTTCGGCCCCTCGTCCAAGGCCGAAGGCCTGCTGATGCCCTACAAGGTCGCGACCTGGGACGAGATCCCCGACACCGCCAAGGATCCCGAGGGCCACTGGTACGGCGACTACTACGGCGTGCTGTCGATGATGGTCAACGAAGACCTCATCAAGGAGATGCCGGCCGACTGGTCCGACCTGCTGAAGCCGGAATTCAGCGCCGCCGTCGCCCTCGCCGGTGACCCGCGCGCCTCCAACCAGGCCATCTCCGGCGTCTTCGCGGCCGGCCTCTCCGCCGCCGGCGGCGACGTCGAGAAGGCCGGCGAGGCGGGCCTCGAGTTCTTCAAGGAGCTCAACGCCAACGGCAACTTCGTGCCGGTGATCGGCAAGGCCGCCTCCTTCGCCCAGGGCACGACCCCGGTCATCATCGCCTGGGACTACAACGCCCTCTCCTGGGCCGACAGCCTCGCCGGCAACCCCCCGGCCAAGGTCATCGTTCCGGCCACCGGCGTCGTCGCCGGCGTCTACGTCCAGGCGATCTCGGCCTACGCGCCCCATCCGAACGCCGCCAAGCTGTGGATGGAATACCTCTACTCGGACGAGGGCCAGCTGACCTGGCTCAAGGGCTACTGCCACCCGATCCGCTTCAACGCCATGGCCAAGGCCGGCAAGATCCCGCAGGAGCTGCTCGACAAGCTGCCGCCGGCCGCCGCCTACGAGGCCGCGGTGTTCCCGACGGTCGAGGAGCAGAACGCCTACAAGGCCACCATCACCACCAAGTGGGACGAAGTGGTCGGCGCCTCGGTGCAGTGATCGAACGCCCGCCGGCCGCCCCTCCCCCCGTGCGGGCGGGACGAGGCCGGCCGGCGTGAACCGAAGGCTCCCGCGCCGGCGGGGGCCTTCCCTCCGCGGACGGCGAGACGGGCGCCGCGCGGAGACGAAGCGACCGCCGCGGACGGCGGGGCACGCTGGCCTGTGACGCAGCGGGGGCAAGTCGGGGCATGGTCACGACGACGGCGACGGGGGGCCGCCCAAGGCCCGGTCCGTCCATTCTCAACAACAAGACGGTGATCGACTGGCTGGGCATCCTGCCCTTCGTCATCTTCGCCGTGATGTTCCTGTTCGCCCCGACGGTGTTCCTGATCGTCGGCGCCTTCAAGAACGCCGAGGGCGGCTTCACCCTCGACAACATCTACGGCCTGTTCACGCCGAAGATCCTCGCCGCCTACTGGATCTCGATCAAGGTGTCGCTGGCTTCCTCGATCGGCGGCGCGCTGATCGGCTTCGCCCTCGCCTGGGCGGTGGTGCTCGGCGGCCTGCCGTCCTTCGTGCGCGGCGGCATCATGACCTTCTCCGGGGTCGCCTCCAATTTCGCCGGCGTGCCGCTCGCCTTCGCCTTCCTCGCCACCCTCGGGCGCACCGGTCTCGTCACCGTGCTGCTGCGCGACCAATTCGGCATCAACCTCTACGCCTCCGGCTTCAACCTGCTGAGCTTCACCGGCCTGACGCTGACCTACATGTTCTTCCAGATCCCGCTGATGGTGCTGATCCTCACCCCGGCGCTCGAGGGCATCAAGAAGGAATGGGGCGAGGCCGCCGCGATCCTCGGGGCGACGCCGGCGCAATACTGGCGGATGGTGGTGTTCCCGATCCTGTGGCCGAGCCTGCTCGGCACCACGCTGCTGCTGTTCGCCAACGCCTTCGGCGCCGTCGCCACGGCGATCTCGCTCACCGGCTCCTCGCTCAACATCGTGCCGATCGTGCTCTACGCCCAGATCCGCGGCGACGTGCTGCACAACGTCAACCTCGGCTACGCCCTCGCGCTCGGGATGATCCTGATCACCGGCGTCTCCAACATGATCTACATCCTCCTGCGCATCCGGGCCGAGAGGTGGCAGCGATGAGCGGCAAGCGGATAGCGGCCTGGATCGCCGTCGCCGTCGGCGTGGTCTATTTCATCGTGCCGCTGATCTCGACCTTCGAATTCTCGCTGCGGATGCGGCGCGGCGAATATTCCTTCGACGCCTACGAGTCGGTGTTCTCCGACGTCCGCTTCCACACGACTTTCGGCTATTCGGCGATGATGGCGCTGCTCACCATCGTCTTCGGCATGCTGCTGGTGGTGCCGACGGCCTACTGGGTGCGGCTGCGGCTGCCGCAGTTCCGCCCGGTGGTCGAGTTCATCACGCTGATGCCGCTGGTGATCCCGGCGATCGTCATCGTCTTCGGCTACCTCCGGATCTACAACTCCTCCTCGATCATCCCCTTCACCGCCTCGACGAGGGCCACCGACATCCTGCTGATGTGCTCCTACATGATGCTGTCGCTGCCCTACATGTACCGGGCGGTCGACACCGCGATGCGCACCATCGACGTTCGCACGCTGACAGAGGCCGCCGAGAGCCTCGGCGCCGGATGGCGGACGATCCTGTTCCGCTGCATCTTCCCCAACGTGATGTCCGGCGTCCTGTCCGGCGCCTTCATCACCTTCGCCATCGTGATGGGCGAGTTCACCATGGCGGCCCTGCTCGACCGCCCGGCCTTCGGCCCCTACCTCCAGCTGATCGGCGCCAACCGGGCCTACGAGCCGTCGGCGCTGGCGATCATCGCCTTCCTCATCACCTGGATCAGCATGGGCCTTCTGCAACTCGTCTCGCGGATCGGGCGCGCCCGCCCGTCCGCGGCCTGACCTTCCGCGGAGTTCGCCTCTCGATGGCCTTCCTCGAACTATCCAACATCCAGAAGAGCTTCGGCTCGGTCCAGGTCGTCAAGAACTTCAACATGGCGATCGAGAAAGGCGAGTTCATCTCCTTCCTCGGCCCGTCCGGCTGCGGCAAGACCACCGTGCTGCGGATGATCGCCGGCTTCGAGACCGTCTCCTCCGGCTCGATCACCATCGCCGGCCAGGACCAGACGCATCTCAAGCCCAACCAGCGCAACATCGGCATGGTGTTCCAGGCCTACGCGCTGTTCCCGAACATGACCGTCGGCCAGAACGTCGCCTTCGGCCTCAAGGTGGCGAAGAAGCCGAAGGACGAGATCGAGAGCACGGTCAAGGAGATGCTCGGCCTCATCCACCTCGGCCACCTCTCCGACCGCTTCCCCTACCAGCTCTCCGGCGGCCAGCAGCAGCGCGTGGCTCTGGCCCGGGCGCTGGCGATCCGCCCGCGGGTGCTGCTGCTCGACGAGCCGCTGTCGGCGCTCGACGCCAAGATCCGCGTCAGCCTGCGCGAGGAGATCCGCTCGATCCAGCGCAAGCTCGGCATCACCACCGTCTTCGTCACCCACGACCAGGAGGAGGCGCTGTCGATCTCCGACCGGATCGTGGTGATGAACGAGGGCCGCGCCGACCAGATCGGCAGCCCGTTCGAGGTCTACAACTTCCCCGCCACCCGCTTCGTCGCCAGCTTCGTCGGCACGCTCAACATGCTCGCCGGCACCGTGGCCGACGCCGGCGCCGGCCGCATCCTCGTCGACGGCCAGAGCCTCGTCACCGGCCGCGACCGCGCCAAGCTTCAGAACGGCGCCGCCTGCACCCTGGCGCTCAGGCCCGAGGCGGTGCGGCTCGGCGCGGCCGGGCCGGGCGAAAACCTTCTTTCCGGCACGATCGAGGAGGTGAGCTTCCTCGGCGCCATCCTGCGCGTCCGGGTGCGGCTCGGCGAGAACGCCGTCTCGCTCGACCTCTTCAACGACCCGGCCAAGGCCCCGCCCGAGCGCGGCGCCCCGGCCACCGTGGCCTTCTCGACCCAGGACGTCCTCGTCCTCGCCGAACGCTGAGCCGGCGGGCCGCCTGAGCCGGCCAGCGGACCGGCCCGCCCTGTGCGGGCTCTCCGCCGCCGCCACCGTTTCGGTGAGCGCCGTCGACGGTCGTCGCGACCCTTACGGCCCGTTCCGCGTTGGAAGGTTCGACGGCCACCGGCAGATCGCCCGTGCGCCGGGGGGCGGGCCGGTGTAGGCTCGCCGCCAACGACACCGGAACCGGGGAGCGACTTCATGGCGGCGCAGCGGAATTCCTCAGACGTCACGGTCGACGCCGCCGAACTCGCCGCCTTCCTCGAGGGGCGTCACGGCGATCCCTTCGGCTTCCTCGGCCCCCACGTCGACGCCGGCGGTCCGGTCGTCCGCGCCTTCCTGCCCGGCTGCCGCAAGGCCGAGGTCGTCGCCCGGTCCGACCACCGCCTGCTCGCCGAGATGGTGCCGGTCGGCGACAGCGGCCTGATGGTGGCGGCGCTCGCCGCCGAGGAGCCCTATCTGCTGCGGGTCGACTGGAACGGCCCCGTCGTCGAGACCGAGGATCCCTACGCCTTCGGCCCGCTGCTCGGCGACATGGACGTCTACCTGCTGCGCGAGGGCACCCACCTCGACCTCGGCAGCGTGCTCGGCGCCCGGGCGATGGTGGTCGACGGGGTGTCCGGCGTGCGCTTCGCGGTCTGGGCGCCCAACGCCGAACGGGTCTCCGTCGTCGGCGACTTCAACAGCTGGGACGGCCGCCGCCACCCGATGCGCAAGCGTCTGGAGGCCGGCGTCTTCGAGATCTTCGTGCCGCGGATCTGGGCCGGCGAACGCTATCGCTACGAAATCCGCGGCGCCGGCGGCGGGATGCTGCCGCAGAAGAGCGATCCGGTCGGCCGCCGGTTCGAGATGCCGCCGTCGACCTGTTCGGTCGTCGCCGATCCGACGCCCTTCTCCTGGACCGACGACAGCTGGATGGCCGAGCGGGCGAGGCGCCAGGGCGCCGACGCGCCGATCTCGATCTACGAGATCCACGCCGGCTCGTGGCGCAAACGCTGGGACGGCTCGGTCGACTGGCGGCTGCTCACGGACGAGCTGATCCCCTACGTGGTCGACCTAGGCTTCACCCACGTCGAGCTGCTGCCGATCATGGAGCATCCCTTCGGCGGCTCGTGGGGCTACCAGCCGCTCGGCCTGTTCGCGCCGACCGCGCGCTACGGTTCCCCGGCCGACTTCGCCGCCTTCGTCAACGCCTGCCACCAGGCCGGAATCGGCGTGCTGCTCGACTGGGTGCCGGCGCATTTCCCGACCGACGACCACGGCCTCGCCCATTTCGACGGCACGCCGCTCTACGAGCATGCCGACCCCAAGGAGGGCTTCCACCAGGACTGGAACACGCTGATCTTCAACATGGGCCGCAACGAGGTGGTGGCCTATCTGATCGCCAGCGCCCTCGAGTGGCTGGAGCATTTCCACATCGACGGCCTCAGGGTCGACGCCGTCGCCTCGATGCTCTACCGCGACTATTCGCGCGCCGAAGGCCAGTGGGTGCCGAACCGCTACGGCGGCCGCGAGAACCTCGAGGCGGTCACATTCCTCAAGCGCCTCAACACGGTGATCGCCGAGCGGGTGCCGGGGGCGATCACCATCGCCGAGGAATCGACCTCCTGGCCCCAGGTCAGCGGCCGCGTCGCCGACGGCGGCCTCGGGTTCAACTTCAAGTGGAACATGGGCTGGATGAACGACACGCTCTTCTACATGAGCGAGAATCCGGTCTACCGGCGCTGGCACCACGACAAGGTCACCTTCGGCCTCGTCTACGCCTTCTCCGAACGCTTCGTGCTGCCGCTCAGCCACGACGAGGTCGTCCACGGCAAACGATCGCTGATCGGCCGCATGCCCGGCGACGACTGGCAGCGTTTCGCCAACCTGCGCGCCCTGTTCGGCCTGATGTGGCTGCACCCGGGCAAGAAGCTCCTGTTCATGGGCGGCGAGTTCGCCCAGGAGCGCGAGTGGAACCACGACGCGCCGCTGGAATGGTGGCACGTCGGCGAAGCGAAGAACGCGGGCGTCCAGCGCCTCGTCAAGGATCTCAACCACCTCTACGCCCGCGAGGAGGCGCTCCACGCCCGCGACGCGGAAAGCGGCGGCTTCCAGTGGGTGATGGCCGACGCCCGCGACCTGTCGGTCTACGCCTTCCTGCGCTGGGACCGCGAGGGTCGCCACCCCGTCCTCGTCGTCGCCAACATGACGCCGGTGCCCCGCGAGGGTTTCGAGGTCGGCGTTCCGCGCGCCGGCTTCTGGCGCGAGGCGATCAACACCGACGCCGAGATCTACGGCGGCTCCAACCACGGCAACCTCGGCGGCACCACCACCGTCGTCCAGCCCCGCCACGGCTTCCTGCAGTCCCTCCCCCTCACCATCCCCCCGCTCGGCGTCCTCGCCCTGCGCTTCGAGGGGTGAGCGGGAACCGCCGGCGCCGGCGCCGGCGATGACGCCTTTCAATTGCACTTGTAAAAATTCATATCTTAAAGTTGTATCGTCTCGCGGCGAGGCTTCCGGTTCGGTCCGGAGCTTCGGCGCGGCGGCGCAGCGGCGGAGGCGGGCTCCGGCCGTGCGCGGCCCGGCGCGCCGGGAGGCGGAATGGGTGAGCCTGTCACCGGCGCGGTGTCCCGCGCCTTCCTCGCCAACGACCGGCGCCTCTACCTGCACATGGTCGCCGCGGCCGTGCTGGCGGCGGCGATGCTCGTCCTCGCGATCGCCCAGATCATCGCCGCAGCCTTCGCGGTCCTGCCGGCGGTGCGACCCGGCGGACCGCTGTCGGGTCCCGCGGCCCGCGTCGACGCCGGCAGCCTGACCCTGCCACTCGACTTGTCGCTCCTCGTCGTCGCCGTCATCGCCGCGGCGGCCGTCGGCACGGCCTTCGTCGCGCGCCTGCCGGTCGAGGCGCTGGTCGCCGGCCCCTTCGACGCGATCCGCCGGTTGATGCCGATGCTGCCGAGGCACCGGCTCTGGTACGCCCGCAGCCTTCGGGACGACCCCCTACTGCTCACCGCGGTCGCGGCCCTGCGGCCGGATCTCGCCGTCGACCGGGTTCTGGTCCACCGCTCCGCCGGCGGCGAGAGCGCCATCCGCGGCCGGACGCTGCTGCTGTCGCGCTCCGACGCCAACCGCCTGCTGTCGATCGGCACCGGCATCGCGACCGGGCGGACGATGCGGCACGGCCCCGACGACGTCGCCGCCGCCGTCCATCTGCTCGCCCACGAAGCCTGCCACCGTCACGTCGGCGAGGCCCGCCTCGCCCCGCTCTACGCCCGCGCGATCTTCGTCGCCGCCTTCCTGACCGGCGGCATCCTCACCCTCGCCCTCGTCCGCCACCTGCCGACGCCGGTGGCGGTCCTGCTGTTCCCCGCGGCGGTCGTCGCCATGATCGCCGTCGCCCATTTCGTGCACCAACGCTGCGCCGGCCTCGAGATCTTCAACGAACTGCGGGCGGAGCATTTCGCGAGCCGGGAGTCGGGCCGTCGCTACCCGCCGGCGGACGAGGTGGCGCGATGGTCGGTGCTCGACCGGCGCTATCCCGATCGCGCCGAGTACGACCGCTACATGAGGAGCGGGGTGAGCGGGCGGGCCCGCGAGGCGGCGATCGCGCTCACCACTTGTGCGGCCACCGCCGTCGGGCTCCACGGCGGCTCCTCGCTGCTGGTCGCCTCCTCGCCCTTCGCGCTGCCGATGATCCTTCTCGCCGCCGGCTATCTCTGGTGTGCGCTCCGGATCGGCCGATGCCTGCGCGACGTCGCCGAGCCGCGCCTCGACAGGACCCTCGTCCTCACGCTCGTTCCGCTCGCCCTCGCCCCGCCCGTCGCCTGCACGCTGGCGGCCGTCGCGCCCTCGGCCGCGCTGCCCGGCCTCCTCTGGAGCCTCGTCGCCGTCGGCCTCGTGCTCGGCCCCGGCCTCGCCGCCACGCTCACCGGCCGGATCGCCCGGCTGCTGCCCTCGCCCGTGCCGATCACCGAACAGATCATCCAACTGCTGCCTCGCCCCGCGGCCGGCGCCGGTCGCCGAACCGGCCGCATCGCCGGCCCCGCCGCGCTGCTCCGCCTCCACACCTACGCCCGCTATGCGATGCTGGTGCTGGCCCTCGCCCTCTGCGTCAGCTTCGTGACGTCGGAACTCGACACCGGCTATGCCGGCCTGCCCCTGACGGCCGAAGGAGTGGCGACGGGGATCGTGGTCATCGCGGCGCTGCTCGCGAGCTTCGTCTTCCCCGACAGTCGGCTCGCGCTGCTCGCAGAGACGACGTCGCTCGTCCTGCTCGCCGCCGTGGTCACGGCCGTCGCCGCCTTCGTCAGCATCGTCGTCGGCGCCCTCGGCGACATGCCGGACCCGCTGCAGGGCCTCGCCGCCACCGACCGGCTGCGCCGCGGGCTTTTCCAGGCCGCGGCGGGTCTTTCGTTCTCACCGGACGTGCAACGGGATTTTTTCGTCAGATGGGCCGCGAGCTTCGTGCCGACGGCCGGCCTCGTCGCCGTCACGGCGGCGCTGCGGCTGCGGTATCTCGAGTTCGTCAGGAAGGAAGGACGGCATGGCACCGGTCACTGATCCCCGCGTCGCGGAATTGCTCGGCGCCCTCACCGACGAGATCCTCCGCAACCTCGGCTACGCGCCGACCGAGGGTAACGGCGAGGCCCACGTCCGCACGATGCTCGGCCCCGGCGTCAGGGTCGCCGAAGCCGGCCTCACCGGCGCGCCGCGACGGCAGGGCGGGGATGGCGGAGACGCCACCACCATCCTGCTCGCGCATGTGCTCCTCGTCATGTTCACGCCGCAGATCCAGGCGGTGCCGTCCGTGACGGTCGATCTGCTCTGCGGCGAGCCGGACCGTCTGGCCGCGGGGCTCGCCGACCGGCTCGGCACTCGCCTCGACACCCTCGGCGTCGACCGCGACGGCTTCGACGCCGCCGTGAGGGCCGCCTGCGCGAGGCTGTTGACCGACGCCGCGGGACGATGACCTGGCGCCGGGACCCGGCGCCGTGCCACAACAGCGGGAGACCGCCGACCGGGAGGACGCCGCAAACGCGCTCCCGCTCACGATGCCCGCTCCGCGCCGATCCCCTGGTCCCGCCTCACTGCACCTCGACCAGTCCGCCGGGGTGGTACTGGTAGAGCCAGGTTTCGGTCAGGGTCGCCTCGGCGTCCTTGAGGAAGAGGCGGAGTTCGACCGGGTCCGTGCCTTCGGTGGCGAGGTCGAAGATCGCGCGCCAGCGGCCGGTGCCGACCACCGGCAGGGTGTAGACGCCGGAGATGCTGCCGCGCGAGGCGGCGACCACGGCCTCGACGCCGTCCTGCTGGCCGAGCTTGGCGATGCCGCCGCCCTCGAAGTCGACGGCGAACTTGACGACGCCTTTCGGGCGGACCTGGCCCGGCACGCCGCCCATGCCGGCCCGGGTCGAATAGACCTTGGCCACCTGCGGCGGATAGGGTTCGTCGGCGAGCCAGGACAGGCGGTAGTCGATCGCGACTTCGCGGCCGGCCAGCGCCGGTTCGTTCGGCACCCAGTAGGCGGCGATGTTGTCGTGGATCTCGTCGTCGGTCGGGATCTCGACCAGTTGCACGGCGCCCTCGCCCCAGCCGCCCTTCGGCTCGACCCAGACGCTGGCGCGCTTCTCGTAGAAGACGCCGTCGTCCTGGTAGTTCTCGAAATTGCGGTCGCGCTGCATCAGGCCGAAGCCGCGCACGTCCTTGTCGACGAAGCTCGAGGTCATCACCGAAGGCGGGTTGTTGAGCGGGCGCCACAGCCGCTCGCCGGCGCCGGTCCAGATCGCGAGGCCGTCGGAATCGTGGATCTCCGGGCGCCAGTCGCGGCCCTGGCGGCCGTTGGTCTCGCCGTACCAGAACATCGAGGTCAGCGCGGCGAGGCCGAGGCGGGCGATGTCCTTGCGCATGAAATAGCGCGCCGAGATGTCCATGACGACACCCTTGGAACGGTCGCAGTCCATCCGCAGCGCCCCGGTGATCGAGGGGCCGTCCATCGCCATGTAGATCGTCAGCGTGCCGCCTTCGAGCGGGGCGAACCAGAAGTCGGTGAAGCGCGGGAATTCCTCCGGCGTCGGCATGGCGACGTCGATGGCGACGGCGCGGGCCGACATGCCGAACTGGTCGAGTTCGCCCGAGGAGCGGAAATAGGCGGCGCCGAGGAAGGCGAGCCAGTCCTTCTCCGCCCCCTCCTCCATCACGCGGAAGCCGGCGAAGCCGATGTCGTCGGGCAGGGCCTTCGCCGGGCTGTCGTCGGGCATCGTGAAATAGTCGGGGCCGTAGAGGATCGGCCGGGCGACGTCGCCGTCGATGACGTTGAGGCCGACCGGATCCTTGAAATAGCGGCCGAGGTGGAAGAAGCGGATCGGCGCCTTGCCGTCCGCCAGTTCGAGAGTGTGGTCCGGCTTGAACTGGATCTTCCAGTGGGCGTCGTAGTCGACTTTCTCCAGCACGTCGGCCGCCCGGGTCGCCGGAGGCTCGTAGGGCAGCGCCGCCTTCTGGCGCATCGCCTCGACCAGCCGGTCGAAGGAGAAGGGCACCCCCTCCCCGAGGCGCGGCGCGGCCAGCGCCGGGAACGGCACCGAGATGCCGAGGGCGGCGAGAAGGGCGGTGAAGTCACGACGGGTGAGCGATGCCGGCATGGGAACCTTCTTGTCTGGAGCGGCGTCACGAAGCCCCGAGAGAACGGCAATTTTTCGGCACGCGCAACCGCGCGTCCGTCAAATCACGGATCGGGACGCGTCGAAAGACGGTCCGCCCGTTGCGGGCACGGCCCCATGAGGCGGGTGATTTCCGCTTGAGCGCCGCGGTCCCTCTCCCCATCCTGCCTCGCGACCCGATTCCGTCTTCTCGAGGGGCAGGACGTCATGCCGATCCCGATCCTTGGTCTCTACGAGGCCCATCTCACCGTCGCCGACCTCGACCGGTCGATCGGCTTCTACGGCGAGGTGATGGGCTTTCCCCTCGCCCACCGCGTTCCGGCCCGCCGCGCCGCCTTCCTTTGGACCCCGCGACGGGAGGACGGCATGCTCGGCCTTTGGGAGATCGGCTCCTCGCCGGTCTTCATCCGCTCGCACCTCGCCTTCCGCGTCGCCCTCGACGATCTTCGCGCCCTGCTGTCGATCCTGCGCGGACGGGGCCTGACGCCGACCGCCTTCGGCCGCGAGATCGACGAGCCGGAGGTGCTGGCCTGGATGCCGGCGGCGAGCGTCTACGTCGACGACCCCGACGGCCACTCGGTCGAGTTCATCGCGCTCCTGCCCGGCCCCGGCCGCCCCGACCTCGGCCGCCTGCCGCTGTCGCGCTTCGTGGCGGCCGGCTGAAGGCTTGACGCCCCCCGGGCGGCGCCCCATCGTGCCGGTCCCGGGTCGCCGTGCCTCGCTCCTTGCCGTTTCAAGGGGGCCCGGCGAAACTCCGCTCCCTCCTGTCCGGTCGTCGCCCGCCCCGGCGCCGACCCCTCCCCGCCGGCCGAAGACATGTCTCTCCTCGCAACCTCCAGAACGATCCTTTCTGCCGGTGCGGTCACCCTGCTCTGCTTCGGCTGCACCGCGACTTCGGGACGCCTCGACGGCTTTCGTAGTCTCAGCGACACCGCGCATGGCTACGCCCTGGTGACGTCCCCGGTGCGGGCGGGCGCCCTCGCGCAAAGGTTCGAGGTCCGCCCGGGCGACTGCGGCGCGGACAGGGACTGGAGCGACTGCGCGAACGATCGGGAGCGGTCCGAAATCTCGGTCCGCAATCGCATCCTGCCGGGCACGGTCACGTGGGTGGCCTTCAGCCTGCACCTTCCGGCCGACTTCGCCACCTCCGGCCGCGTCGCCACCACCCTCGGCCAGATCCACCAGCAGGGCGGGCCCTCCGGCCGGGCCGGCGGATTGGCGTCCTTCCCGCCGCTCCTCCAGTTCGAGGCGAAGGGCAACAGCTACGGCCTCGCCCTGCACAGGCTGACGGGCGAGGCCGGCGACGTGCGCGACGAGACGGACTATTTTCCCCTCGCGGCGATCTCGTCGATGCGCGGAAAGTGGACCGATCTTCTCGTCATGCTCGACAGCCGGGACGGCGGCGTTCTGGAAGTCTACGTCGACGGCAGGAAGGCGGTGGCGACGTCGAACTTCATCCGCTTCACGCCGCGCCATTACTATCTGAAATACGGTGTCTACCGGTCCTTCGTCAGCCGTCACGGCGGGCCGATGC
>Ga0065721_10052052_pt1 | contig 12791 bp, 10 predicted proteins | sample Mesricmetagenome_FD_59108 | JGI IMG/M metagenome (GOLD analysis project Ga0065721, IMG submission 59108) | Mesophilic microbial community from rice straw/compost enrichment Sample: eDNA_1 v2 (version 2) | ecosystem: Engineered > Solid waste > Grass > Composting > Bioreactor | place: USA: Davis... | reverse complement strand
ACCTGTATATTTTTGGTTACAGCCATTTATCGGTCATTCACTTTTAGTAGATGGCAAAGGCACCTGTATGGTAACCGAAGTACCGCGTCCGGGTGCACTTTTCATGTCAATCGTTGCTCCTATTAATTTTGCGCGGTTGAAAATACTCTTTAATCCAACACCAGCCGCAGAAGAAGTGGATTTTTTCTTTTCCTCAATGTTGAACCCTACCCCGTTATCCACTATTTGCATGATAAATTTATCGTCAAGGTAGGTCAATGTAACCTCTACCCGCTTTGCTTTAGAATGTTTTAGTATATTATTAAGATTTTCCTGGAAGATGCGGAACAACACGATCGACTTCTGGTCGTCCAGGCTTTGTTCTATTCCCGAGGTATTATATTCTATTTCCAGCAATCCGGTTTTCCGTATACTTTCCAGTTCAAAATGGATGGCTTCGGCCAGGCCAATCTGGGCAATACGGTCGCTGTGCAGGCTCTTGGTGAGGTTGGCCAGGTCCATCATGGCCTTGTTCAGTATCTTGCGGGCTTCCTGAACCGGTTCATAGGCCTCGTCGTTGGCGTTGAGGGGCAGTACGGCCAGCGACAGTTTTACCACCGACAGCATTTGCCCAATATTGTCGTGCAGTTCCTGCCCTATATTCTTAAAGGTTTCTTCCTGTATTTCCAGTTGCGATTTGAGGGTTTCGCGTTCGTACTCTTCCTTCATACTGTTAAGCTCCAGTTCCTGCAGGTGCCGGCGGCGCTGGTACAAGAATAGGATGGTCACAATAAAGCCTACCAGCAAAACTGCCAGTGCCGCACCGATAATTACTACTATATAGAACTCAGAATTCATTGCAGGCCAGACGGGGGCAATTTAGGACAAACTATGGCAAATCAAAAATCCATGATAAATTATGAACTTTTGGGCCAGTTAACTGCCAATTATAGCCACCTGCTATGGAATGGACAAAGAAATGCTACAATCAACATAGAATAAACGACGCAATTAATAGTGCTCAAAAATCAATCTACTATAGTCGGTTGATGTATCAAAACATTAATTGTTACGGGTAATAGTAGAGGATAGCGCAGCTATAAATAACAGGATGCTGACGGCAACCCAGAAAAATTAATCAGTCAAAGGCTTAAGGTTTTCCTGCCTGCTAAAAATCTTATTCAGACAAACGGCACCGAAGGCCGCCAATAATTAAGCGCTACAAAAAAATTAATGGAGTTGAACTCATTAATCCCCTGAACGAATATCAAATTTAACAGGGCTGCTACGTAACACACACACATAGCACTGGATTAAAATCGTTTCCACCGCACATGCTGAACCAAGTTATTTAGAACGAAAATTCAAGCAGGTTATATATGTTGTAAACCACAAGTGTTTGATAAACGGCAACCGATATCCCATAGTCCTGTTATGAATGTAAGAAGCCAGGGTAATAGCTTTATATGATAAGGCAGGTGAACCCTGAGGTATAAAGGAGCTTAAAATTCTTAAAGCAAAAATTTGCTTCTAAAAACTTGTCCGTTCAAATACCACCATCATCTTAAGCTTAGGCTACAGATATTGAATACAACGTTTGATGTACAACGCCGGTGATTTATCGCTTTCGAATTATTATTCTGCATAAAACACCAATAGTAATCAATAAATAAAACAGAAACAACATAACTAACAGTATGGCACCGAGGCGGCGGTAAAGAGCAGGCGATCCCTGTAATAAAAAATTCAACAAGCTAAAATGAGCAAATGTACAGCAATGAAAAAACAACAGTGCCGTAGTGATCCAGAAGGCATGCTCACGTATAAGATTTACAGATTTCGGCAGACGGAATAATTCATAAAAATAATAAACACAGGCAGAAACCACGAGTAAACAACCCAGGGCATAAGTGATAGAATTGAATTGATAGTTCTGACCAAAAAAAATATTGGCCAACGACAATATTGGATAGGCCAGTATAATATAAAGGATAACTTTTTTTGCTTTCTCCTTATAGATAAAGTTTCTCAGTATATAGAGATAATACTCGAATTGAATAACAATAAAAAAGTTATATAACCATATGTTGGCCTGCCCTTTCACCCACTTCCATCCTAAAATCTCCACGACGACAATCATGAATAAAAAAACAGGGAGGGTTTTCATGTAACGGGGTGTTCCCTTTTGAAAATAAAGGGTAATTGAAGCCAGAAAACTTACCAGTTCAAAGTAAATATATGGTGGCATCACTGACTAAATATATATATTTTTATTTCCACAAAAAAGAGGCTGTATCGGATGAGATACAGCCTCTTTTTTCCTGAGATAAAGTAAATGACTATTTGTTGGCGGCCTGGTCTACCAGGGTTCCAATTCCACCCCATTCATCGTCATCTGCAATGCCACGGCCAAAGGGACTGGGGCCAAGGCTACCCATATTGTAAGCCAATATTTCCAATCCGTTGTTTGTATCTATAAATATGTCTTTCTCTATTGTCCCTGCTAATGTTTCAGTTTGTTTGTTGGCAACCATTACTACAGTTTGCAACCCTGCCACCTCCTGCTTCTGATAATTAGAGGGGTAAACACCAAAATGCATTCTTATACCATTTGCGCCAGATTTTTTTGCAGTTTGAATAAATTCCTCTAATTCATCGGTGCTGAACCAGACACTCGCTGAATCTTCCTGACCGATACGCTCAGAATTCTGGGCCCATCTCTCTTCCCTGTAAGTTTTGATCAATGTGTCAACATGGTTTGTATCAACATACTTTCCAACCCTTAAGGATTTTTTTGCAATTGTAGACATAGCTTGTGAGTTTTGTTATGAGTGATTGTGTTGTCGATGTAAAAGTAACTCCGCAGCTATGCCCAATTTCGGTTACAAGAGAGTGTTAGTCATGTAATTATAAATTATCGTTATTTATAAATTGAAGCAACTCAGCAAACTACGTGAAAATGACGGTTAAAAATCCGTTTAAAACACCATATAATTACCGTCAAAAAACATTCCACCAACCCCGTGTTTTTACGGGGTACAGACACCCGTCCAATCCCCGTAGAAAAAACCGTCACTAATATATCGGCCATTTGTAGGGTGTCTCCGGTTTTTGTCAGAAATTAGATATGGAGAGTTGCTATCATCCCGTTTTAGAAATCCAATAATCCTGTGGGAACCCGCCGACAGATTTCCTCAAGGCTTTTGTTTTACAAATCCTCTTGAGGAAATTTTATTCTGAGAACAGAATTTTCCTTTTCAAGCTACCCGCTTTAACATTTTTACCATTAGCCTTGTCCTTTTTTTGTTAAAGTGGGTAGTTTGTTTTATCTCCCACCCATCTTTCTGTATTTCCACCCATTACTGCAGTAATTGTTCACCAGCTCAACTGGCTTATCATGCAGTATCATCCTGTTGTTCCCATCTGGAAAAGGTCCCCTTTTCTACGTCTTTTGCCCCCTTTTATTGCGGGCCTGTTAGTGCAATTCTACTATCCCCTACCCCAGTTTACCGGCTGGCTGCTGTTGTTTTCCAGCGCAATGGCCATGGTATTTTTTTCCCTTATTTCCCTGGCCCATCAATTTCGACTGGCATGGCTCAACGGTGCCTTTTTACATTTCCTGCTATTTGCCACGGGTGTTTTACTGCTGAATGATAACGATATACGCCGCCAAACAACGGGTATCAACCTGCGCGATCAACCACCTCATTCTTTACTCGTTTCCGTACAGGCCCCCCTTTCAGAAAAGGATCGCACCTGGAAAACTGTAGGCCAGGTGCAGGCCATCGTACAGGGTGAAACGGTTCGTTATACCCGTGGAAAAATCCTGCTGTACTTTCAAAAACACAGCCAAAAACCACCTTTTCAATACGGCAATCAATTAATAATAAAAAAAGCGCTGCAGCCGGTTCAGGCCACCGGCAATCCGGGTTCCTTTAATTATCAGCGCTATTGCATCTTTCAGGGGATCATGTATCAGGCCTTCCTGAAACCGGGCGATTTCAACGTGATCAAAATAAAAAATGAAAACCTGTTCCGGAAATTCCTTTTATCCACACAACAACAAATAGTGGCCATTCTGCAGCGCTACATCCCGGGGCAGCGTGAGGCCGGTATGGCAGAGGCCATGCTGATCGGGTATAAAGAAGACCTCGATAAAAACCTGCTGCAATCATATTCCAACACCGGCGTGGTGCACATCATTGCCATATCGGGTTTGCACCTGGGGCTTATCTACTGGCTGCTGATGGGGCTTTGCAAACTGCCCGGCAAATTACAGGTCAGCAGCAGGCTGCGGCCATGGATAGTGATCGCAGGGCTGTGGCTGTTCAGTTGCCTCGCAGGCGGTTCCCCTTCGGTTTTGCGTTCCGCCGTGATGTTTACCTGCCTGGTCATCGGCCAGCACATCAACCGGCGCTCATCCATTTATAATTCCCTGGCGGGCTCTGCCTTCGTACTGCTTTGTTACAACCCCTTTTGGTTGTGGGATGCCGGTTTCCAGTTATCGTATGCGGCGGTGTTGAGCCTGGCGGTGTTTATGAAGCCCATCTACAACCTGTTTTACGTTAAAAATAAAATAGCCGACTACCTGTGGAAGGCCACCGCGGTCACCATGGCGGCGCAGGTGCTGACCCTGCCCCTGAGTGTGTATCATTTTCACCAGTTCCCTAATTATTTCCTGGTGGCCAATTTGCTGGCGGTGCCCCTTTCGGGGGTTATTCTCTTTGGCGAGATTGTATTGTGTGCGGTGAGTTTTGTGCCAGTGCTGGCCACAGCAACGGGCCAGGTGGTGTATTATCTTATATACTGGCTGAACTGCTTTATCGAGTGGGTGAACCAATTGCCTTTTGCCAGTTGGCAGGGTTTGCAGATCGATTTGTTGCAGGCGGTTTGTTTGTATATAGTCATAGCCGGTTTATGGCGGCTCAAAAAAGGCATATGGTGGGCTTTACCTGCCCTATTGGTTTTCTCTCTTGTAAGAAGCTGGTCGTTTTTGACGGCCGGGCAACAACAAAAGCTGGTAGTATACAATGTACCTCGCATGCAGGCTATCGACCTGTATCTGGGCCGTACCTGTTACTACACCGGCGACAGCCTGGTGCCACAGCGTTTTCACGTGCTGCCCAGTCGCTGGCTGCACCGGGTGGCAGCAGTAAAAGAGAAGAAGGGTTCCTGGCTATATAATAAGGTGCTGGTGATCGATAAAAAGATGCCACAGGTGAATGCAGAGGCCGATATCATCATCCTCTCACACAATGCCAACGTGCAAATGAACGATCTGGCCAGGCGGTTTCGCTGGAAACACCTGGTTATCGATAACTCCAATTCGTTTAGCAGCATCAACCGCTGGAAGCAGGACTGCATCCGGCTGGGGCTGCCCTGCCATGTAGTGGGCGACAAAGGCGCTTTTGTTTTAAGCCTGTATTGAGTTAACTTCGCGGCTTTCATCCGCCGTAGCCTTGGCGTAGGCGGGCTCACTCCTCAACAAGTAAAAATGACCAAGAAGATTCAATCTGCGCTGATTTCCGTTTTCTATAAAGATGGCCTTGAACCGCTGGTGCAGCAGTTGCACAAACAGGGCATCACCATTTACTCAACGGGTGGCACCCAGTCGTTTATAGAAAAACTGGGCGTTCCGGTAGTTCCGGTTGAACAACTTACCACCTACCCTTCCATACTGGGTGGCCGTGTAAAAACCCTGCACCCCTCGGTATTTGGTGGCATACTGGGCCGCCGCGACCTGGAATCGGATGTACAGGAAATGAAACAATATAAGATCCCCGAGATAGACCTGGTGATCGTAGACCTGTATCCTTTTGAGGAAACCGTGGCCAGCACCAACGAAGAAAAACTGATCATTGAAAAGATAGATATCGGCGGCCCCTCCATGATACGTGGTGCAGCCAAAAACTTTAAAGACGTAGTGGTGATTGCCGCCAAAACAGATTATGCCGTGCTGGAAAAAATGCTGGCCGATCAAAACGGCGAAACCACGCTGGAACAACGCCGTGCTTTTGCCGCCCGCGCCTTTGAAATAGTGGCCCACTACGATGTAGCCATCGCGAAATACTTCAACCTTGCCTACCGGCAGGCAGGCCTGGAAAATGCCCAATACTTTGTTGAGTCGGTGCCCTCGCCCAAAACCATGCGTTATGGTGAGAACCCGCACCAGACGGGTGTTTTTTATGGCGATCTCACCAAACTGTTCAACCAGTTGAATGGTAAAGAGCTTTCTTATAACAACCTGGTAGATGTGGATGCCGCCGTGCAGCTGATCAACGAATTTGGCAGCCCGGTAATGGAGGGTGCAGAAACAGCTACGGTATTCGCCATCATCAAACATACCAATGTATGTGGTATTGCTGCCCGTGCTACGGTAAAAGAAGCCTGGGATGCAGCGCTGGCCGGCGACCCTGAAAGCGCTTTTGGTGGCGTGCTGGTATGCAATGCCGCCATCGACAAGGATACAGCCGATGCCATCAATGAAATATTTTTTGAAGTGCTGATAGCGCCTTCTTTTACCGAAGAAGCGCTGGCCGTATTAAAATCGAAAAAGAACCGCATCCTGTTGCAGCAGAAAGCGGCCCTTACCGGTAAGGAACAATACAAGTCGGTGTTAAACGGCGTATTGATTCAGGGCGAAGACAAAGGCAACTACACCGAATGGAAAGAAGCCGGTGGCCGCGAAACCACCGCCGATGAAAAAGCCGACCTGGCATTTGCCAACCTGGTGTGCAAACACCTGAAGTCGAACGCCATTGCTTTGGTAAAAAATAAACAACTGATTGGAAAAGGGTGCGGACAAACCAGCCGCATCGACTCATTGCGCCAGGCCATTGAAAAGGCACGCCAGTTTAATTTCGATTTGAATGGAGCGGTGCTGGCCAGTGACGCGTTTTTCCCGTTTAATGATTGTGTGCAAATGGGACATGCGGCAGGCATTGCGGCGTTTATTCAGCCTGGTGGTTCGGTGAGGGATAAGGATTCGATTGAGTATTGCCAGAAGAACCAGTTGGCAATGGTGATGACGGGGATGAGGCATTTTAAGCATTAGGGGGAGGTAGGAGGTAGGAAGTAAGAAGTAGGAAGTATGAAAAGCAAAGATCATCAGACCTCCTACTTCCTACTTCATGCCTCATCATAATACGCATCCCAATACACCGTCTCCTTCATAAACAACTCAAACACCGCCCTCCACTCAGCCATCCCCAACACATTATTATGCCATATCGGTATAAACAATCCCTTATACCGTTTCACACATTCATAATAACCGATCAACTCATTATAAGCCTGCTGCGGCGTTTGCTTTTGCTCATACAGCGAATTGGCATCCATAAAACAAAATGGATACAAAAGCAACGAAGTAGCCTTCTCGATCTTCAGATCGTACCAGTAAAATGATGAACATACCGAGGCCCGAAACCCATTCACACTCCCATAACCCATCGAAAAATCCCTTTCTATCCCCGCCTGCACCAGGTTGCGGAAAGTATCCGGCAGGGTAAACCGTATATAATGCTGCCGGCTGTGCACGATCTTTTTATCGGCCACCACCTCCAGCCATTCCTGTTCTTCTTTGAACAAAGCAGCATCATCGCCACTCTGCCACGAGGGATGCCAGCCCAGCTTATAGCTTTTGGCATAATAAGCTATCAGGTCGCGAAAGGCTTTTTTATGATAGGAATTGTTCTTATCGTACCGGGATGTTTTTTTGGCCACCAGGAAAAAAAAGTAGGGCTTCACCCGGCAGTATAAATGCCAGGCATCCAGCCATTCAAAACAATCATAGGGATCTTTCTTTTTCCCTCGCAATACCGCCCAGCGCTCTCCAATACCCTTCCAGTTGCCCTGTAGCAACGACCTGGCAAAACCTCCCAGTGTTCGGTACCACCCCTTATGCAGGTAGGCGTAGGCAATGTCTATGTCATAACTCAGCACGCACCTGAACTGCGATTGTTTGAACACGAGCGCGGGAAATTTTTGCTGCAGCGCTTTTTTAAATTCATCGAGCCAGATATTCACCAGTGGCAGCCTCAAAAAATTTTCTTTAAAGGCCAGCGAATTGGTATGCGCATAACGGCCGTATTCATCTTTTTCATGCGGCAGGTATTCTTCGTAGCGGCTGAGTAAATAAAAAGAAGCGGCCAGTATATCGAAGGGAAAATCGCCGCTGGTTTGAAAAAATGCTTTGTGAAAATTCAGGTCGAAACAGGTGATGGATTGTGGTTGTATACCTGTTTCGAATAATAAGGAGGTGCTGCGGATAAAAAACTCCTCTTCCGAAAACTCCTGCACCGAATAATTCAGCCGCGGTTGTGTATAGCTTTTATAATAGATGGCATCGGTGGTGATGCGCATCGGCTCGTCGAACAATTCCTTCCCAATAAAATCAACAATGTATTGCAGGCGCGGGGTAACGGTATGGGAATACAGCAGCAGCATCGGTCATGAATGCTTTTCCCTCCACATTTCGTTAAAGGTTTTGCCTGCAAAATTCAGTTCGGCGCGGCGGTGCGTCCAGCCTTTGAAAACCTTGTTCACCATCCAGTTCTTCATTTTCTGGTTGCCCATGTTCATCATCTTTCTGTTGGTGCTGGCCTTTTTCCAAACCTTCCAGGCTATTTTTTCGCCCCAATGCACGTCGCCTTCCTTCACGGCTTCGTGGCGGTTTTCGAGTAATATTTCGTGGAGGTTAATTTTTACGGCACATACTTCGGTACAATTACCGCACAACGATGAGGCGTAGCTCAGGTGTTTCCATTCGCCCAGGTCTTTCAATTGCGGTGTAATAACAGCGCCAATGGGGCCGCTGTAGGTGCTTTCGTAGGCATGCCCGCCGATGTTCTTATACACCGGGCAGGCATTCAAACAGGCGCCGCAACGAATACAATACAGGCTTTCACGTGTTCTTTCGTTGGCCAGTATATTGGTGCGGCCATTGTCGAGCAATATCACATACATATCCTCCGGACCATCTGGTTCACCCGCCTGGCGCGGGCCCGAGATGATGGTATTGTAAGAAGTGATCTGCTGCCCGGTGCCATAGGTGGCCAGCAGGGGCCAGAACAGCGCCAGGTCGTTTACCGAAGGGATCACCTTTTCGATGCCTGTAATGACGATATGTGTTTTGGGAAATGCATTGCTTAAGCGGGCATTGCCTTCGTTCTCGCTCACGGCCACACCGCCAATATCGGCTAAAATAAAATTGGCGCCGGTAATGCCTACCTCGGCCTGTACATATTTCTCCCGCAGTTTTTCACGGGCCACCAGTGTAAGCTGTTCGGCGCTGAGGTTGGGAGCAGAATCCAATTTCTCTGCAAACAACCTGGCAATATCGCCTACGCTTTTATGCATGGCCGGGGTAACGATATGATAAGGCGGTTCGTTATCCAGTTGCTGGATGTATTCACCCAAATCGGTTTCCACGCTTTCAATATGATGCTTTTCCAGGAAGTCGTTGAGATGGATCTCTTCGGTCACCATACTCTTGCTCTTCACAATGGTTTTGCAATTCTTTTCCTGGCAAATTTCCAGCACGGCATCCAGGGCATCCTGTGCATTTTCGGCCCAGATCACCTTGCCGCCTCTTTTGGTGAGATTGGCTTCAAACTCCTCGAGGTACTGGTCGAGCATTTCCAACGCACGCCATTTGATGTTCTTTGCCCTTTCACGCGCCAGGTGCACATCGCTGAACTGCTGTTTACCCTGGGGCACGGCAGCATTGTACTTGCCAATATTGAAATTCACCGTGCGGCGATGTTCCAGGTCGGCGGCCTTGATGGTGCTCTTGGCCATGAAAGATTGTGAATGCTCGCTCATATTCCGTAATTGATCTGTTTTATATTAATCCGCTTTGCTTACATGATATTCTTTGGCCGCTTTGTCCAACGCATTGTAAAAATCTTCGCCGTATTTGCGAATGATCGGTTCCTTCAAAAACTGGTACACGGGCACCTTTAATTGTTTACCCAATGAGCAGGCGGGTTTGCAAAGGGTTTCGCGCGGCTCGTAGTTCATATGATCGTAACCGCCCCTTTTACCGCTGTTTTGAATAATGGGAAAGAAATGGCAGCTGATGGGCTTTTTCCAGTTGATAACGCCATCGTTATAGGCCTGTTCAAAAGCACATTTGATGATGCCTTTTTCATCGCGAATGCCATAAACACAAATCTCCGAGTCGTTACCCAGCGTAGGTGTTACCCAGCCAAACTCTTTGTGGTATACATATTTTCCCTTGCGTTCTATTTCGGCAATAGCGGCCGGTGTAAGATAGGGTTTTACTTTTTCGTACAGGTCTACCAAGATGTCCAGCTCCTGCTTTTCGAGCGGTGCGCCGGCATCGCCTTCCTCGCAGCATCCGCCCTTGCACTTCGCCAGGTCGCACACAAACTGCGCTTCGGCAATCTCGTCACTGATCAGGACATTGTCTACTACTATCACTGCATTTCTGGTTTAAGATGTTAAAATTACTTATAAAGTCTGATATGCTGTCCCGGTCCGTCCTCCCTACTTCCATTTGAAGGTATTGATCAAATGGCGCATATCCTGCTGTAAAAAGTCATTTACAATTCCCAGCGAGTCTTCATTGGGGCTGGTATCGAAGTACAGGGCGCCCCGCAGGAAATGGTTGGTGGAATCGGTCACAAAAAATTGTTTGTTGGTGGCCGCATTACCGCCTACTTTAAAAAACACGCCGGTGATGCCGTTGGGCGTACGCATCAGCGAGTCGTCGATGCCGGTGGCCTTGGAGGTATGTTTATAGGTCATGTTGTAGGCATCGTTTACCAGCTTGTTTAAATCGTTCTTTCCTACTTCTTTATAACTGATATAGATGCGCCCGTGAAACTGCGGGAAATCGATATTGATCCAATAGGGATTTTCGGGCCGGTCTTCAAAAAAAGTAGTATCCTGTATCACATTGGCATATACCGGGTATTCGAATGTATAAGGAAAGCCGGCCCTGTCGAAGGCCTGGTATTCGTGTTTGGGAAAATCGATCCTGAAATATCCTTTTCTTTTTGGCGTATACGGACTATTACAGGCAAAGGCCAGCAAAACGGCGGCAAAAACGAACTTGGTTATTTTCATCAGTTGGTTACCCGCTTTTTTTATCCAGCGGTATATTGATGGTCACTTTTATTTTTCGAATGCGGTTACGGTCTACCTCCATGGCGGTGAATTCAAAATCGCCCACGGTAACTGTATCGTTTACCTTGGGTATTTCGCCTACCAGTTCCAGCATCAGGCCGGCCATGGAATCGGCATCGCCCCTTACCTGGTCGAAGGTATCTTCCTGCAGGTTCATGGTTTTACAGGCATCGTGTATCATGGTGCGGCCTTCGAAGAGGTAGGTGCTTTCGTCGAGCTTTTTATCGCCTGCCTCGTCGTCGTCAAACTCATCCCTGATATCGCCGATGATCTCTTCCAGCACATCTTCCAGGGTAACAATACCGCTGGTGCCGCCAAACTCATCTACTACCACGGCAAAATGAATATGCCTGTTCTGGAATTCCTTCAGCAGGTCTTCGATGTGTTTTTGTTCGTGTACAAAAAAGGGCGGCCGAATTACTGAATGCCAGTCGAAATCGTCGGGCTCATTTAAAAACGGCAGCAGGTCCTTGGTATGTATGATACCTGCCACATCGTCAAGACTTTTTTTATACACCGGCAGGCGGCTGTAATGCAGTTCTTCCACTTTACGTTTGATGGCGCCAAAGGACTGGTCGTATTCAATACCGCTCACATCCAGGCGGGTGCGCATGATCTGTTTAACGGTAATATTGGGAAATTTGTATATGCCTGCCAGTATACGTTGTTCGTCTTCCTGGTGAATGGTCGATTTAATGGCCTGTTCCAGTTGCTGGTGGGTATAGGCGCGGGAGGCCTTTCCGCCGAAAAGGTTCTCTACCGAGTCCGACACACGCAACAGCCATGTGGCCAGGCGTTTAAACAGCAGGTAGATCACTTCTACCAGGAAAGAAGCCTCATAGGCCGAACGCAGGTTGTTTTGCGAGGCCCTTACCTTGGGCAGTATTTCACCAAATAAGATGATAAGTGATGCAATGAAGATCACCTTGATGATGCCGGTGATGAGGCCGGTGTACGGGCCCGGCTTTAATACCATTACCTGGTCGATAAAAAAGTTGGTGAGCACAATGATGGCGATGTTCACCAGGGTGTTGGCGATCATCAGGGCCGTTTGAAGGGCCCTTGGCTCTTCCAGCAGGGAGGCGATGCGTTTCCAGCCCGTATCCTGCTTGGTCTTTAACATATTGATATCGCGGTAAGTGAGCGAGAAAAAAGCCATTTCTGCACCGGATATAAAAAACGACAGCAGCAATAAAATAAGCACTGCAGCGGCCAGAAGCGTTGTTGCCTGGGCATTGGTCACCAGCAACAGCGAATTGCACATATACCCTGATCCGAAAAACAACAATGGCTTATCCAAAGCATGGGGTTTTCATGAATAAATGTCGATGCGAATTGTCTAATCAGAAAGGCAGGTCTGATGGCCTGCCCCTGATTGACTTATATTCAGACTGCAAAAATAATGGTATGGACTAGAATGGCAAATCCTGTGACGGGGTATCTCCCATGGGTGGTATATCGGCACTGGGGAACCCTTCTATATTTTCGCCTTGCTGTGTGGTATTGCCATGTGATGAACCATGCGAGGAGTCGGCCCTTTTATCGAGCATGATGAGGTTATCCCCCACCACTTCGGTTGCAAATTTTTTATTGCCTTCCTTATCTTCCCAACTGCGTGTACGAAGACGACCCTCTATATATACAAGACTTCCTTTATGCAG
>Ga0065721_10052051_pt1 | contig 12799 bp, 17 predicted proteins | sample Mesricmetagenome_FD_59108 | JGI IMG/M metagenome (GOLD analysis project Ga0065721, IMG submission 59108) | Mesophilic microbial community from rice straw/compost enrichment Sample: eDNA_1 v2 (version 2) | ecosystem: Engineered > Solid waste > Grass > Composting > Bioreactor | place: USA: Davis... | reverse complement strand
GCGCGGTCGCGCAACCGGCGCAGCGGCACATCGAGGGGCTCGCCGGCCAGGGCGTCGACGGCGGCCTGCAGGCGCGCGCGCTCGCCCTCGGTGGCGCGGCCCAGGCACACGGCGTTGCACGCCATCATCAGCTCGCGGTGGGCGATGGGCATCGGCATCAGAACAGACTTCCCTGCCCGGGACCGGCCCGCTCGACGGCCGGCGCGCCGCTGGCGACGACGATGCCGCTCCACCACGCCTCGCCCTGCCCGCGGTGCGCGCGGCAGTACCAGCGCGGCCGCGGCGCCCCGGCGGACGCCCGGGGCGGCCCGAACCCGAAGCTGCCGAAAGCGGCGCAGCCATCGGCCGCGCAGCCGTGGCCGGACAGGTCCGGACCGGCCGGCCACGGCGTCAGGAGAGGCGCCGGACGGCTCATCGCGGGCCCGTCCCGAGATCGGCGCCCATCAGCGCCGGCCGACCGTCGTCGAAACGCCGAAAGCCCAGCGATTCGAAGAGCGGCGGATGATAGGCGCGGGCGAGCACGAAGGCGCCGCCCTCGGCGCGGGCGCCCTCCAGGGCCCGCGTGACCAGGTGGCGGGCGATGCCCCGCCCCTGGCACGCCGGATGGACGGCGAGAAAGCCGAGCTCCCAGCCCACCGCGGAGCAGAAGGAGCGGGCCAGCCCGAGGACGCCGGCCACCGGCGTGGCGCCCCAGGAGGCGACCAGGAACAGCGGGGCGCCCTCGGTGACGCGGATCGCCCCGGCGAGGAGCTGGCGGCGCAGCGGCACCGGCGCGTAGCGGTCGGACAGCGTGCCGGCCTGCGCGTGCGCCGCACGGATGACGTCCAAGGCGTCCGGGATGTCGCCCGCGCGAATCGGCCGAACGACGACCCCTTCGGCCTCCGGCCGCACGAGGGCCTCCGCCTCACGCATGGCCTTCCTCCAGGAGCATCGCGCTGACCGCGCCACGCACGCCGTCGGCGTCGCGGGCCATCGCCTCGGCCTCGCGGCGCATCTCGCGCAGCACGGCGTCGCGCCGTGCGCCATCGATCCCGGCGGCGCTGACGACCAGGCCGGCGATGCGGCCGAGGAGGATGACCAGCAGGCCGGCGGAGATGCCGGCCGCCTCGGCCCGGGCGATGACGTCGTTGCCGATCGCGTCGGCGAAGCGCGCCTCGTGCGGCAGCATGGGCGTGACGCGTCCGGTCACAGGGCTCTCCACAGCTGGTTGAAGCGGAGCAGGAAGACGTCCTCGGCCATCTCCGGCGACCACGGCGCGATCGGATCCGGCAGCGGGGCGGGCAGGTCCGGCCAGGACACGCCGCGGTCGACCATCAGGTCGCGCCGCTCGGTGGCCAGCAGCACGTCGTCGGCGTGGCGCACGGCGGCGGGCATCGGCCAGGGCAGACCGAAGCGCGCGGCGACGGCGCGCAGCAGGCGGTCCTCCAGGCGCTTGACCGCACCCGGCGCCTCGTGCTCGAGCGCGTCGCGCAGCGGCCGGGTCAGGTCGCCGATGTAGGCCTCGGCGGCGTCGTGGAGCAGGCCCCAGCGGGCGTGCTCCGCCGGCACGATCTGGCTGACCAGCACGGCGTGCTGGGCGACGGAGTAGAAGGCGGCGCAGTGCCCGTTGAAGCGGCACAGCTTGGACAGCGAGGCGGCGAGGTCGCCGACCTCGATCAACGCCGGCACGGGGGCGAGCATCGGGAACAGCAGGCCGCTGCGGACCTGGAGGGCGCCGCCAGGGGCGCCGATGGCGTCGTCCGTCGCGCCGGCCGTCACGGCGCGCCACCCTGGCCGAAGAGGGCGGCCTGCTTGTCGGCGAGCAGGCGGAACAGCGTGTCGAGCTGCTGCTCGATCGCTTCCTTGGCCTCCTGCCCCTCGCGGATCGCCCGCTCGATCTCATTGACCGACCGATCGCCGTCGGCCTCCATTTCGTGGACGGCGGAAGCGAACTCGCCGACCTCCTTCATGACGGACAGGACGCCCAGCCCCGGCCCCTCGTCGGTCCCCGCCCGCCGCGTCATGGGCTCCAGCCGGTAGCCCTGCGCCGCCGCCATGAAGGCGGTGACCAGCGGCTTGCCGGTGGTCATCTCCAGGTCGAGCACGGCGTCGACGGCGGGGAACAGGTCGAGGCGCTTGGGGTCGCCGTGGCGATGCAGCGTCGCGGTGGTGCCCCGGGTGATGTCCGCCGCCGCCTCATAGCCGCCGACCGCGTTGCACAGGCCGCGGAACTCCGCCTTGAGGCGGAGGTAGGCGCCCCCGCCCTGGAGCCGTGTCGCCTTATCGGTGGAATCGCTCATCGTTTCCTCTCACTACATTCGAACGATTGGGCGTGAGACAACGTGGATGACGATGACCCGCCCTATTGAACAGCCATGACCAGACCCGCCAACCCGATCCCCTCAACCGTGCGTGAGCGCTTGCCCGCAAGCCCGCGCGCCTCCGTGCGGGGATTCGGCAAGGCCACTCACGCCGCCTTTTCCATGTCGTTGAGCCAAGCAACCACGCGCTGACAGCAGCGGAGGGTGACGCGCCCTTCACGCAGTCGGGCGACAAACCGGCTGTCCTTGACGGCCAACGAACCGAGGGTCGTTTCCGCCATGCCAGCTTTTGCGCAAAACGCTTCGATTCTGGGGAGCAACAGTTCCATGGGGGATGGCACTCATGGGGTATACCCCACGGGTTATAAAGAGGTAACGCCTGGAGATCAATGCCCCTTGTCCAAGGTCAAGCTACACAAGCAATCTCCCCTGTGGGATAACCCCCACATGGAAACGATCGAGCTCATGGCTGAGGAAGAGTGGCGGGAGCGCTTGCGGGCGGCGATTCATCGCAGCGGCAAGTCGGCGCGTGAGGTAAGCCTGGAAGCAGGGCTCTCCGACACGGCCGTCCGCGACATTCTGAACGGCAAGTCGAGGTCGCCACGTGTGGGGACGATGAGGGAGGTTGCTCGGGTTTTGGGGATCACACTCCAGGATCTGAGGTTTTTGGAAACCTCGGCGGAACCCACCCCCGACGATTTTCGCGGTCTGTCCTCAGAACCCGCGCGCCGCGCGCGCGAAGAACGGAGTGCGCGCAAAACGCTCCGCATGGAAGAGCTCGTTCATCAACTGGAAACTGCCACCAGCGATGATGTGAGCCCCATGGTAATCCCGCGAGAGGCGCTGGTCGGGGAAGCCGACCTTCCGGTCTATACCAGCGCCGAAGGCGGCGACGGAGCGATGCTGGTGTCCTTTGATGCTGTTGAGTACGTGAGGCGTCCCGAGCCTTTAGCCAAAGCGAAGGGCGGCTTCGGAATGATCGTGACAGGTGACTCGATGTCCCCAGCTTTCGAGCCGGGCGACACGGCGCTGATCAACCCGCACCGGCCGTGCCTTGGCGGTGACGACGTCCTGGTCGTACTGACAGACGGTGGCGGCACGCAAAAGGCGCTGCTGAAGCGTATGGTGAAGCGCGACGATCGTGCGGTCACCCTCAAGCAGTGGAACCCTGCAAAAACCTTCGACATTCCCGCCGAAAGCGTGCTTGGGATGTACCGGGTCGTGGGTAAATACGCCCGCCGCTGACCTCATACCTCGGGGTTTTTAGAAAACACCAAGGGGTAGGCACTGTTCTACCCCCAATGCATCGTCCTGCTTGACGATGGGGTATACCCCATTATAGGGTATCGGGCAGCCGCGGTCCTGCCGCGGCGCGTTTCCTCCCCTTCCCCGCCGGGGTATTCCGGCGGGGCTTTTTTGAGGAGAGTCCCGATGACTCGCACCCCCGTATCCAGCCCCGCCTCCCCGTCCGTCGCGCGTCGCATGGCCACCGTCATGGTCGCCCGCACCACCGCGGCCGGCGCCTGCACCGAGGATGACCTGCGCCGCGCCGGCTTCAGCCGCGCCGACCTGGCGCGCCACGCCGACGCCGCCCGCGCCCTGGCGAGCCGGGATCTCGTCCCGGATCTGGATCTCGTCGCCTAACCGGCCGTCGCGAACGCCGTTCGCGCTCCGCGCCCCCATTCCCGACCGCCGCCCGCTCGCCGCCGGACCGCCCCGCCCGTCGCGGCCACGTCCGGCCCGGTCTCCTCCGTTCCGTTGGCAATCATCCGAGGACACCATGACCATCCACGAGCGCGCCTACGAGGTTGGATCCATCGCCCAGCTGCTGCAGGTCAACAACGACGGCGAGGATCTGGCGAACGCCGACCAGGACTACCGCCGCGTCATGGCCGCGATCAGCGAGCACCTGGACAGCTTCGGCGGCACCGCGGCCGGCGAGCTGACGCTGAAGTTCACCTTCACCGGCGACGCCAAGGGCGTCGACGTCTCGGTCGAATGCACGCGCAAGCTGCCCAAGCGGCCGAAGACCAAGGCCCGCTACTTCGCCACCCAGGGCGGCGACGGCCTGACCCTCAAGAATCCGAACCGGGAAACCCTGTTCCCCGGCGCCGACCTCGGCCGGCACCGCGCCGGCCAGCCGCTCTAACCCCGTCCCGCAACTTTCCGGACCGCCACGACCATGGACTTAACCAACACCACCGTCGGCACCGCCGCCATCATCAGCACCGTGGAACGCCTCGCCGCGGTGGACACGCTGCCGCTGCCCGTTCTGCCGGGCCGCAGCGATGACCTCAGCGTTGCCGTCCTGCCCGAGGGCAAGAAACTCGTCGATCTCAAGACGTTCCTGGACAAGTGGCGCGACCGCCCGGAGCGGATCCAGCAGGCCGTCACCTTCGGCACCAGCGACGCCTTCATCGCCTACGTCAACCGTTTCAAGACGCCGTCGACCACGGTGTTCGTCAACGCCGACCCGGACAAGCCGGCGATGATGGCCGCCATTGACTACCACGGCGAGGCCGAGGCGGACGGACCGGCGACCACGCCCTCCTTCGTCACGCACAAGGCCCTGCACGCGTTTCCGCTGTCCGACGAGATCAAGGCGTGGATGGAGGCCATGAAGGGTGGCTTCATGGGCCAGGAGGCCTTCGCCTACTTCCTGCAGAACCGCGAGCGCGACATCGAGAACCCGCCGGTCGACTGGATGATGGTCGACGAGGAGATGCGCAACAACGTGCTGGCGGCGCTCAACCTGCACGACGACCGCGGCCCGCGCGACGAGGACGGCAACTACCTGATGCCCGACCCGGCGGAATACGGCGAGGACGAGGTCTCCGAGGAGCCGGAGGACACGCGCTACCTGCCGCGCAGCGCGCTGTACAAGCTGCGCAAGATCAAGTTCGCCCACGCCGAGGCGATGATGCGGCTGGCCGCCGGCATCGAGGTCGAGCAGAGCACCTCGGTCAAGCAGGCCTACGACCCGAAGTCGGGCAAGAAGACCCTGATGTACAAGGACGACAACGACACCCGCATCGACGGCCGCAGGATCGTCGTGCCGGAGATGTTCTTCGTCTACATCCCGGTCTTCGACGGCGGACAGCGGCACCTGCTGCCGGTGCGCCTGTACTACCGCATCAAGGGCAACGGCGTCGTCTGGGCGGTCGAGGTCGTCGACCTGCGCCGCATGATTCGCCGCGCCATCGAGGCAGCGGCCAACACGGTGAAGGCCGAGACCGCCGTTCCCGTCTACTGCGGCATGCCCGTCCCGCAGGCCTGAGCCCGGCCGCGCACCCCCGCGCGCGGCCCCGCCCGGACGGCGGTCTCCCCGCCCCGCCGTCCGGGCTCCCCGACCCCCGAGGATCTTCCATGGACGCCACCAGCCGCGCCGCCGTCGGCGGCGAACACCCGGACTCCGTCGCCGCACCCGCCACCCCGTCGCCGCTCGGCGTCGCGCTGAAGACGCGCCGCACCGAGCTGGCGCTGTCGCAACGCGCCCTCGCCCGCGCGGCCAACGTGGCGCAGTCGACCATCGCGCAGCTGGAGACCGGCGCCCAGAGCGAGACCACCCCAGCCAACATCCACGCCCTGGCGACCGCGCTCGGCTGCGAGGCGCGTGACCTGGTCGGCTGGGCGGTGCTCCGCGAGCCCGCCCCATCCTTGCCGGATGGCGGCAGCGCCGGCCTGCGCCTCATCCCGCACGCGCTCATCGACCGCTCGCCGCTCAACCCGCGCCGCCACTTCAGCCCGGCCGCGCTCGACGACCTGGCCGCGAGCTTGCGCGAGCGCGGCGTGCTGCAGAACCTGCTGGTGCGCCCCGACCCGGCGGCCGCGGGCCGTTACCTCATCGTGGCCGGCGAGCGCCGCTGGCGCGCCGCCGGTCTCAACATCGAGCGCGACCACTGGCCGACCGACCATCCGCTGCCCTGCAAGGTGGTCGAGGCCGACGAGGCCGAGCACCGCACGCTGGCCATCATCGAGAACCTGCAGCGCGAGGAGGTTTCGCCGCTCGATGAGGCGGAATCGATGCGCTCGCTGCTGACCTACGAGGGATGGGACACCGACCGCCTCGCCCGCGCCATCGGCAAGACGGCTCGGCACGTGCAGCTGCGCCTCGCCCTGCTGACCCGGCTCGACGAAGACGTGCGCGCGGCCCTGGCCAACGGTGCCATTGTCCTCGCCGTTGCTCGCGCGCTGACGGCCGCGCCGCTGGTCCTGCAGCGCGACATGCTCGACCGCATCCTGCGCGGCGACCCCAGCCTGCGCCGCGCCGAGGACGTCGCCGCCCAGGTCCGCGCCGCCGTCTGGCCGGCCCGCCGCAGCCTGTTCGCGCGCGCCGACTACACGGGCCCGGCGACCGAGGACGCGGTCACCGGCGAGGAGCTGCTGCTCGACGTCGAGCAGTGCCGCACGCTGCAGCAGGCGGCCATCGCCGCCAAGGTCGCCGAGCTGCAGACGCGCTTCGACTGGGTCCTGCTGAAGGAGCACAACGATTTCTGGACGCCGGGCGGGGCCGATCGCATCGCCCAGCTGACCGAGCTGTCGCCGGCCGAGGACGTGGAGGACGGCTACGGGGCCGTGGTCCGCGTCGCCGGCAACCTTGACGTCGTGGTGTTCGAGGATCTGGCAAAGCGCGCGGCCCCACCCGCCCCGCCGGCCGCGGCCGCTGACGACGACCCGGCCCAGGACGCCCGCCGCGCCGCCCTCGCCGAGGGGCTCGACCGGCTGTTCGCCCCGACGGACCCGGTGGAGGCGGTGTCGCAGGACCGCCGCCGCTACGCGCTGCAGGCCAAGACCCGCGCCCTGCAGGCGGCCATCCTGGCCCACCCAGGGGCGTGGAAACAGCAGCTCGTCCTGGCGCTGCTCGGCTGCCGCGACCTCTGCGACGTCGCCGCCCCGCCGCCGCGCCCCGAGAACGCGGTGGTCGACGCCGAGATCAGCGATGTGCTGCAGCGGTTCCGCGACGACCTCGGCGCGGACCTCTTCCTGCCGATCAGCGCGGACTGGCCCTACCTGTCGCTCACGACCGAAGGCCCGGCCACGTTCTACGGGTCGGTGACCGAAGCAGCGCTCGCCCTGCTGCCGCGTCTGCAGGCGCTGCCGGACGATGAGATGGACCTGCTGTTGGCGGCGTTGACCGCGAGCCGTTGCTCCACCCGGTTCCTGCCGGCCCGCCCCAACCTCGGCGACGGCCCGCTGGTCCTGGCCACCGCCGCCGCGGTCGGCGCCGACGTGGTGACGCACGGCTGGCGCCTCAACGCCGCCTATCTGGCCACGCTCACCGCCGACCAGATGGAGCGGCTGGCCGAGGACATCGGCGCCGCCCCCGACCTCGAGGAGTTCGCCGCGCTGACGCGCAAGCAGCAGGAGCGCTGCCTCCTCGACGCCGTCGCGGCGAACGACGTTCGGCACGTGCCGCCGGAGCTGCGCTTCGCTCCGCGCGCTGAGATTGAAACGGCGCTGCGGGCCGATTCGGAGGAGCCTTCGACGCCCACCGCGCCCGCGCCCTGCGCCATCACCGGCCTGCCCGATGCCGTGGACGCCGACGCGCTCGCCCGTCTGCGGGCGGCCATCGCCACGCTGCCGGAGTACGGTCGCATCGCCCTGCCGCTGGAGGCCAACGGCGCCACCCTGACCCTGTTCAAGGCGGCGCAGCACGACGACGGCACGCCGCTGATCTACGACGCCGAGGCCTTCGACGACGGCTTCGCGCGGCGCAGCATCGGCGACGTCAAGCCCAGCCACCTGCGCTCCTTCGTCTCCCTCTGGCTGGAGCAGCACGCCCTGGCGGCGGAGACGGTCCATGGCTAAGGGCAGCGCCATCGAGTGGACCGACAACAGCGTCCCGGTCGTCACCGGCTGCACCAACAAGGGGGCCGGCTGCAAGCACTGCTATGCGGTGCCGCTGGCCTGGCGGATGGCGCATCACCCGCACCAGGCGGTCGCCGCCCGCTACGCCGGCACGGTGGAGAAGCGCCCCGACGGCACGCTCGTCTGGACCGGCCGCGTCAACATCAACCTCGACCAGCTCGACGCCATTGAACGGGCGCGGGCGCCGCGGACGTGGTTTCTCTCGCACGTCGGTGACCTGTTCCACGACGCCGTGCCGGCGTCCGTCGTCGACGCCGTCCTGGCGGTTGCGGCGCTGAAGCCGGAACAACGGCTCATTCTGCTGACCAAGCGGCCGGAGCGGGCCGCCGCGCTGCTGGCCGGGCCGAAGCCGCTGCCCAACGTCTGGGTCGGCGCCTCGGCCGCCCAGGACCGCGACGCCGCCGAGGCGGCCCCGCATCTGCGCGCGCTGCACGGTGCCGGCTGGCGCACCATGGTCAGCTACGAGCCGGCGGTCGGCGCCGTCGACTGGGACGCCCACGGGCTCGCCTTTCTCGGCTGGATCATTGCCGGCGGAGAATCCGGCCCGCAGGCCCGCCCCACCCACCCGGACTGGCACCGCGCGACCCGCGACTTCTGCCTGCGGCACGGAATCGCCTTCTTCTTCAAACAATGGGGCGCCTGGACAACGTTCTACGACCGCGACCAGGACGACCCGGACTGGCGCCGCATCCCGCGCGTCGACAACCAGATGGGGCGCGGCGCGGAACGCCACCTCAATCTGGCCGGCGGGATGGGCATGCATGGCGATCGGCTGGTGGCGGTCCGCCACGTTGGCCGGAAAGCCGCCGGACACCTTCTCGACGGCCGGCGGTGGATCGAGGTCCCGTGGCGGGAGGCCGCGTGATGGACGGAAGCGGCCCGATCCTCCTGCCCCACCCGCCGGCCTACGAGGCGGTGAGCGCCACCACGCGGACCATCCTCGCCGCCGACCTGTTTTGCGGTGGCGGCGGCACCTCGACCGGGATGAAGCGGGCGCTCGCCCGCCGGGGCCTTCCGCTACGGCTGGTGGCGGTCAACCATTGGCCGGTCGCCATCGACACCCACTCGGCCAACCACCATGACGCCGCGCACTACTGTCAGGACCTGGCGACGTTGCGCCCGCTGGTGGCGGTGCCGGGCGGGCGCCTCGACATCCTGGTGGCCAGCCCGACCTGTACGTACCACAGCCGGGCCCGCGGCGGGCGGCCGACGTCCGACCAACAGCGGATGGATCCGTGGCACGTCGTGACGTGGCTGACCGAACTGCGCGTCGCTCGCATCTTGGTCGAGAACGTGCCGGAGTTCGTCAAGTGGGGGCCGGTCGACCCGGAGACGGGGCGCCCGATCAAGGCGCGCGAGGGCGAGTTCTTCCAGGCCTGGGTGCGCACGCTGCAGGCCATCGGATTCGTGGTGGATTGGCGCATCGTCAACTGCGCCGAGTTCGGCGACGCCACGACGCGCAAGCGTTTCCTCCTGATCGGCCGCTCCGACGGCTTGCCGCTGCGCTGGGCCCCGGAGACTCATGGCCGCCCCGGCACGCCGGGCCGCCGGACGTGGCGGGTGGCACGCGACATCATCGACTGGCGGCGCAAGGGCCGCGATGCCCTCGGCCGGCCAACGCCGCTGAAGCCGAACACGCTGCGCCGGATCATGGTCGGCGTGGAGCGTCACTTCGGCCCGCTGGCGCCGGTCTATCTCGCGGCGCTGGGGGTGGAACTCGCGCGCTCGATCCAACGCTGGGGCGACAAGACCACGACCAAGGCCGGGCGCAAGCACCCGCGCCCCGGTGCGACGACCGCCCCGGCGGTGGTCGAGCTGCGCGGCACCGCCTGCGCCCATTCCGTCGATGCCCCGGTGCCCGGCATCACGGCCGGCGGCTATCATCTCGGGGTGGCCGTGCCGGAAGTCTCGCCGGTCGTCGGCGCCAACCGGACCAACAATAATCCGGTCTCCGTCGACTGCCCGGTGCCGACCATCGTCACCAGCGGCAACCTGTTCCTGGCCGAACCGGACGTGCAGCCCTTCACGCTCGGGCAGCAGTCCGGCAGCACCGCCCGCGCGACCGATGAGCCACTGATGACCATCGCCGGAGCCGGCGCGATTGCCCTGGCCCGGCCGGCGCTGGATGTGGTCGAGCCGGTGCTGTTCCACGTCAACCACCAGGGCCAGGCCGCCCGCCTGCTCCGAGTGGACGCCCCCATCCCGACCGCGACAGGCAAGCGCGGTCTGGGCTTGGCGAGCCCGCTGATCGCCCCCTACTACGGCAGCGGCAGCGGTATGACCTGCAAGCCCGTCCACGAGCCGCTCGACACCGTCACGGCCAAGGCGCGGTTCGGGCTGGTCGAGCCCATCCTCGTGCAGATCGACCAGACCGGCGGCAATGGTGCCGGCGTGCGCTCCGCCGCCCAGCCCATCCCGACCATGGTGACCAAGCAGAATCTGGCCGTTGCCGAGCCGCTGGCCGAACCACTCGCCCGTGATGAGGCCGGCGCCGAACACGCCGAACTGCACCAGCTCGCCACCGCGCGCCGTCTCGCCGTTATCGACGGGGTGCTGTGCGTCCTGAAGCTGCCGTTCCGCATGCTCGGCAACGACGAGCTCGCCCGCGCGACCAGCTTTCCCGATGGCTACCGCTTCGCCGGCACGCCCGTGGAGGTCACCAAACAGATCGGCAACGCCGTCCCGGTTCACACCGCCGAGGCGCACATCGCGGCGCTCTTCGACGATGTCTTCGCCACACCCACCCAGGAGGCCGCCATGACCTTATAGCCCACCGCGCCCGTGCCGGGCCGCAACCGGCACCGCCCCATTCGACCATTCCTTCTGAGGTCGGCTGGTGCATTCGCAGGATACGGCGGAGCGGCCCCACCGCTCCGCCGGCTGCCGGAAGCGGGGCGCGGACCCGCTGCCGGGAGCCGATGAGGAGAGACCACCGTGCCCACCGCCTTTGACGACAAAACGCTGTACGAGGAGGCCGAGGCGGAGAACACGCGCCTGCGCGCCATCATTCGCTGGTGCGCGCCGCAGCTGCCGACCGAGCGGTTGCCGGAGCTGCAGGCGAAGTTCGACGACGCCACCGTGCCGGACGCCACGGACGACCTGGAGGCCGACGTGCAGCGCGCGCAACGGCTGGCGCTGCGGCTGGCCGCGCTGGTCGAACCGGTGCTGCAGACCCGCCGGGTGCCAAAGGGCTGGGACGAGAAGGTCGAGGCCCTGCTCGAGGAGGTTCGCGGCTTTGAGCCGAAGAACCCGATTCTGCGGCCGCTCCCCGGCGCGCTCGGGCCACGCCCCACACCGGCCGCCGGGTGACACGCATGGCCACGGTTCTCCTGTACGCGCAGCGCCTGACCGCCTTCCACACGCTGGTCGCACGCATCGAGCGGCAGTTCGCGGCCGGCCACCTCTCCCCGGCTGAGCGTCGCGCGCAGCTCATCGCGGCCCGCGACGACATCGGCATCGACCCCGGCCCGCAGACTCCGGAAAACCGGGTGCCGCGGGGATCCCTGCTGACCGAGGACGAAGCCCGCGCCCGCACCCGCCGGAATGACAAACGGCACCGCCACGACCAGGCGGGCCCGACCGCGAGGACCTGCCCATGACGTTTTGCCTCGATTGCCCACGTCTCGACGCCGCCATCATGCGCGCCCGCATTCCCAACTGGACGCCGCAGGCCACCTGCTGCGCCACCACCCCGCTACTGCCGCGCGAGCCTTCCCGATACGAGCGCGACATGGCCGCCGCCCAGCTTCTGCCAACCCGCCAACAGCGCCGCGCGGCCATGCGCCGCGCCGGGCGCTGAATCCCTCCGCTTCACACCACCGAAGGAGCCCACCCGTGGACAACCAGCACAAGCACATCAAAGGCTACCGCGACCTCTCGGCCGACGAGATCGCCCTCATGAACGAGGCCAAGGCGATGGCCGAGCAGGTCGGCGCGCTCGTCGAGAAGATGGCTGGCACGCCGGGCGTCGACACCCGCTGGGTCAGCATCGGCAAGACCGACCTGCAGAAGGGCTTCATGAGCCTGATCCGCGGCATCGCCCGCCCGACGACGTTTTGATCCGGGAGCGGCGCCCATCATGACCACACCCCCGACCGCCGCGCAGCTGCTCGCCGCCCGCTGGCGGCTGTCCGAGGAGCACCCCGGCGTCATCCTGGCCGAGCTGGGCGCGGCGCACGGCCGCCCCACCGTCGCGGTCGTCGACGCCGAGCGGGCGCTCGACCTGCCCGACGAGGCCGCCGCCGCGGTGGCGGCGCACCTGGTCGCGCTGCACAACGCCGCCCGGCCCGGGGCGGCGGCGCCCGAGCGCGTCGTCGTCGTGGCCGACGGGCCGCTGCGCGACATCATGGTCCTGGGGTGACGGCGATGACCACCGACGCCGACCGGCCCACCAGCCCGCCGCCCTTCACCGACGCCCAGGTTGCCGAACTGACGCGGCTGCTCGGCGGGCCAGGCCCCATCGCGGCGCTTCTCGCCGGCGCCGACCGTTTGCCGGTGCATCACGCGGTGGTCATCGCGGAGCCGAGCGGCAAAGGCGACCCCGCCGCGGCGCTGCGCGCGGCGCCCCCCAGCACCGCCGACGACGGCGTCTGGCGCCGCCGGTTCGTCCTGGTCGCGGACGAGCCGCGCCC
>Ga0065721_10052049_pt1 | contig 12799 bp, 10 predicted proteins | sample Mesricmetagenome_FD_59108 | JGI IMG/M metagenome (GOLD analysis project Ga0065721, IMG submission 59108) | Mesophilic microbial community from rice straw/compost enrichment Sample: eDNA_1 v2 (version 2) | ecosystem: Engineered > Solid waste > Grass > Composting > Bioreactor | place: USA: Davis... | reverse complement strand
ACTCTCATGGTGCCGGGGACGGACGATCTACTGCGCGAGGCCGAGCCAAAATTTAACGGAAACCGAAGATACAAGGGACGTGCGGTGAGGAGCGCAGTGCGCTCCGGCCGTGCCCGGTGCCGGGAGGAGACACCCCGCCCTGGCGCTGCCAAGCCACCGACGCGTCTCTTATCCGGCCGCGACATCGACAGTGGCACCACCGCGTATCCGACCCAGCCAGCATCGCAACTCAAACGTCTGCGATACACGCAGCGGGCGATATTTCTAACCAGGCACAACCTGCACCGGCACCCCAAGCCGCCGCCCGAGATCTCGTGCCGCTCTCGCCAGGTCTTCGGGCCCGCGCACAGCGACAGTTACCTGCGAACGGAGAGAAGCATCGAGCCCCTGGAACCATGCGTCCGCCAGTTCCACCACCGTTCCGTCGTAACAACCCGGCAGCCCGATGTCGCTCGCGAGCCGGCTCGCAATGCCGAACTCTTCCAACGCTGGAATCGCCGCAATCACGCCGGCAGGGATGCCGGGCACGAGGATGGTTGAAGGGCGGGGCTTGAAGGAGAACGAGCCGGCGCCGCCGAGCAGCACCAGCAGCGGCGATCTCTCATCCGCTCGATGCATCTCGTTGGCGGCGCGAATGACCGCCGCGTATTCCGAGTCCGTGCCGATCAGGAGGCGCACGACTCACCTGCAAAGATCATTGAAACTGACGGCGTGCCTGCACGTTGCGGGCGATGGTTGCGAGTACCGCCATGCGCACGGCGACGCCGTTGGTCACCTGGCGCTGGATCACCGACTGCGGACCGTCGGCCACTTCACTCGCGATCTCGACGTCACGATTCATCGGACCAGGGTGCATGACGATGGCGCCGGCGCGTGCCTTGGCCATGCGCTCGGCGGTGATGCCGAACGTGCGGTGATAAGTCACTTCGTCCGGAATCGCCGAAGCAGCCATGCGCTCGCGCTGGATGCGCAGCGCCATCACGACATCGACGCCGCTGATTGCTTGGTCGATATCGCTGAAGCGCGTCGCGCCTTTGAACTCATCCTTGCCCGGCATCAAATCTTCCGGCGCGGCGATGCGCAGCTCTGCGACGCCGAGCGCCGTGAACGCGTGCCACGCGGAACGGGCGACGCGCGAGTGGCTGATGTCGCCGGCGATCAAAATCTTGAGCTTGCTGAAGTCGCCCTTGGTCTGCCGCACCGTGAGCGCATCGAGCAGCCCTTGCGTCGGATGTGACAGATGCGCCTCGCCCGCATTCAAGATACAAACATGCGGCGCGACGTGCTTCGCGACGTACGCCGGCAGACCCGGCTCCGCATCTCGCATCACGAGAATGTCGGCCTGCATGGCCTGCAGCGTGTAGATCGTATCGAGCACCGTCTCGCCTTTGACGCGCGAAGACGATTGCATGTCCAGGTTGACTACATCCGCACCCAGCCGCTGTGCCGCCAGCTCGAACGACACACGCGTGCGCGTGCTGGGTTCGAAGAACAGATTGGCGACGGTGTGTCCGGCCAGCGTCTGATCGCGAGCCGCGAGCTCGCCGGGGTTGCGTGCATAGAACTGGGCCAGGTCGAGCAGGGCGAGGATTTCATCGCGGCTCAGGCCGTCCAGGGTGATCAGATGTCGCAGCCGCCCTTCGGGGTCGCGCTGCACGTGGGCGCTGTTGTCGGTACTCATAGTCGGGGCGGGATTGTAGCCGCGCCGCCCCCTCAGAGCACGTTCTCCGCCGCGCCCGGATTTTCCAGCCACTGCTCCAGCAAAATCCGGGCAGCGATCATGTCGACGTCGGCGTGGGTATTCCGGCGCTTCTTCATGCCCGAAGCGCGGGCATCGCGCAGCTGAGCTTCCGCTTCGCGCGAGCTCAACCTCTCATCCACCAACGCGACCGGCTTGTTGTAACGAGATTTCAACTCGGCCGCAAAAGAACGGCTGACGTCGGTGAGCAGCGTCGGTGTGCCGTCCATGTTCCAGGGCAGGCCCACGACGAACTGCGACGGTTGATATTCCTGCACCAGCTTCGTGATCGCCGGCCACGGCACCACATCGCCGCGTTCCAGAGTGGTCAGCGCGCGAGCGGTCCCGGTCAGCGTGTCGCCGCTGGCGACGCCGATGCGTCGGGTGCCGTAATCGAAGGCGAGAATGACCTGCGGGCTCAGGCGTGGCCCACCTGGTCGCTGATGGTGGCGAGATCGACGCCCAGCAGGCGGCCGGCGGCGCGCCAGCGTTGCTCGTAGGGCGTATCGAACAGAATGCGCTCGTCGCAGGGCGCGGTGAGCCAGGCATTCTGGGCCAGCTCGGTTTCCAGCTGGCCGGCGCTCCAGCCGGCGTAGCCCAACGCGACCAGCGCAGTGTTCGGGCCGCTGCCGCGAGCCATGGCGTTGAGGATGTCCGGTGAAGTCGTCACTTGCAGTCGGGGCGAGACCTGCCGGGTGTGTTCCCATTGGCCGCCGACCTGATGCACGACGAAGCCGCGGTCGGTTTGCACCGGGCCGCCCTGCAAGACCTGCTGGTGACCGAACACCCCGGGCGCCGTCGGCATTTTCAGCTGCTCGAACACGTCCAGCAGGCGCATCTGCAACGGCCGGTTGATGATGATGCCGAGCGCGCCGTCCGCGTTGTGCTCCCAGATGAACGTGACCGTCTGGGCAAAATTGCTGTCGGTCATCGCCGGCATGGCGATGAGGAACTGGTTGGTGAGATAGTCGCCGGCGGACATGGGCCAAGTATCCGGCGGCGCCCGCCGGGGCTCAAGCACGGGAGCTCATTTTTTACTGGCGCCGAGGAATTGCCACTCGTAGGCGAAGCGCAATTCCTGGTACTGCTTGCGCAGCTCGCTCGGGAACGGGTCGAACGGCGAGGCCAGGCGCAGGATGGACAGCGCCGCCTGGTCGATTTCCTTGCTGCCGCTGGAGCGACGGATCAGCGCCTCGCCCAGGGTGCCGTCGGCCTTCAAGGAAACTTCCAGCACCGGGTTGCCGGTCCGACCGTCGCGCGCGTATTGCGGGAAATTGAGGGTGCCCAGGCGCTCGACCTTGGTGCGCCAGGCATTCAGGTAGGGCGCCAGTCTGGATTCGCGCGTATTGGGCACGATTTCGAGCGATCCATCCGGACGTTTGCCGCGCAGGACCAGCGAGTTGTCGGTCGCGCTGGTCGCAATCGGGCGCGGCGCGGTCGGCGACAGCGCCAGCGGCACTTCGGCCTGTTGCGACGGATTGCTGTCACCGCTGCGATATTCGACTTCGCTGCGGTTGCCGCGGCTGCTGACGATTTCGGTGGACTTCTGACCGCGCACCGCTTCCTTGAACCGATCGCTGTTGCCGTCGGGCACGCCTTCCAGGTCGGCCATCACCGGCGAGGAGGTGGGATTCGCCGGCCGCACGCGCTCGTCGGTCGTGCCGCTGCCGCGCTGGCTGCGCTGAGCCAGATATTGAGCGTCCGGATTGTCGGCGGCGCGGGTGTCGTTACTGGTGAGCAACAGCACTTCCAGGGTCGGCGTGGGATTGTTGTCCGCGCGCGGTCCCGCGAACGTGATGCCCAGGATCACGATGCCATGAAACAACGCCGCCAGAAACAAAGTGGTGGTCAGCCGGTCGTTGACGGGAGCCTGGCCCTCCTGCAGGTCGCTGGCGAGGGCGCTGTCGTCGGGCTGAGCAGACGCATTCATGACAATCGCTTCTCTATCGCATCCATGAGCATGCCGGCGATCTGCGTGCCGAACTGCTTGTCCAGCTCACGCACGCCGGTCGGGCTGGTCACGTTGATTTCGGTGACGTAGCCGCCGATGACATCCAGGCCCACGAACAGCATTCCGCGACGCCGCAGCTCGGGCCCGATCTGAGCGACCAGCCAGCGGTCGCGGTCGTTCAGCTCGCGGCCCACACCCTTGGCGCCGGCGGCGAGATTGCCGCGATTGTCCGTGGCCGACGGAATGCGCGCGAGGGCGTAAGGCGCCGGCTCGCCATCGATGACCAGGATGCGCGAGTCGCCGCTCTCGACGATCTCCGGCAGATATTTCTGCACGATGGCGAAGCGCGTGCCGTACTCGGTCATGGTCTCGAAAATCACATTGGCGTTCTTGTCCTGTTGCTCGAGCACGAAGATCGAGCGGCCGCCCATGCCGTAGAGCGGTTTGCAGACGATGCGCCCGTGTTCCTTCAGGAATGCGTGCATGTCGGCCATGTCACGCGTGATCAGCGTCGGGGCGCAGCACTGCGGAAACCACGCGGTGTAGACCTTCTCGTTCATGTCGCGCAGGCCCTGCGGCCGGTTCACCACCAGCACGCCCGCCTCCTCGGCACGTTCGAGGATGTACGTCGTATAGATGTACTCCATGTCGAACGGCGGATCCTTACGCATCAGGATGACATCGAATTCGGACAATCCCCGCGCCTGGGATTCGCCCAGCTGATACCAGTCCTGCAGATCGTTCCTGACGGTGAGCGGCGCGAGCCGCGCCAGCGGCACGCCATCGCGCAGCCACAGATCGCGCTGCTCGGCGTACCACAGTTCCCAGCCGCGCTGCTGAGCCGCCAGCAGCATCGCCAGGGTGGTGTCCTTGGCCGGTTTGATCTCGGAGATGGGATCCATGACCACGACGACGCGGACAGGTTGCGACACAGTGTTTGGGTTGGGGGCGGACATGGGCATTTCACCTGGAAGTCGAGCGTACACATCACACGTCGATTCGCGGCGCGAGCGCTGTGTGACGGGCTTCATAGTATAGGAACGCGGGCGATGGCGGCCCTATAACCAATATGTTAAAAGTTCCGGCGGTTGTGCCCCCGGCAGCCAACGATCAGTGAGGGCTTGAGGAATTAGCGCGATGGAGAACTTAAGCGTGAGCCAGTCTGCCCGGCTGTCGGGCCTCAAAGTGCTGGTCATCGACGACAGCAAGACCATTCGCCGGACGGCCGAGACGCTGCTGTCGAAGGAAGGTTGCGAGGTGTTCACGGCGGTCGACGGTTTCGATGCGCTGTCCAAGATCGCCGACCATCAACCCGACATCGTGTTCGTCGACATCATGATGCCGCGCCTGGACGGTTATCAGACCTGCTCGCTGATCAAGCACAACAAGGTGTTCCGCTCCATTCCGGTGATCATGTTGTCGAGCAAGGACGGTTTGTTCGATCGCGCCCGCGGCCGCATCGTCGGCTCCGAGCACTATCTGACCAAGCCCTTCACCAAGGATGAGCTGTTGAACGCGATCGAAACCCACGTCGGCGCGGTGGCCCGGTAAGGGAACAGGCGATGCGCACAGCACAGGCCACGCGAACGGAGCAAGGTACGGCGGAGCAAGGTATGGCACTGATCCTCATCGTCGACGATTCGCCGACGGAAGTGCACGTGATGCAGAAGGCGCTGGAGCGCCACGGCTATCAGACGGCCTCGGCCGGCGATGGCGCCGAGGCGATCCGCAAGGCCAAGGAAATGAAGCCCGACCTGATTTTCATGGACGTGGTGATGCCGGGCGTGAACGGCTTCCAGGCGACGCGCAAGCTCGCGTCCGATCCGGACACCAAGGCCATCCCGGTGATCATGGTCACGTCCAAGGACCAGGAGACCGATCGCATCTGGGGCATGCGCCAGGGCGCCAGGGACTACCTGGTGAAACCCGTCTCGATGGAAAAGCTGATCGAGAAGGCCCAGGCCGCGCTGGCGGGCTGAGCCGAAGAGCCGAAACGACATGAGCGCCACCGCCACCCTCAAGTCGCTGCGAGAAAAGCCGTTCGATCTGCTGCGGGAGCTGGAGCGGCTGGCGCGCGTCGCGCTGACCGGCCAGGGCCGGGACGCGGCCGCCGAGCGCGAGTGGGTGGGCGTGGCATTCCGGTTGAGCTCGGAAAGTTTTCTGGCCGCGCGTGAAGAAACACGCGAAGTGCTGAGTTATCCGTCCGTTGTGACGCGCGTGCCGGGCGCGAAACCCTGGATTCGCGGCATTGCAAATGTGCGAGGTCAGTTGTTGCCGGTGGTCGATCTGCGCGCTTATCTAGGCGGCGGCATGACCAACACCAATCGCAGCACGCGCGTGCTGGTCGCGAATCACCGCGAAGTGCCGGCCGGTCTGCTGGTGGATGAAGTGCTGGGTTTTCGCCGTTTCGCCGACGGCGAGTTCTCCGCGACGCCGCCGCCGACCATCGTACGTTGCGATCGTTATCTGGCCGGCGCGTTCCGTCGCGGCACGGAGAGCTGGCCGGTGTTCAGTCTGCGCTCGCTGCTGGAGAGCGCCGAGTTTCTGCAAGCGGCAGCATCCTAGCTGGCGTCGATCGAGCCGAAGAAGAGTCGAATCTGGCCAATTAGATACACGGGACGAGTTGGAAGACGGTCGTGCAAAACAAGTACAGCATCAGCACACGGCATATGCCGGCGCCGGCGCGCAGGCACGGCATCGCGTCTTTTGACTCAGGGAACCCCTCGGGAGACCGGGAGGTTGTGCGATCCAAGCAGCACAGCCGAGGGAATCCCTTGGGAGACCGCATGATCGCCACGGATGGGCAGGGTCATGGCTGAAACAAAAATGATCGGGGTGCGCTTCCTGCCGGTCCTGATGGTGATCGCGCTCGGGTGCGTGGTCGCGGCGCTGGGTTTGTTAGCGTTCGCAGGCAAGGAGACCGGCGGCGACGCCCAGAGCGTTCGCGAAATGAACGAGCTGCTCGCGCTGTCCCAGAAGTTGCCCTTGCAGGCCAACGCCGCACTGAGCGGCACGCCGGGCGCGTTCAATGCGCTTTCCGCCTCCCGCACTCGTTACTCGACGCTGGCCGCTGCGCTCGGTCCGGACGTGCAGAGCTTCCAGGGCAGCACCGACCTGCTGAAGCAGAGCCAGGCGATCCTGAACGCGCAGGAAGCCATCGAAGGCGTGCAGAAGTCCGCCATCGAAGTGCGCGCGCTGGTGCCGCAGTTGTTACAGAGCCTCGGCAATGTCGCGAGCGCGCTGGGCTCGCCGGGCATCGAAGGCATGACCCGTCATCTGGAACGGTTCGAGCTCACCGGCCTGCGTGTGCAACAGGACGTCGAAGCGCTCGCCGGCGGCGTGGGCGAGGCGACCGTGATCGCGCGTCGGCTCGCGGACGGCAACGATTACATGGGTCAGGTCGTCGGCGGGCTGGGCGGTGAAGATGCCGGGCTGGGGCTGCCGAAGGTGACCGGGCCGGAAGCGGAAGGCCGCTTCAAGAGCACCAGCTCCTTGTATGCGCAACTGAGCGACAAGGTTCGCACCGCCATCAGCTCCGCCGATCGCGTGAAGTCGGCGCGCGAAGCGGCTGCAGCACTGGGCGCCAGCGGCGACAAGATTTATGCCGCGTTCGCGACTCGCATCGGCGTGCCGGGCGGTGCCGCCGCCGGTGTGGTGAACAGCAAGGCGCTGCCGATCGCTCTGCTCGCGGTCGGGTTGATCTCGCTGATCGTGCTCGCGTCCCTGTACTGGATGGGCGGCGACATCCGCAAACAGCTGGAAGTGCAGGCGAGCAAGAACGAGCGCAACCAGGAAGCGATTCTGCGGCTGCTGGACGAGCTGTCGAGCCTGGCCGACGGCGATCTCACCGTGCAGGCGACGGTGACCGAAGACATCACCGGCGCGATCGCGGACTCCATCAACTACGCCATCGAAGCGCTGCGCGAGCTGGTCGCCACCATCAACGAGTCGGCGGTGTCGCTCGATGCGGCGGCCAAACAAACGCAGGGCTCGGTCAGCCAGCTGGCGAAGGCGTCGGTCGCGCAGTCCAAACAAGTCGCGCTGGCTTCGGAGTCGGTGGCCGCGATGGCCGCGTCGACCGAAGAAGTGTCCGGCAACGCCGAGCGTTCAGCAGACGTTGCGCGCCACTCGGTGGATGTCGCGCACAAGGGCGGCGAGGCGGTGCGCCGTACCATCGACGGCATGAACACCATCCGCGAGACCATTCAGGAAACGTCCAAGCGCATCAAGCGCCTCGGCGAGAGCTCGCAGGAGATCGGCAACATCGTCGAGCTGATCAACGACATCGCCGAGCAAACCAACATTCTGGCCTTGAACGCGTCCATCCAGGCGTCCATGGCCGGTGAAGCGGGCCGCGGTTTCGCGGTCGTCGCGGACGAAGTGCAGCGTCTCGCCGAGCGCGCGGCGAATGCCACCAAACAGATCGAAGTGCTGGTGCGCACGATTCAGGCCGATACCAACGAAGCTGTCGTGTCGATGGAGCGCAGTACCACGGACGTGGTCGGCGGAGCGCTGCTGGCCGAGAACGCCGGCGCGGCGCTGGAGGAGATCGAGCAGGTGTCGAACCAGATCGCCAGTCTGGTGCAAAACATTTCCGCCAGCGCGCGTCAGCAGTCCTCGGCGGCACAAAACATTGCACGCAACATGGGTGTGCTCAGAGAGATCAGCTCGCAGACAGCGGAGAACTCCGCCGCTACGTCCAGCTCGGTCGGCAAGCTTGCCGAGCTGTCTTCGCAGCTGCGCAAGTCCGTCGCGGGCTTCCGTCTGCCGGACGCCGTGTCCGGTGGCTCTGCCTTGTTGACCGATCCGGCCCGCAAAGCGCCGCCAGTGGCGCCGCCGCCGTCGCTCACCGCGACCGGCAGCGGCACCGCCGCGAACCGCACCAACGCGCCGAAGAAAGTCAGCGGCCTCAACGCTTAAGAAACACTCGAGACCATGGCTGAGGTTTCATCGCAGACTCTGCACATCGTTGCGCGCGAGCTCGCCAGCGAACTGAACGAAGCCCGGGCTTCGTTGGAAGCGTTCGGCGAGCAGCAGGACAATCTGGCGCTGCTGCGCAAGTGCAATGAACACCTGCACGCGGTGCACGGCGCCCTGCGCGTGGCCGAAGTGTACGGTGCGGCGCTGCTGGCCGAAGAAATGGGCCAGGTCGCGAGCTATCTGATCGCCAACTTCAACGAGAAGCGTCATCTCGCCGAAGGCCTGGACGCGCTGATGCGCGCGATGGTGCAGCTGCCGACCTATCTCGAACGGGTCATGAGCGGCGGGCGCGACATGGCGCTCGTGCTGCTGCCTTTGTTGAACGATCTGCGCGCGGTGCGCGGTCATGCGTTGCTGTCCGAAGGCACGCTGCTGCTGCTGAACCTCAGCTCGGATCAACAGGCGAATCCGGTTGCCGGTCCTGCCGAAGGCGCGCTCACTGTCGCGCAATGGGCTCGCAAGCTGCGCACCCGGTTCCAGCTCGGCCTGCTGGGCTGGATCAAGGGCGAGCGCATCGATCAGAACCTCGAAATCCTGTCTCGCACCAGCGAAAAGCTGGAGCACGTCGCCACCACGCAGGCTGTGTTCCAGCTGTGGTGGGTGGTCGGCGCGATTCTGGAAGCGCTGCGTGAAGGCGGGCTCGAAGGCAGCGCCTCGGTCAAACGGTTGCTCGGTCAGGCCGACCGGGAAATGAAACGTTTGTATGAATCGGGCGAAGCGCGCTACGCCGATTCTCCGCCGCTCGAGCTGCTGAACAACCTGCTTTATTACGTCGCTCGCGCACGCACCAACGGGCCGCGTGTCGCAGCCGTTCGCGCTTCGTTCCGCCTGTCCGAGCTGCTGCCGGTCGACGATGGTGTGGAGCAGGCGCGCGAGAGCTTGTCTGCGCCGTCGGTCAAGCTGATGAAGACCGTGGCCGCCGCGATCAAAGAAGATTTGAGCCGCGTGAAGGACGCGCTCGACATCTTCGTGCGCCAGGGCGGTACTCAAGTCGACGAGCTTGCGCCGCAGCTGGAACTGCTGAAGAAGATCGCCGATACGCTCGGCGTGCTCGGTCTCGGCGATCTGCGCGACAAAGTGCAGGCCGAGACGGCCGATCTGCAGGCCATCGTCGCGCAGAAGTCCAAGGCGGGCGAAGGCACCCTGCTGCGCATGGCTGCGACGCTCATCAAGGTCGAAGACAGCCTGGATGAGCAGCTGGTCGGCATGATCGTGCCGACAGCGGCTGAGACCGGCAGCGCGCCGGCGAAGCCGGCGGGCCCGGACGATATCGAATTCCGCCTGGTCACCGAGGCGGTGCTGCGCGAATGTATCGTCAACATGGCGCGCATCAAGGAAGCGATCGCGCACTCGCTGGACAAGCCGCGCGAAGGCGCCGCTGTCGATCAGATTCCCCAGCTCATGCGCGGCATCACTGCCGGCCTGTTGATGCTGGGCAAGACACGCGTCGTCGAGATCATGGAAGGGATCGACAAGGCGCTGCAGAATTTCGTGCGCAGCGACGGCATGACGTTGCCGCAGGAAGCGGTCGATCGTCTCGCCGATGCGATCGTCGCCGTCGAGTACTACATGGAAACCATCCAGGCCGGCCGCGCCGATCCCTGGTACATGCTCGACAACGCTGAAACCTGCCTGCGTTATCTCGCCGAGGCGCAGCCGATTCCGCGCGTCGATGCGTTTGGCGGCGCCTCGCCGGATCACGCTCGTACGGTCGTTATCGAGACGCATGCGCCCACGGTTGCGCTGGGCACTGAGCACGAGCCGACCGCCGTGCTCGATCCCATCACGCACCAGGTGCGCCGCCCGACCAAGCCGGCCGCCGCGCCTCAGCCACCGCCTGCGCCGATGCCTCCGGCGCTCACGAAGCCGGTCGATCGCGAGGTCGATCCGGAATTCGTCGAGCTGTTCATCGAAGAAGCCAAGGACGAGATCGCCAAGCTCAACCAGTTTTTCCCGCTGTGGGATTCCAATCCGCAGGACCACGAAGCGCTGGTCAACGTGCGCCGCTCCTTCCATACGTTGAAGGGCAGCGGCCGCATGGTGGGCGCGCAGCTGATCGGCGACTTCGCCTGGTCGATCGAGAACATGTTGAACCGCGTCATCAACAAGACGCTGGATCGCACGCCCGACATGATGTCGCTGATGCGCTCGGCCGTGGCCGCCGTGCCCGAGCTCGTCGAACAGCTCGAAACGGGCCGTGCGCCGCAGGCTGACATCGCGAAGATCATCAACACGGCCAACACGCTCGCTGGCGTGCGACCCGGCTCGACGACGCCGGCACCTGCCGCGGCGCCTGCTCCAGCTCGTCGTCCGGAGCCGCCAGTGTTGGCCGCCGCCATGGAGGCGCCGACACTGTCACCTCTGCCGGAAAAAAAAACAGACCCAACCCCGCAAGTAACAACTCCCGCGGCGGCATCGGCAGAATCCCCAATGGACCCGGGGCTCCACGAGATCTACGCCAAAGAAACCGCGGGACACCTCGCGACGATTCATAAGTTCATCGCCGCCTGTCAGCTGGCGACGCCGCCTTATGCCGTCACCGAGGATCTGCACCGCTCGTGTCACACACTGAGCGGCACGGCGAAAACCGCCGGCGCGCGCCAGGGCATCAAGATTGCCGAGCCGCTGAATCGTTACGTTCGCAAGCTCTACGACAATTCGATCGGCCTGCCCGAGGCCGGGCTCGCCTCGTTGGCGGACGCGGTGACGGCGATTCAGCAGGTGGTCGAGAACATCAACGAGAACACCGGTTTCTTCCTCGACCACGATGTGATCGTGCGGCGGCTGAACGAGCTGGAGCACGCACTCGATGCGGAGATCTCGCGCATCGCCGAGGCGGGTGCGACCACGACAGCCAACGTCACGAACAGCGAGGCGACCGGCGAACATTTCATCACGACGACCGCGGCAACCAGCATCAATCAGCAGTTGGTCGTGCCAGCGTCGTCGCTCCAGCCCGTCCCGGTGGACGAGATGTCACTGGAGGCGGTCAATGCCATGTTGCCGCCGCTCGAGTCTGAAACATTCGAGCTGGCTCCGGTCGAGCCGAGTCTGCTCGAAGCCGGCACGCTCGTGCCGCCTGCGCCGAATCAGACGACCGTTGCTGCCGCCGGCGAGCTGAATGTCGGCGCCGATGCGGTGGCGGAGGAGATCACGCTCGACAGCCTCGCGCTGGAGTTGCCGGAAGGCGCGGTCGAAGAGATCACGCTCGATGCCGCCGCGCTCGCCGGTGACATTGCTCTCGATGGGGCGACGGGCGAAGAGATCGTGCTGGGCGCGAGCGACGGCACGCCGGAAGAGATCACGCTAGGCGAGTCGGCGGGCGAAGTCGTCGAGCTGGAATCCGCGCTCGACACGTTGCAATGGTCCTACCAGAACTTCCCGGCGGAAGACTCCGCCGGCGCTGCAAACATCGATGTTTCCAGTGGCGCAGTGCAGGTCGAGGAAGTCGAGCTCACTGCCGATGACGATCTCACTCAAGAGGCCGCGGCGCTGGCCGAGCTGACGAAGGAAGAGCCGGGCATCGTCGTTGACGAGCAACTGCTGCTCGAAGACAGCAATCGTGCGCTGCTGCAGATGGATGAGCCGCTGCCTGAAGAGGCCAGCGATCTCGTCGTCGAGACGGCGCCCTGGGCGGCGGAATACGAGCCGCCCGTGTTGCCGCCGGAGACGGCGGTGGGGCGCGATGATGCGGAGACGATTCGCAGCCCGCTGCTGCGTCCGGCGGCGGCGGAAACGTTGGCGAGCGCGGGCGTTCAGGCGGCCGCGCCGGCTGAGCTGTCGCCGTCCGCCGGTCTGCAGTCATCGCAGGCAGCTGCTGAATCTGCTGCGTTGTCCGTTGCGGTCCCATCGGAGACTGCTGCCGAAGCAGCGCCGGTCGAGGACGAGGGCGACTTCGACGACAGCGATTTCGATCCAGACGTCGCGGCCATCTTCACAGAAGAAGCCACCGAGCTGCTCGAAACCGCCGACCAGTCGCTGTCCTCCTGGCTTCGCGATCGCGCCAATAGCGCGCTCGTGTTCGAGCTGAAGCGCGTCGTGCACACGCTCAAGGGCGGTGCTCGCATGGCCGGCATTCGAGCCATGGGCGATCTCAGCCACGAATTGGAAACATTGATGGGCCTGGTCGA
>Ga0065721_10008872_pt1 | contig 12799 bp, 10 predicted proteins | sample Mesricmetagenome_FD_59108 | JGI IMG/M metagenome (GOLD analysis project Ga0065721, IMG submission 59108) | Mesophilic microbial community from rice straw/compost enrichment Sample: eDNA_1 v2 (version 2) | ecosystem: Engineered > Solid waste > Grass > Composting > Bioreactor | place: USA: Davis... | reverse complement strand
AACACGCCGGCGTGAGCGCAATGAAACCGAGGAACCGGTGTGACGAGCCTTCATTGCGCACAGCACTGAACTGATGTCGGAGTGTGCGTTCGAATTCTTCGTGACGGCTGATGCGGCACGCCTGGCCGACATCTTGCATTGGTGGCTTCTTCTGACGTTTCGATTTGCTTCACGGCCGGGAAGCAATGTTCCGCCGGGCGGCCTCTCGTCCTCGTTCGAATGAGGAATTCTGTCAGGTTGCTTTTCCTCAGATCGCTTTCATTGGAAAGGGGTCTCTGAGTACATTGATCAGTGTTTGTTGAATTGATCGGCTCGTTTGTCTTTCTTTCTGCAGAAAGGTGCTGCGCATGTCCACCCGGATGAATCGTCGTGATCTTTTGAAAACCACGACCCTGGCTGCAGCCGGGGCAGCAATGCCTTACTGGTTCAGCACTCAAAAGTCGCTGGCGGAAATCGCAGCCAGAAGTCCGAACGAGCGTCTCACGATCGGGTGTATTGGAACGGGAGACCGTTGGAAGCAGGACCCTTACAGCCGGATGAAAGACTATGGGGACGTTGTCGGCCTGTGCGATGTCGACAGGAACCATTTAATGGAAGCCCGGCAGCGGGTCGCGGAAGATCAGCGCCAGCAGGGAAAAACACCCCAGCTTCAACTTGAAGAGGACTACCGGAAGATCCTCGATCGGAACGATATCGACACCATCATCATCGTCACGCCGGATCATTGGCATTCCAAGATTGCCATTGAAGCCATGCAGGCAGGGAAGGATGTCTACTGCGAGAAGCCCCTGACTCTAACGATTCATGAGGGGAAGCAGATCATCAAGGTGCTGGAGGAAACCAAAGCGGTGTTTCAGGTCGGCACCCAGCAGCGCACTGAAATGGGACGGCGATTCCTTCAGGCGGTGGCTCTGGTCCGGGAGGGGCGGATTGGTCAGGTCAAAAGGGTGACCTGTGACATCGGATCGGTTGGAGATAGTGGCCCGATTCCGGTCGCTGCTATTCCCGACGGCCTGAATTGGGATATGTGGCTGGGGCAGGCCCCATTCGTCGACTTCCGGTTCAAGCCAAGCAGTTCCCGATGGGGAAACACCCGCTGCCACTATGAGTTCCGCTGGTGGTACGAGTACAGCGGAGGAAAGATGACCGACTGGGGAGCGCATCACGTCGACATCGCTCAGTGGGCGATCGGTCAGAATGGCCCGGGGCAGGGACCTGTGAGCGTTGAGCCGGTCTCCTTCCATTCCGCGGTCCCGTTTGAGAACGGCAATCCTACCCTCGACGACCGGTACAATGTGGCCCTGACCTTTGATGTGAAAGTTATGTTCCCCAACGGGGTGGAGATGCGAATCGTCAGCAATTCTCCGGACAACAACGGCATTCTGTTTGAGGGGACCGAAGGGCGGTTTCACGTCTCGCGCGGAGCGATCAAAGGAGCGCCAGTGGAAGCCCTGAAAGAGAATCCGCTTCCCGAGGGGGCACTAGAGAAACTTTACGGCGGTCCACTGGCGGCCAACCATCAGGAGAATTTTGTCAGCTGCATCAAGACCCGGTCGCGGCCCATTTCGGATGTGTGGACACATCACAAAGCGATGGTGACGTGTCATCTTGCGAACATTGCCATTCGCCTGAACCAGACTCTCGAGTGGGACCCGGAGAACGAAAAGATCATCAACAATCCTCAGGCACAGGCAATGACCCAGCGCGAGCAGCGAAAAGGGTATGAAATTTCCGTTCCTGTCTGATGAGATAATCTGCCAAGAGGATTCACGCCGCACGCAACTGGTGTGCGGCGTTTCTTTTGATGCGTTCGCTATGATGGGGCATTCTTCTGTGCTCCCTGACTGTGAGACTCGCTGACATCATGCCCCGTTTTGTGATCCTTACGCATGACTGGCCTTTTCTCCACTGGGATTTTCTGCTGGAGCAGGGGGATGTTCTGCGGAGCTGGCGACTTCTGGAGGAACCCGGCCCGGGAAAACGGGTTCCGACACAACCAATCCCTCCCCATCGATTGGCCTGGCTGGAGCTGACTGGCCCGGTCTCAAATAATCGGGGATATGTAACTCAATGGGATAAAGGGAGTTATGAGATTCTTTCAGAGTCTGGGGACCAGTTGACAATTCGTCTGAACGGCCGAAAAATAAAAACAGAAGCGTCTCTAAGTCCCGTTACTGAAAATGGTTATGTTGTGTTTCAATGACGGCTATTATTTTCTGCAGGTCATTGCAGAAATGAGATGAATGCAGATCTCGACAGGAGAATTTATGACAAACAGGGAAGGGGCCGGACTTGATTGACGTGTTGTAAGTGATTGTAGGGGCGGGTTTTGTGAAAACGGGCGTTTGCCGGGATCTGGCTTTCCTGGCCGAAACTGCAAATTTGAGGGAACTCGAAAAATTTCAGACGAACAGAATGCGTCGGTCAGAGGTATATCTTCTGAGGCGTTCGTTTTCGGAACTTCTGTCTAGACTTGTCTTTGAAGTGAGGTCCAAGTTTGGCCCTGTAAGCTCTCCTTGAGCTGGAACCATGAGTGACTGGATGAAAACGACCTTGCACGAACGTGGATTAGAAATCCGTTGCCTGATGGTTGCGGGCTTGTTGGCGGGATTAGCAGTCGCCTTTGGAGGAAGGGATCTGCTGGCCGCCCCCCCTCCCAAGGTCGAAGATTTTTCGACGGGGATCTCTGACCGTGTTGTCGGTCAGATTAACACGTTCATTGCGCGCGGGTGGGAGGACAACGAAGTAACTCCCAGTCCCATTGCCGATGATGCCGAGTGGCTGCGTCGTGTGTATCTCGACATTGTCGGCCATATCCCCCCGGCCAAAACTGTGGAAGCGTTTCTGGAGAATACGGAGCCGGACAAGCGGGCAAAGCTGATTGATGAACTCCTTGCGAGTCCCGATTACGTCCACAACTTTACGGAAGTCTGGACGAATATCCTCATAGGTCGCAATACCCCGCGGCGAACTAGCCGGGTGGGAATGAAGAAATTTCTTCGCGAAGCATTTGCGCGAAACCGTCCCTGGAATGATGTGGTCTATGACCTTGTGACTGCGGAAGGCCATTTCGAAGAAAACGGGGCGGTCAACTTCCTGCTGTCTCAGCTTCAGGGGAATGAACGAAGCGAAGAGTATCATGTGGAGGCAACTGCCAATCTGACCCGAATTTTCCTTGGGCAGCAGGTGCAGTGTACGCAGTGCCACAATCACCCGTTTAACGAGTGGAAGCAGAATCAGTTCTGGGAAATCAACAGCTTCCTGCGGCAGACCCGTCGGCAGGACGTCCAGAAATACAATCCGCAAACAGGTCAGATGGATGACGACTACTCTGTCCTGGCGTATCGCAATTTTTCAGGCCCGGTTTATTTCGAAAACCGTGCCGGAGTGATGCAGGTGGCTTACCCCACTTTTCAAGGGGTAGAAATTGACCGCAATGCCGAAGACCGTCGGCAGGAACTCGGACGACTGATGTGTTACGACGATCCAACACATCAGGTGGCCCGCGCATTCGTCAACCGGATGTGGGGACATTTTATGGGGTACGGGTTCACCCGCCCTGTTGATGATATGGGGCCGCACAACCCGGAAAGCCATCCAGAGGTGGTGGATCTGCTGACGAAAGAATTCGTCGAATCAAAATACGATGTGAAGCAGCTGATCCGCTGGATCTGCAATACAACCTCATACAACCTCACCAGCCAGTTCAATCCCAAAAACCAGTTTGATAATCCGGCTGCGGGAGAGGTTCCGTTGTTCAGCCGCATGTATGTCAAAACCATGCAGGCAGAACAACTGTACGACTCCCTGCTGGTCGCAACAAACGCGGATCGAGCCGGCGGAGCAGGGTTTGAAGCTGCCGAAAACCAGCGCGAGCGCTGGATGGCCGATTTCCTGAGGCTTTTCGGCGGTAATGAGACTGATGAGCCAACCTTGTTTAGCGGCACGATCCCTCAGGCACTTCTGATGATGAATGGGCCGCTGGTTCAGAAGGCAATCAGTGGAGAGCAGGGGAGTTACATCCACTCGGTCCTGACCAATCCACGATTGCGAAATGACGCAGCACGAATTGAAGCACTGTATCTCGCTTCGCTAGGAAGACCCCCCAGCCGGAGCGAATCGTCACAGCTTCTCAAACTGATGAAGGCACAGCGAGATCCTGTGAAGGCCTATCAGGATCTGTATTGGGCTCTCCTGAACTCGAATGAGTTCATTGTGAACCATTGACCTGAATTCCGTTCGATATCGATATCGGCAAAGACCCGCCCTTTGTGTCTTTGTCCTGTTTATTGTGACTGTCACGAGATCATCCATCCCTTAAAGAGCGAGAACCTGTCATGTTGAACCCGTTTCATTCCAGCATGTCCCGCCGTCACTTCCTCAGCCACATGGCATTGGGAAGTGCAACTGCGATGGGCGCAACTCATTTCCTCTCACACCTTCAGGCAAATGCCGCCCAGGTGAAGAGCAATCAGAAGGCCTGCATTCTGATCTGGTTGGGAGGAGGGGCTCCGACAATTGATATGTGGGACCTGAAGCCGGGTTCGAAGAACGGGGGAGAGTTCAAGCCCATCAGCACCAAAGGGGACATGCAGATTTCCGAGATGCTTCCGGAAATCGCGAAGGTGATGGACAAGTTGTCCATCATTCGCTCAATGAGCACCCGGGAAGCCGATCATGCTCGTGGAACGTATTACATGCATAGCGCCTGGGTCCCGAATCCGACTGTGGTGCATCCGACCTTTGGTTCCGTCGTCAGCTACGAAATCGGATCCAAGCGGAAAGACCTGGAGATTCCGGCATTCGTTTCCATTGGTGGGGGAAGCGGAAGCCCGGGATTTCTCGGAATGGCTCATGCNCCCTTCGTTGTAGATCGGCAGGGACGCATTCAGAACGCCAATATGGAGTCNATTGACCAGAATCGCCTGCAGAGCCGCCTGGCAATGTTGAATGCGATNGAAACAAACTTCATTCGCTCTGATCGAGGCGAGATGGGGCAGGCTCACAAGGAGGTCTACCAGAAAGCCGTTCAGCTGATGACGTCCGAGCAGATGAAAGCATTCAATGTGAATGAAGAGACTCCTGAGATGCGTCAGCTTTACGGAAACCATGACTTCGGGAATTCACTGTTAATGGCCCGTCGTCTGGTCGAGCGAGGTGTTCCGTTTGTCGAGGTCCAGTTCCCCGGTGGATGGGACCTGCACAACAATGTGTTTAACGCTCTGCGAACCAACCTCCTGCCACGGCTGGATACCGGAATTGCCGGTCTGACTCGCGATCTGGATCAGCGAGGAATGCTGCAGGATGTCACCATCGTATGCATGGGTGAGTTCGGGCGGACTCCTCGAATCAATCAGAACGTTGGTCGGGATCATTGGGCAACCAGCTGGTCGTTATTGATCGGAGGGGGAGGGCTGAAGGGTGGTCAGGCGATCGGTTCGACCGATGAGGACGGAGTACGGATTACGTCCGAGAGCTATCTCCCGGGAGATATCTGGGCGACGGTCGCTCACACATTGCGGATTCCACTGAACACCGTCCATACCTCGAAGAACGGCCGTCCCATGGCCCTTGCCGGTGGGGGACAGCCTGTCAAGGGGCTGATCGGGTAAGGCGTGATCGAACATCGGAGGAGATCCGTTGGAAGATGCTCTGTCGGATCTCCTCCTGATAAATCGATCACTTAGAGAGTGTCTGCAGGAATTGATTTCAGATTTTCAATAAGTGGGCTGTGGCAGTGATCACTTTGAGTATGGCCCTGATTCCGACGAGAGGAGCGAATCAACGGGCGAGGTTATTGCAGTGCGGGCCTTTTCGCAGGAGCTGAACGGGCAGACTGGGAACCTTGTGCTGGAGATTCTCGCTGTATCCTGTGGCCCTTAAGACAGAGCCCCAGGGGGAATTGCAAAATCGACGGTGCGTGGCCAATGGTCCCTTCTGCCCGAGCAGCTTTCTGTTTCCTGTCGAACATGGTTCTTTTTTCACATCACGTCCTGCTGACTGATTGTCGAATGCCGGATGTTCGCTTCAGTCTTTGAGCCATTCCCCAAGCGTCGTGTCGGACTCTGCAGAACACATCACCAGTCACCTTCCTACTGAAGAGTTTGTCCAGCTCTTTACGAAGGCTCAGCGTCCACTGTATCTGTTCATCCTTGCTCAAACCGGGAATGTGCAAAGCGCTGAAGAGATCCTGCAGGAGACCAATCTTGTTATCTGGGCCAAGATGGACCAGTTCCGCCCCAATACGAGCTTTTCCAGCTGGGCTCGACAGATCGCCACTTATGAAATCCTCAAACACCGTCAGCGTTTTCGCCGTGACAAGCTGACCTTTTCCGATGAGTTTTTGTCGGCCGTTGCAGGAGAGATGGAGACGCAGTCCACAGAGCTTGAATTGCGCCGGGAGGCCCTTCAGAAATGTCTGGAGAAACTCGGGAGCAAGGATCGGGAGCTGATCCAGCAGCGGTATCGCCCCGGAGTCAATGGAAAGACGCTTGCCAGGAAGCGTGGTCGGCCATTGAATTCAGTCTATCAGTCACTTGGGCGAATCCGTCGCTCATTGCTTGAATGCGTTCATCGACAACTGGCGGCGGCAGAGGGGGGACCATAACGAGGAGAGCTTTCCAGATGCCCGCGTTCCAAGGGAGACGGCAACACTTCAATTGAGACTTTTCAGACTTGAGCATTAAAGGAAACCGAGCGTGTCCAGTTTCAGTCAACGCGAATTACTCAGCCTGGTGGAGGCGCTCTGCGAAGAGACCGCCACTCCTGCTGAGATTGCGCGTCTCGAGGAACTGGTGCTCTCCAACCTGGAAGCACGCCGACTCTATGTCGAAGCCATCACGCTGCATGGCTTATTACATTGGGATGCTGCGGGGCTTGGAGCAGAGACAGAATCTGCGATCACTCAGGCCCTGACGTTACCCCCTCAGCTGGCTACATTCCGAACATCGCGACATCGGGAGTCAAAGCCGCCTATTCCGTTTCGGCGGATGCGTGCGTTTATCACAGGGATTGCGGTTCTTGTCATTCTGAAGTTGGGATTCTCCTACTGGAATCCGGGACACCCCCAACTGGCACAGAATCCGCAGAAACCGCTTCCCACGCCATCGGCGATGCCACATGACACATCGGACGATGCCCGCGAAGTGCCGGATGTGCATCTTCCTTCAGGACCCCGTCGCAACACTCTGCAATCGAGTCTGCCGGGAGAGGTGGAACCGTCGATTGCATCAATGAACCCCGGGGCTCCCGTCAGCACATTCGAGCTGACGTCGGATGACGCTGTTATTTCGCGGATCAATGAATTGATTGAGTCCCGATGGAAAGCTGCCGGGGTGACCCCGTCTCCTCGCGCCAGTGATGCGGAGTGGGTCCGGCGGACTTATCTTGATCTGGTGGGGCGGATTCCAACGGTCGATGAGGCAGAGAGCTATTTCCGGGATCAACGGACCGACAAGCAACAACGGCTCGTCGACGATCTCCTTGAACGGCGTGAGTTTGCCCGTCATCTCTCGACAGTCTGGACCAACCTGCTGGTCGGTCGGGCACGAAAATCAAACATCGACCGCATGGCCCTCGCAGAGTGGCTGGAGGATGAATTTGCAGCGGACCGTCCATGGAAAGAGATTGTGACGGATCTGATCGCGGCCCGGGGAACACCACAGGAGAGCGGGCCAGCCAACTATCTCCTTGCTCATCTGAATAACGAAGCGGTCCCCGCAACAGCAATCACAGCCCGGATTTTCCTGTGTGAACAGCTGCAATGTGCCCAGTGCCATCAGCATCCGATCGTAAAGGACTGGGGACAGGAGCGGTTCTGGGAGCTCAATGCCTTCTTCCAGCAGGCGAAGATTCAATTCCGGAAGATAACGGACGCCAAGACCGGAAAGTCCCGTGAGACGCGAGAACTTGTTGATGTCGAACAGTTCGGCCCGTCGTACTATGAGACCCTTCGCGGTGTGATGCGGGTCGCCTATCCCAGGTTTGCCGGGGTTGAAATCGAGAGTGCTTCTCAGGAGTCGGATCTTCCGCTCCGGGAACGGCTCGCTGAGTTGCTGTTTGCCGAATCACAGCCTCAGGCTGCACGGGCTTTTGTAAATCGAACATGGGCGCAGTTGATGGGATATGGATTTACGTTCCCAGTCGATGACATGGGGCCGCACAATCCTGTCAGCCATCCAGAACTGCTAGAGGATCTGACTGCCGCATTTGTTCAGAGCGGGTACGATGTCCGTCGGCTGATCCGCTGGATCTGTCTCTCGGAACCCTATCAACTTTCGAGCGGCATGCCTCGGCAGAATCCTCATCGCCGCCCCCCGGAAGAGGGTGAGCTTCCATTATTCGCTTCGATGGCGGTCAAGAATTTTTCTCCCGAGCAGCTGTACGATTCGCTGAGAATTGCTTCCGGAGATTCCCCCCGGATTCTGGGGCTGCGGGGGACGGAGCGCCAGCGGGAAGAATGGCTTCGGTTGTTCTACTCAGCGAACGAGAATGAAGAAAACAGCGAATCGAGTACATTTGATGGGTCGATCTCGCAGGCCCTGATTATGATGAACGGGGATCTGGTGAATCAGGCACTCAGTCTCCGGGAAGAGAATTCCCTCGGACGCATTGTCTCTGCCAGCGGACTCTCGGAAGCGGAGCGCATTCGGGCCATTTCGCTAGTTGCACTGTCACGGTACCCGACTCAGGAAGAGCAGAATCAACTGCGGGATCTCCTGCGCAGGTCCATCCGTCAGCGGGTGACGGAAGAAGGGATGCCAACGCAAGTGGCACTTGCGGAAGGGCTTCGGGATATCTTTTGGGCCTATCTGAATTCCAGCGAATTCACTCTCATCCGCTGATTTGTTGCGACGGCCACGCTTCTCGAGCTTTCCCCGCTTTAAATCCATCAATGGGGAATTTTTCGTCGCTGGTTTTCTTCCTCCTCGCTGGGAACTAGAATGCTTCCGTAGTTGAGACTGAATGTCAACAAAAGGCTTTGCCGTGCCGGAAGTGATCCCGTTCGAACTGCTTGCGGAAAACCAGTGCGGGCAGATTGTCGAGATTATTGGGCCCTCTGTCTGGCAGCAGCGTCTGGAGGAGCTTGGTCTGCGTACCGGCAAGGAAATCCGACTGGTTCGCCGGGGAGAGCCTTGCATTGTGGGGATCGATGATCAGCGGATCAGTCTTCGCATTCAATCAGACACCATGATTCTGGTCGAAGTTGACTCTGCGTCTCCCCGTTCCTGAAGTGGAAAGTGACCCTATGATCACGCTGGACGAATTGAAGACCATCGGTGCCACTGCCCGAATTCTTGAGGTCGATGGCGATGACGGAGTTGCTGTCCGGTTGATGGAAATGGGACTGACGGAAGGGGAGGAGATTCAACTTCTTCGTTTCGCCCCACTCGGAGACCCCATCGAGTATTCGATACGGGGTTATCGCATCTCTCTTCGCTCATCAGAGGCCCGCCGGGTTCGTGTCTCACCTCTCCCTTCATGACAAATCCAGAGGCGTCTCGTCTGCATCCTTCTAATCGAACGATTTTCTCCGGGCTGTTTTTCAGACAGTTCCCCCCTTAACTGCCAGTATTGAATCGCATGTCTGCGCCCAACCCTCCATCGGCTTCCTTGTCTGATTCTGTGCTGCACGTTGCCCTGATCGGAAATCCGAATACCGGCAAGAGCACGTTGTTCAATGCGCTGACCGGAGGAAATGCCCGCATTGGGAACTTTCCCGGTGTGACGGTCGAAAAGAAGCTTGGGAAACTGGTCCATCAGGGGAAGACAATCCAGCTGGTCGACTTGCCGGGGACTTACAGTCTGGCCCCGCGATCTGCGGATGAAATGGTTTCCGTCGATGTCCTGCTGGGGCGGGTTCCCGAAATTGGGCGACTGGATGCGGTCATCTGTATTGTGGACGCCACCAATCTCGAACGGAACCTGTACCTCTTCAGTCAGATTCGCGATCTCAACCTGCCCACGCTTCTGGTTCTGAACATGTGGGACAGCGTGAAAAGCTCCGGAATCGACATTCAGGTGGAACAATTGAGTGCCCGACTGGGGGTACCGATTGTGACGACATCGGCCCATCGCCGCGAGGGGATCGACGATGTCCGAAACGCACTTCTGACGACGATCGAGCAAGGGGCCACCGCGCCGATCCGTCTCTTCCCCGAGGCGTTTTACCACGAAGTCGAGCAACTTGGCGAGTGGGTGCAGGCTCATGGCGGCAAGGATCTACCCGAATTTCTTTGTGAGCGAATCCTTCTGGACATTCATGGGGAGGCGGAGCACCGGGGGGCGCTTCAGCTGGGTGACGAGTTCAGCAATGTCCTTCAGCAGGCGCGGGGGCGACTGGCAGAGGCGGGATGCCGGGTCCCTCTGATCGAGACAAAGGTTCGCTATCAGTGGATTCGTGAACAGCTTGAGGGAGTCTTTCATCGCCCACAGGTCGCCCGGCAGGAGACGCTGACCGACCGGATCGATCGCTGGGTGACCCATAAGGTGACCGGAACCCTGCTGTTTCTCGCAGTGATGTTTGTCATCTTTCAGTCCATCTTCATCTGGGCTGATCCGATGATGGGCTGGGTAGAAGATCGTCAGGACGATGTGGCGGGGCTGGTCTCAAATGTGGTCCCTCCCGGGACACTGCAGAGTCTCCTTGTCGACGGCGTTGTGGCCGGAGTTGGGTCGGTTCTTGTGTTCCTGCCACAGATTGTGCTGCTGTTTCTCTTCGTCGCCATTCTGGAAGACTGCGGGTATATGGCCCGAGCTGCATTCCTGATGGATAAACTGATGACCAAGGTGGGACTCAGCGGGAAATCGTTTCTTCCGCTCATGTCTTCGTTTGCCTGCGCTATTCCCGGAGTGATGGCGACGCGCGTTATCGAGAATCGCAAAGATCGCATGGTGACCATGCTCATCGCACCGCTGATGAGCTGCTCAGCCCGGATTCCTGTTTATGTGCTGATGATCACTGCCTTCGTTCCGGCATGGGCATGGGCCGGCGGCTGGATCAGGCTTCAGGGGCTGGTCATGATGGCGATGTATTCGGTTGGCGTGCTCGTTGCCATTCCGGTTGCCTGGATTCTGAAGAAGACACTCTTCAAAGGGGAGACGCCCCCCTTTGTCATGGAACTCCCCCCGTACAAATGGCCCAGCTTGCGGGTCGTTGCCGATCGTGTTTTCGAACGGGCCAAGGCCTTCGTGACTGAAGCGGGAACGCTCATTTTTGCCGTGACACTGATTATCTGGGCACTCGGGTATTTCCCCGGAAGTCATGCGGAACAGCTCCAGCTTCAGGCTCAGATTGAACAGGAGAACGAAAAACTCCAGCAGGCCATTGAGCCAATCCAGATTGAGCTGGCAGAACTTCAAAAGCAGTTGGGCGATGGAACAGCGGCTGATCGCAGTGAGCAGATCCAGACCAGCATGGCCGAGCTTCAGGCCCGGCAGATGAAGATTGAAGAAGAAGCGGCTGCTGTGATCGAGCCGCTTGAAGAACGCGAGCGTCATGTCAGCAGCGAATTAACGCGAAACAGTTATCTCGGGCGGATGGGAAGGGGAGTGGAACCTCTCTTCCGGCCTCTCGGTTGGGACTGGCGTCTGGCAGTGGGGGCGATCGCTTCGTTCCCGGCACGTGAAGTGATCATTGCGACACTGGGAACTATTTTCAGTCTTGGCGGAGAGGTNGATGAAGAAAGCNGCGACCTGATCAGTGCGTTGCAGTCCGCCACNTGGCCGGATGGGGCACCACTCGTCACGCTTCCCGTAGCGCTCTCTATCATGGTCTTTTTCGCACTGTGCGCCCAATGCGGAGCAACGCTGATGGTCATTCGCCGGGAAACGAACAGCTGGCGCTGGCCGATTTTCACGTTCGTCTATCTCACGATCCTTGCCTATATTGGTGCGCTTTTAACGTATCAGATCGGATCCCTGCTGATTTGATCTCAGTTTCCCTGTCGAGGTCGGGGCAGGGGAGGGGTTCCCGTCCCCGGGTGGCAAACGTAAAATGACGTTCTACAACCATGAGGCGAACTGATGCCGTTTTCTTCTCCTCATGGTGAATTCCTGACCTGTCTCTTCCCTGACTCTGACTCAAACCCGGAATACGGACCGTGGACTGGCAGACTCCCATCGCTGTCCTTCTTGTTGCCGGCGCAACAGCGGTGATCGTCCGTCATTTCTGGAGGATGCTGACTCAGCAGGGAACCGGTTGCAGTTCCGGTTGTCACAGCTGTCCCGGTCGGGTCAATCGCTCCATTCCTTCTGAATTGGTCGCGCTTCAGGATTTTTCCCGGGATCGCTCCGGGGTGAATCGTTCCTGACCGTTGATCCAGCTCTCAGGTCTGGCTTCTGAAAGCTCTTCCCGGCTCCCGTTGCGCGCTCCCCAGAGTCCCGGATCTGCAGTTTCTCCTCAGTGTTGAGGTAGGAGGCGGAATTGGATTGTCATCTTGCCGCCGAACATGAGATGGAATTATTCCGGTGATAACGTTTGCGCGACCGTCAAAGTTTGCCGGCTCGAATTTCTTTTTGTAGGCGGTCAAGTTTCTCAAAATTCTCTGGTCGACGGCCGATCTGAAGGGAAACGAATCTCCCGGAGTCTTGAAATGAACGCCCAGACACGAGAGAACGGAGTCGCCCAGAAACTGGAACGGATTGTCCAGGAATTTGCTTCTCAGCGAGAACAGCTGCAGGAGGAAACCGTCAGCTTTTCTCTTTGGGAAGAGCGGTGGAAGCGGCGCCAGCGGTCCATTGATGCGTCGCTGGCATTGCTGAGATCACGACTGAATGCACGCAAAGAGTAAGAAGGGGG
>Ga0065721_10052050_pt1 | contig 12800 bp, 13 predicted proteins | sample Mesricmetagenome_FD_59108 | JGI IMG/M metagenome (GOLD analysis project Ga0065721, IMG submission 59108) | Mesophilic microbial community from rice straw/compost enrichment Sample: eDNA_1 v2 (version 2) | ecosystem: Engineered > Solid waste > Grass > Composting > Bioreactor | place: USA: Davis... | reverse complement strand
AGAGGACGGCCGGGACGCGGGGGCGCGAGTCTTGGTGAAGCCTTCATGATCGGCCTGGTGATCGTCACCCACGGGGGACTGGCCTCGGAATTCCTCGCGGCCATGGAGCACGTTGTCGGGCCCCAGCGCGGCGTCGCCGCCATCTGCATCGGCCCTGAGGACGACATGGAGCGCCGCCGTCGCGACATCGTCGACGCCGCGCAGGCGGTCGACGACGGCGCCGGGGTCATCCTTCTCACCGACATGTTCGGCGGCACCCCCTCCAACCTCGCCATCTCGGTGATGGAGGAAACCGGCGCCGAGGTCATCGCCGGGCTCAACCTGCCGATGCTGATCAAGCTGGCCAGCGTGCGCGGCCGCGAACCGCTTGAGACCTGCGTGGCCCATGCCCAGGATGCCGGCCGCAAATACATCTCCGTGGCCAGCTGGGTGCTGCAGGGCGAAAAATGAGCGACACCACCGGCCGCGCCGCGGCAACCGCCAACATCTGCAACAGCCGCGGCCTGCACGCCCGCGCCAGCGCCAAATTCGTCAAGCTGGCCTCCGGCTTCGACGCGGACGTCCGCGTCACCCGCGACGGCGTCACCGTCAACGCGCTGTCGATCATGGGCCTGCTGATGCTGGGCGCCGGCAACGGCTGCGAGATCGAGATCGCCGCCGAGGGCCCCGAGGCCGAGGCGGCGGTGGCCGCCCTCGCCGACCTTGTCGGTCGCCGCTTCGACGAGGACCAGTAAGGAGGGCGTCGTCGCAGTCCCGGCGGCCACGACGTCAATCGACGTCCGGCATCAAGCCGAAATGATTTTCCGGAGAGTGATCCGCCGATCCCGCCGGCCCGGCGGGATGGTGGAGCCGAGGGGAGTCGAACCCCTGACACGATATCAAGCAATATCAACAACGAGCTGGGCAGCCGGGGCAGCGGATCTGATCCTATGTGTAGCAGCTACGCGTAGCAAACCGGTTGATGCTCTCGCACCCCCATTACGTCGCAAGAGCTGCCGCAACCGCTGCTACCGTCGCTTGGTTGAAGGCGGGATCTCTGTTTCTGGTGATGCTGCGGACGGCATTCACAAGGACCGCTTCGTTCGCGGATACGAGGCGCTGTTCAAGCAGCTCGACGAGATGAGGGGGAATGGTCTTATCCCGAAGGCGCTGTTGCTTAAGCCACATGACGAAAAGGGACGCTTCATCCGCCCCGAGCAGTGAAGCCAGTTTCGGAATATGAGCTAGGGAGACTGCCGAGCGCCCGGTTCGCCAGTGACTGATCATATTGGGCGCGACGAAGCCGAAGTGCGCCGCTCCTTGTTCGTTTGTCAGTCCGGTCTTGTCCCAGTTGGCGTCGATAAACGCAGCCAACGGACTGGCGATGACGTGTGCTGTGGGGTTCCTGGGGCGGCCTGGAGATTTCATTTTGGTCTCGAGTGATCGGTTTGAACTGACTGACCGTAGACCATCAGAACCGCGGGCTTTTCGGCTTTGTCGCCCTGAAGTCAGGCTTCTTGTATGTCGCCGTCCTTGATGTCCCCAAGCTGAGCCCCGACGGGATCAGGGGCGCTGTGGAGCGGTCCTAAGGGAGACGCCGCCCGCGCTTCCCGGCAGCTCCGTCGAGAGGCCCCAGCGGGCTTCCTGGGGCCTCTAATGCCCCCGCTTTTCGGGCTCTCCCCACCTGAAAGTTGCATGCGACCAATGTTCCCCTCTCTGGATGTTGGCGATTTCCCGGAGGTGCCGGTAGGCTCAAACGCCACAAGGGGGGGAGCCGTATGGCATCACGCATTGCAGAGTTCTTCGGAGCGCGTCCCAAGTCGGCTGAGAGCGTGGCGAACGCTCAAGCTCATTACTGCCCGTTCGTCGACAGCGCATGTATCAAAAACCGAACACGCTCATTGGGCGCATGCAGTCTCCAAGTAGGAGACGCTGACCCGATCATCATCTGTCCCAACCGGCTTTACGCCGAGAACTTCGCCATCCTGAGGGATATCGCGAATGACGTGTTTGGGGGAGAGACGCGCCTCTTGTCAGCCAAAGATTATGAACGGGACCGGCGTGCTGCAGCGCTCGATGGTTCAGAAATCGTGGTATTCGGAAAGTATTTCGGCAAAGAGCTGGGCATCCCGACGCCTCCCGGGCTAGAGGAGGGGGAAACTGCAGGTAGCTTTTATATCGATTTCCTTTTGGTGAAGTTGGACCCTGTCAGTCACCAGCCTGTCGCTTTCGCGGCAGTCGAGGTCCAGACCATCGACACCACGAATAGCTACGCGGACGCGGCGGCGGCCTATCGGCTTGGCTTGGACTACCACGGCCCCCTGGGTGAGGATCTAACAAACGCAGGACTCAACTGGGAGAATGTATCGAAGCGCATCCTCCCCCAGTTGATTTACAAGGGTCACGCCCTGCGACGCGAACCGCTTTGCTCCAAGGGGCTATTCTTCGTGGTTCCTCAGGCTGTCTATCAGCGCATCAAGCGCCGAGTCGGAGGGCGGCTCCTTGAATACCCGAAGGCTGCGGGAACAATCACGTTTCTCACCTACTCACTCGGTCCGGAGGATGGCGGTAACGAGCGGTCTCTCCTTCCGGCAGAGACCTTCACGACCACCGTTGAGCAGATCGCGTTCGCGTTCGTTTCCCCTCAGAACTTGCCTGCCGCGGGGGTGTATCAGACGGTGATCGGTGAGAACCTCCAGCGCTTGACGAGGGCTCGGATCCCTTAGGCCGCTTCGGCCCGCTCCTTGGATATCGCGTTCTTAATCGCGGTTCCGATGCAGCAGGCCAGAAGAGGCGGCACGGCATTGCCAACTTGGACAAACTGCTCGGTTTTCGATCCCTTGAACTCGAACCAGTCCGGGAAGGACTGGAAGCGGGCTGCTTCCCGGACAGTCAGGGCGCGATTTTGTTCAGGATGGATATAGGCCCCCCAATGAACGTCGCACTTCGTCAAAATCGTCGACGAAAGACCGTCCCAGCGCAGCCTTCCGTATCGCTTGGTATGGTCGGACCGCTTTGCCCTCTTCATCCCCTCAGGCAGCAGTTCGAACGGTATATCGCGCCACGAGCCTCCCTGGGGGATGTGCTTCATGCGGGCCTCGTTGACTGCCGACAGCCTAGTTGCTGAGTGGTTCGCGACCCGCTCGCTGTCTCGACGCATCAGGCGCTGGTAGGCAGAAAACGCGGCGACGGGATAGCTTTCGACGCCCCGATCCTCACCGTTTCTCAGGCTGGGTAGGTCCCCAATAGCGTCTCGAACCGTCGTGAAAGGCACTAGCCCAGGTCCATGGGTTTTTGTGGGCCAAGGGATCGGCTGACCTATGCGGTTGCCGATGAACACGAGACGCCGACGTTCCTGCGGCACCCCATATTCCTCCGCTTTGAGGATCTGGCTCTCGACGTGATAGCCGAGCGCTTCCAGACCGCTAACGATGGCGTTTACCGCCCCGCCTCCTCCAGCAGAGGTCATGCCGGTTACGTTCTCAAGGACGACCCATTCGGGGTTCAGACCTTCGACTACCCGCAGATACTCCCGGTAGAGTGACGACCTGGCGTCCTGCAGGCCCCGCTGATGGTTATAAACGGAAAAGCCTTGGCAGGGCGGCCCGCCAACCAAGACCGTCAGCTCGCCTGCTTCGAGCTGCGCAGCCTGCAGTATTGCGTCAGCACTCCAGTTTTGGATCGGCCCCGGGAGAAAGGTGGCCTCTGGATGCGTTGCGGCAAAAGTCTCTCCCGCCCGCTCATCAAAATCGTTCCCGGCCAAGACGGTGAAGCCTGCCTGCCGAAAGCCTTCGGACAATCCCCCCGCGCCGCAGAACAGGTCGATTACGGTCAAGCCTGATGCCATGAGAGCCCCGTCTCGTATCGTTATGGTTCTGGATTACGCTAGAACGTATGGGGAACCAAGTGGTCCATTGCGAACTGCGCCAAGATGCCTGACCGGTTGAGTCGCGAGAAGCGTTCAATGAACATGAGCCGCATCCGAAGCACGGACACGGCCCCGGAGATGCATATTAGGCGCGCGCTCCACGGTGCCGGGTTTCGCTATCGGCTGCATGCGAAGGATCTGCCCGGAAAGCCGGACTTGGTTTTCCGCTCTCGGCGGTCGGTGATCTTCGTTCACGGGTGCTACTGGCACGGACACGGATGCAAGCGGGGCGGTTCAGGGGCGAAAAGCAACCAAGAATATTGGGGGGCGAAGATCGAGCGTAATCGCAGCAGAGATCGCGCTGTGTTAAGCGCCCTGCAGGCCGATGACTGGCGCGTGTTGGTGGTTTGGGAGTGCGAAACGAAGTCGCCAGACACTTTGAGCCAGATTATTCGGTTTCTAGAGGAGGGAGCTGTGCATCCGTCGCCGTGATGCACAGGTGATGCACACCCACGCACAATGCTGAAGCGGCCAAATCAGCAACATATACAGGTATATATTCAGATTTGGCCCCATAAGTAGAAGAACACGCAAAATGGATGCACAGGTAGTGACCACCTGTTGCACAGTCGTGATCTGGTTCGCACCCCTTGGCCCTTATGTAAGGGTCCCGTGCCACAGAGCGGCTGACTAAGCGGATCAGGGTCGAACGATCAGACCCAGATCTTGGACTTCGAGTTATGTGCTGGGCAGCTCCGACCGCCACCGATCCCACGCTCCCCGGGCGGCATCCCGGAGTTCGGCTGTCGATGCCAGGAGCTTCCGGTCGGTGAGCGTGGTGGTCAGGTTCATCTGCTTTACGACGTAGGACGCCCAATAAAGCGGATCCCTCAGCTCGACCGACTTTTGGGAGAGCCCAGCCCCGGCTGTCTCATCCCAGCGTCCCGCATCCCGGAGAGCGGCATCGACTAGCCGGTGGTCTACGTGAGCCTGGTCGACATACGCACCGTGCAGGTGAAAGAGGTCGTCGTTGTCCCTCTCCATCACAAACCAGAACTCCGGCGCGTCCGCTTCAAACCGGCGCTTGAGGGTCTCGCGCACCTGGTTCTGTATGAAGCTGACCGGCCCCCTAGACGAGCCCAGGGCCTTTTTCGAGAAGGTATGACCTACACGAAGATTGATGGTCCGCCCCCTCCGGTGCGCTGTCTCCAAAGACAGTGCTGCGACCTTCAAGGGCAGTGTCGTCTTCTCCCAGTGCGGTAGTCGGTAGCGACCGAGCTGGCTTTTGATTTCGGCCCCTACTGAACCGCCCCGTATCAACTGCCCCGCTCGTTCAGCAGAGCCAACGATTTCCAGGTACTGCCGGTCCCTCTGCGGGCTTCGTCGCTGCCCGGGGTTGGCAGTTCTGGACAAGTCTTCTTCTGCCCGGGCGGCTCGATTGGTGCCGGCAATCGCGGCACGAACCGGGGCCTTTCGGATCGCGGCGATCTTAGCCTTATGGATGCTCTCCATGAAGGCCAACTTCACAGCACGGCGCGCATATTCACCCGGGTCTTCAAGGCCGAGCGATACTGCCCTCGCATAGGCCGCGTTGAAGACGTTGTCGTTCGCCTCGCCGCGGGCCTCACGACCTTCTAGGCGACGACGAAAACGGGTCTCGAGTTCGTTTCGCAAACTTGGGTCAGCGACATCCGCTAACACCTCAGCCAACAATCGCTCATTGGCTGGCTTCAACTCGGTCGGCACACACTACCCCACACTGCCTTGGCTTCCTGGGCCACGCGATACACCGACGCCCGGCCAACCCCAAGTCGCTTCGCCACCGCTGTCGGACCCAGTCCCTCACTCAGTAGCTTGACCACCTCGTCGCGGTTGATCGTGGGGGGGGGCGCCCCTGATAACGTCCAGCAGCATTGGCCTTCTCAATGCCCTCCGCACCGACCAGCACGCGGATCGATCCCCAAGTTGCGCACGATCAACAACGTGGTTATGCGAGTCAGCAAGAGGGGGCCGAAGCAATGAAGTATTGGAAGCCCGCCGGGCGCCTCATGCGATTTGACGCGCTCGACCGGAACGGCGGAGCCTTTCCGTCATACGTCGTCGCCTGGCGTATCGAAGACGAACCCGACGTGTGGACTGATCGCGCGCTGAAGTTCAAGGAGTTTAAGAAGGGCTACGCGAAGGCGGGCGCGTGCGTGATGAGAGACGCGGTAGCAGAAGTTCTGGCGCTCCACGATATCCCTCCTAATCAAGCTACGCTCTGCACGGCCCTCAAGTCTTCTGGAACGGGCGCTGACCCCAGCTCAATTCTTTACAAGACCGGTGCATTTATCGCGAAGGCCCTAGGGGTTAACTGGCAGCCTGATCTGTTTACGAAGACCCCCCACCGAAGCCTCCGGTCGATCTCTGGGGCGGCGGCCCGGGATGCCGAAGTCGAGAACGTCTACACCGCTGCTCCCCTTGCAGTGCCCTCGACCCTGATCGTGCTAGATGACTTTATCACGAGGGGGGCAACCTTGAACGACATGAATCGAGCCCTCCAGCAAGCAAACCCTAGGACCCCGATGATCGCCGTAGCACTCGCAAAAAACGAAACCGCGCACTTCGGGCGAGCATGCGGTCGAGCCGTCGATAACACCCACGTATCAGCCGACTGGGAAGCCCTCTGGCAGGCTTCGTTCGAGAAATGACGATGGGACTCTCCGCGCGAACGCAGCGGCTCCTGGAACTGTCGTCCAGACCCGGTCTGGGCGTCGGAACCCTGCGCAAGATCGCGCTGAGCGCAGAGACCCGCCCAGACGCGATCTACGACGAGGAGTTTATCGAACGCCTGACCATCCGCACCTCAACAGCCAAGCAGAACGTCGACGCGTGGAAGCGTATCCTAGACGACTGCGAAGCCCTATCGATCCGAGTTCTATCCTCTCTGGATGACGATTATCCCGTCAGACTTCGCACCATCGAAGACTTCCCCCCGCTGCTATATGTGCGCGGTTCAGCGACAGGTTTGGCGATGACCGGATGCGCCGTCGTGGGCACTCGTGAGGCGAGCCGGCTTGGATTGAATTGGGCACGCCAGATCGCTGAAATCGTCGCGTCAAAGCAAATGACCGTCGTCAGTGGGCTCGCGCTCGGGATCGATGCGGCGGCCCACGAAGGTTGCCTCAAAGCCGGTGGCGTAACTATCGCCGTCCTGGCTCATGGGCTTGATCGCGTCACACCGCACAGCAATCGACAGCTGGCGGAACGTATTCTTGAACATGAAGGCTGCCTGATTGCGGAACATGCTCCAGGCGTGCCGCCGGTGCGGCAGGAATACGTGCGTCGCAACCGGATCCAGAGCGGAATGTCCGCCTGTTCAATTATGGTGGAGAGCGCCGAAGAGGGTGGCGCCATACACCAAGGAAACTTCGCCACTCGTCAGGGCCGCCCCCTGTATTGTGTGACCCCGCCGACCAGCACCTACGGTGCCGATGAGTTCAAATACGGTGGCGCGGAGCGGCTCTCGAAAGAGGCGAAAGCCCGCCCCATCAGCAACCGCGTGGATCTGTTGGCCGCCTTGGATGGTCTGGACACGGTTGCGCCCGAACCAGTGGCTAGGCTTCTTTAAAAATGTCGCCCACCCTGATCCTCGATCTCGACAACACCATAATCGATAGTGAGGCCCTTGCCTCCTACCGAACGGCGCGAAACTGGAGGGCATGTCGTTCGAACGCCCATAAGACGACGTGCTTCCCCTCAGTCAGGGAAATGGTCTCAGGTGTGCAAGCTGCCGGCATACAGGTCGGTGTGGTGACCAGAAGTCCGTCGACCTACGCCGAGGCCATGCTGCATCATCACGGAATTGGATACGATGCCCTGGTAGCCTATCACGACACTACACATCAGAAGCCGCATCCTGAGCCGGTTTTGCTGTGCCTTCGCAGGTTAGAGGCGACGGTAAGCGGTAGCCTGGGAGTCGGCGATGATCCGACGGATGCTCAGGCTTACCGAGCAGCCGGTCTCAAGGCGTGGGGCGCTGGCTGGTCGCCCTACCTGCTAAAGGATGGCGACTGGGACTTAGTCGTCGACGATCCAGAAGATGTTCTGAGATTTTTTCTGGACTGATGGCTTGGCCTCGACAGCAGCAGGGGGAGACTGGTTACCGCCTCCCGTAGCCGGCAAGACCCACGTGGGGAGGAACAGTCGGTGGATCGCAGATCAGATTTGTCCTCACTTGGCTCAGTTCGGCGTAGGAAGTGGCGTTCACCGCGGGTGCAATCGCGAGAGGTCCAACCCCGGGTAGATGATTTTGTCGACCGCGCTCTTCAATGTCGGCACATCGACCTTCCCGTAACCCGCATGCACGTCGCCCTTTTCGTGCCCAACGATCTCATAGGACACGTCCTGGCGGACTTCCGCTGAACGAAGGCGCGATATGACTGTGTGCCGTGTGGAATGAAAGACGAGCTTGCCGGGATCGTCGGGGTCGTCATCCGCGATGAGCCGGATCCAGCCGTTGAACAGTTTCGATGGGCCGTGGCTGTAATAGCCTCTGGAGTCCACCTTCAACTCCGGGAACAGCCTCGTTCGGCCCTCGCGCCGCCAATGAGCAATCTGATCCAGCAAGCCGAGGTCGATGAGCTGGCGATGCAAAGGCACTTTGCGGCGCGAGGCGCTGCCTTTGATGCTCTGGTCCTCGAAGTCGTCCCGGATATGAAAATAGGTGATGTCAGCTTCGGTTTTGACATCTGCCATCGCTAGTCCGCACGCCTCGTTCAGACGCATGCCGCTGAACACGCACATCAGGGGCACCCAGAACCGAAAATCGCGAATGCGGAGCTGGCCGGGACGTGCTGAGTTCGAGCCGCTGAGGGCTTTGGCGCCCGTGAAGGCGGGGAGGTCAAAAAGACGTTGCAGTTCTTGGCTTGTGAAGTCGCGACGCTTCTCTCTGGGGTCGACCTTCCTCGGCTTCTGTGCGGCGATGCCGTCGAACGGGTTGCTCAAACCTGAGCCAGCCTTCTTCTGCCAGCCGCAAACTCGACGAAGCGGGGTCAGGTATTTTCCGTTGATCGTTACGGGGCCTAGCGTCTCCGTGTCTCCGATTTCCATGGCCTTTGCGGCTCGCTCAGCAAATGTCGCTAGGCCGCGGTAGGCTGGTCTTTTACGGGCATGGGTGGGGTGCCTCCCAAGGGCCACCTGGAAATCACCAGCCATCTCCGGCGTGATTTCATCCAAGGCTGGGTCTCGCCCAAGCCAATCGATGAACGTGTCGATAGCGTTCTGATAGTCATCCCGGCGCTTTGGCCTGAAACTCTCGGCCCGACTGATTGCCATGAGAGCCTCACTGGCTGCCTCGGAGAACCTCATACTTGCCCGACGGGACGCAGCCGGATTGCGGGCGTGCGCACTCGCGTTGTTCTGTTCGACCGCGGCTGGCTGATTGTCGCTCAGCGCCGAGACGATCTCGGCTGCTGGATCGATGTCGAGGAAGGGCCGCCAGCGGACGGCATCCCGTTTACTCGTGGCCTGGACGAAATCTCGATGCGCGCGTGCCATCAACCTTGCCGCGATATCGAACTCCTCACTGTCGGGATCAACTGTCAGTCCGTGTTGCGCGAAAAGCTCCGATGTGTGTCGCCGCGCGATAGACGTGTCACCGCGCTGAAATCTTTCGAGGCTCTCTCCGAAGACCTTGTGCCGCTGCCCACGCTCTAGATGCACCTCGTTCACGTCGGTCAGAACATACTGGGGAGACTGCACCGGGGGCCGTTCTCCGTTCTCAAGGGCTTCCAGCTGCGCGCGATCAAGCGTCTCGACTATCCGCTCCGGGTAGCCTTCCGGCGTTCTTTCCAAGATCACCCCTGGGAACCAAGCTCCTTCGCGGTCCGGCTCAGTGCGGCGGCGAAGCATGGCGTCATGGTCCAACTCGGCCTTCAGCCATTGGTCAATCAGAGCGCTGATTTGCGGCGCGGACGGCATGGGACGCGAACTGGACATCAGCCGCTCAAGAACGTCCCACAACTCGTCAGTCAAGAGAGTCGCTAAAGACGCTCGCTGACGAGCTTCGCGAGCGTCCTTGGTCCTAAGTGACTTCCACAACTCTTTGCGCTTCAGGAGCGTTCTGAAGCGCTCCGGAACGCGGATGCGGAAAGAGTAGGAACCTCCGCGTCGGACGACGTGCGGGGCCTGTGTCATGGCACCTCGTGTAGCAAGCGTGTGTAGCAACGCTGCTCAAGGCGACCCAAGTCATTGAAGGATAAAGCCTGGTGGAGCCGAGGGGAGTCGAACCCCTGACCTCGTCATTGCGAACGACGCGCTCTACCAACTGAGCTACGGCCCCCCAATCCCGACCGCAGGTCGGCTTCAGGCGAGGGCGCGACATAGGAGCGGCGGGGCCCCGGTGTCAACGGTCTTCGGACCGTTCGCCGCGCCCGCCCCGGTTTCCTTGGACAGGTCGCCGCGACGCGCTAGAAGCGGGGCTGCATTCCGGGAGAGCCGCCTCATGGGCTACGCCATCGTCTGGCTGGTCAACACCATCCTGTCGCTCATGACCTGGGCGATCATCATCTCGGCCATCATGAGCTGGTTGTTCGCTTTTGATGTCATCAATCACCGCAACCGGTTCGTCGCCCAGGTGGCGATGTTCCTCGACGCCCTGACGGGGCCGATCCTGGGCCCGTTCCGGCGCGTGATCCCGCCGCTGGGCGGTCTCGACATAAGCCCCATCGTGGCCATCCTGACGCTGCAGTTCCTCGGCATCCTGTTCAACCGGATGAGCGCGCCCTTCCTGATCCAGATGCTGGGCTAGACGTGACCGGCGGGCGACAGCAGACGGCGGCGGACAGCCATACGCGCCGCGCCCGCTTGCGCCGACCGGCAGGCGGTCTAGGGTGCCGCTCCGAACGGGCCGGGGGCCCGCAAGCTTGCCGGACGACATGACCACGATCCGATCAGTCGCCATCATCGGCGCGGGCCAGATGGGGGCGGGCATCGCCCAGGCCGTCGCCGCCGGCGGCTACGACGTTCTTCTGCACGACAAGGTCGAGGCCCGCGTCGCCGAGGCCCGGGGGGCCATCGCCGCCAGCCTGGCGCGCCATGTCGCCCGCGGTCTCGCCACCCAGGCGGGGGCCGACGCCGCCGTCGCCCGCATCCGGCCGGCCGCGTCCCTGGCCGAGGCCGCGCGCGCCGATCTGGTCATCGAGGCGGCGGTCGAGGACGAGGCGGTCAAGAAGGCGATCCTCGGCGAACTGACGCCGCATCTGGGCCCGGACACCCTGCTGGCGTCGAACACCTCCTCCATTTCGATCACCCGCCTGGCTTCGGCCACCGACCGGCCCGAGCGCTTCATCGGCCTGCACTTCATGAAGCCGGCGCCGGTGATGAAGCTGGTCGAGATCATTCGCGGCATCGCCACCTCGGCGGAGACCTACGAGACCGCGGTCGCCTTCGCCGAGAGCCTCGGCAAGACCACCACCAACGCCGAGGACTTCCCCGCCTTCATCGTCAACCGCATCCTGGTGCCGATGATCAACGAGGCGATCTACACCCTCTACGAAGGCGTCGGGAACGTCGCCTCGATCGACAAGGCGCTGAAACTCGGCGCCAACCATCCCATGGGCCCGCTTGAGCTGGCCGACTTCATGGGTCTGGACGTGGTGCTGGCGATCATGAACGTGCTCTACGACGGCCTGGCCGACAGCAAGTACCGGCCCTGTCCGCTGCTGGTGAAGTACGTCGAGGCCGGCTGGCTGGGACGCAAGTCGGGCCGCGGCTTCTACGACTATTCCGGCGAAACCCCGGCGCCGACGCGATGATGCGGACCCGCCTTCCCCCGCTCGAGCGGCCCGAGGACTTCCCCGGCCAGACCCGCGTCGCCTGGGCCCGCGAACCGCATCGCATCGTGCTGGCCGCGCTGCTCGGCGCCCTGTGGCCGCCGCTGGTCATCACCCTGGCGATCTGGCGTCCGAAGAACTGGGTCCCGGGTCTCGAGGTCGACTGGCGGCTTCTGGTGCTGTTCATCGGCCTTCTGGCCGTGCCCGCGGGGCTGTGGCTGCTCGATCGCGAGCGCCGCCGCACCGGCCGGCCGGCGACGCGGCTGGGGGTGATCTGGCGCTTCATGTTCTACGGCGGCCTGTTGGCGGCGGCGCTGGGCGCGGTGTTCGCGGTTGTCCAGTCCGTGTTGCAGTGGCTGCACGCGTCCAACCTCGGCGAGGCGGTCGGCGGCAGCGAGACCTCGCTTCTGATCTACGGCGTGGGCGGGCTGTCGGTCGCGGTGCTGGTCGGCGTCAGCTACGCCCTGTGGGCCGGCCTGTGCGCCGCCTTCATCGCCTTCCGGCCGCAGCCGGAGGTGCGTGACCGTCTCGGCCTGATGGCGGATCGCGAGCCGGACTGAGACGGGCCTGCGTCGAATTTAGTTTCCGTCGCGTCCGGTTGGTGTAAAGTTTCCTTGTCTGCAGGGGGGCGACATGACCAACGAGACGACGATCGCCGTGGCGCCGGGCGCCGTCGGTCCGGTCCAGGAGAAGGACCGCATCCACAATCTCGACATGCTGAGGGGCTGGGCCATCCTCGGCATCCTCGCGGTCAACGCCGTCTCCTTCGCCTGGCCGGTCGAGCTGACCATGGCCGAGGCGCATCCGCCCGTTGATCTCACCCGCGCCGACCTCATTGGGCTTTGGGTCACCGACGTCTTCTTCTCCGACAAGATGCGAACCCTGTTCACCATGCTGTTCGGAGTGTCGATCTTCCTCGTCGGCGGCGAGAGGTCCGATCCCGCTCGCGGCAAGGTGCTGGTCCGTCGCTTGATCTGGCTGGGCGTGTTCGGCGCCATCCATGGCGCCGTCTTCTGGTACGGCGACATCCTGCTGCACTACGCCTATTGCGGCCTGCTGATGATGCTGATGCGGTCGTGGAGCGCGAAGCGCCTGCTGTGGATCGGCGGCCTGATCACCCTGCTCTGGGGGGTGATCGC
>Ga0065721_10052048_pt1 | contig 12805 bp, 13 predicted proteins | sample Mesricmetagenome_FD_59108 | JGI IMG/M metagenome (GOLD analysis project Ga0065721, IMG submission 59108) | Mesophilic microbial community from rice straw/compost enrichment Sample: eDNA_1 v2 (version 2) | ecosystem: Engineered > Solid waste > Grass > Composting > Bioreactor | place: USA: Davis... | reverse complement strand
ACCGGTTAGAGCCCGCCGAGCACGAAGAAGCCGAGCACCGCGGTGGCACCGGCGAGCGCGAAGATCACCATGTTGGCGACGGGAAGTTCGCCGCGCCGCACGTGCACGACGAACGCGCCCGCCTGGAGGATCGCGAGGCCGAGCGCGGCGATGGGCGACAGCACGGGCAGGATGCCGGTCGCCATCGGAACGAGCACGCCGATCGCGCCGAGCACTTCCGCCGCGCCGATCGCCTTGATCTGCCATTGGGCGAAGTCGTCGGTCCACGCGAACGGGGCGCCCATCGACCGGATCGCCGCCTTCGGACGGATCAGCTTCAGCATCCCGGGCCCGACCGAGAGGAGGGCGAGCAGGGCGGCGACGATCCAGTAGGCGATGATCATGCGCCCACGGTAGCGGGGCGTTGGGGCGATCCGACGACGCCTCGCGCGGCACCCCCCGACTGGGGTCGCCGCTCCCCTCGCCGCGCTCAGGGGCGACGCGTAGGGTCGGAAGGATGACCCCTCCCGACCCGACGAGAGGGAAGCGCGGCACCCGCAGGTCGCCGTCGTCGGCACCCCCCGACCCCGACCGGCTCGCGCGCTTCCTGCAGAAGCTCGACGCTCCGCAGACGACCGTCGCCGCCGGGATGCTCGCCGCCGGTTGGCAGGTCACCACCTTCTGGGGTCCCGAGCAGATGGATGTCTGGAGCCTCACTCTCACGCACCGCGACGTGCGCGCCATCTTCGGCATCGAGCGCGGGTTCTCCTACGGCATCGAGCTCGCCCACCCCGGCATGCGCCGCCCGAAGCCCGGCGAGGCGTGGCCGTCCTACGAGCAGGTGTGGCTCGTCTGGGCGCGCCGCACCGGCATCCTGCCCCGGGCGATCGACCCGAAGACCCTGCCGACCGTCGCCGGCTTCGCCGCCTGGCCGAAGGTCACCCGCTGGCTCGCGACGACGGCCCGGTCGGCCGACTTCGCCGCCCTCGACGCGCTCCTGGCCGTCCACCGCGAGCATTGGATGGCGGAGCACGCCCGCGTGCCGCAGCAGCTCACCGCCGAGGAACGCGCCGACGACGCCGAGCACGCCATCACCGCGCCCCTCCCCCGCCGCCGCCGCGCCGGCTGATTTCGGTGGTCGAGTAGCGGCGAAGCCCCGTGTCGAGACCCCCCGTCGCGAACCCCCGACGGGGGTCTTATCCACGCGCCCGTCGGCGGGCTTAGCTGTGCGGAACGGACGGGGACCGCATGCTCATCTTCTACGCCGACGAGAGCGGCGACGGCTCGATGGCTCTCGAGGCAGGAGCGGCGGAGCCGAGACTCACGAGCGGCACGAGCCCGCGCTTCACCCTCGCCGCCGTCGGCATCCGCGACACGTCCCGCCGACCGCTCGCCGAGGCGCTCCTCGCGCTCAAGCGCCGTCACTTCGGGCCCGCGGCCCAGTGGGCGGACACCGAGATCAAGGGCCGCTACCTCTTCGCGGCAGCTCAGCGCCGGAAGGCGGGGAACAAACTCGTCCCACCCGTCGGATATGAGGCGATGACCACCCCGGCCCGTGTGGCGGCCCTCACGCGCGACCTCGGGCTGCTCATCACCAAGTTCCGACCGCATATCTTCTGCGCCGTCGTCGACAAGGTCGCGATGCTCGCCTCCGAGCGGACGCTCCCCCCGATCGGCGTCGCCTACACCCTGCTCCATCAGCGCATCGCCGTCGCCCTCGAAGACCTCTACAGCGGAGAGAGCGGAGTGATCGTCGCCGACCAGCAGAGCCAGCACGAGACATTGTTCCGCGCGGGAGAACTGCACGAGACACGGAGGGTGCTCTCGGAGGGCCTGCACCGCGAACCCGACTACAACCTCGTGCTCGACAAGCCGCTCTGGGTCGACACCGAGTTGAGTGTGTGGGATCGCGAGATCATCCAACTCGCCGACATCGCGGCGTACACGGCGACCGAATTCGTCGCACGCCGCAGACCACCGCATGAGCCCTGGTTCCTGTGGGAGTACCTCAGGCCGCACTTCGCGACCAACTTCGGCACCGGGCGCATCGTCGGCGGCGGCGTCGCGATCTATCCGAAGACGGCCCCGCGTCCCGTCGAATGAGCCAGGTGCGCCTCGTGAGCCAGTGCGCTAACCTGGCCCGCATGTTGTTCTCGATCCGCATCCGGCTGTCGCGCTAGCGACCCGCGGTTCGACCACACTCTCTCTCCGCGAGTCGCAGACGCGACCCCTCGCCGGTGCGGCCTCTGCGCGCCCGCCGGCTCCCTGCGAACCTGCGGAGTCCTCCCATGCCTCGGTCTTCGACCACCGGCCGCCACGAGAGCGGCCAGAACTTCCTCGTCGACGCCTCCGTCATCCGGAGCATCGTCGATCTCGTCGACGCGACGTCGGGCCCGATCCTCGAGATCGGGCCGGGCGACGGCGCGCTGACGCGTCCCCTCGCGCGTCTCGGACGCCCCCTCACCGCGATCGAGCTCGACGCGCGCCGGGCGGAACGTCTCGACCGCGCGACCCCGCGACACGTGGCGGTGCGTCACGACGACGTGTTGCGCGCGCGGATGCCGCCGCACCCGCACGTCGTCGTCGGAAATCTGCCGTTCCATCTGACGACCGCGATCCTGCGGCGGCTGCTCGCCGATCCCGCGTGGACGGATGCCGTGCTGCTCGTGCAGTGGGAGGTCGCGCGTCGCCGTGCGGGCGTGGGCGGCGCGACGCTGCTCACGGCGCAGAGCTGGCCGTGGTTCGACTACGCGCTGCACGGACGCGTGCCGGCCCGCGCCTTCCGGCCGACCCCGGGGGTGGATGGCGGGGTGCTGCGTGTCACGCGTCGCCGGCATCCGCTCGTGCCGGTCGCCGACCGCCGCGCCTACGAGTCGCTCATGACGCGGGTCTTCACCGGTCCGGGGCGCGGGCTGCGCGATGTCGTGCGCCGCGCCACCGGGCTGCCCGACCGCGTCGTCGTCGGCTGGATGCGCCGCCACGACCTGCCGCCGACCGCGCTGCCCCGGCATCCCCGGGCCGACGCATGGGCCGACCTGTGGTCCCTCGCCCGCCGCTGATCCTCGATGGTCGAGTAGCGGCGAAGCCGGGTGTCGAGACCCTCCCTCGGTGGTCGAGTAGCGGCTCCCCCTCGGTGGTCGAGTAGCGGCGAAGCCGCGTGTCGAGACCCGCGCGCCGTATCGCATTCCACGCCGAAGTCGTAAGGTCATGCCCAAGTCAACGACGACCAGCGCAAGGCGGATCAGATGGACGAGAAGTCCTGGAATGTCGCGCGCCTCATCCCCACGTCGGGGATCAGTGGCGCGGAGGAGCAGGAGCGGCGGGCGACGTCGGCGCTGCTCGCGGTGATGAGCGCGGTCAAGGAGTTCGGCCGCACGCTCACGACCCCGCTCGGAGCTCCCGCGAGTCAGCTTGAGACCTTCATCGAGGTCCCGTTCGAGATCAACGGCCGTCGGGTCTTCCCCGACGGCCTAATCCGGGCTCGGCGCGGGTCGAAGACGTGGACCGCCCTCGTGGAGGTGAAGACGGGCACGGCGGAACTCGCCACCGAACAGTTGGAGACCTACCTCGACATCGCGCGCGACCGCGGGTTCGACGCGCTCATCACGATCTCGAACCAGTTGCCGCCGGCACCGGGCGTGCACCCGACGAAGGTGGATGCCCGCAAGCTCCGCAAGGTCGCGCTGCGTCACTGGTCGTGGATCGAGGTGCTCACCCAGGCCGTCATGCAGAAGGAATACCGCGGAGTGGCCGACCCGGACCAGGCGTGGGTCCTCGGCGAGCTGATCCGCTACCTCGAACACCCGAAGTCGGGCGCGATGTCGTTCGAGGACATGGGCGCGCAGTGGGTGCCGGTGCGCGAGGCCGTTGCGGCGGGCACCCTGCGCACGAACGACAAGGCCGCGCTCGAAGTCGCGGGCAACTTCGACGCCCTCATCCGCTTCGCTGCGCTCAAGCTCGGTCGGCGTCTCGGCGCGGAAGTGACGCCTGTGCTCACGCGCGCCGAGGCGGGCAACCCCGCCGCCCGCACGGCAGCCCTGGCGGCGTCGCTCGCGAAGACCGGCACCTTCTCGGCCGCGCTCCGGGTCCCGAACACGGTGTCCGACCTCGCGATCCTCGTCGACCTGCGCGCGTCGCGCATCACATGTTCGTTCGACATCGACGCCCCACGCGAGGGGCGGGCGACGACGCGCATCAACTGGCTCACCCGCCAGCTCAAGGACTCCCCCGGAACGCTGCGAGTGGAGGCGCACTTCGCGCGCGGGCGGGCCGACACCGCCGAGCTGCTGCGCGACGTCCGCGAGACGCCCGCGAAGCTCATCGCCGATCCGACGAAGGAGATCAGGTCGTTCACGGTCGCCGCGACCTCAGCCGCCGGGTCGAAGCGGTCAGCCGGTCGCGGCGGCTTCATCGACTCGCTGCTGGACGCTGTCGACACGAGCTACGAGGAGATCGGCCAGCGACTCAAGGCCTGGGCGGCGACCCCGCCACGGCTGCGTTCCGAGCACGAAGTCGAGGTCGAGGAGAACGTGCCCGCCGACCTGCCCTCGGCGGCGCTGTCGTCGCAGGACGAGTGACCGCTCCCTCGGTGGTCGAGTAGCCCCTCCCCTTTCGGTGGTCGAGTAGCGCCTCCCCTCGTCGCTGGTCGAGTAGCGGCGAAGCCGCGTATCGAGACCCCCCGGAGTAGAGTCCGGCACAAGCTCACCGTCGAGCGAAAGGAGCCGTCATGACCGTTCCCGCCATCAACTACTTCGCCGTCATCCTCGCGACCCTGTCGAGCATGGTCGTCGGCTCCGTCTGGTACACCCCGAAGGTGTTCGGCAACCTCTGGATGCGCGAGGCCGGCATCACCCCGTCGGGCGACGCGAAGGATGCCGTGCGCCCGATCATCGTCACGGTGATCGTGTCGTTCGTCACCGCCTGGGTGCTCGCGGGGGCGTCGTGGATCTCGTTCGAGTTCTACGGCGGATCGTTCCTGGTGAACGCCCTCGTGACCGGCGCGATCCTGTGGGCGGGCTTCACGGCGGCCCGGTTCATCACGCACGACCAGTTCGACCGCCGCACCGCGAAGCTCACGGTGCTCAACTGCGCGCACGAACTCGTGACCATCCTCGTGATGGCGCTCATCATCGGGGTCTGGCCGCCCGCCGCAGGGTGAGCGCCGCGCGCAGCCCCCGGTTAGGGTCGGGGCATGCCACCCCTCGACGAGGCCGCCCTCCCCGGCGCGGAACGCGAGTTCCTCACGCTGATCCGCGAGACCGCTGGATGGCGGGTCGAGTCGGCCGCGGGCGGCGCGATCGACGCGACGCACCCTGCGGGCGACGCGCGCATCCGGTTCTCGTCGGAGGCGCCGCCGACGATCGTGTCGGACGCGCATCCGGAGGGCACGCCGTTCGCCCTCGCCGCGCTCGCCTGGTTCGGGGTGCGCTCCGCGTCGCCCGGCCCGGTCTTCGGTGAGCCGACGACGATCGCAGAGTGGTCGCGCCCCGAGCTGACGGCCTACCGCGGCTCCTGGGACGAGATCGTCGAATGGCTGCGGCACCCGATCCCGGACGTCCTCGCGTTCGCGGCCGAGCGGCACGCCGCACTCACCGAGGGGCTGCGTTCCGAGGCGGACGTGCCCGACGCCGTCGCGACGTTGCGGGCGGACGTCGCCGCGCAGTCGTTCTCGCGGCTCACCGTCTTCCTCGCCCACCTCGACCGCGACGCGGCGGTCATCGCCCGCGGCATGCTCGACGCCAACTGGACGGTCGAGGAGTTCTGGGGTCCCGTGCAGATGGACGTCTGGATGCTCGCGCTGCGACACGGCCCCGTGCGCGCCGTCTTCGACATCGAACGCGGATTCTCGGGAAGCGTCATCGTGCAGCACGATGACCGAGCGCCGCGGAAGTCGGGCACGGGCTCGGCGGTGTACGGGCAGCTCTGGCAGGTGTGGGCCCGCCGCCCGGGCGTGCCCGACCGCGCCGTGGATTCCGGAACGCCCGGCCCCGCCCGAAATGCCGACTGGCCCGCCGTCATGGAGTGGTTCGCCACGGCGAGCGCCGACGACCTGGCGGCCGTCGACCGGCTCCTCGAGGGCGCAGAGCGGCCCCGACTCTGACGCCTACCGACCCGGGCCGAAGCCCTGCTGCACGGCGGTGCCCTCGACCCCCGTCGCGACGGTCGTGCCGTCGACGACGAGCGTGTAGGTCGCACCGTCGGCGAGGTCGGATGCCGCATACAGCACCGAGCGGATGTCGCGCACCGGCGAGAAGGTCGCGACGACGGTGCCGTCGGCCGCCACGATCTCGACCGTCGAGCCCGCGGGGGCGTCGCCGGTGAGCGGCACGAAGGATCCGGCGTCGGGCGAGGCGAACGGGCTGCCGTCGGTGCTGAGTTCGAAGAACTCGCCGCCCGTCACGTCGATCGCGCCGTTGACGTCCCAAGCGCCGTCGCCGCCGCGCGTTCCGGCGTAGGCGTAGACGGTGCCGCCGGTCTGCCGGAACGACCCGTTGGAGTCGATCGCGTCGCCGCCGCCCCACACCGTGAGCGTGCCGCCCGTGATGGTGAGCGTCTGCCCGCCGTCGGTCTCCATCCCGGGTCCGCCGGGCATCCCGCCACCGGGCATCCCGCCACCCGGCATCCCGCCGGCGGGAGGCTCAAAGCCGTCGGGCGGCTCGAAGCCCTCCGGCACCTCGAAGCCCTCCGGTGGCATCCCGCCCTCCGGCACCTCGAAGCCCTCGGGCGGCTCCAAGCCCTCCGGCGGCATCCCGCCCCCGCCCTGCGGACCGCCCGTGGGTTCCGCCGTCTCGACCTCCTCCCCCTGCGAGCCGACGCCCGACGCGTTGACGCCGTCGTCGCTCGCGACGACCGACACCTCGCCCCCGGCGATCGTGACCGCGAAGCTCTCGATGCCTTCGAGCGACGCGGTGACGTCGAGGGTGCCGTCGGCGATGAAGATGACGTCCTCGCTCTTCACGGCGTCGTCGGCCGCGGCGACAGTGATCGAGCCGCCCGTGATGACGATGTCGGTGAACGCCTGCATCCCGTCGTCGCCGCCGTCGAGGTCGAGCTCGCCGCCCGTGATGACGACGTAGCCGCGCGTCGCGGAGTCGTCCTGGTCGGACTTCAGCGCGTCGCCGCCCGCCGTGACGGTGACCCGGCCCCCCTCGATCGCGAGCGCGTCCTTGCCGCGGATGCCGTCATCCCCCGCGGTCACGTCGAGTTCGCCGGAGAGCACGACGAGGTCGTCCTTCGACGTGATGCCGTCGTTCGAGGCCCGCACGGTGAGCGACCCGTCGCCCGTGATGGTGAGGTCGGCGTCGGAGTAGAGCGCCGCGTTCACGTCGGCGTCGTCGGCGTAGGTCACGGCGGTGTCGTCGAGGATGCTCGCGCCGCGCAGCGACACGACGACGTCGTCAGCGCTCGTCACCGCGATCGCCGCCGACTCGCGGCTCGTGATGGTGGCGTCGTCGAGCACGAGGGCGACCACGGCATCCTCACCGACGGCGACGACGAGCTGCCCGTCGAGCTCGCCCGTCACGAGGTAGGTGCCGGCGGCGGTGATCGTGACGGTGCCGCCGTCGACGCGCACCCCGTCGCCCTCGACCCGGGTCGTCGATCCGGTGCCGGTGATCGTCGCGCGGGGGTCGGCATCCCACTCGTCGTCGTTCACCGTCGTGTAGTCGTCGTTCGCGGCGAGCACCGCCTCGGCGGAGTCGTAGGCGACCGCGGCGACCGGATCGGCGGACTCGGCGTCGGTCGCGGCAGTGCAGCCGGTGAGGAGGCCGGCGCCGAGCAGGAGCGTGCTCGCGGCGGCGGGGAGGAGGATGCGTGTCGTCATGGCGGCCTTCCGGGTCAGGCGGCGTGGAAGTGGCGGCGCAGCACGCGCGTCCACTTGTTGGCGGGCAGGGCGGGGCGCAGGGCGGCGAGCCCCGTGCCGTACTTGGAGAGGGATGCGGGGCGATGCCCGGCGCGCCACAGCAGCCGGTCGAGCTCCGACGCGGCACCCGTCGACTTGGTCTCGACGATGACGAGGTGGGGGCGGTTCAGCACGGTGCCGTGCGCGTCCTCCCACTCGAGCGCGGTGTCGACGGTGGCGCGGCTGCCGCCCGGCAGCAGGTAGGTGGTGCGCCGGTAGCGGGTGCGCAGCGTCGGCCCGAGCGCGTCGGGGTCGACGGCGAGGTCGGCGAGCACGGGCTCCGCGTAGGTCTTGCCGTCGTCGGTGAGCACGTCGCGATCCCGGATGTCGTAGTCGAGCCGGTCCTTCACCGTCACGCTGCGCGCGCCCCGGGTCTTCACCTCGAGGAACGCGACGCGAGAGTCGACGTAGGCGCGCGTGCGCAACTTGAACCGCCGCCGACGGCTGTGCGCCGCCATCCGGAAGCTCGCGAGGTCGGGAGTGTCGAAGTACATCGACGCATAGCGCGGCGCCGTCGCTCCGGCGACCTCGAGCACGCGGGTGCCCTCTGGGAGCGTCTCGAGGATGCCGCGAGCCGCGTCGGCGTGCAACGCGTACTTGCGATCGACCCGCGTCTGCAGACTCGCGACCGCGTTCAACTCCTCGAGTGAGATCGTCCTCATCGCGCGACCTCGAACCGCACATCCACGCGCGTCGTGTCGTTCACGAGGTCGAGCTCGAGCACCGTCACCCGGTGCACCCGGCCCCCCAGCATCCCTGCGAGCGCCCCCGCGAGCTCCCCCTCGTCGGCATACGCGCGGTCGAGCTGCACCACCTGCTGCCGGTAGCGCTTGAGCAGCCCGGGATGGTCGCCGACCGCCATGACGACGAGGAGGAGCGCGAGCAGCCCCAGGTCGAGCACGAGGTCGCCCCCGCCCCCGAGCCCCGCGACGAGCCCGAGCGCGAGACTCGCGAAGTAGTAGGCCACCTCGTGCTGCGCGATCTCGCTGCTGCGCAGGCGGATGATGCTGAGCACCCCGAACAGTCCGAGTCCCACCCCGAGCGCGATGTCGGTCGACCCGAGGATCTCGGACACCGCCAGCACCCCCACGTTCACCGTCAGGAACGCGACCACGAGGTCGCGACGTCGGTGTCGCGCGAAGTACAGCGTCACGAGAATCGCGATCGCGACGAGGTCGGCGGCGATGAGGAGGTAGTGCGTCAAGGTCGGGCTCCCTGAGAGTTGGTGCTTCGCGCCCCTTCGGGTGGGGCGTCGTGCTCAGGTTGCCTGGGGATCCTTTGTGGTTCCTATGGGGACGGTCAAGCGGGCTGTGTCTGGACGACTCCTGCCGGTGTTACCCAATCGGCGTCACGGCTTCGTGCGCGGGGGCGTCGCCGGCCGGCCCCGTACACCGTTTTCCAGACTTTGCCGCAGAGTACGCCCAACGGTGGATAGTTCGAGCATGGCTGACGCACGGCAAAGAATTCATCGAGGGTCCCATGCGCCACGTGTTCGGGGTCGCGGTCGCCACGCTGCACGTATATGGTGTGAGCCACCAGCTTCAGGATCAGGAACCCGAGTGATGAAGCGTCTTATTTCCGCAGAGCACGTTGCCGCCGCTTTCCCGGAGATGGAAGTGGCTCCAGAGCCGCTAGGGATCGGGGGATACAAGGTCGCATTTCGCGTTCGTCACGACGGCGCCGAAAAGGTTCTCAAGGTGGTGCTAGATGATACGACTCGACCGCCCGATTGGGGCGAAGACGACGAAACCGACCAGGACCCCGAGACCCCGTCGGAACGCTTCGCGCGCGAGATGGCAGGCATGGAGGCTCTCGACTCACGACATGTGGCAAAACTGCTAACCCGGCCCGAGGAACGTCAGATCAACGGCAACCCGCACCTCTGGTATCTCGAGCACTTCTATAGCGGCGGGACGTTGAGACAACGTTTGAGCACGGGCCCACTCGATGAGGGCGAAGTCGTACGACTGGGCATCGGCCTATTGTCCGCCGTCGATACCATGTGGGGATCTCAGAGGATCGTCCACCGCGATATCAACCCCAACAACGTTGTATACGACGAGTGCGGCGAGCCGGTGCTTATCGATCTCGGAAGCGCCCTGTTCACACAGATGGCAGATGTCACCGAGTCCGGCCTGACGGGTCCAGGAACCAACCGCTACGCGGCCCCAGAGCAGTACAAGGTGCGTGCCCACTCGGCCGAACTGATAACGCCACGCACCGACATGTTCCTGATCGCAATTGTCATGTTTGAAGCGCTGACGGGGAGACACCCCTTTTTTCCCGCGGGCACCGGCCTGACTAACTACATGGAACGTCTAGAGAACTTTGACGAGTTGCAGTTCGACTCCATCAGCTGCCATCCGATGCTTCGAGAGGTGATCTGTCGCATGCTCAACGGAAAACCAAGCAGACGCTACAAGTCGGTCGAAGAGCCTCTTGCGGCGCTTCGGAGTCTGCAATGACCCTCTATCTGCAACACGGGTTCGGGAAGAGTTCGCGCCTTGTCGATCTGCCAGGCCGACCGGGCTTCTCCGGGATCGTCCTTAGCCCGGCCGATGAAGACCCCCAGGCTTTGCGGGCGACCGCACGTGCGGCCGAAGCGGCGGGTCTACGTGTCCTGTTCGACCCTCAGACCTACCTCTATGGCACAGGGAGCGCCGCGTTCGCTAGGAATCATCGCGCGCACAATCTTGACCTGACAGGCATCCATTGGTCGCAGCCTGCAGAGGCCACGACCGAGCAAGTTGAGGCCGCCCGGCGCGCGCAGGCTTACGTGCTTCCGAATGGCCCATTCTTGACACCGACAGTGGTACTCGGAAGTTTCGCTGACGCATGGGCGCCTCTCGGCCTCCAGATCGCAAGAACCGCATCGCGAGCGTGGGGCCGCGACCGGACAATCGTCTCGGTTGCTTTCGAGGAAGCAGCACTTGCGAGTTCAGATGAACTCGAGACGTGGCTCAACATCGCGACCACACTCGAGGTGCGGGGGTTTTACCTTGTAGTCCAGCGCAACTCGACTCAGTACCCTCCCGTCGCATGGCAACCGGAGCGTCTCGCTAACCTCCTAAGTCTCGTGTACACGTTGGGCTACTTGAACGGTTATGAAGTCCACTGGGGCTACGCCGATCACGAAGGCCTCGCTGCGCTGGCCGCGGGCGCCACCAGCGTCGGTGCGGGTTGGTCATTTGGCTTGCGCCAGTTCTCGACAAAGAAGTGGGTGCCGACCGGGGGCGGGCGCCCCGCGATCGTGCGAATTCCGGCCCGGCGCATTTGGGCCACGATCCGAGCGGTAGGCGAAGCAGATCAGTTGACGCGGTCGCCAACAACGGCCGCTGTGCTGGACGATCCTCTCATTCGCGCACGCTTCCCTACGGGCGACTTCGCGAGCCTAGGGCGATCAGAAGCACAGGACCTCTTCCTCATCGACTTGGCCGACCACGCAGCGTCGATTGGCGCGCAACGCGAACCCGCCGATCGACTCGACAGGGTGCAGTCGGAACTAGGGCTCGCGCGTGAACTTCTCGGCGTCGTCGAGAAGGAAGGAGTCGTGCTAGACGCTCGCTACCTGCAACGTGTTCAAGCCATCTCGAACGCAGTCAGCATCTTCCGCGACCGGGAGAAGGTGTAAAGCTCGTTCGATTCGAACGCCTTCACCATCAGCTCGGCTATCCATGCGCGTGAAGCCCCGGATGTGGGACGGTGACCGGGCAAGCGCAGCCACTTCGCCGTTTCGCCCCTGAGCCCAATGACGCCCACGCCGTAGTTCTCGATTGGCAACTGAGGAAGCCGGTCGGCAGCAGTCTCGGGCATTGCCACGACCGCTTCATCGACATGATTCCTGAAACGAGCAACCTGTTGAAGAGCCCGACGACCATCGCGCACTTTCACTTCAATTCCGACCGCGGTTGCGATGAGCATCGCCCTCTTGGCAAGACGTAGCCTGCTTCCTCGTCCGTGCTCGCGAAGTACGGTCGTTTCGTAGCTGCGGGACGACGGATGCGGCTCGCTTAAGAGGATGCGAGCCACCGTCGGGCTGGTGGCGATGCGGCCCTGCCTAAGGAGCGAGCGAACGCCCTGCGCGCTTGCAACAACCACTAGTAGATCAGGTCGCGCTTCTTCTAACAGTGGCTCAGCCAGAACGAACATGGACCGTCCTGGCCCGCCAGAGAACAGCCCGGGCAACCCACGCTGGACGGTCTCAACCAAGACCTTTTCGTGCGTCGGCACCCCGACGGTCCGCGCACGCGATTGCCCGGGTCCGGTCGTGGCCATTCTGGGCTAACCCTGCGCCCGCTCCAAGACAAGCTCCCGCACGCGGGCGGCATCCGCCGACCCACCCATCGCCTTCATGACGGCGCCGATGATCGCGCCGGCGGCCTGCACCTTGCCGTCGCGGATCTTCTCGAGCACGTCGGGCTGGGCGGCCAGAGCGTCATCCACAGCCGCAAGAAGCGCCCCGTCATCCGACACCACGGCGAGACCACGGGCGGCGACGACCTCCGACGGACGCCCCTCCCCCGCGATGACGCCTTCGAGCACCTGACGGCCGAGGCGGTCGGTGAGCTCGCCCGACTCGATCAGGGCGATGAGCTCCGACACGTGCTGCGGCGACACGAGCGACGCGGGCTCGGCACCCGAAGCGTTCGCGAGGCGGGCGATCTCGCCGGTCCACCATTTGCGCGCCTGCGCCGGGGCGGCGCCGAAGCCGACGGTCGCCTCGATCTCGTCGATGAGGCCGGCGTTGGCGACATCCTGGAATTCGAGGGCGGTGAAGCCCCACGCCTCGCGCAGCCGGCGGCGACGGGCCGCGGGCGCCTCGGGCAGCTCGGCACGCAGACGAGCGATGAGCTCAGCGGAGGGCTCGACCGGCAGCAGGTCGGGCTCCGGGAAGTAGCGGTAGTCGTCGGCATCCGACTTGGGGCG
>Ga0065721_10052046_pt1 | contig 12805 bp, 13 predicted proteins | sample Mesricmetagenome_FD_59108 | JGI IMG/M metagenome (GOLD analysis project Ga0065721, IMG submission 59108) | Mesophilic microbial community from rice straw/compost enrichment Sample: eDNA_1 v2 (version 2) | ecosystem: Engineered > Solid waste > Grass > Composting > Bioreactor | place: USA: Davis... | reverse complement strand
CTCGGCGCTGTAGCGCCGCCTGGACGTAGCGGGTTTGTCGCTTTCCATCGTGTCCACCTATTTCGTGACGTGGACGCGATCCTTAACTCTCGATGACCTCGCATCAACACGGGATCGCCGCGCGCTTACCCCATGACGGTGAACCGCTCATTGCACCCGTAGGCGGCCCTACGCCTACGCCTACGCCTACGCCTACGCCTAAGCAGGAGAGCACCGGGACACCCGCGGAAGCACCGCGCATGTTCCCCCGCCACCTGCCCCGAGTCGCGGCCCTCTTCGACATCCCGGACGACGAGCTGACCGAGCAGGCCAGCCGCGCCGCCAGCTCCGTGCAGCGCCTGGCGGACCTGTGGGCGCGCAACGGCACCGCGGATGCCGCCGTGCTGCGCTCGCTGCGCAGCATCGCCAAGCGCCACGCCGTGAAGATGCCCGACAAGGCCGGGCTGCAGCAGCGCGTGAACCGCATGGCGGATGCCGGCTGGTGGCGCCGCGCGCTGCGCAAGCGCTTCCAGGCCGTGGAGCTGCACCAGATCCAGGCCGGCGCCGTCCACCGCCAGGCCTCGCCCTACGTGTCGGCCAAGGCGCTGCGCCGGCACGAGCGCAACGCGGCCCGGCTGGAACAGCAGATGGCAGGGCTGGAGGCCGTCAACCAGGCCACCGGCGAAGCCATCCACATGCCGGAGCTGATCGATGCCAGCCTTTCCAACCCGGCCCACCGCCGCCGGGCGCTCATGGCCCGCATCAAGGGCATTGAGGCCAGCGCCAACGCCAAGGGGCACGCCGCCCTGTTCCTCACCCTCACCTGCCCGAGCTGCATGCACCCGCGCCACTTCAGCGGCGCGCGCAACGACCGGTACGACGGCACCCGGCCCAACCTGGCGCAGCGCTACCTCCGCTGGGTCTGGAGCAAGGCCATGCGCCGCGCCGAGCACCTGGGCCTGACGGCCTACGGCCTGCGCGTGGTGGAGCCCCATCACGATGCCTGCCCCCACTGGCACATGCTGGTCTTCACGCCGGCCGACCAGGCGGAAGCCTTCGCCAACAACCTGCGCGCCTACGCGCTGGCCGTGGCCCCGGACGAGCCCGGCGCGGCCGAACACCGCTTCACGGTGGAGCGCATCGACCCGGCCAAGGGCAGCGCCGTGGGCTACGTGGCGAAGTACGTCAGCAAGGCCATCGACGGCGAGGGCGTGGACGGCGACAGCGAGAGCACCGGCGACGGCCGCAGCACGGCGCGTCGGCAGATCGCCTGGGCGCGCACCTGGAGCATCCGGCAATTCCAGTTCTTCGGCGTGCCGCCCATCACGCCCACGCGCGAGCTGTACCGCGTGGCTGGCGAGACCCTGCCCGGCCACGCGCTGCGCGAGCTGCACAGCGCCTGCAAGGCCAACGACTACGCCGCCTGGCTGGCGACCGTGGAGGTGCACGGCCTGAGCTTTCGCGTGGACTACAGCGAGCAACCCAGCACCCGCTACCGCGACGAGACCACCAAGGCCATCCAGGGGCTGCGCATCCAGGGCGGCGACCTGGGCGGCGTGCTGCAGCTCACCACGCGCTGCGACACCTGGCGCATCCAGCCGCGCGCCAAGGCCGGCGCCGACAGCTCGCAATGCGAGGGCGCAAGCCCGGCGCCTGACGCCCCTTGGACTCGATTCAATAACTCCGCAAGCCTTGATTTCAAAGGACTTTTTCCGGACGCACTGCCGGCGGACGTGGAGGGCTTTGAGGGGGTGGTAGACGCGGGCGCGGTGTGCGGGAAGCGTCCCGCACCGGGCACCGCTACCCGGTGCAGGACAAGGCCAGGAAACAGCCAGGCGCGCAGCTTATCGGCCCCTGGCGCTGACGCAAGAAGCTCGAACGCAACCGCGCAAGGAGGCAGGCCATGCTGAATCGACTCCCGGAGATGATGCCGACCCTGACGGAGATGGTGGGCGACATCGGCAACCCGAAGCCGGCCGCGCTGGCGAAGGCGCTGGGCGTGAGCCCGCGGACCGTGCACCGCTGGCTGCAGGCGGAAGAGGCGGCCCCGCGCTGCGCCCTGCTGGCCATCTTCTGGCTCACCCGCTGGGGCATGTCCCTGGCCTATTGCGAGGCACACAACCTGGCGCAGATGCACGCCGGCATGGCGGCCTGCACCAAGCAGCAGCTCGAACAAGCCCGGGCAGCGCACGCAGCCATCGTCACCGAGCTGGAGGCCCGGTTGGAGCTGCTGGGCCGCATCGGCGACTTCGGCGCGGCCAACGATCCCGCGCCCCCGCCGCGCCGCGGCGTGCCCGCGCTGCCCGTGATCGCCGTCCCCGGCGAAGCGTCGCAACCGTCCAGCGCATCCAGTTCCACCAGCACGAACCATCGGAAAACCGCCCGGTTCAACCGGGCCAGCTGAGCGGTTCGCCTGAAGCTATCCCCGTAACGTAACGATGAAGAACAAGACCCCTCGCCTGGGCCGCTGGCGGACCGAAAGCGGCTTCCGGTACATCCCGGTTTTCACGGCGGAGCACAACGCGCAGCGCTTCGTGAAGCACGTGCAGCGCCTGGGCCGCAAGTTCCGGCGGCTGCCAAACCAAAGGCGCGTGGCGCTCAAGGCACGGCGCATCCATGGATGGAGGTCGTGGACGTGAGCGGCCTCTTCCTCACCACGGACGAGCTCAGCAAGCACGTCGAGCAGCTGCAGCGCGCAATGCGCCTGCGTCCCTGCGCCCTGCGCTTCGCCCTCAAGGTGCGGCGCCTCCACGGCCGTTCCGTGAAGGAGTGCGGCCATGGATGACAAGACCGTTTCTGTGCGCGTGGACCTGGCGCGCGGGGAGGCGTCCGAGCTGGAAGCGTTCATTGCAGGCGTACTGGAGCGCGTTCCGGCTGCGTCGCGGCTGCAATCCGGTCTGGTGCGCGTGCACCAGGCGCTGGCGCGCGAGCTGTGCGCCACAGGCGGCAACGCGCGTGAAGTGAAGCCGGCGCAGCGGCTGTGCCAGAGCTGCCCGGACCGCACGTGCGCCGGTCCCGACAACGCGCGTTTCGTCATGGTGACGAAAAAGGAAGGCGGTGCGGCATGAGCGGCCTCTTCCTCACCACGGACGAGCTCACCGAGCTGACCGGCTTCAAGCAGACCGCCGGACACGTCCGGTGGCTGGAGCGCAACCGCTGGCGCTTCGCCCTCACGCGCAGTCAACAGCCGCGCGTGGCGCGCGCCTACTTCCTCCACCGCATGGGCCTGCCGGCCAGCCACGGCGCCAGCGCCGGCACCAGTGCGGCCGAACAGGCGGCGGCGCAGGAGGAACCCGACTTCTCCGCGCTGGACCGCTTCTGACCATGGGCCGCACACGCACCACCAACAAGGGCTTGCCCCGCGGCCTGCAGCTCAAGGACGGCCGGTATTACCACGTCACCACGGTGGCGCCGCGGAAGTGGACGCCCCTGGGCCGCGACCGCGCTGCGGCGCTGCTGGCCTGGGCGCGCCTGGAGGGCACCGAGCCGGACCCCAGCGCGCGCACCTTCGAGGTGGTGGCCCTGCGCTACGCCCGGGAGGTGATCCCCACCAAGGCCCGCCGCACCCAGCAGGACAACGTGAAGGAGCTGGAGCGGCTGCGCGCCGTCTTCGGCCGCGTGCAGATCGACGCCATCAAGCCGCACCACGTGCGCGCCTACATGGACAAGCGCGGCGAGGCCGCCAAGGCCCGCGCCAACCGGGAGAAGGCCCTCTTGAGCCATGTCTTCAACAAGGCCCGGGAGTGGGGTTTCACCTCGGCGGCGAACCCCTGCCAGGGCGTGAAGGGCTTCAAGGAGGCCGGCCGGGACCGTTACGTCACGGATGACGAATTTCGGGCCGTGTGGGAGCACGCCCACCCCGCCGTGCAGGATGCGATGGACCTGGCCTTGCTGACCGGCCAGCGTCCGGCCGACGTGCTCAAGATCAGGCACGAGGACGTGCGCGACGGCGCCCTGTGGGTGGTGCAGAACAAGACCGGCGCGCGCCGCGCCATCGAGCTGAGCGGCGAGCTGGCCGCGCTGGTGGCGCGCATCGAGGCCCGGCCGCGGGCGCGCTCCGGCCCGTGGCTGATCAAGGACGAGGACGGCCAGCGCCTCAGCGCCACCACCTTGCGCTCACGTTTCGACAAGGCCCGGCGGCTGGCCGGCGTGTCCTTCCAGTTCCGAGATTTGCGCGCCAAGGCGGCGACCGATACCGGCGACCTGGCGCACTCCCAAAAACTGCTGGGCCATACCAAGCGGGATATGACCGAGCACTACGTGAAGCGCCGCATCGGTGAGAAAGTCAAACCCCTCCGGTAGCAGGGCGAAACTCCACGCACCAGGCGCCCCACCACGGGCGCCTTTCTTTTGGCACCCTCGGAAGGAATCACCCCGCCAGGCAGACCAAGCCGCGCCGGCCACCCTCCTGCCAAGCCATCGACGCCACGCACACCGGGCAGCAGCCCGGCAAGGCTGCCGAGTTTGTAGAGAAGCGCCGCGAAATGTAGAGCGGCAAAAAGAAAAGCGGCCCACTCGGGGCCGCTAAGTATTTGATTTCTTTAGAGTTCTTTGGAGGCGCGGGGCGGAGTCGAACCGCCCTGGACGGATTTGCAATCCGCTGCATAACCGCTTTGCTACCGCGCCGCTGCATGAAAAAGGGAAGCCGGGGCTTCCCTTTGGGATTGGAGCGGGAAACGAGGCTCGAACTCGCGACCTCAACCTTGGCAAGGTTGCGCTCTACCAACTGAGCTATTCCCGCGTGGTCTTCGCTTGGCATTGCTGCTCAGCGAAGACTCGCAGTATACACCGCTTTTTTTGACCTGCGCAAGCCTTTTTTCAATGCTTGATCGCGTCGCCGGTGGCCGCGGTTGCGGGTTCCGGCTTGGCGGCCGTCGCAGCCTCCTTAGCAGGCAGGTCTTCCTCGGGCAGCGCCTCGGGCACGGCCTCCAGCGCCACTTCCAGCACGCGGTCGATCCAGCGGACCGGGACGATCTCGAGCTGGTTCTTAACGTTCTCTGGGATGTCCTGCAGATCCTTGACGTTTTCCTCGGGGATCAGCACGGTCTTGATACCACCGCGGTGCGCGGCCAGCAGCTTCTCCTTGAGGCCGCCAATGGCCGTGACCTCGCCACGCAGCGTGATCTCGCCCGTCATCGCCACGTCCGCGCGCACCGGGATGCCGGTAAGCGAGGAGACAAAGGCGGTGGTCATGGCGATGCCCGCGCTCGGACCGTCCTTAGGCGTGGCGCCGTCAGGCACGTGGATATGGATGTCGCGCTTCTCGAACATCTCATCCTTGATGCCCAGGCGGCGGGCACGCGAGCGCACCACCGAGCGCGCGGCCTCGACCGACTCCTTCATCACGTCGCCGAGCTGGCCGGTGCGGATGATGTTGCCCTTGCCGGGCATCACCACCGCCTCGATAGTCAGCAGGTCGCCGCCCACCTCGGTCCAGGCCAAGCCGACCACCTGGCCGACCTGGTTCTTCTTCTCGGCACGGCCGAAGTCGTACTTGCGCACGCCTAGGAAGTCGTGGAGGTTTTCCTCCGTGACGACCACCTTGCCTTCGTAGGTCTTGAGCTGCAGGCCCTTGACCACCTTGCGGCAGATTTTGGAGATCTCGCGCTCCAGCGAGCGCACGCCGGCCTCGCGGGTGTAGTAACGGATGATCCCGCGCAGCGCGCTCTCCGTGACTTCCATCTCGTCATCGCGCACGCCGTTGTTCTTCTGCTGCTTGGGCAACAGGTAGCGCTGGGCGATGTTGAGCTTCTCATCCTCGGTGTAGCCGGACAGGCGGATCACCTCCATGCGGTCCAGCAGCGCCGGCGGGATGTTCATGGAGTTGGAGGTCGCCACAAACATCACGTCCGAGAGGTCGAAATCGACCTCGACGTAGTGGTCGCCGAAGGTGTGGTTTTGCTCAGGGTCGAGCACCTCCAGCAGCGCCGATGACGGATCGCCGCGGAAATCCATGCCCAGCTTGTCGATCTCGTCGAGCAGGAACAGCGGATTACGCGTGCCGACCTTGGTCAGGCTCTGCAGCACCTTGCCCGGCATGGAGCCGATGTAGGTACGGCGGTGGCCGCGGATCTCGGCCTCGTCACGCACGCCACCCAGGGCCATGCGCACGAACTTGCGACCCGTGGCGCGGGCCACGCTCTGGCCCAGCGAGGTTTTGCCCACGCCCGGGGGCCCGACCAGGCAGAGGATCGGAGCCTTGACCTTGTCCACGCGCTGCTGCACCGCGAGGTATTCGAGGATACGGTCCTTGACCTTCTCCAGGCCATAGTGGTCCTCGTTGAGCACTTCCTCGGCGTGGGCCAGGTTGTGCTTGATCTTGGTCTTCTTGGCCCAGGGCAGGTTGATCAGCGTGTCGATGTAGTTGCGCACCACGGTAGCCTCAGCCGACATGGGCGACATCAGCTTGAGCTTCTTGAGCTCACTGTCGGCCTTTTTGCGCGCCTCCTTGGGCATCTTGGCCGCGACGATCTTCTTCTCCAGCTCCTCGAGATCGGCACCTTCCTCGCCGTCGCCGAGCTCCTTCTGGATCGCCTTGACCTGCTCGTTCAGGTAGTACTCGCGCTGGCTCTTCTCCATCTGGCGCTTGACGCGGCCGCGGATGCGCTTTTCCACCTGCAGGATGTCAACCTCATGCTCCAGCAGCTCCAGCAGCTTCTCCAGCCGCTTGTCCACCTCGTGCAGGTCCAGCACGGACTGCTTGGCTTCGAGCTTGAGCGGCAGATGCGCGGCGATGGTGTCGGCTAGGCGGCCGGCGTCGTCGATGCCGGCGATGGAGGTGAGAATCTCCGGCGGGATCTTCTTGTTGAGCTTGACGTACTGATCAAATTGCTGCGTCACCGCGCGGCGCAGCGCCTCGACCTCGGGCTTGGCGTCGGCTTCAGGCGGGATCGGGCTGACCTCGGCCACGAAGTGCTCACCGTTCTCAGTGATCTTGGTAGTACGGGCGCGCTGCGTGCCTTCCACCAGCACCTTCACGGTGCCGTCGGGCAGCTTAAGCATCTGCAGGATGCTGGAGACGCAGCCGATCTCGAACATGTCGTCCGCCTTTGGCTCGTCCTTGCCGGCAGCTTTCTGCGCCACCAGCATGATCTGGCGCCCGGCCTCCATGGCCGCTTCCAGCGCCTTGATCGACTTGGGCCGCCCCACGAACAGCGGGATCACCATGTGGGGAAACACCACCACGTCGCGCAGCGGCAGCAGCGGCAGCGTGGTCGATTCGGCGGGCAATACAGGATGTCCTGACATGGGTTCCTCTCTTTCTCAGGCCCACTTGGGGCCCGAGCATTCATTTGCAAGCGGGAACGGCCGCCGCCGTGTCGGAGATCGGAAAGAAACGAGGGTTATCTCAGGCACTGGCCTTCTGCTCGCGGTAGACGAGCAGTGGCTTGGCTCCCTCTTCGATGTTGTGTTCATCCACCACGACCTTGGCCACGCCATCGAGGTTGGGCAGATCAAACATGGTGTCGATGAGGGCGTGTTCCATGATCGAGCGCAGACCGCGCGCGCCCGTCTTGCGCACCAGCGCCTTGCGCGCGATGGCCGACAGCGCCGAGGGGCGGAGTTCCAGCTCCACACCATCCATGCCGAAGAGCCGCTGGTATTGTTTGACCAACGCGTTCTTGGGTTCGGTGAGGATCTGCACCAGCGCGTCCTCGGTCAGCTCGCCCAGCGTGGCGACCACTGGCAAACGGCCCACCAGTTCCGGGATCAGGCCGAACTTGATGAGGTCTTCAGGTTCCGCCTCGCGGAACAGGTCCGACACGCGCTTCTCGCTCTTGCTATGGACTGTGGCGGCGAAACCGATACCCGATTTCTCGGTACGGTTCTGGATCACTTTCTCTAGCCCATCGAAGGCACCGCCGCAGATGAACAGGATGTTGGTCGTGTCGATCTGCAGGAAATCCTGATTCGGATGCTTGCGCCCGCCCTGCGGCGGCACGCTGGCCATGGTGCCCTCGACCAGCTTGAGCAGCGCCTGCTGCACGCCTTCGCCGGAGACGTCGCGCGTGATGCTGGGGTTGTCGGCCTTGCGGCTGATCTTGTCGATCTCGTCGATATAGACAATGCCGCGCTGCGCGCGCTCGACATCGTAATTGCAGTTCTGTAGCAGCTTCTGGATGATGTTCTCGACGTCCTCGCCCACGTAGCCGGCCTCGGTCAGCGTGGTGGCGTCGGCGATGACGAAGGGCACGTTGAGCAGTCGCGCCAGCGTCTGCGCCAGCAGCGTCTTGCCCGAGCCGGTGGGGCCGATGAGCAGGATGTTGCTCTTGCTGAGCTCCACCTCCTCCTTGCTCCCACCCATGTGCTTCAGGCGTTTGTAATGGTTGTAGACGGCCACGGCCAACGTGCGCTTGGCCACCTCCTGACCAATCACATATTGGTCCAGGCTAGCCTTGATCTCACCTGGGGTAGGCAGGTCAGACTTGGCGGACTTGGCGGCACCTTCAGGTGGCACCTCGTCACGGATGATGTCATTGCACAGCTCGATGCACTCGTCGCAGATGAACACCGAGGGGCCGGCAATGAGCTTCTTCACCTCGTGCTGGCTTTTGCCGCAGAACGAGCAATACAGCACCTTCTCGCTCGAAGCGCCTTTTTTGTCGGCCATGGAATTTAGGGTCGCAAGTGCGCGTTAAGGGGGTCGGGTCAATGATAGTGCAATGGGAAACGGGGCTCCCCGTGTCCGGAGAGCCCCGTCGCCCAAGGTGCCTAAGAAGCCACGCCAAGCGCCGTTTCCTCTGTGAAAACGGCACGCAGCAGGCTGCCGTCAGGGCCGGCGATCAATAACCTGATCAATCAGCCCGTAAGCCTTGGCTTCGGACGCGGACATGAAATAGTCGCGCTCGGTGTCGGCCTGGATCTTCTCCAGCGGCTGGCCGGTGCGCTCAGCCAGGATGCGGTTGAGCTGCTCGCGGGTCTTGAGAATCTCGCGGGCGTGGATCTCGATGTCCGTCGCTTGGCCCTGCGCCCCGCCCAGCGGCTGGTGGATCATGACCTTGGAATTGGGCAGCGAGAAACGCTTGCCCTGCGCGCCGGCTGCCAGCAGGAACGCACCCATGCTGGCCGCAATGCCCATGCACAGCGTAGAGACGTCGGGCTTGATGAACTGCATCGTGTCGTAGATCGACATGCCCGCACTCACGCTGCCGCCCGGGGAATTGATGTAAAGCGAGATGTCCTTGTCCGGGTTCTCGCTCTCCAAGAACAGCAGCTGCGCCACCACCAGGTTGGCCGTCTGGTCGTTGACCGGTCCCACCAGGAAGATCACCCGCTCGCGCAGCAGCCGGCTGTAGATGTCGTACGCGCGCTCGCCGCGGCCCGACTGTTCGATGACGATGGGCACCATGCCCAGATTGTTCGTATCCAGCGCACTCATGAGGATTGTCCTTACAGGGGAGGTTCCGCGACGATTATGTCGTGAAGAAAACAAGGGCGCCGGCCTTGCGGCACGGCGCCCTCCGGCCCTCTGGGAGCAAAGCCTTAGCCGGCCATCAGCTCCTCGAAGGGCAGCTGCTTCTCGCTGACCTTGGCTTGGCTCAGCACGAACTCGGTGACATTGTTCTCGATCACCACGGCCTCGACTTCAGCCATGCGCTGGCGGTCGCTGAGATACCAGCGCACCACCTCGGCCGGGTTCTCGTAGCTCTGAGCCATCTCCTCGATGTGCGCTTGCAGCTGCTCGGGCTTGGCCTGCAGGTTGTTGGCACGCACCAGCTCGGCCACCACCAAGCCCAGACGCACGCGCTTCTCGGCCTGCGGCTGGAAGATTTCGGCGGGGATCGGAGCCTTGTCAGCGTCCTTGATGCCACGCTGCTTGAGGTCGGCGCGGGCGTTCTGCGTCATGCGCGCGACTTCGTCTTCCACCAACGCCTTGGGCAGGTCCAGTTCGGCGGCCTTGACCAGTGCGTCCATCACGGCGGCCTTGTTCTTGGCCTGGACGCGGAACTTCACCTCGCGCTCCAGGTTTTTCTTCACGTCGGCGCGCAAGGCCTCCACCGTGCCTTCGCTGATGCCCAGCGACTTGGCGAATTCCTCGTTCACCTCGGGCAGGTGCTGCTGCTCGATCTTCTTCATCGTGACCAGGAAGTCGGCTTCCTTGCCCGCAACGTCCTTGCCGTGGTAGTCCTCGGGGAACTGCAGCGGAAAAGTCTTGCTCTCGCCAGTCTTCATGCCGCGCACGGCCTTGTCGAACTGCTCCAGCATCTGGCCTTCGCCGATGATGAACTGGAAGCCTTCAGCCTTGCCGCTAGCGAAAGGCTCGCCGTCAATCTTGCCTTCGAAGTCGATGGTGACACGGTCGCCTTCGGCAGCATCCTCCTCGGCGGCACGCTCGGAAAAACTGCGGCGCTGCTTGCGCAGGATATCGATGGTCTTGTCGATCGCTTCTTCGCTGACCTCGGTGGCCACGCGGTCGATCTCAGCGGCGGAGAGGTCGCCGATCTTCACGTCCGGATAGACCTCGAAGGTGGCGTCGAACGCCAGCTGGCCTTCACCGGCCTCTTCCTTCTGCGTGATCTTGGGCGCGCCGGCCACGCGCAGCTTGGCTTCGGTAGCAGCGTTGGCGAAGGCCTCGCCCACTTTGTCGTTCATGACCTCGTACTGCACCGAGAAGCCATAGCGCTGCGCCACCACGCTCATCGGCACCTTGCCCGGACGGAAGCCGTCAGCCTTGACAGTGCGCGAAAGCTTCTTCAAGCGCGACTGCACCTCATTGTTGATGGCGTCCGCGGGCAGCGTCAGCGTGATGCGGCGCTCCAGCTTGTCGAGGGTTTCCACTTGGACGGTCATGATGTCGTGCTCTTTCGTTGCTTGTGTGGTGCGCGGGGCCGGACTCGAACCGGCACGCCATCGCTGGCGTCAGGACCTAAACCTGGTGCGTCTACCAATTTCGCCACCCGCGCCGTTGTCCCAGCAGTGCCGCCCGAGCGAGGCCGGCATTGCGCAGTGATTCGGCAAACCGTGCATTTTAGCCTGCCGCCGCAGCGTCCCCGGAGACAGGGGATCTGCCATGGACAATCGCGCACCGTGAGCATCGACCACTACGAAAACTTTCCCGTCGCCTCCGCGCTGTGTCCGCCGGCTCTGCGCCCGGCCGTGGTCGCCATCTACCACTTCGCGCGCACCGCTGACGACATCGCCGACGAGGGCGACACGCCGCCCGTGCAGCGCTTGGCGGCACTGGGCGCCTACCGTGCAGAGCTGGAGCGCTGCGCCGCGGGACAGCCACCGCTGGACCAGCGCTGGCACCGTGTGTTCGAGCCGCTGGCCGTGCAGATGCGCCGCTTCGCACTACCGCCGCAACTGCTGGGCGATCTGCTCAGCGCCTTCGAGCAGGACACTGGCAACCCGCACTACCCCGACCGTGCCGCGCTGCTGGACTACTGCCGCCGCTCGGCCGACCCCATCGGGCGGCTGTTGCTGCACCTCTACGGCGTGCAGGAGCGCACCGCGCTGGCGCAGTCCGACGCCATCTGCAGCGCGCTGCAGCTCATCAACTTCTGGCAAGACTTCAGCGTGGACCTGCCACGCGGCCGCCACTACGTCCCGCTGGCTGACGCGGCGCGCCACGGCCTGACGCTGCAACAACTCGAAGTGCAGCAGGACAACGCCGCAACGCAGGCTCTGGTGCGTGAGCTTTGCGACTGGGCGCGCGCGCTGATGATTTCCGGTGCGCCGCTGGTGCACCGACTGCCCGGACGCGCAGGCTGGGAGCTACGCCTGGTGGTGCAGGGCGGACTGCGCATCCTTGAGAAAATCGAGCTGATGAACCACGCCACACTCGCCCGGCGTCCCAAGCTGGACGCCTCTGACGTGCCGCGCCTGCTGTGGCGTGCCCTGGGTATGCGCGCCGGCACCGTAGCCCGGAGCCCCGCATGACGCCGCAGCAATACGTGCAGGAGAAGGCGGCGGCCAGCGGCTCGTCCTTCTATTACGCCTTTCGCTTCCTGCCGCCGCCGCGGCGCGAAGCCATCACGGCTTTCTATGCCTTCTGCCGCGAGGTGGACGACGTGGTGGACGAGACCCATGACCCCGGCGTGGCCGCCACCAAGCTGGCCTGGTGGCGCCAGGAGGTGGCCTCCGCCTTCGCCGGCAAGCCCAGCCACCCGGTGATGCACGCGCTCATCCCGCACGTGGCGGACTACGGCATTGAGCCGCGCCAGCTCCACGCCGTGATCGAAGGCTGCGAGATGGATCTGCAGCAGACGCGCTACCTGGACTTCCCCGCGCTGCAACGCTACTGCCACCTGGTGGCAGGCATCGTGGGCGAGGTGGCCGCCGGCATCTTCGGCCGCACGCAGGAGAAGACGCTGCAATACGCGCACACGCTGGGCCAGGCGATGCAGCTCACCAACATCATCCGCGACGTGGGCGAGGATGCGAGGCGCGGACGCATCTACCTGCCGGTGAGCGAGTTGCAGCGCTTCGACGTCAAGGCCAGCGAGATCCTCAGGCGCGAGGCGCCCTGGGGCTACAGCGAGCGCTTCACGGCACTGATGCGCTTCCAGGCCGAGCGCGCGCACCGGCTCTATGACGAGGCGCTAGCGCTGCTGCCGGAGGAGGATCGGCGAGCCCAGCGGCCGGGGCTGATGATGGCGCAGATCTACCGCACGCTGCTGCGCGAGATCGAGGCTGCCGGCTTTCAGGTGCTGCACCAGCGCATCTCGCTCACGCCGCTACGCAAGGTCTGGATCGCCATGCGTACCAACTGGCAGGCACGCTGATGGCCGCGTCGGCGCTGCGGCCCGGCACGGCGGCGCGGGCGCTGGACGTGGGCGTCGTCGGCGGCGGCTGGGCCGGCTTGGCCGCGGCGGTGGAGGCGGTG
>Ga0065721_10052047_pt1 | contig 12806 bp, 9 predicted proteins | sample Mesricmetagenome_FD_59108 | JGI IMG/M metagenome (GOLD analysis project Ga0065721, IMG submission 59108) | Mesophilic microbial community from rice straw/compost enrichment Sample: eDNA_1 v2 (version 2) | ecosystem: Engineered > Solid waste > Grass > Composting > Bioreactor | place: USA: Davis... | reverse complement strand
AGAGCACAATGTAAAGCGAATGACTGGGCAACTGCTCCCCAAAATCACCTTTGCAGTACCCGTATTGCTGTTTTTTACAGAACTAAAGGACAGGGTATTACTTTTTCACACAGAAAATAGACAGCCTCATAGGAGACCCTTAGCGTGACTTTTTGCGCTCAACTAGGCGGAAAATGAAGGTCTAAGGGGCCTCTATGTCCGTTAGAATTTGTAGAGTGCATAAAGTGGCGAATAAGGGTCGCCTACGTCCGTTACACGTCTGGGCGTAGGTTCCGATAATATCCCGCAAATCCTGCCATCCCGCACATTCCAGCACATTCCGCACACTCCAGCACATTCCCGAATTATCCGAAAGCCCCCTGCTCTCGCCGTCACCCCCGCCCTCGGTTCCTATACTGCCTAGGCGTAACCCCCGTATGCTTCTTGAACGCTTTCACGAAATGAGCCTGATCGTAGAAGGTGAGCCGATCGCCGATCTGCGAGATCGGATCCTGGGTGCTGTCAAGCAGTCGCTTGGCCTCTTCGATTCGTTCTATCTGAATATAATTCGTGACGGACAGCCCCGTTTCTTTCTTGAACAGCTGCGACAGATAATGAGAGTTAAGGCCGCTGACTTCCGCGAGCTTCTCCATGGGGATGTCTTCGAACAGATGCAGGTAAATGTACTCCATGCTCGCCCGGACGGATTTGGAGACGCCGCGATGGCGGCTTTGGCGCACGCGGTCGGCGAAGTCCAGGATAGCCGAGAACACGGCGGCTTCGACCTGCGACAACTCGTTCAATTCTTCGATATGCTGAATATGCAAATCGCAGAGCGTCATCGCCGCTTCCTCGTACAAACCGCCTTCCATGGCATCGTTGCTGCTTAAGGCGATGGCGCAGATGCACATGTTTTTGACTTTGCGAAGCCGGCTTTGTCTGGAGAGATCCTTGACCTGACTGTCGTCTTTGACGGCCGTCATCAGCATCCTCATCAATTCTTCCGGTTCCCCGCGCCGAATGAGCTCTCGCATCCGGCGATATTCCGCGATTCCTTCATGGAAGATGGAGAGCTCCCGCCGTTCGGCTAGCTCCAGCTCCTTCTCTTCCCGCCCGTTCGGCAGCTTGTAGCGGAAGCTGGATTGCAGCACGTCCGTAATGTCCAGCGCTTCGCGGTTCAGCATCCAATTCGCGGACACGCCGATATGAAGAAACCTCACCCGGTCCGCAAAAGGAATGTTCTTCCAGTACTCCAGCCATTTCGGCCGCTGCGGGATGGGAATCCGGTGATCGATCGAGAGCTCCTGGTATAGCTTCTCGCTCGGCATTCGATGGGTGGAAGGGCCGATCACGAGGACGGCTTGCGGCTGATCTTCTTGTCGTTTAACGGGAATGACGGCGAACTGCTCCAAGTCGTTCGACTCGTACAGGATAGGGCCGGCTAGGTTCGATCCCTGTCGGGCGACCATGCGGTACAAATCGGCCGGATCGTCGAACAGAGGGTGCGGAGCCGAATTCGAGTTCCGAAACAATACTTCTTGCCGATCCGTTAGGCAGTAGACGGTAAGCTGAAGCATCTCATGAAGCAGCTTGCCCACATAAGTCGCATCGGTCTTCTCTGCTGCGTTGAACATTTCGCCCCCCTCATCCTTTCATACAAAATATCTGCTAATTATACCATTGAGCTCAAAAAATGTATGCCATAATGGCCGTGTAAAGGCTTTCAAAACTAAAGCGGAGGGAACATTATGGCAGCGAATAAGGCTGTTGCTCAAGCGGTTGGCGGGGAAGGGGAAGAACCGCGGCTCAAACTAGGGGAGAAAATTGCCCTCGTCATCGGCAGCGCGCCGAATACGTTTCATTACCAGATCATCCAGATGTATTTGCTATTCTTCTATACGGACGTGATGAAGATCAGCCCGGCCTTCGTAGCCGTTCTGTTCTTGGCGGTTCGGATCCTCGATGCGGCAATCGCTCCTTTCTTCGGCGCTTTCTTGGATAAGGTCAAGACGCCTTGGGGCAAATATACGCCTTGGTTTGTCCTCCTGGGCGTCCCCTTCGGGATCGTCGGCTGGCTGACGTTCACGGTTCCGGATCTAGGCGAAACGGGAAGGCTTGTCTATGCCGTCGTCACTTACACGATTTATAGCGTTTTTTGCACCGTGATTACGATTCCGAGCAATGCCGTCGTTCCGGTCGTCACCCGCAGGCTGGAAGAAAGAATCACGGTCGGTCAGCTCAACTTCCTCTTTATTATGCTAGGGGCTTTGCTTGTTCAAGTAGGGGTCGTTCCTCTATATAAAGCTCTTGGCGGGGGAGACGATGCGCGCGGCTTCTCTTTATTGATGGCGGCTGTTGCGGTACTGACCGTTCTCCTCTCGCTCTATCAGTCGGCCAAGGTAAAGGAACGATACGCGATCGAGACAGAGAAGGAAGAGAAGTCTCCTTCGCTTAAACGGATGCTGGCCGCTACATTTACGAACAAATATGCCTTGATCTTGTACGTTTATATGTTCGCGAGCGCTATCTCTTCCGGCATACGGTCCGGCGTCCAAATTCACTTCTACAAGTATTTCTTCGATAACGAGAGCCTGATGGCTCTCATGGGAATCGTCGCCCTCATCCCGACCTTGTTCGGAGTCGCCTTCAGCCAACGGGTGATCCGGAGATTCGGCTTGAAGCAGACGGTGGTGGCCGGCGTTATCGCCAACCTGGCGACCTGCCCGATTTTCCTCTTCATTCCCGCGAACGATACCGGATTGATTATCCATATTGCGGTAACCTGCATCACCAGTTTAATAGGCGGATTCGGCACGCCTGCCCAAGGGGCGATGATGCCGGCCGCCATCGATTACACCGAGTGGCGAAGCGGCCTGAAGCTGAACGGGTTCATGAGCTCGTTCAACGGATTTATCCAAACATTCGCAACCGCTTTATCCGGAGCGATCGCGGCCTGGTCGCTAACGCTGATCGGATACGTGCCGGACGTGGAGCAGTCCGCTTCGACGCTGTTCGGCCTTCGGGTTCTCGTGGGTGTCCTGCCCGCCGTATTCGGCGCGTTCGCCATATGCATGCTGTGGTTCGATTTGACGGAAGAGAAGCAGAAGCGGATTTTCCGAGACTTGTCCGAGCGACGCAAGCAACAACAAACCAATACCGTATCAGGAGGAATGTAAATGTTCAATCAAGAGGCCGATCCGGCAAATCAAGCGAGCTCGCTATACGACGGGCGAAACGATCCCCAATTTCGAACTCCTTACGTGGACATCGAGGAATGGCGGGAGGTGCCGGTGCGGCATCGGTACGTTCACGGCGGCTTCGAAGGGACCGAGACCCGATTCTCCTTCTACTTCCCGGATAAGGAAGTTTACAAGGGGCGCTTCTTTCAACCGGTTTATCCGGTGCAAGGGAGCGAGAACGCGTCGCAGAGCCATATCGACGGCGTGGACAACAAAATCGGCTTCGCCATCTCCAGCGGTTCATACCTGGTAGAGACGAATATGGGAGGGGCCTCCTCCGACATCACCCTTGTGTACCGGGCCAGCGCCGCGGTCGCGAACTACTCCCGGGTCAAGGCAGTCGAATACTTCGGCCCGCATCGTCCCTATGGATATATCTACGGCGGCAGCGGCGGCGGCTTCAAGACGATCAGCTTCCTGGAAAATACGACGGGGATCTGGGACGGAGCGGTGCCGTTCGTCATCGGAACGCCCGTGGCGATTCCGAACGTGTTCACGGCAAGAGTTCACGCGATGAGGCTCCTCTGGGATAAGTTCCCTTCTATCCTGGACGCGATAGAGCCCGGCGGCAGCGGGGACATGTACGCCGGCTTGAACGAAGAAGAGAGGCAGGCGCTCGAGGAAGTAACCAAGATGGGCTTCCCTCCGAGGGCATGGTTTGCGTATAAAGAAATCGGCGACGGGGCACTGACGGTTCTCTCGCCGCACGTGATGAACCTGGATCCTGCGTACTTCGAGGAATTCTGGACGGTTCCCGGCTATCTGGGTGCCGATCCGGACAGCTCGGCGGCCAAGACGCGGCTTCGGCACAAGACTGTCGTCACGGAGGTCATCCGGCCGCAAAGCGAACGACAATCGAGTGCGGATAGCTCGACGAAGATGGGGGTAGACGAAGCTTGGAAAATGCTGACGGCAGCGGCGGATACGATTCCTTCCTTCCGGTTGGCTAGTGTCCCGGCAGCGGATGCCTATCTGCAGGGAGCCTACATCAAGATCATGAGCGGCGAAGCCGCGGGCGTGAAGATCCCTCTAGGAAAAATCGAGGGCGACGTCGCGACGATCGGCACGTCGTTCGGCTTCTTCGCTTCGCTGGATAGCTTGGCTAGAGTGAAGGCCGGAGACGAGATCGTGGTCGATAACTCCGACTACCTGGCTCTGCAAACCTATCATCGGCATCAAGTCCCGACGCCGGATTATGCCGTGTGGGATCAATTCCGGGATGAGCGCGGAGAACCGATCTATCCGCAGCGTCCTCTTCAAGTGGGGCCGATGGTTGCCTACGGAGGAGCGGGGTCGCTTCAGAGCGGCCGTTACGAGGGTCGAATGATCGTCGTGCAGACGCTCATGGACGAGAGCGCGTTCCCTTGGCAGGCGGATTGGTACCGATCCCAAGCGAAGGAGCATCTCGGCGACCGCCTGGACGACCGGTTCCGGCTGTGGTATGTGGATCATGCCCTTCACGCGGACGACAGCTCGAACAACGTTCTGGACGCTCTCCATATCGTAAGCTACGTTCCCGTGCTGCATCAGGCGCTGCTCGATCTGAGCGATTGGGTGGAGAGAGGGATAGCGCCTCCCGCGAATACCCGATATGAAGTGAAGGACGGCCAGGTCATCGTTCCTCCTACGGCGGCCGAACGCCAAGGAATCCAGCCGGTTATTCATCTGACGGCGAACGGCGGCGAACGCGCCGACGTTGGGGCCGGGGAAGAGGTGCGATTCGAAGCGAAGATCGAAGCGCCTCCGAATACGGGCCGAATCGTGTCCGCGGCATGGGATTTCGAGGGGGATGCGACTTTCCCGATCGAGGGAACGATTGTCTATGAGAATGAGGAAGGCTCGCAAGCCGTCGTCCGGGCGACGCACACGTTCTCCAAGCCCGGTACCTACTTCCCGGTGCTGCGCGCGGGATCGAGCCGGAACGGAAATCGCGGAGACTTGTTTACTCAAGTGTTGAATCTATGCCGAGTGCGGGTAGTCGTGAAGTAAATGTCTTATTATCCCCCGCGGGATTCGTTCTTGCGCATCTAAATCCAAGATTTGGAGTCCTCCTGCCAGTCCCATTTTACAAAACGAAAAAACTCCCTCCACGCGGCATTGATAAATCTATGATAGATTGAATCATAGACTTAGGGGATTGGGGGAGCTCGATGGATATTAGAATCGAAACGGCTCATCGGGAAGACTTCATCGACATGATCCGGCTGGCGGATCTCACGTTCCCCGATCGCATGAATTTGCATGAATTGAAGAAATACTTCGAGCTGTTTCCCGAACTTATTTTTAAAGCCGTATATCACGACCGGTTGGTCGGGTTCAGCTGCGCGGGGATCGACATGCATCAAACGACAGGGTGGCTGTTGTTCAGCAACGTGGTCGAAGAATACCGCAGTCTGGGGATCGGGAAAAGGCTGATCCATGCTCGATTGCAAGCCTTTCACCGGTACCAAGCCCTTCGGCAGGTTCTCGTTACGGTAAACGCGGCGAACACGGCTTCCATCCGCGCCTTGCAATCGGCAGGGTTCGAATGGGACCGGACGGAAATAGATTATTACGGTCCCGGCAAGCACAGAAATATTATGCGATTGCCGGCAGCGTTTGCCGCTTCCCTTGAGAGGAAGCTTCCTGTGAGCGCGACGGACTCCTAATTCCAACAACGAAAGACGCCTTTAAGGAAGGGCGTCTTTCGTTGTTGCTGCAGGGAAGTTGTCAATAAACCTTCTTCAGAAGCTCGATCGCTTCCTCCAGGCTGAGGCCGAAGGATTTGTAGTAATCCGTGTCGCCGGCCATCTGCTTCATAATCATCTCGTCGCGCATCCGCAGCATCTCCTCGGAGGAGAATTCGGCGACGAAGCACCCTTTGCCCGTGGTCGTCGTGATCAACCCGCATCGTTCGAGCTCTTCCCAGGCTTTCTTAATGGTGATGACGCTGATGCGGAGCTCCTGGGCCGCTTGCCGAATGGGCGGCAAGGGATAGCCGCTCGGCAGCTCGCCGGTCAGAATCTGGGCGCTGATCTGTTCGAAAAGCTGCTGGTAAATCGGTTTTTCGGAGGTGCTAGAAATCGCGATGTTCATTGGATCTCCACTTTCAGGAATCGGGTAACCGCCATTCGATAAGCCATCCACGCGAACGCGATAAAGATCGCGATTCCCGCTATCAGGATGGAGGAGTGAAGGGCCATGTGGTCGCCGACGGTCACGTTAAATATATCGGCCATCTTCGTATTCTGGATTCCCACCCATTGAGCGGCTAAGGCAAATAGCATGGCAGCCGTTATGGATACGGTCGCCGCCGAGCCGAATTTATACGCCGTCTTATAGTACATAGGGATAAAGATCAGGTTGAAGATCGCCAGCATGACAAAGCACAGGCCCCAGAAACCCGGGGAGGGCTTGAAGAAATAGTAGTCTAAGTTCGGATATAAGCGAGTCGTGATCAATCCGTAAAGCATGGCGATCCCGATGTGCAGGAGCTCCAGAAGAACTAGAACGGACACCCTGGCTTTGACCATGTCCTTTTTGCTCACGGGCATCATGGCGGTAAACATCAAATCGTTCTGGGCTTTGAATCCGCCGAACATATTCGGGATCGTGATCCAGCAGAAATACAACAGGACAAGAAAATAGATCCAGGCGGGAACGAGCATCAAGGCGCCCGTTAAAAGCGGCATGATAAGAAACATCGGGTGTACCCCTAATTTTAAATCTTTCCTCAATAAGTTATACATGCGCTTCCTCCTTCTTCGCGAAATAAATCATGATCTCCTCGAGGCTCGGTATGGCTGCCCGAATATCGAGAGCCGGCTCGAAGTCTCCGGCGTGGATCAAACCTGTAAAGCCGAAAGAGTTCACTTTATAGGAAATAAGCTTGTCTTTCACCTGATGCAGATCGCTTTCTTTGCCGTTCAGCAATCGGTAGGTCTCCCTGAAATGTTCTTTATCCGAACTATTGACGATTTGCCCGTTATCGATGAAGGTTATGAAATCCGCGCACTTCTCCAAATCGGATGTGATATGAGTCGAGAACAGGATGCTGACTTCGCCATCAAGGACGAGCGACTGGAAAATATCCAAGAGATCGTCTCTTGCAACCGGATCGAGACCGCTTGTCGGTTCGTCGAGAATGAGCAGCTTCGCGCCATGGGATAGGGCAATGGCCAGATTGTACTTTACTTTCATCCCCGCCGACAATTCGGCGATTTTTTTGTTTTCGTCCAATTTGAATCTTCTAAGATAGTTGGAATAGGCGGCATCGTCCCAATTCTTATAGAACTTCTTGATCACGCCGGTCAACGTTTTGATCTTGCTTCGAGTATAGAAGTCGACCCCGCCGAAGGCGAATCCGATCTCCTGCTTCAGCTCGGTTTCGTGCTCGGCCATGCTCTTGCCCAGAATGCGAACCTCTCCGCTATCGATCTGGATCAAATTCAGCATCGATTTGATCGTGGTCGTTTTGCCTGCGCCGTTGGCGCCGATAAACCCCATAATATATCCCTTTTCCAGCTGGAACGATACGTTCTTGAGCTCGAAATTCGGATATTTCTTATTTAAATTCCGGATGTCCAATGCCAGCATGTCGTACCTCCGTTTCAAATTGTATATGTTGTGTATGCACAATATAACACCGGCTGGCATTTTAAGTCAACCGCAAAAAATGACACCAAACCGGTCAAACGAATCGGATTCTACGCGGAATGAGCGGGTGATAAAATGAGGTTCCAATAAGACTAAGCGCCGAAAAGGGGAACGATCATGAGCATTCGACCGGAATATCCGCGCCCCCAATTTGTAAGGGATACGTGGATGAGCTTAAACGGAACGTGGGAATTTCGAATGGATGACGGCCATGTCGGAATGGCCCAAAGATGGTACGAGAAAGGGGAGTTCGACCGGACGATCGCGGTTCCGTTCTGCTACCAGAGTCCGCTCAGCGGCATCGGGGAGACGGAATTCCACGACGTCGTCTGGTATCGCCGTACCGTGCGGCTTCCCCGCGAAGCGGAGAACAAGCGCGTCGTCCTTCATTTCGGAGCGGTCGACTACGACGCTTCCGTATGGGTGGACGGACGGCTGGCGTGCACCCACGAAGGCGGCAACGCTTCTTTCTCCGCCGACGTGACGGACCTCCTTGCCGAGGAAACCGAGGAGCATACGATCGTCGTCCGCGCCCAGGATTACTTCGAGGACTTGGCGCTGCCGCGCGGCAAGCAATACTGGAAGGAGAAGGGCGAAGTCATGTGGTTTAGGAACATGACCGGCATCTGGCAATCGGTCTGGCTGGAATTCGTCGATTCCGTCTCTCTCTCCCGGGCTCGCTTCACCCCGCATCTGGACACGAACGAGATCGAGATCGAGACCAGAATCGAAGGCTTGGCTCCGGATGCCCGAGCCGATCTGGAAATCAAAATCTCCTTCGACGGCAAAACGATCGCCAGGGAACGAATCGAAGCGGGAGCGCTTGAAACCCGCCGCATCAACCTGAAGGACTTCAACGATCACGGCTTCGGACGGTGGTGGTCGCCGGAGAAGCCGAATCTCTACGATGTCGAATTCGCGCTCTATGTCGAGGGAGACGTCACGGATCGCGTGACAAGCTACTTCGGAATGCGTAAAATCTCTGTAGAAGACGGTAAAGTATGCTTGAACAACAAGCCTTATCCGATGAAGCTGGTGCTGGATCAAGGATACTTCCACGACGGCATCCTGACGGCGCCGTCGGACGAAGCGATTCGGCTGGACGTGGAGCTCTGCAAGCAAATGGGCTTTAACGGCATGCGCAAGCACCAGATGGTCGCCGATCCGAGATACTTGTATTGGTGCGACAAGCTGGGCGTTCTGGTATGGGGCGAAGCCGCGAATGCCTATGCCTATTCCGAGGATTATGCTTACCGGATGACCCGGGAATGGGGAGAGATCATCCGGCGCGATTACAACCATCCTTGCATCGTCGCTTGGGTTCCTCTCAACGAGAGCTGGGGCGTGCCGGACATTCTGATCGATCCGAAGCAGCGGCATCATGCGATGAGCCTGTACCATTTTACCAAGTCGATCGATTCGACGAGGCTGGTGCTGTCCAACGACGGCTGGGAGCACTGCCTGTCCGATCTGTGCACCGTTCACGATTATTCGAGAGACCGGCTTACCCTGCTCGACCGCTATTCCGATCTGGAGCGAATTCTAAACGACATGCCGGGCCGCAAGTTCGTCTACGCCCCGGGCTATCGATACGGCGGCGAGCCGATCATGGTAACCGAATTCGGAGGCGTCAACCTGCGTATCCTGGAGGAATCTCCCGCCGTGACGCCGTGCGCGTCGGACGAGCGCGAATTCCTCGAGCAGGTTACAGACGTCATTCATCCGATGGTCGTCTCCGGTCTCGTCCAGGGGTATTGCTACACGCAGTTGACGGATACCGAGACGGAAATTTGCGGACTGCTGACCTGGGATCGCAAGCCCAAAATCCCGCTGGACGTCATCCGGCGCATCAATGAAGGGGAAATCCCGACTGCCTTCTAACATCTTCGATGACTCGCACGGGAGGAATAACCGATGTCGCTTCCGCTTCTCCAAGCTTTTTTTGCAGCCCAGATTCGTTTCTTGAGGCGCTTCACGGTAAAGCGGAGGCTATTCTTCACGTTCTTGATTATCTCCATCGCACCGCTCGCCATCGTGGCGACGGTGTCTTTTTACTATTCCTATCAAGATGCCGCCCAGAAAATCGAATCGTATTCGCAGCAGATCATCCGTCAGGTCGAGATCAATACGGACGCGGTCGTCTCCGATTATGAGACTCTGCTGCAGACCGTCGTCAACGAAGACGTGATCCAGAACGACATGAAGGGCGCGGCCGGGCTGGACAAGCTGGGCCAATACCGGCTGGACGACGAGATCAAACGAATGCTGAACGTGAAAATGATGAACAATCTCGCGATAACCGGCATTACCGTGGCTCTTCTGGACAATCGGTACAGCATGTTCGTCGGGAACCGGATGGTTCCGTCGATCTACGTCGGCACGCGGCTCTACGGGGAGACGCTTGGCCGGGACGGCGGCGGATTCCTGTGGATGCCTCCTCACTTGAACGAGGTGAAGGGGTTCTTTCAAACCGGCGAGAAGGTGCTGACCCTGTCCGTGCCGATCAAGGACCGTTGGCGGGGAACGAACTTCGGCTTCGCCGCTCTCGCCGTTAGGCCGAACAGCTTCAAGCCGATCATGTCCGCTTCCGGAGCTTCCGAACAAGGGCAAGTCTACGTTCTCGACGAATCGGGATCGGTGATCTACAGCGACGAGGAAGCGCAATGGGGAATGCCGCTCGACGATCCGGAGCTGATTGGCGCCTTGAAGAAGCAGACTTCCGATTACGGACATTTCAATTACACGGTGCGCGGGGGAAGCAAGTACCTGTTGTCCTTCACTCGGATGAAAAGCACGGGATGGACCATCGTCAATCAAATTCCTTACCACTATCTCATGCGCAGCACGTGGAGAATCCTGACCTTCACGATCGTCATCGCCGGGTTCTTCATGCTGCTGTCCGCTTATATCGCCGCTCTGGTGTTCAACAGCATATTCAGCGGCATTTATCGGCTGATGCGTTCGATGCGGAGCCTGGAGATGGGCGACTTCCAGGCGACGAACATGGGGAAGACGGGCAAGGACGAAATTCAGCAGCTTACGACCTCCTACGACCGGATGGTGGACCGATTGGACGATCTCATCAACGAGCTGTACCGCGAGAAGGTCGTTCAGCAGGAGATGCAGATCAAGGCGCTGAAAGCGCAGATCAATCCGCACTTCTTATACAATACGCTGGAGACGATCTCCAGCCTGGCGAAGATACACGGAGTCCGAGAGATCAGCCGAATGACGACGTCTCTGTCCCATATTTTCCGTTACAGCATAACGGGGGATGAGGACATCGTTCCGCTGAGGGATGAAATTCGCAGCGTGGAGCATTATTTAAGCATTATTCAAGCAAGGTACGGGGACCGGATGTCGTTCCGGATCGACGTGCCGCAGCCGCTTCTTGAGTGCAAGGTGCTGAAGCTTATCCTGCAGCCCCTTGTGGAGAATGCGGTTCAGCATGGGATCGAGCCCAAGCCGGAACCGGGAAGGGTGAGCATATCCGCCTTTCGGGATGGCGACAAGCTGCGGTTAGTCGTTGCGGACGACGGGGCGGGGATCGCCGCCGACCGGCTGGCGGAGCTGAACCGGCTGCTGGAGAGTCCGCCGGATTCCTCCCATTCTCCGGGTTCGGGTTCCGGCGGCATCGGCCTGCTGAACGTGAAGGAAAGGCTGTGGCTGGCTTACCGGGAACGATCTTCGTTCCGTCTGTCCAGCGCGGCCAATCAAGGGACGACGATCGAGTTGACGCTGCCGATCGAGACCGGCGGCAGCGAGGCGAAGGAGGTTGAAGAGCGTGTACCGCGTACTGATCGTGGAGGATGAGGAGATTATCCGGCAAGGCTTCAAACGAACGATCGAATGGGAGGAGTACGGCCTTAAGATCGCGGGCGAAGCGAAGGACGGAGCCGAAGGGCTGGAGGTGGCGAAGCGGCTGCGTCCCCATCTGATCTTCGCCGACATCCGGATGCCGGGGATGGACGGCCTGGCTTTCGCGGAGCAGGCATTAAGGCTGCTTCCCGACGCGAAGATCGTTATCGTCAGCGGGTATAAGGATTATGAGTATTTTCGCCAATCGCTCCATCTCGGCCTGTTCGACTATCTCTTGAAGCCCGTCGAAGAAGAGGAGCTCGTTCGGGTAGTCGAGAACGCCGTGCGGAGTCTCGATGAGCTTCAAGCCTCGCGCCGCGAGGAGATCGAAGCGTCCTCGCGCCTTCGCAAGAGCGAGAGCGTGCTTCATCACGTTCTGCTCAGCAGGCTAGCGGAAGGCGACCTGTCGCCGCTGCGCGAGTCGATGCCGGACCCCTATTTGCGCGAAGTAACCTACGATCGTTATGCCGTCGCCGTCCTGCGCATCGACAACTACGGGGAGCTTGTCCGGGGGATCTACGCGGGAGACGAGGAAATCTTGCTGTTCACCGCAGTGAACATCTGCGAGGAGTTTGCCGGCGCGAACACGTTCGTCTTCCGTCAGCTCGGGCTGAAGAAACAGATTACGCTTCTGAAGGGAATAAACGGAACCGCAGAAGGCGAAGCCTTCGAGAATGTTCAAACGGAGTTTCAATCGGAAACGGCGGGGCTGCTCGAGAGCTTCAACCGGTTCGGGAGGTTCAAGATCACCCTCGGCGTCGGCCGAGCCTACGAAGGATGGGAAGGCATTCACCGCTCTTACGAGGAAGCGATCGAAGCGGCGGAGAGAGCAACCTTCCGCTCCGGAAGCCGTCTTGTCGCCCATGCAGGCGGAGCGATTCCCGACGGAGGGCCGTCCTGGTGGACCGGCGAATTGGAGGAGCTTTTCCAATCCGTATGCAAATTAAGAGACGCGGAGAGGGCCGTCGGCTTGCTTGATTCGGCTCTCCGGTCTCCGGAAGCGGAAGACGCGGCGCGGGGGCAAGTGTACGGCTTTGCCGCCAGAATGCTGGAGCTCGCGGACCAAGCGGCTCGGGCCGGCTCCTCCAGCCCGAG
>Ga0065721_10052044_pt1 | contig 12814 bp, 5 predicted proteins | sample Mesricmetagenome_FD_59108 | JGI IMG/M metagenome (GOLD analysis project Ga0065721, IMG submission 59108) | Mesophilic microbial community from rice straw/compost enrichment Sample: eDNA_1 v2 (version 2) | ecosystem: Engineered > Solid waste > Grass > Composting > Bioreactor | place: USA: Davis... | reverse complement strand
GGGCCACGGCCGCGCGCCCAACCGGCGTGACGACGCGCGCCGCGACGAGCTCCTGCGCGGCGCCGGCTGGGTCGTCGACCGGGTCGGCGAGCCCGAGGCCGTCGTTCAGCGCTTCTTGGCGCGGGCGACGTAGCGCTTGCCCTTCTTCACCAGCGTTCTGCGCTTCTTGACGAAGTCGTTGACCTGCACCACGCCTTGGGTCACGCGGGTGAGCGTGGTCGTGCACGTGTCCTCGACGAGCCAGACCGTCCCGCGCACCGTCGCCGCGGAGTGCTTCCCCGTCGTGCGGAACGCGCCCTTGCCGGCGCCCCACAGCTTGCGCTTCTTGACCTTCTTCTTCGCGAGCGACACGCGCGCCTGCTGGCCCTTCGGGCACCCCGTCAGGCGCTCGCTCAGCCGCAGGTCGGTGATCCCGCCCTTCTGGGTGACCACGAACATGCCGCCGTAGAAGTCGGCACTCTCTGGGGCGGCGCCGGGCCGCGGGGTCGACGTCAGCGTCACCCGCCCCTTGCGCACGTCCACCTCGGACCCGTTCGGGATGCCTTGCGTTGCGTCCAGCGGCACGAACTTGCGCTGGCCCTTGGGCTTGACCAGCACGGTGCCGGTCACGGGCAGGACCACGACCGTCTGGTTCGGCACCGGCGTCGGCACCGGTGCCTGTGCGGGCCGGACCGGCGGTTCCGGCGTCGCCTGCGCGGGCTGCGGCTGCACGACCGTGAACTCCCGCCGCGTCTCGGTCCGGTTGCCGGCCGGGTCGGTCACCCGCACGAAGAACACGTACGCGCCCGGCGCCAGGGCGCTGAACGCCTTGGGAGACACGCACGGCGCGTAATTCCCGGGCCCGCCCGGACCGTCGAGCCGGCACTCCGTCTTCCTCTCGGACGCGGTGAACGCGAACGCCGGGTTGGGGTCGGCCGTGACGCCGGCCGGCCCGGCGGTCACGGCCCCGGCCGGCGGTGTCGTGTCGACCACGAACGTCACCGTGCGCGGCTCGCTGCGGTTGTCGGCGACGTCGTACACGATCACGGCCAAGCGGTGCTCGCCGTCAGGGAGGGCCGGTGTGACGAACGGCGACGCGCACGGCGCGAACCGTCCGCCATCGAGGGAGCAGTCGAACCTGGTGGTCTCGCCGGTGAAGGTGAACGTCGGCCTCGGGTTGTTCGTCAGGGCGCCCGGCCCGACGACACTCGGCGGCTCAGGCGGCCCGGTGTCCACGAGCACCTGCCGGACCTCCGAGGCCTCGCTGCGGTTCCCGGCGGCGTCCCTCGCGCGGGCGCTGTAGCTGTGCATGCCGTCCGCGACGTCGGTCAGCACGCGCTGCCAGGTCCCACTCGCGTCGGCCGGCAAGGTCCCGAGGGGTGCCGGGCCGTCGTAGAGCTCGATCGTCGCGTCGGCTTCGGCGGTACCCCGGAGCGTCACGGTCGAGCCGTTGACGATCGCTTCGGTGATCGTCGGGGGGTTAGGGGCAACCGTGTCGACCGTGATCGTCCGCGTCTCCGGCGTGCTGTCGCGGTTCCCGGCCCGGTCGACCGCGCGCACGGTGAACGTATGCGGCCCCTGGGAGAGGTTGGTCGCGGGCGAGAACGGCGACTGGCACGTGGCGTACGCGGCGCCGTCGAGCGAGCACTCGAAGGCCGGCGATGGCTCGTTCGACGTGAACGTCCACTGGGGGCGCGCGTTGTTCGTCAGCCCGCTGGGACCGCCCGTGATCGTGGTCTCCGGCAGGCTCGTGTCCACGCTGAACGTGCGGGTCGTCGCCACGCTCGTGTTGCCGGCGCGGTCGCGGGCGGTCACGGTGTAGGTATGGGACCCATCGGTGACCGGGACCACGTTCACCGACCAGGTTCCGCCCGCGGAGGCCGTCACCGTCCCGCGGGTGATCGCACCCTCCATGATCACAACGGAGGCGGTGGCCTCGGCCGTTCCGGCCACGGTCACGGTCGACGTCGGCACCCAGGCGTTCGCGGCCGGCTGCGTCACGACCGGGGCGGCGGGGGCGATCGTGTCGACGGTGAAGTTGAAGGTCGTGGGCGTCCCTTCGTTGCCCGCCTGATCCACGGCCCGCACCGCGAACGTGTACGAGCCGTCGGCGAGCGCCGCGGTCGTGTGCGGTGAGGTGCAGTTCACGAAGGGGGCCGTGCCCAGGCGGCACTGGTACGTCGCTCCGGCCTCGCCGGTGAACGTGAACGTCGGCGTGTTGTCGTTGCCCGGGGAGTTCGGCGCCGACGTGATCGACGGCGCCAGCGGCGCGACCGTGTCGACCGTCCAGGTCCGGCTCGCGGGCGTGGGATCGGTGTTGCCGACGGCGTCCGTCGCGCGCACCCGGAACGTGTGCGCGCCCTGCGAGAGCCCGGTGTAGTTGACCGGGCACGGTCCGAACGGGCCGTTGTCGAGCGAACACTGGAACGTCGAGCCGGCCTCGGTCGACGTCCAGGTGAACGCGGCTGTCGTGCTCGCGGTGAAGCCGCTCGGCCCGCTGGCGATCGTCGTGTCCGGCGGCGTGGTGTCCACGGTGATCGTCCGCATGGCCGGGGTCGGATCGACCACCCCGGCGGCGTCGACCGCGCGCACCTCGAACGTCCGCGGCCCGTCGGCGAGCACTGCGGTCGTGTGCGGGGAGGTGCAGGCCGTGAACGCGGCGGTCCCGACGCGGCACTGGAACGTCGAGCCCGGCTCGCTCGACGTGAACGTGAACGTGGGCGTGGAGTCGTTGGTCGTGCCGCTCGGACCGCTGGTGATCGTCGTCTCTGGCGGCCCCGTGTTGACCGTGAACGTGCGCGTGGTGACCGGCGGGTTCGGGAACTCGCTGCTAACAGCGCGCACGGAGAATGTGTACGGCCCGTCGGCGAGACCGTTGTAGGGCTGGACGTTGGACTTGTAACAGGGCTCGAAGCCCGCGGTCTGGCCCGGGCCCGTGAGGTCGCACTGCAGCGTCACGTCGCCGCCGCTGTCCTGGAACTGGAACTCCGTGGAGGTGGTCGTGATCGTCTCCGGCGGACCCGCCGTGATCCGCACCGAGGCGCCGGCGTTCAGCTCGTACGCGCCTGCCTCGCACGAGCCGCCCTTCGGTCGGGCGAGGCCGCGCTGATCACTGCCGGCGCACGCGCTGTTGAACCCGGGCAGCAGGTTGAACGCCGGGCTGTCGGTGGTGATCGCCAGCACGTCGAGCTGACCGCCCTCGCTGCTGAGCGCGGTCGCGAGCCCGGGCTTGAGGCCGCCTGGAGCCAGGCTGCAGTCCGTGTCGTCCTCGACGTTGAACCCGCCGTCGGTGCCGAGCTTGATGGCGCAGTTGACGGTCGTGCCGCCGACCAGGTTGCGGGCGACGATCGTGCCGACCGCTCCGCTCACTCCGCTGGGCGAGAGTCCACCGGCGCCGAGCGTGCCGCCCACGTTGTCGGCGACCGTTGACCGGGTGAGCGAGATCAGGGCGCCCGTGCCGGTCGAGGCGAGGCCGCCCACGCCGCCGGGCGCCGTCGCCGTGTTGGCGAACAGCGTCATGTCTTCGAGCACGAGCCAACCGTCCTGGCTGCCGACCTCCTGCCCGCCGATGTTGTGGATGCCGCCGCCGCCCGCGCCGGTGGCGACGTTGTTGTCCACGAGCAGGTTGTCGGCCTGGATCAGCCCGCGGTCGTTGGCGATTCCGCCGCCCCGGACCGCACGGCTGCCCGTCACCCGGACGTCGATGAGCCCGAGGCTGCCTGCGTTGTAGATCCCGCCGCCGTCCGTGAAGCCGCCGCCGCCGGCCGCGCCGTTGCGGATCGTGAAGCGCGTGAGCCCGAGCGTGCCCTCGCCGGAGATGCGGAACGCGCGGTACTTGCCGCCGCCGTCGATGACCGTGGTGCGGGCGCTCGCGCCGACGATCGCGACCGGCGAGTTGATCACGAGGTCGTCGGTGAGGTTGATCACGCCCGCCGGGACGTTGATCGTGTCCGAGTCGGTCCCGGCGTTCGCCGCGGTCACGGCGGCGCGCAGGGTCGGGCAGTTGTTGGTGCGGTCGCAGAACCCGGTCCCGTCGCCGGTGCCCGTCACGGTGAAGACGGCGGCGTGCGCGGCCGGAGCCGCGAACAGCAATCCCGCCACGGACGCGATGAACGCTGCGCGTCGGCTCACCGGCCGACACTAACCGCTCCGTCATCCGGCTGACAAGGCCGTCAGCGGCGCGGTTTCGCCAGGTACTTCTTCCCCGCGCGCAGCAGGACCGTCTTCTTGCCGTGACGGACGGACACCACGCCCTGCGTCACCCGCGTGAGCGTGCCCGCACAGGAGTCCTCCACGAGCCAGCGGGTGCCGCGGACGGTGGCCGCGCTGTGCTTGCCCGACGTGCGGAACGAGCCCTTGCCGTCCCCCCACAGCTTGCGCTTCTTGGGCTTCTTCTTCTTGCTCGGGGCGCCGGACGCCTTGCCCTTGCCCTTGCGCTTCGGGCACGGCGCGAGCGTCTCGCTCAGCTTGAGGTCGAGGACCTTGCCGATCTGCCGGACTGTGAAGATGCCGCCGTAGAACGTGCCGATCTGGACCTTGCCCGGCGCGCTCTCGAACCGCAACTGGATCCGGCCGGCCTTGGTGTCGATCGTGGCGCCCAGCGGAAGGTCGTCGATCGTCTGCAGCTCGGTGAACGTCTTCGAGCCGGGAAGCCGGATCTTCACGGTGCCGCGCGTGGGCCGGACGACGACCGTCTCGCCCTTCTCCGGCGTCGGTGTGGGAACGACGACCGGCGGCGCGGGCGAGGGGGTGGCGGTCGGCGTCGGCTGCATGGGCTGCGGGGCGGCGACCGTGAACGACCGCTGCGCCTCCTGCGAGGTGTTGCCGGCCGCGTCGATCGCGCGCACCGACAGGCGGTAGTCGCCCGGCGTGAGCCCCGCGTAGCGCTGGCCCGGGACGCAGGCCTCGAACGCGCCGACACGGCCAGGGCCCTCGAGCCGGCACTCGAAGCGCAAGCCGGCCTCGGCGGCGGTGATCGCGACCGTCGCAGCGCCGCCCTCCACCGCGACGCTCAGGGCGGGCGGGGCCGGAGCGGTCGCGTCGACGGTGAACTGGCGCGCCGTGGCGAGGGTGGCGTCGAAGCGGCCCTGTCCGTCCATCGCGACGACTTCGAAGCGGTAGGTGCCGGTGGCGAGGCCGGGGAAACTCTTGGGTGAGGTGCAGGGCTCGAATGCCCCCGTGCCGAGGCGGCAGGCGAAGCTCACACCGGAGGGGTCGGAGGTGAACGCGAAACTGTGGTCGGGCCCGTCGGGGCCGCTGGTGAACCGGGCGACGGCGACCGTGACGGTGACCGGCGCGGAGGGCTCGGAGCGGTTGCCGGCCGGATCGACCGCGCGGGCGGTGAGCACGTGCTGTCCGCCCGTCAGGCCGTCGAGCCGCGCCGTCCAACGGTCGACAAGCTCCGGATCCGGGACGCCCTGGCCGACGAGCGAGGCGCCGTCGTAGAGCTCGATCGAGGTCCCGGCTTCGTGCGTGCCCTCCAGCGCGACCGAACGCGTGGTCTGGAGGACCGGCCCCCGCGGCGACGAGATCTCCGGCCGAGCCGGTTCCTCGAGGTCGACGGTGAACGAGCGGGTCGTCGGCTCCTCATCGGGTGAGGCCCGCACGGCGAACACGTATGTCCCCTGCTCGAGCGGTCCGACCGTGTGCGGAGAGCTGCACGCCGCGAACGGCGCTCCGTTCAGCGAGCACTCGAAATCCGCGCCGCCGACGGAGGAGAACGTGAACGTGGGCGTCGGGTCGTTCGTCGGCCCTTCCGGCCCCGAGTCGATCGTCGTCGGCTGGACGACCACGCTCACGGTGGCGGAGTCGGGCGAGTAGTTGCGCGCGCGGTCCTGGGCCCGGACGCTGTAGCGCTGCTCGCCGGAGCCGTCGCGGTCGATGTGGATCGCCCAGTTGCCGTTCTCGTCGGCCTGGACGCTCTCGGAGCCCTCGTCGCGGCTCTCGCGCACCCACACCGTGCTCAGCGGCTCCGCGGTGCCGGCGATCACCAAGCGGTGCACGGTCGCGCCGTCCTGCGGGCTCGTGATCACGGGCACGGCGGGCGCTTCCGTGTCGATGGTGAAGGCGTGCTCGGCCAACCCGACGGTCTGGTTGTCGAGCACCGCACGGACGCGGAACACGTAGGAGCCGTCCGGCAGGTCCTGGTAGTTCCGCGGCGATGAACAGCCGGTCTCGACGTCCTCGTAGCCGACGAGCCGGCAGCGCGACTCCGGCCCCTGGGGCGCGGTGAAGGTGAAGAAGGCGCGCGGGTCGTTGGTGAACGGCTCTGGCGCGCTGGTGATCCGCACGGGGTCGTGCTCGTACGCGCCGGCGTCGCACGAGCCACCCTGGGGCCGCGTCACGCCACGCTGGTCGGTCGCGTCGTCGCAGTCGAAGCGGTCCAGGGCCGGGCTGCCGGGCTCGAGTGCGAACACCCGCGTCCCGCCGCCAAGGGACTCGAGCTCCCTGCTCAGCATCGGGTCGGTGCTCTGCAGGTCGGACTGGTGTGTGAGCTGGCAGTCCTCGCCCGACGTGACGTTGCCGCCCCCGCTCGTCACGGGCAGCAGGCAGTTCGACGGCACGTTGCCCCGCAGGTTGTCGGCGATGATCGAGCCGCGCACGACGACCGTGTCGCCCGCCGAGTGCCCGATCCCGCCCGTCTCGGCCCCGGCGATGTTGCCCACGACCGTGACGCGTACGAAGGTGGTCGTGTTCGGCCCACCCCAGGACAGGAACGCGGCGTCCTTGTTGGCCGTGTTGTGCGCGATCGTCGTGTCGCTCACGGTCACCGTGCCGCCGCCGTGGTTGAGCAGGCCTCCGGCGTCCCCGCCACCGAGGTCGGCGACGTTGTCGTCGATCAGGCTGCGCGTGATCGTCAACACGCCGCCGGTGTTCGCGACGCCGCCGCCGCTGGAACCGCGGCCGCGCGTGACCCGCACGCGGTCGAGGGTGAGGGTGCCGTAGTTGCGGACCACGCCGCCGGCCTGGAACTCGCCGGACGCCCCGGGGGCATAGCCGTCGGCCAGCGTCATGCCCGCGACCGTGACCGTCGCGTCGTGCATGACCTCGAGCGCCCGGTACGCCTGGTCGTCGCCGTGGACGAAGGTCTTATCGGCGCCCTCACCCTCGAGCGTGACGTCGGTGTCGAGGATGAGCGGCGCGTCGAGCCAGAGGTCCCCGTCCGGGAGCAGGATGGTGTCGGCCCCGGGGCTCAGCTCGGCGGCGGCGAGGGCGGCCCGCACGGTCGAGCAGTGCGTCCCCGAGCAGCTGCCCGGTGCGTCATTGCTCCACGCGACGCGGAAGATCGCCGCGTGCGCCGACGGCGCGACCAGCACCGTGGCGACCAACACCACCACGAACATCCATGTCCTGCGCATCGCTCCCCCGCCTCGGTCCGGTCCCTCATTCCGGCGTACGACCGGACGCCGAGCGTAACCGGGAACCCCGGTCCGGGGCAAACGAACACCTGTCCAGAACGCTCAAGGGTCAGCGTCTGGGGCGAGCGAGGTAGCTCTTGCCGGCGCGCAGGACCTTCGTGAGCTTCCCTGCCCGGACCGTGACGCTGCCCTGCTTGACGGTCGTCCGGGTGCCCGCGCACGAGTCCTCCACCAGCCAGCGCGTGCCGCGCACGGTCGCCGCGCTGTATTTCCCCGTGGTGCGGAACGCGCCCTTGCCGTTGCCCCACAGCTTGCGCTTCTTGACCTTCTTCGCTGCAGCGCGCGCCTTCTTGGAGCACGGCGCCAACGGCTCGGTCAGCGTCAGGTTCGTGATGCCCTTCGACTGCGTGACCCGGAAGATCCCGTCCCAGAACACGGCGGTCTGCGGCGCGGCGCCGGCCTTGGGAACGGACGTGAGGCGCACGCGGCCCTTGCGCGCGTCGACGGTCGAGCCGACCGGAATGCCCCTGCTCTCGTCGAGATCGACGTAGCGCTTGGAGCCCGGCAGCTTGACCTTGACCGTGCCCCGCTCCTCCCCGACGACGATCGTGCGGTTCGCGACCGGTGTCGGCGCGGGGGTCGCGACGGGCGGCACCGGCGTCAGCGGGACCTCGGGCGGAGGCGGCGGCGGGGGGACGTACTCGTACGCGCCCGCGTCGCACGCGGCGCCGAACGGCCGTGCGACGTCGCGTTGGTCGGTGCCCGAACACGGCCCGGCGAGGTCGCGGGCGGCGCTGTCGGCACTGATCGGCAGCACGGGCAGCGTGCCGCCGTCGCTGACGAGCGCGGTCGCGAGCCCGGCGTGCGCGTTCTGGCGTGACTCGGGGCGCGTGAAGGCGCAGTCCGTCCCGGTCTCGAGGTTCCCGCCGCCGTCGCTGAACGTGCCGGTGCAGTTGCGGCCGGCGTTGCCGGCGAGGATCGACCCCGTCACCGTCGGTGCGGGGACGCCGGCCCGGACGGCGATCCCGCCTCCGGACGGGTTGTGGGCGACGGTCGAGAGGGTGATGCGCGAGACCTGCGTCTGCTCGCCGATCACGACCCCGCCGCCCTCGGGCGCGCGGTTGCCCGCCACGGTGGAGGTCAGCAGCGAGAGTTCCTGGGCGGACGTGGCGGCCACGCCGCCGCCCGCGGCGAGCGCCGTGTTGCCGTCGATCAAGGTGTGGGACGCGGTGACCCATCCGTTCTCGAGCGCGAGTCCGCCGCCGTTGACCGCCCGTCCGCCCGTGAGCCGGACGTGGTCGAGCCGGGCTTCCGCCCCCCACACGAGGAGGTTGCCGCCGTCGCCGTCGACGGCTTCGCCGCCGGCGAGCGTGAGCTCGCGCAGCGAGAAGAACGACTCGCCCTGGATCTCCAGAACCCGCTGGTTCGGCGCCGCGCGGATGATCGTCCTGTCCGCTCCGGCGCCGACGATCGTCACGTCCCGGTTGGTCGTGTGACTCACGAGCTGGCCTTGGCTCAGCTCGTAGGTGCCCGCGGGCACGTTGATCCGGTCCGGGCTGTTGACACCGCCGTTCTCGATGCTGGCCCTGATCGCTTCACGCAGCGAGCAGTTCGGGCCCGGGCAGGTCGCGTCGGCGCTGTCCGCGCGCGTCGTCACGTCGATCGTGTCGGCCTGGGCGGGCGCGGCGACCGCGAGCGCGGCCGCGAGCCCGAGAAGGACGGCGCGCCTCACCGCGGCCGTGCCAGGTAGCGCTTGCCGGCGCGAAGGATGATCGTGCGCTTCCCGTGCCGGACCTTGACGCTGCCCTGCTTCACGCGGGTGAGCGTGCCGCGGCAGGAGTCTTCGACGAGCCACTTGGTGCCGCGCACGGTCGCCGCACTGTACTTGCCCGTGGTGCGGAATGAGCCCTTGCCGTTGCCCCACAGCTTGCGCTTCTTGGGCTTCTTGGCGGCTGTCGCCGCGCGGCCCCGGCGCGGGCACTTGGCCAGCGCTTCGACCAGCTTGAGGTCGGTGATGCCCTTCGACTGCGTGAGGCGGAAGATGCCGTCGTAGAACGTCGCCGTCTCCGGCCGGGCGCCCCTGCGCGGGATCGACTTCAGCTCGACGCGGCCCTTGCGCGTGTCGACGCGCGAGCCGACCGGGATGCCCTGCGTGCTGTCGAGCGTGACGTAGCGCTTGGAGCCCGGGCGCTTGATCCGCACCTTGCCGCGCGTCGGCCGGGCGACGATGACCCGGTTGACGACCGGCGTGGGCACGGGCGTGACGGTCGGGGCCGGCGTCGGCGTCGGCGTCTGCGCGGAGGGCGGTGTCACGGGCGGCTGCACCGTGAACGTGACGGTCCGCGGATTCGGGTCCCGCAGGCCGAGCGCGTCGACGGCCCGGACCCGCAGCGTGTGCGTCCCCGGGCCGGCGCCGGGGTCGAAGGGCGACGTGCAGGGCACGAACGGCCCGCCGTCGAGCGAGCACTCGAACGTGACGCCCGTCTCGTTGGAGCTGAACGTGAACGGCGGCGCCGTGCCCGCCACCGCGGTGGTCGGCGGCGGGTTGTACTCGAAGGCGCCGGCGTCGCAGCGCACACCCTGCGGACGCGGCACCCCGCGCTGGTCGGAGGTCCGCCCGGCGCAGTCCGCGAAGTCCACGGCCTCGCTCGAGGCGCCGATCGCGAGTGCGGGCGGCTGCGACGCGTCGAGCGCGGTCGCCAGGCCGGGGTCGGTGGAGCGCAGGCTCGCCGCGCCCAGCCCGCAGTGGTCGGCGTCCTCGACGTTGCCGCCCTCGTCCGTCACCGCGCCGCCGATGTTGCAGTTCGAGAGCTGCTGCGCCCCCGTGGCGCCGGTGAACGCCGTGTTGCCGGCGATCAGCGACCCCTGGAGACGCACCGGCGTCTGCTGGGTGTAGATGCCGCCGACGTCCCCGCCCCGGTTGAAGGCCACCGTGACGCCGCGCAGCGTCATCGTCTCCGCGGCGTTGAACGTCGACGCGATCGCGCCGCCGCTGGCCGCGACGTTCGCCGTGATCGTCGAGTCCGTGATCGTCAGCCGCGTCGAGGACGTCTCCCCGGGCATCCAGATCCCGCCGCCGTTGCCGTCGAACGCGGTGTTCCCGTCGATCAGGCTGCGCGCGATCGTCAGCGACAGCGCGCCCGCGGCCGAGATCCCACCGCCCGCCACGGCTTCACCGTTGGTGATCCGCACGCGGTCCAGTGCCAGTTCCGCGGTGCTCTGCACGGCGATGTTGCCGCCCGTGCCCGACTCCGGCCGGCCGTTGCGGATCGTCACGTTCGCGATGGCCAGCGACGCGCTCGGGCCCACCGTGAGCACGCGGTTCGGCCCGGACGGCTGGATGAACGTCGCGTTCGCCCCCGCGCCCACGATCGAGACCCTCGTCACGCCCTGGTTCAGGAACAGCTCCGGCACCGCGTAGACGCCGGCGGGCACGTTGATCACGTCGTCCTCGAGGTTCCCGTTGTCCATCGCGGCCTCCAGCGCCCCACGCACGGAACAGGCGACGAGGGTGCAGCCCGACACATTTTGTGTCGTGTTGACCTGGAACGTCTCAGCGTGGGCGGGCGCGGCGCCGACCGCCCACACCCCCAGCGCTGCCGCCAGCCAGCGTCGCATCGCCTACTTCTTCCCCCTCGCCACGTAGCTCTTCGGCGCGCGCAGGAGGATCTGCTTCTTGCCGTGCTTCACCCGCACACTGCCCTGCGTCACCTTCGTCAACGTGCTCGTGCACGTGTCCTGGACGAGCCACTTGGTGCCGCGGACGGTCGCCGCGCTGTAGCGCCCGACGGTGCGGAACGAGCCCTTGCCGTCGCCCCAGAGCTTGCGCTTCTTGACCTTCTTGGCCTTCTTCTGGCTCGCCGACGCGCGCTTGCCCTTGCGGCTGCAGTCGAGCGGCTCGACCAACGTCAGGCTCGTGATCCCGCCCTTCTGCGAGATCTGGAAGATGCCGTCACGGAAGACCGCCGTCTCGGGCGGGGCGCCCGGCTTCGGCACCGTCGTGATCGCGACCGAGCCCTTGCGCGCGTCGACCTTCGACCCCATCGGGATGCCGGTGGTGGCGTCGAGGTCGACGTACCGCTTGGACCCCTTCAGCTGGATCTTGATCGTGCCGCGCACCTCGCGGCCGACCGCGGTCTGGTTGACCACGGGCTGGGGCTCCGGCGTCGCGGTCGGAGCCGGGGTCGGGGCCGGCGGCGGAGGTGGCGGAGGAGGCGGAGGAGGCGGTGGTTCCTCCACGGGCGGATCGATACCGGGGTCCCTGGCGTTGCGGTCATAGGCCCCGGCATCGCACGACGAGTTCTCGACGAGCAGGAACAGGCGCTGATCGGACCCCACGCACTGCGGCACGTAGCCGGCCGCGGGGCTGTTGCCGGGGATCGTGAGCACGTTGGTGAACCCGCCGGCGTTGACCAGCTCCGACGACAGCCCCGGGTTCCCGACGCGGTTCTCGCCCGTGAGGCCGCAGACCGTCGTGTCCACCACGTTGTAGGAGCCGCTCAGCATGCCGCCGCTGCAGTTCGTCCCGTTCGCAGCGATGATCGACCCGTACGAGGAGGCCTCGTGCGCCGGTTCGAACTCGAGCCCCGCACCGGCGTTGCGCGCGATCGTGGCGTTGACGAGCGCGATCGTGTTGTTCGCCGTCAGCGAGATGATCCCCGGACCGTCGTTGTCCGCGACCGTCGTCCGCACGAGGCCGAGGTCGGTGCTGCCGCCCTGGCTGAGGATGCCGCCTCCGACGTTGCCGTCGATCAGGCTGTAGCCCACGGACAGCTGCCCGGAGTTGGAGATGCCGTACTCGCTGGCGCCCGTCACGCGCCCCAGCGTCAGCGAGGCCGCCGCGTCTTCCTCGACCGAGATGCCGACCCGGCCGCCGCGCACCGTGACGTACGCCAGCGCCATGGTCGCCCCTCCGTCCACCGAGAACACCGGGAACGCGTTCGACGCGGCCGAGATCGTCGTCTGACGCGGGTTCACCGGCCCGGTGATCGTCACGTCGTCCAGGACCGTCAATGTGCCCTGGGTGACGGTGTACGTGCCCGTCGCCTCCAGGTGGATCGCGTCGGCGGAGCCCGCGGCCTGGTTCGCGGCCTGGATCGCCGCGCGCAGCGTGGTGCACCGCGGCCCCGCGACACTGGGGGTGCACGTCCCGGTGGAGTCACCGAAGCCCGTCACGGTGAAGGTGTCGGCTGCGGCAGGAGCGGCCCCCGCCAGGCTCGCGACGGCCGCGAGCATCGCCACTCGAAGCTTCATCTCCGACCGACCCTAACCGCCACGCGGAAGCGCGCGCAAGCGCCAGGACCCGCCCGGACGGGCAGGAAAAGGGGCAAGCGCCATCATCTCTGCGTGGATCTCGACGAGCTCTTCGACGCCTGGGACCGCGCCTGGTCGGGCCGCGACCCGCGGGGGTTCGAATCCATCTGCAACCCCGCCGTGCACTATGAGGACCCGCTGACGCCGGAGCCGCTGGTCGGCAC
>Ga0065721_10007835_pt1 | contig 12814 bp, 11 predicted proteins | sample Mesricmetagenome_FD_59108 | JGI IMG/M metagenome (GOLD analysis project Ga0065721, IMG submission 59108) | Mesophilic microbial community from rice straw/compost enrichment Sample: eDNA_1 v2 (version 2) | ecosystem: Engineered > Solid waste > Grass > Composting > Bioreactor | place: USA: Davis... | reverse complement strand
ATGGATCGTCGGGTTCCCCGACGATTTCGTTCTCCAGAGCCAGGGCGACGACCCGCAGACGCCCGAGATCGCTGTCTCTATCGACAGCTTCTCGCGCCCGGTGCTGCATTTCGAAGTCGAGACGCGCCCCAGCCACCCGCGCATCCACGTCTATGTCTGCCACCTGAAATCCAAGCGCCCGACCGAGATCCATGAGGAAAGCTGGTACGTCAAGAACACCCACCAGCGCCACGCCCCGGGGCTCGGCGCCGCCATCTCCACAATCCGCCGCACGGCGGAAGCGGCGGCCCTGCGCATGATCCTTGTCGATCGCCTGCGCGGCACCGATCAGCCGGTGGTGGTGCTGGGCGACGTCAACGACGGCATCCTCTCCAACACCATCAACATCCTTTCCGGCCAGCCCAACTACCTCCTCGGCCTTTCGACCGGCGGCACCGACGCCGGCCTCTATTCCGGTCAGACGCTCCAGCAATACCGCAGCACCCGCGACGTCTACTACACCCACATCTTCCAGAACGAGCGCGAGTCGCTCGACCACATCCTCGTCAGCCAGGAATTCTACGACAACAGCCGCAAGCGCATCTGGGCGTTCGACGGGCTGGAGATTCTGACGGACCATCTCAACTTCGAGGACCACAAGGCCTCCGGCACCACCGACCACGGCATCGTGCGCGCCACCTTCCAATACCGGCCCGCGCGCACGCTGGAGAACGAGTAGCCATGGAAAAGCGCTACCGGCACGATCGGCCTCCCGCCCCCTTGAGGGGAGGGATTGAGGGTGGGGGTGGTTTGGTGAGCCGCCGAAACGTTCCCGCCCCCCGCCCCGACACCGGAATAGTCTGATGCACCTACTTTCCGTCCAGGCGGGCGCATTGCAGCAGGAAGGCGAGGCTATCGACCTCGCCCAGACCCCCGGCGAGATCGTCTACGGCTCTTTTGCCGATAGCGAGCTGATGATGCTCGCCGCTGCCGCCGACCGCTCGGGCGAGGAGGGGTTGCGCCTCGCCAACCTCATGCGCCTGTCGCACAACCTCTCGGTCGACCTCTGGATCGAGGCGACCGTGCGCCACGCCAAGGCCGTGGTCCTGCGGCTGACGGGCGGCATCTCCTACTTCCAGTACGGGGTCGACGAGCTGATCGCCCGTTGCGGGCAGGATCGCATCCCGCTCGCCCTGATCTCGGGCGATGCCAACCCCGATCCCATCCTCGTCGAGCGCTCCACCGTCTCCCCCGCCGCCTGGTCCCGCCTCCACGGCCTCATCGTCGCCGGCGGCCCCGACAATGCCGATCGCCTGCTCGCCGCCATGAAGCGCCTCGCCGCCGGCGAGGAGATCGAAGCCATCGGCATCGAGCCCTTCCCCCGCTTCGGCCTCTGGTACCCCGGCCTCGGCATGATCGGGCCCGAGGCATTGGCGGAGCAACACGCACGGACCACCCCCTCATCCGGCGCTTCGCGCCACCTTTTCCCACGGGGGGAGAAGGGAAGGGAGCCTACATCCGCCTCGGGCGAATCCTTCCACCTCGCACGGGAGCCGAGGTTGGCTACCCCCACTTCTCCCCTTGTGGGAGAAGGTGCCCGAAGGGCGGATGAGGGGGCCTGCGCCCCCATCCTCTTCTACCGCGCCGCCCTCGAAGGCGCCGGCACCGCCACCATCGAGGCGCTCATCGCCGCCCTGGAATCCCGCGGCCTCAAGCCCGTGCCCCTCGTCATCTCGTCGCTCAAGGAAGGCCCGTGCGTGCGCATGGTCCAGGCCGCCCTCGAGCGCTTCCCGCCCGCTGTCATCCTCAACCTCACCGGCTTCGCCCTCGGCCTCGATACCATCGAGCAGAAGGCCAACCCGTTCGCCGGCACCGACGCCCCGGTCCTCCAGCTCCTGCAGAACAGCCGCCCGCGCGAGGCCTGGCTCGAGGACAAGGCCGGCCTCACGCCCAAGGATCTCGCCATGCAGGTGGTCCTGCCCGAGGTCGACGGCCGCTCCGGCATGATCCTCGTCGGCCACAAGCACGAAGGCGTCTGGCACGAGCGCACCCAGTGCCCGCTCGTGGCCTATGCCCCCGACGAGGCCGGCATCGTCCGCGCCGCCGATCTTGCCGCCAACTGGGCCCGCCTGCGCGCGACGCCGCCCGCCGAGCGCCGCGTCGCCCTCGTCCTCGCCAACTACCCCCTGCGCGACGGGCGCCTGGCCAACGGCGTCGGCTACGACGCCCCGCAGTCGACGGTCGAGATCCTGCGGGCGCTGGAGGGAGCGGGGTATGATCTTGCAGCACGCAACGAGCACAGTCCGCCCCCCGCCTCCTTGAGCGGAGGGGATGGGGGTGGGGGTCGAGCCGCTTTGCCGGAAAATGGCAACGCCCTCATCGCCCTCCTCCAATCCGGCCCCACCAACGCCAACCCGCAGCGCGGCGAGGGCACCTGCTTTTCCCTCGCCCGTTACCATGAACTCTTCGCCGCTCTGCCGGAGCAAATCCAAAGGGAAGTCACCGAGCGCTGGGGAGACCCCACCACCGACCCCTTCGTGCGTGGCGATGCCTTCCATCTCCCCGTCCACACCTTCGGCAACGTCGCCGTTCTCCTCCAGCCCGCCCGCGGCTACGAGCGCGACGATGCGGCCAACTACCACGATCCGGACCTCATCCCGCCGCACGCCTATATCGCCGCCTACCTCTGGCTGCGCGAGGAGTTCGGCGCCCATGCCCTTATCCACAACGGCAAGCACGGCAACCTCGAATGGCTGCCGGGCAAGTCCGTCGCGCTCGACGAGGCGAGCTACCCGGATGCCCTCTGGGGCCGGCTGCCGCACCTCTATCCCTTCATCGTCAACGATCCGGGCGAGGGCATGCAGGCCAAGCGCCGCACCGGCGCGGTGGTCGTCGACCATCTCGTTCCGCCGCTGACCCGCGCCGAAACCTACGGGCCCCTGAAGGACCTCGAGGCCCTGCTCGACGAGTACTACGCTGCCTCCGGCATGGACCGCCGGCGCCTCGCCGACCTCAAGCGCCGCATCCTCGACTTCACCCGCGACGCCCGGCTCGACGAGGACATCGGCCTGCCGCCCGATCCCGACGCCGCCCTCGTCGAGATCGACAACTTCCTTTGCGACCTCAAGGAAGCGCAGATCCGCGACGGGCTGCATATCCTCGGCCGCTCACCCGATGGTATGATGGAGCGTGACCTGATCGTCGCGCTCGCCCGCACCCCACGCGGCTCCGAAACCGCTGGTCAGGCCAGTCTTATCCGCGCCCTCGCCGATGACCTGAAGCTCGGTTTCGATCCCTTGACCGCCAGGCTCGGGGGCGAGTGGACCGGTCCGCCGCTGCCGTTCAGCGTTAACGCATCGCCCGACAGCGGTAACGATCGGGTAACAATTCCTCGAAACATCGGCCATGTCGTTGACGCTCTGGAAGCCCTCGCGGCCGAACTGGTCGAAGGCCGCGCACCCGACCCCGGTTGGGCTGCCACCCGCGCCGTCCTCGATACGATCGAAACCGTCATCCGCCCCCGCCTTGCCGCCTCCGGTCCCAATGAAATCAAGGCCTTGCTCGACGGGCTCGACGGCAGGTTCGTTGCCCCCGGCCCTTCCGGCGCCCCGTCGCGCGGCCGCCTCGACGTGCTGCCGACCGGGCGCAACTTCTATTCCGTCGACAACCGCGCCGTTCCGACCCCCACCGCCTGGGAGCTCGGCCGGAAATCGGCCGAGAACCTCATCCTCCGCCACTTCCAGGACCACGGCATCTATCTGAAATCGCTCGCCCTTTCCGTCTGGGGCACCGCCAACATGCGCACCGGCGGCGATGACGTGGCTCAGGCCATGGCCCTCATCGGCGCCAGGCCGAAATGGGACCCCACGTCGCTGCGGGTCTCGGGCTACGAGATCATTCCGCTGGCAAGGCTCGGCCGCCCCCGGGTCGACGTAACCCTCAGGATTTCCGGCTTTTTCCGCGACGCCTTTCCCGCCCAGATCGCCCTCTTCGACAAGGCCGTCCGCGCCGTCGGCGCCCTCGACGAGCCCGAGGACCAGAACCCCATCGCCGCCCGCATGCGCGCCGAGGCGCTAGGCCTGATGAAGTCCGGCAAGTCCGAGGAGGAAGCCGCGCTCCTCGCCGGCCACCGGATTTTCGGTTCGAAGCCAGGCGCTTACGGCGCAGGCCTGCAAGGCCTCATGGACTCCGGCAAGTGGCAGACCAGGGCCGACCTCTCCCAGGCGTTCCTCAACTGGGGCCAGTACGCCTACGGCGCCCACGCCGACGGCACCCCCGAGCGCGACCTCTTCAAGGCCCGCCTCTCCGACATAGAAGCGGTCGTCCACAACCAGGACAATCGCGAGCACGATCTGCTTGATTCCGATGACTATTACCAGTTCGAAGGGGGTCTCCTCGCCACGGCCGAAACCCTCACCGGCCGCCGCCCCGCCGCCTATCACAACGATCATTCCCGCCCCGAGCGCCCGCTGACGCGCACCCTCGAGGAGGAGGTCGCCCGCGTCATGCGCGCGCGCGTCGTCAACCCCAAGTGGATCGCTGGCATGATGCGCCATGGCTACAAGGGAGCGTTCGAGATCATCGCCACCGTCGACTACATGTTCGCCTTCGCCGCCACGACCGGTGCGGTCAGGCCTCATCACTTCGACCTCGCCTTCGAGGCGTTCGTCGAGGATGAGACGGTGCGCGATTTCCTCAAGTCGAACAACCGCTTCGGCTATGACGAACTGATCGCCCGGTTCAACGAAGCGCGCGACCGTGGCCTCTGGACACCCCGCTCGAACTCGGCCTATGCCCTTCTCTCGGGAGAAGCGGCATGAACGGAACGATCGTCTACCTCATCGGCCACTACGGCGTCGGCAAGCTCACCGTTGCCCGGCAGATTTGCGACCAGACCGGCGCGCGCCTCTTCGACAACCATCTGACCAATAACGTCATTTTCTCGCTGGTCCGCGCGGACGGCCGGACGCCTCTGCCAGAGCGGGTCTGGGATTTCATCGGCGCCATCCGCGATCAGGCGGTCGCGGCCATCGAGGAGCTCGCGCCGCCCGAAGCGAGCTTCGTGCTGACCAATGCCCTGATGGAAGGCGACCCGGTCGACCGCGCCACCTACGAGCATATCGTCCGCCTCGCCGAGCGCCGGGTGAGCGTTTTCGTCCCGGTTCTGCTCACTGCTTCCGATGAAGCCCATGCGAAGCGCATCCCCTCGCCCGAGCGCGAGGAGCGCCTCAAGCATACCGACCCGGCCTCGGCCGAGCGCAAGCGCCGCCACACGCGGCTGCTCGCCGTCGACCATCCCAACCGGCTCGACCTCGACACCACCGACCTGCCGCCGCAACAGGCGGCGCGCATCATCATCGACCATGCGGAGCGCCTGCGATGACCGACAAGACGCAAAAGAAAACCGACCTCATGACCGAGGCGGAGCGCGACGCCTACCACGCCGAAAAGATGAAGAAGAAGAAGGCGGCGCGCGACAAGATCCTCGCCACCAAGACCGAGGAGCGGGGCCTCCTCATCGTTCACACCGGCAAGGGCAAGGGCAAGTCGACCGCCGCTTTCGGCATGGTCTTCCGCGCCATTGGCCACGGTTTCAACGTGGGCGTCGTGCAGTTCGTCAAGGGCAAGTGGGGCACCGGCGAGCGCGATATCCTCGAAAAATTCCCCGATCAGGTGACCATCAAGGCCATGGGCGAGGGCTTCACCTGGGACGTCGCCGACCGCCAGCGCGATCTCGCCGCCGCCCGCGCCGCCTGGGAGACGGCCAAGGCCATGATCGCCGACGAGCGCTACAGGATGGTGCTGCTCGATGAGCTCAACATCTGCCTGCGCTACGATTACCTGCCGATCGAAGAGGTTGTCGAAACCTTGAAGAACAAGCCCCGTGACACCCACGTCATCGTCACCGGCCGCAACGCCAAGGACGAGCTGATCGAGATCGCCGACCTCGTCACCGAGATGACCGAGGTCAAGCACCCGTTCCGGGCGGGCGTCAAGGCGCAGGCGGGGATCGAGTTCTAGCAGCCCCTGGCGCGGAACATGTCCTCCAGCTGCGGCAGCCGGTCCTGCATCACCCCGGCATGGATCACCGAGTACTGCACGGTCATCACCGCATAGCTCTGCCCGTCGCAGAGCAGGATCATGCGGGCATTGAACATGCGCTGGCCGAGGACGCCGGAAAAGTTCGCCCAGCGCGGCGTCACCGTCTGCGCCGCGATGTTCCAGCCGTCGCGCTCGGTATAGCCTACCCGCGCCTTCACCGCCTCCTCGAAGCTCTCCTCGGCCAGGCGGCTCCCCCAGAACGAGAGCACCTGCCCCTTGGCGCTGTCGTCGAAGATCTGCCCGTCGCCGTTGTCGCTCTCGCCATATCCCGAAAAACCCGGCGGAATGCCGGCGACATAGCCGAAGCGCGCGTTGTCGTAGCGGCCCCANCCCAGCTCGCGCGCGAACGCGGGAACGATCAGGACGCAGGCGGCAANGCCAAGGGCGAGGAGAATCCGCATGCCCGCGAGTGTGCGNTGCCNCGTCCGAATCGGCAAGAGTTCAGCCCTTGGGCTGATACGGCCCGCCGACCTCGCCCCATCCCCATTTCGGCATCGGCTCGTCGAGCCCGGGCCTGGCGCCGGGCTTCGAATTGAGCACGGCCATGCGCGTGCCCCATTCGAGATAGCCGACCAGCGCCGAGGCGAACTCCGGGTCGGCCGGCATGCCGAGCTCTGTATAGGTGTCGAGCAGGAGGTTGATCCAGCGCCGGCGCTGCGCTTCGGAAAGGTTACGGTTGAGGTGGTGGCGGATCATCTCCGGATGCCCGCCATGCCGCTCGGAATAGAGCTTGGGCCCGCCGAACACCTCGGCAAGGAAAGCCGCGACATGCGCCGGATGGTCCGGGCTCATCCGCGCGAACACAGGCCCCAGCAATTCGTCGGCCTTCACCTTGTCGTAGAACGCGGCGGTCAGGCGCTCCAGGGCCGCGATTCCGCCCACCCAGTCATAAAGGCTTGGTATGCTCATGCACGTGTCCTCCCCGTCCCTGAGGAGATGACCGGACGGCGAGGCGATTTCAAGGAGTTACCAGGTGGTAAGCGGTGCCGAACCCGACGAGAAGATGCTGCATTGCCCGGCGCTGGTGACCATCAGGCTCATCTCCGGCAAGTGGAAGACGCGCATCCTCTGGGCGCTGCGCTCGGGGCCGGTCCCGTTCAACACGCTGCAGCGCCAGCTTCCCGGTATCTCCGCCAAGATGCTGACCGAACACCTGCGCCAATTGGAAGCCGATGGCCTCGTCACCCGCACTGGCGCGTGGGCCGGCAAGGTGCAGACGGTGAGCTACGCCTATTCGGACTATGGGCGCACGCTGATCCCTGTGTTGGACGCGCTCGGCGACTGGGGCCTGGCACACGAAGACCGTGGTTAAACGACTACGATGCCCGTGTGTTTGGCCTTCTCCTCGGGCTCGACGTGGATGGTGATCTGCGCCGGCTCCACGGCCTCGCGCAGCTTGGCTTCGATGCCGTCGCAGATTTCGTGAGCATCGGCGACGCTCATCGCGCCCGGTACGACGAGGTGGAAATCGATGAAGGTCATCTTGCCGGCCTGGCGCGTACGGATGTCGTGCGCCTCGATTGCGCCTTCGGCGTTGCCGGCGATGACCTCGCGGATCACGCGCTGCGTCTCCGTCGGCACGGCGACGTCCATCAGGCCGCCGACGCTGTCGCGGATGACCGTCCAGCCCGACCACAGGATGTTGACGGCGACCAGTGCCGCCAGCACCGCGTCGAATACCGCCCAGCCGGTGAGATAGACCAGCACCAGCCCGACGATCACCCCGAGGGTCGAGAGCACGTCGGTGAAGAGGTGCTTGCCGTCGGCCTCGAGAGCAGGGGACTGCGCCGCCCGTCCGTGCCGGATGAGCACGAACGCCCACACCGCATTGACCGCCGTAGCAAAGCCGCTGATCGCCAGCCCCTGCACCGGCGCCTGCGGCAATGCCGGCTCGAGATAGCCCTGCCAGGCTTCGCGCAGGATCAGGAGCGCGGCGATGATGATCATCACCCCGACGACCACCGCGGAGAAATATTCGGCCTTGTGGTAGCCGTAGGGCAGCGCGGCGTCGGCGGGCTTGGCCGCCAGCGACACGGCCACCACCGCGACGGCGGCCGTCACCACGTTGACGATCGATTCGAGCGCATCCGAATAGAGCGCGATCGAGCCGGTGATGTACCAGGCGAGTCCCTTGAGGCCGAGCACGATGAGCGCGACGAGCAGGCTCGCAACGGAAATGGCGATCGTGCGCCGCGTCGATGTATCCGCCATGTGCCGCTCCAGGCTCGCCGGCCTCCCGTTCGCCGGCATAGACGAGGGGTGCGGGTACGGCAAGTCATTGTTTTTGCCAATGATTTTCAGAAGCATTCTCGTCTGCGGAGCGCCTGGTCCAAGCCCTTGATTGACCAAGCTCTTCACCGCCCTTAAAGGGTTCGTCAGCGCAGCGTTCCATATGAGGAACTGAAACAGAGTCCGGTGCGGCCGACCCAAATCGGGGGCCAAGGCCGGAGCTGCAACGGTTTTCGCGAACCTGCCTCTTGTCGCTCGTCAACAAAGAGGCGCATTGGACATGTCGGTCCTGCCTTCCCCTCCCACGGATATCGCAACCGGGCTCGTCGCCGGCGTCGGCTGCCGGCGCGGCGCCTCTGCAGAAGGGCTCGTCGCGCTCATCGAAACGACCCTCGCCGAAGCCGGTCACGCCCCGGCCCACCTTGCTCTCATCGCGACCGTGGAGGGCAAGGCCGACGAGCCCGCCATAAGCTCGGCCGCCGCGCGTTTCGGCGTGCCGGTGCGCGCAATCCCGGCCGAGGACCTGCAGCGCTTCGCCGCAAACCTGCCCAATCCCTCGCCTGCGGTCGCCGAGCATATCGGGTTCGCGGGCGTCGCCGAGGCGGCGGTCCTCGCCTGCGGCGAACTCCTTCGTCCGAAGCGCAAGTCGGCGGACGCCACCTGCGCGCTCGGCCGCCTCGCCGGAGAGCCGCGATGACCTCAGCCGAGCCCCAGCGCCGCGATGGTCTCGTCGACGCCCGCGACTTCGAGCGCCGGGCCATAGGCCGGGCGCGCGATCATCACCACCTCGATGCCGAGCTGCCGGGCCGCCTCCAGCTTGGCGCGGGTCTGCCCTCCACCCGAATTCTTGGTGACGAGATGGGTGATCTTCTCGTCACGCATCAGCGCCAGCTCGTGGTCGAGCGGGTGGGGCGGGCGCGACAGGATGAGCTTTGCGTGTTCCGGCACCCGCTGTGCGGGCGGCTCGATGAGCCGCACGACAAGCCGGCAGTCGTCCCGTTCGAGGAAGCGGTCGAGTGCGACATGGCCGGTCGTTACCAGAACCCGTGCTCCCGCCGGCAGGGCGGCCGCCGCCTCGGCGAACGTTTCGACCGTCGTCCAGCGCTCTCCCGGCCCCGGCTCCCAGGCCGGCCGCATCAGCCGTACCAGCGGAACGCCGGAGGCCCGCGCGGCAGCGACCGCATTGGCCGAGATCGTGCCGGCATAGGGGTGCGTGGCGTCGACCATGCGCTCGACATGCGCGGCCCTGAGATAGGCCTCGAGGCCCGCCATGCCGCCGAACCTGCCGACGCGCACATTGCCTTCGGGCAGCTTCGGATCGGCCGTGCGCCCGGCGAGCGAGGTCACGACCTCGTGCCCCGTCGCCACCAGTCGCCCCGCCAGCGCCCGCGCCTCCGCCGTGCCACCGAGAATGAGGATGCGCATGCGTTGGGCCTGCCGCCGAGTTCGGGTCGTCGTCTCGAGCAGTACCCCCCTCCCGACCTTCCCCACAAGGGGGAAGGTCGGGAGGCGGATGATCCCGCCCGCGCCGCCGTTCCGGAAGGGTGCCGCCGCCGTGTTTGACCTCCTCAAATCCATCCTCCGCCCCCGCGGCCGCTTTGCCGCTCTCGATGGACTCGATTTCCCCCGGTTCGAGCCTCACTCCGTCTGGCTCGTCGGCGCGGGGCCCGGCGCGCCCGGGCTGATCTCGCTCCTCGGCTACCATGCGTTGCGTGAAGCCGATGTGGTCGTCCACGACGCGCTGGTTTCGCAACGGCTCATCGCCATGACGCGGTCGGGCGCCGAGATCGTCTTTGCCGGCAAGCGCGGCGGCAAGCCGAGTCCGCAGCAGGCCGACATCACGGTCAAACTCATCGAGCATGCCCGGCAAGGCAAGCGCGTCCTCCGCCTCAAGGGTGGCGACCCGTTCATGTTCGGGCGGGGAGGGGAGGAAGCGCTGGCGCTCGTCGCCGCAGGCATACCGTTCCGCATCGTGCCCGGCATCTCGTCGGGCCTAGGAGGCCTTGCCTATGCCGGCATTCCGGTCACCCACCGCGACACCAACCAGGCGGTGCTGTTTCTCACCGGCCATGACGAAACCGGCGGCGTGCCGCAGGCGGTCGATTGGGCGGCGGTCGCCCATGCCGCGCCGGTCATCGTCATGTTCATGGCGGTCAAGCACCTGCCCTCGATCGCCGGGAAGCTCCTTGCCGCCGGACGCGATCCGGCCGATCGCCTCGCCATCGTCTCGCAGGTGACGCTCCCCGGTCAGCAGGTGGTCGAGACGACCCTCGGCGCCGCACCGGCCCTCGCCGACCTGCCGACCCCCGCCATTGTCGTGCTCGGCCCGGTCTCGGCCTACCGCGCCGTGCTCGACTGGTATGCGCCGGCCCTGCGGGAGAACGAGATTGGCTGAACCGCTGGGCCTCGTCATCGGCGCGCCCCGCTCGGGTTCCGGCAAGACCGTGGTGACGCTCGGGCTCCTCGCGGCGCTCTCCGCGCGGGGGCTCACCGTCGCCCCGGCCAAGACCGGTCCGGACTATATCGACGCCGCGATCCTAGAGCGCGCCGCCGGTCGTCCGGCGATCAACCTCGACCCGTGGGCCATGCCGAAGCTGCGGCTGGAGAACCTCGCCGCCGGTCACGCGGCCGGCGCCGACCTGCTGCTCGTCGAGGGCGTCATGGGCCTTTTCGACGGCGCTGCGGACGGTACCGGGGCCACCGGCGATCTCGCCGCGGCTCTCGGTCTGCCGGTAGTTCTGGTCGTTGACGCCGAACGCCAGAGCCAGTCCGTCGCCGCGCTCGTCTCCGGCTTTGCCCGCTGGCGCGAGGACGTGCGGGTCGCGGGGGTCGTCCTCAACGGCGCCGCGAGCACCCGCCACGAACGCATGCTGACCGCCGCCCTCGCGCAGACCGGCCTGCCGTGCCTCGGGGTCCTCCCGCGCGACGGCGGCCTCGTGCTTCCCGAACGGCACCTGGGTCTCGTCCTGCCCGACGAGGTTGCCGCCTTCAATGCCGTCGTCGCCCGGGCCGCCGAGGTCGTAGCCGACTACATCGATCTCAACCGCCTCGTGGCGTTGGCCGCTCCGCTTGAGCATGCGGTCCCCTCGGGTCCTGCGCTCGCTCCCCTCGGCCAGCGCATCGCTATCGCCCGCGACCAGGCCTTCGCGTTCCTCTACCGGCACATGCTCGAAGGCTGGCGCGCCGCCGGGGCGGAGCTCACCTTCTTCTCGCCCCTGGCGGATGAAGCGCCCGCCGCCGATGCCGATGCGGTCTTCCTGCCCGGCGGCTATCCGGAACTCCATGGTGCCGCGCTGGCCGCCGCGACGACCTTNAAGGCGGGCCTCGCCTCCGCTCGCGACCGCGGCGCNCTGATCTACGGCGAGTGCGGCGGCTTNATGGTTNTGGGCGAGGTGCTGGTCGACAAGGCCGGCGTGCCGCACGAGATGGCCGGACTTCTTCCCGTCACCACCCGCATCGACCGGCCCAAGCGCATTCTCGGCTACCGCCGCCTCGCCCATGCCAGCCCCTTGCCCTGGCCGGCACGGCTCATGGGCCACGAGTTCCACTATTCCTCCGCCAAGCAGACCCGCCTGACGCCGCTCTTTGCTGCGACCGACGCCCTCGGCGAGGCGTTGCCGCCGATGGGGGCCGTAGAGGGGCGGGTGATGGGCTCTTATGCCCATGTGATCGAGGCGGCGTGAGCGTGCGCTCTTTCTTCGCTTCCCCCCTTGTGGGAGAAGGTGGCGCGAAGCCGGATGAGGGGTGATGTGGCTGCCAGGGCATTGATGTTCATGGGTACGGGCTCGGACGTCGGCAAGTCGCTGGTCGTTTCCGGCCTCTGCCGCGCGCTCGTCAATCGGGGCCTCAAGGTCGCTCCGTTCAAGCCGCAGAACATGTCCAACAACGCCGCTGTCACCGCCGACGGCGGCGAGATCGGCCGCGCCCAGGCCCTGCAGGCCCGCGCCGCCCGGCGCCAACCGCTGACCGCCATGAACCCGGTGCTCCTCAAGCCCGAGCAGGATACGGGCGCGCAGGTGGTCGTGCGCGGCAAGCGCCTCGCCTCCATGTCGGCGCGCGACTATTTCAGGCGCCGCGTCGAGCTCATGCCGCAGGTCCTCGCCGCCTTCAACGAGCTTGCCTCCGACGCCGACTACGTGCTGGTCGAAGGCGCCGGCAGCGCCTCGGAGGTCAACCTGCGTCAGGGCGATATCGCCAATTTCGGCTTTGCCGAGGCGGTGGACCTGCCCGTCGTCCTCATCGGCGACATCGAGCGGGGCGGTGTCATCGCCTCCCTTGTCGGCACCTTCGCCGTCGTCGATCCCGCCGATGCCGCGCGCATCGCGGCCACCTTCGTCAACAAGTTCCAAGGCGATCCGACCCTCTTCGACGAGGGCAGGGCATTCATCGCCGAGCGCACCGGCCGCCCGGTCTTCGGCCCCTTGCCGATGTTTCCCGATGCAAGGCGCCTGCCCGCCGAGGACGTGTTGGGTCTCTCCGGTAGCGAGTCCAGGCCGGGCGCCCG
>Ga0065721_10052045_pt1 | contig 12816 bp, 12 predicted proteins | sample Mesricmetagenome_FD_59108 | JGI IMG/M metagenome (GOLD analysis project Ga0065721, IMG submission 59108) | Mesophilic microbial community from rice straw/compost enrichment Sample: eDNA_1 v2 (version 2) | ecosystem: Engineered > Solid waste > Grass > Composting > Bioreactor | place: USA: Davis... | reverse complement strand
GATATTGGTAGGTTATCATTCGCGCCGCGAGTCGGCGCAGGCCGTCGTGTCCTCGATTGTCGAAAGGGGCGGAACGGCAGAATCGGTTGCGCTGGATCTCACATCCGATGCGAGCATTGCTGCCGCAATGGCAGCGGCGGAACGGCTGGGGGGAGGGCTGGGCGCTCTGGTGTATGCATCGGGGGCGCAGCCTCGCTTCGACTATGTTTCCAAGGTGGAGATAGCCGAATGGCGGCGTGTGCTGGATATCGAACTATTCGGCCTGCTGTCGCTGACCCGGGCTTCGCTGCCACTGCTGCGCCGCGTGAAAGGCGCGATCGTTACCATCGCCACTTATCAGGCTCAAAGGCTGGAAGCCAAAGGCGGACTTTCGACGATCCCCAAGGCCGCGGCGGAGCGGGTGATGGCGGTGCTCGCCCGGGAAGAGGCGCGCTATGGCGTTCGCGCAAATACCGTCCGCGCGGGCTGGATCGCAGGTGGTTTCGGCGCCGCGATGCTGGCGGACAATGGCGACGAAGGACGTATCCTGGATAAGATACCGATCGGGCGCCTCGGCCAGCCTCGTGAGGTCGCGGATGCGGTTGCCTTTCTCGCCTCCCAACAGGCGGGGTTTACGACCGGCGCGGTCCTGACCGTCGACGGAGGGCAATCGCTCTAGAACGCTTGGAACGCCGGCTTCCCTTCACGTGCCGAAGAGGAGCGTGGAAGCCCGCTTTGCTGCATGGGCGGACGCCGCACCCAGATCCTGCAATTGTGCCGGGGATGTCTTGCCGGAAAACATGCTGTTGGAGATGCAGATGCGAACGTCTTGCCCGTCGCTGACCGGCGCGGCGATCGTTGTTATGCCGCGCATGAAGCAACCTTCGTCCATCGCCCACCCCTGCTTTGCGGCAAGCTCGACCTGTTTGAGATAGGTCTCGAAGGCCGGTCGGCGTTCCCACCGCACTTCGGCGAAAAGCCGCTCGATCTCTTCATGGGAAAGTCTGCCCGATGCAGCGATGCATCGCCCCATCGCGCCGGCAAGAACGGGGAGCCGTTGGCCGACGGTCATGTGGATTCGCGTGGCGGCATCGCTCTCGATGAAGGCGGAGAGAATCAACCGGGTGCCTCCCGTTACCTCCCAGATGGCGGTGGCCAGGCCGCGCCTGGCGAACTGGTCCAGCAGCGGCCTGATGGTCGGGACCACTCCCTGGAATGCCAGCGCTCTTTGGGCCAGCCTGACAAGTGCGGGGCCGAGGGTGTAGCCCTTCGTCGCATCGTCGAAAGTCACCAGCGATTCCGCGGCGAGAGTCTTGAGAATGTTGAAGCAGGAACTTGGGCTGAGGCCGATATTGCGAGCGATGGCATTGACCCCTGCCGGGCCGGAAAGATCAGCAAGATGCCGCAGGATAGCGGCGGCTCCAGCGACGGATTTGACCTTTTTCGCATGGCCGGAGGACTCTGCTTTCATCGTTCCGTTACAGCATCATCATTCACATATGTAAATGGCCATTCACATTCTTGCATGGGTGTAGATAATGTGTATGCTCATGACTGATAAGGAGACTGGGATGAGCATGCTGGAGGGAAAGATTGTTGCCGTGACGGGCGCTGGCCGAGGCATCGGGCGAGAAGTCGCCTTGCTCTGCGCGAAGGCTGGCGCTTCGGTGGTGGTCAATGATTTCGGCGGAACGGCTTCGGGTGAGCAAGCCGATGAGAACCCTGCACGGGACGTTGTCGAGGAAATTCTCGGCTTCGGCGGCAAGGCCATCGCGAACGAAGCCAGCATCTCCGATCCGGACGGAGCGGCATCAATCATCGAGGATGCGGTTCGCACCTATGGCCGCATCGATGCGGTGGTCAACAATGCGGGCTTTCTGCGCGATGCGATATTTCACAAGATGTCGATCGAGAACTGGAAGGCCGTGATTGACGTTCATCTGAACGGTTATTTCTATGTTTCCATCGCGGCGGCCCGCCATTTTCGCGAGCAGGGCTCCGGAGCTTTCGTCCATTTTACATCGACATCGGGCCTGATCGGCAATTTCGGCCAGGCCAATTATTCGGCGGCGAAGATGGGCGTGGTCGGGCTGTCGAACTCGATCGCGCTGGATATGGGCCGCTTCGGCGTGACGTCCAACTGCATCGCACCGTTTGCGTGGAGCCGAATGACGGCAACCATACCGGCCAGCAACGAGGCCGAACGCCTGCGTGTGGAACGGTTCAAGACCATGAGCGCGGACAAGGTCGCTCCGCTCGCCGCCTTTTTGTGCGCAGATGCGGCCAAGGAAGTCAGTGGCCAGATATTCTCGGTGCGCAAGAACGAGATATTCCTGTTCGACAAGCCGATGCCGATCAGGGGAATGCATCGCTCCGCCGGGTGGACGATTGAAACGATCGCATCGGATCTGTTGCCGGCCTTGAAGCCCAGCCTCCTGAACCTTCAGCGTTCGGCGGAAGTGTTCTCCTGGGATCCGGTCTGAGCGACATGCCGCTCGACTACGATATGCTGATGGCCCTGCCGCCCTGGGAGGTCCGGCACGCCTACACCAAGCGCGATACGATCCTGTATGCGCTTGGCGTCGGCGCGGCGATCGAACACCCGGCGGACCGAGACGAATTGCGCCATGTTTATGAAAAGGACCTGGAAGCGCTGCCGACGATGGCAGTCGTGCTGGCCTACCCCGGATTCTGGCAGAAAGAGCCGCAATACAAGCTCGACTGGACCCGTATCGTCCACGGCGAACAGGCGGTCGAAATCCACAATCCCATCCCATGCGAAGGCGAGGTGCGCAGCGTCGTCAGCATCGACGAGATTTTCGACAAGGGAGAGGAGCGCGGCGCGCTGCTCTACTGGCGACGAGAACTATATGACGTGCCGACCGGCGGCCATATTGTGACCATTCGCCAAGGATCATTCCTGCGCGGAGACGGTGGCTTTGGCGGTGCTTCGGAAGGCGCCCCGGTGCCGGCAAAGCTTCCGGAGCGGCAGCCCGACTGCAGCATTGCCTTGCCGACGCGGCCGGACCAGGCCCTGATCTATCGTCTCAGCGGCGATTATAACCCGTTGCACGTCGACCCCGATGTCGCGCGCGCGGCCGGGTTTGAGCGGCCACTGCTACACGGGCTGTGTACATTCGGCGTGCTTGGCCGCGCACTGCTCAAGGCGGTTGGCGTGCAGGCATCGGATCTGGCGCGGATCGAAGGGCGCTTCTCCAGCCCGGTCTATCCGGGAGAGACGATCCGCGGTGATTTTTGGGTGGAAGGAAAAACCGTCAGGTTTCGCGGTGTTGTGACCGAGCGGGACAAGGTGGTTTTCAACAATGGCCTGGCGGGCCTGAGATGAGGGTTTGATGGCGGGAATCGTTTCATTCGGAGCTTATGTTCCTCGCAGGCGGCTCGATCGTGCTGCGGCCTTCGCTGCCCTGGGCTGGTTCAACCCGGCCCTTTCCGCGGTCGCCAAAGGCGAACGTTCCGCCGCGGGGTGGGACGAGGACAGCGTGACGATGGCGGTCGAGGCAGGGCGGGACTGTCTCACCGGCGTTGACCGCGAAACCATCGGTCGGTTGCTGTTTGCTTCCACCAGCGCGCCCTTTGCGGATCGGCTCAATTCCGGGATTGTGAAGGAAGCGCTGAATCTTCCCGATGACATCGCCACACTCGATTTTTCCGGCGGTCAGCGCGCCGGCCTAGGTGCGCTCATTCAATCGCTGCAACTGGCAGCAGGGACGTCCGGCCCCACGCTCTGCGTGGCGGCTGAAAGCCGGTCCGCCCGGCCCGGTTCGGAGGCCGAACTGACGAACGGTGACGCGGGTGTCGCCATGTTGGTGGACGATCGGCATGCGATTGCCGAGATGGTTGCGGCTCACAGCGTAACGGTCGACTTCGTCGATCATTTTCGCGCGGCGTCTGCGCCATACGACTATGACTGGGAGAAGCGGTGGATTCGCGATGAAGGCTATCTGAAGATCGCGGAGGGCGGGATCTCGGCGGCGCTGGAGAAGGCGGGCGTCGATCCGCAATCCATCGATGCGTTTGTCTTTCCCGCCCCGGCCAAGGGTGTTGCGGAGGCAGTGGCGAAAAAGGCCGGGATCAGGCCGGATGCCGTGCGGGATTCGCTCGCTGCGGGATTGGGCTACACCGGCACCGCGCACGCCGTGATGATGCTGGCCCATGCGCTGGAGGAAATCGGGCCTGGCAAGACGATTCTGGCGGCGGCATTCGGATCGGGCGTCGACATCCTGATCCTCAAGACCACGGATCTGATTGCAAGCCTTCCGCCGCGCAGCGGTGTCACCGGATCCTTGGCGCGGCGGACGGTTGAATCGAACTATATCCGGTTCCTGTTTGCCAATGGCCAAATCGATCTTGACCGGGGGATGCGGGCCGAATTCGAAACCAAGCAGCCGCTGACCGCACTTTATCGCAATCGCAAGGCGGTGCTTGCGTTGGTCGGTGGGCGCTCGTCCAAAACGGGCAGCGTGCAATTTCCAAAATCCGATATCGGCGTCGATTTGCAGGATGATTCCGTCGGCACGCTTGAGGACTATCCCTTGGCGGAACGGACCGCCTTCGTGCTCACCCATACGGCCGACAACCTTACGTATACGCCCGATCCGCCGGCCCTTTATGGGATGGTCGAATTCGAAGGCGGCGGGCGCATGAATGTCGAATTTTGCGACATGGAGCAGGACGACCTCGCCGTTGGACGGCCGATGCGGATGATGTTCCGGATCAAGAGCATAGACGAGCAGCGTCAGTTCCGACGCTATTTTTGGAAGGCCGCACCGGCGGTCTACTGATCTGAAAGGCAGGCACGCGTGGCCAGTGGTATCAAGAACAAGGTCGCTATCCCCGGCATGGGCTGCGCGCGTTTTGGCGAACGCTGGGACGCCGAGGCCGATGGTCTGATGGTGGAGGCGTATCAGGAAGCACTGGAAGACGCCGGAATCGAAGCCGCACAGATCGATGCCGCCTGGCTGTCGGTGGCCTTTGATGCGATCAATGTCGGCCCCTCGGGAATACCTGCGTCGATCGCGCTGAGGCTTCCCAACATCCCGGTGACCAAGGTCGAGAACTATTGCGCCTCGGGCACCGAAGCCCTGCGCGGCGCCGTTTATACCGTGGCGAGCGGCGCTGCGGACATCTGCCTTGCGATCGGCGTCGAGAAGCTGAAGGACACCGGCTATGGCGGATTGCCCGTGCGCACCCGCGGCACCCTGTTCGACATGATCGGTGTGGTCGGGTCGGCACCGGGCAATTTCGCCCAGCTCGCTTCTGCCTATCGGGCGCGTCACGACGTGTCGCGAGAGGATCTCAAACAGGCGATGGCGCATATTTCGGTGAAGAGTCATGCCAATGGGGCAAAAAACCCTAAGGCCCATTTGCGCAAGCCGATCAGTATGGATGCCGTGCTCAAAGCCCCGATCATAGCAGAACCGTTGGGCCTGTTCGATTGTTGCGGGGTGTCTGACGGGGCCGCCTGCGCGATCGTCACGACGCCCGAAATCGCCCGGGCTTTGGGAAAGAGCGATATCGTCACGGTCAAGGCGCTCCAGATCGCGGCCTCCAATGGCTGGGAGCTGCAAGGTGCGGGATGGGACGGCAGCTATTTCCATACCACTCGAATCGCCGCGTCGCGCGCCTATGAGGAATCTGGTATCACCGCCCCGCGCGACGAAATCAGCCTGCTTGAGGTCCATGATTGCTTCTCCGTCACCGAGCTGGTGACGATGGAAGACTTGCATATCAGTCCCGAGGGCGGGGCAATCGCCGATGTACTGGACGGCATGTTCGACGCGGACGGCCGCATTCCGTGCCAGATCGATGGCGGTTTGAAATGCTTTGGCCATCCGGTCGGCGCGTCGGGTTTGCGCATGATATATGAAAATTATCTGCAGTTGCTGGGCCGTGCCGGCGATCGGCAACGACAAGATAATCCGAAGCTTGGCCTGTCCCACAATCTGGGCGGCATGCCCAACCAGAACGTAAGCGCGGTTGCGATTGTCGGGCTGGAGGACGCCTAGCATCATGGATGCTGAAACGCTTGAGCAGTTCCGGCTGGCGGTGCGCCGCTTTGCGCGCGAGCGGCTCGTTCCGCTTGAAGCTACCGTTGCCGAAAATGACGAGGTGCCTTCCGAGATCATCGCCGAGATGAAGGAGATGGGCCTGTTCGGCCTTTCGATTCCCGAGGCTTATGGCGGCTTGGGCCTGACCATTTCGGAAGAGGTCGAGCTGATCATGGAACTGACGTGGGCTTCGGCAGCCTTCCGCTCAATCCTTGGCATAAATCTTGGCGTCGGATCGCAGGGAATCGTGGTGGATGGCACCGAAGCGCAGAAACGCGAATGGCTGCCGCGCATAGCCTCGGGCGAGGTGATAGCCAGCTTTTGCCTGACCGAACCGGATTCCGGGTCTGACAGTGCGGCGATGCGGACCAGGGCGATCCGCGATGGCGACGATTACGTTATCAACGGTTCGAAACGCTATATCACCAATGCGCCCTATGCGGGCCTGTTTACGATTATGGCGCGCACCAGTGCGGAATCTTTGCCGAGCAATGCCCATGTCACCGCTTTCCTGGTTCCGGCGAACACTCCGGGCCTGACGCTGGGTCCGAAAGACAAGAAGATGGGCCAGGCCGGTGCTTGGTCCGCCGACGTCCACCTGGAAAATGTCCGCGTCCCCGCCAGCGCTATCATCGGCGGCGTGGAAGGGCGGGGCTTTGCGACAGCCATGAAGGTGCTGGACCGCGGCCGGATCCACATCGCCTCTGTGTGCGTGGGGCAGGGGCAGCGGATCCTGCACGAGGCGTTGAACTATGCGATCGAGCGCAGGCAATTCGGCCGGCCCATCGCGGAGTTCCAGTTAGTTCAGGCAATGCTCGCCGACAGCCGTGCCGAACTCTATGCTGCGCGTTGCATGATGAAGGAGACTGCCGCGCGATTCGATCAGGGCGAGCGCGTGTCCGAGGAGGCGTCATGCTCCAAGATGTTTTCTTCCGAGATGGTCGGCCGTATCGCCGACCGGGCAGTACAGATCCACGGCGGCGCAGGCTATATGCGGGACAGCGCGGTGGAGCGCTTCTATCGTGATGTACGCCTCTTCAGAATCTACGAGGGGACGACGCAAATTCAGCAATTGGTGATCGCGCGCCAAATGATTTCGAAGGCACGTGAGGCGACGTAGGATCGACCTTCAGCGATCCAGCCGATCGACCAAGAGCCCCAGGCTGGAGAGCAGGATCGCTTGATGTTCGGGCGGGATCTGGGCGAGCAGTTCTTCCTGCATTCGCACCACCGCCGGGAGCAGGGTGCGCAGGGTTCGCTGGCCGGCAGCGGTCAATGTCAGCGTGACCTTGCGGCGATCGTCGGGGCCCGTGCGCCGCGCGATTAGCCCACGATCGCTCATGCGGCGCAGAATCTCACCGAGCGTACTGGCGTCGATGTGGATTATGTCGGACAACTCGCGTTGCGAAAGCGGTCCCGATTTGCTGAGAGAAAGCAGGACACCAAATTGTCGCGGAGACAGCGCGGTTTGGCCGCTTAATTCGTAAAATATCCTTCTGGCAATACTATCGGCCCGACGAAACAAAAAGCCGAACGCGGTATTAAGGTCGACATCATCGATTTGAAACTCTGGCTTGGGTTTCACCTTGCGGCTTTTCGTTTGTGAAGTTTTTCCCATTTTAATCAATCCACTGTGATTCTCGGCCAGGTGTTGCCGGGAATAGGGAATTGCAAGGCTTTGGCAACGGCTTTTCAGAAACGAAAAGGGCCGCCTCGCTCGGCAGTACGGCGCGGCAACCCCGGGCAACGGCGATCAGTGACCCGCAAGATGCAGTTTCAAGAAACCTTTCAGAACGGCCAGGTCATGCGCCGAATTGTCCTTTTCGTTGCTCCACATGTCGTGAATGGTGCTGCCCCGGATCGCACTTATGATAACGCGCCTAACCGCCATGAGCTTGCGATCGTCGAGATCGGTTTCCGGGAACGTGGCGCGCCAGGCGTCCAAAATCGCGCGATCGACCATGTTCAAACCGAAATGGACGCTGCGGCGCAGTTCCGGGTCTCGCAGCGCATTCAGCCAGATCTGAATTGCAGCAAAGTGCAATTTGGTGCCGTAGGCGCGATAGTAATGGTCGAGAAGGGCGTCAATTCGCTGATCCAGCGGGAGCGCCGCCAATGGCTCGGCCTCCAGTCCCACATTCACGCGCTCGCTCATCTCATTCAGGATGGCCAGCATCACCTCGTTCTTGGAGCGGAAATGGTGCTGGAAGGCTCCGCGGGTCACACCTGCGCGCTGCGAAATGAGTGTGGTTGTCGCCGCAGCATAGCCGACCTCCGCGATCATCTCCACCGCTGCCCGAATCAGTCTTTGCCGGGTGTTTTCTGACTTCTGGAACTGTGTTTGCTGGCCGGCTTTCGGCATTGGGCGTTCCCGGTTGAATGGCCCGGCGCCGGGCACAGAGAAATTCATGCGACAGCGCCTTGTTAAAGCGGACTTCCTGCCTTCAAGCAACTCTTCCCTAAACGGGTTTCAATGTGTATACGCAAGGTTACTACAAGAGTGGAGAGTAGCCATGCCATCGGGAAGTTCGATCAAGATCACGCGCGTCCAACCTTTCATCGGTGCCGAGATCACCGGCGTGGATTTGACGCAGCCCCTGGATGCCGAAACCAAGGACACCCTTCGCCAGGCTCTCCTCGACCATCAGGTTATTGTGCTGCGTGATCAGGACGTGTCGCGAGAGCAGCATCGTGACTTCGCCAGGATTTTCTCCAACCGCACGGAGGATATCTTCAACTGTCAGAACAACCAGGCGCACCCCGTGCCGGGCTTTCCGGAAATCCTTACGGTGTTTGCCGATGGCAAGAAAAAGACCGCCGCTGACGTATGGCACACGGACGAAAGCTTTCGCCCCATTCCGCCAGGTGTTTCGGTATTGCGATCCAAGGTTCAGCCTTCGATCGGTGGCGACACCTTGTTCTCAAGCGCGGTCCAGGCATATGCCGGGCTTCCCGACGAGATAAAAGCCAAGATCAGAAACCTGAAAGCACTGCACGGGCCGGTTTACGCATATATGCGGCGCGGCAGTTCGAGCTCCTTCGCCGACCCGGCAAAGGTAAAAAAGCAGCATGAGGAAAACCCGCCCTATGCGCATCCGGTCGTCAGAATACATCCCGAAACCGGCCTCCCAGTGCTCTATGTCAACGAGGGCTATACAGGTCCGATAGTGGGACTTGAAGACGACGGGGAGGAGCTGTTGCGCATCCTGTTCGATCAGTTCAAGAAACCGGATTATCAGATGCGCCACCATTGGAGTCCCAACACGATTGTGGTTTGGGATAACCGTTCGGTCCAGCATTATGCCGTGGCCGATTACGATGAACCGCGCCAGCTCGAGCGGATCACCGTTGCGGGCGATGCGATACCTGTGGGTTTCGATGCCGAGACGGAGGAAAAGCAGGCGACGCTGGTAGCGTGATCAGGCTGACGGACGTCCGGCCTGATCGAAGCTTTGCGGCGTCAGCCACGATATCGGCGCTGGCCTCGTTTATGCAGGCCGACACAGGGGCCAGCGCACGGAAAATGACCTCGTTAAGCACCGACGCATCGCAGGCGCAGCGTTTCATCTCTTTGCCGATGACCGGACGAAGGAAGATGGCCAAAGCGACGTCTGAACAGCCGAAATAGAGCCGCACTACAGGAACCTTGGGCAATCGCTTCGAGCGGGCCTGCATTCATGCTGTGATTTGCCGGGCGGCAAATGACTAACATGCGTGTGGGCCGCCACGACCGGAAGAGGAATGATATGAAGATTTGCCGCTTCGGAGGAAATCGACTTGGGGTGATCCAGGGAGATTCTCTATATGACGTGACGAAGGCAACCGAGCAACTGAAGGCGCAGAGATGGCCGCTCGTCTTCGGCGATCCGATCATTGCGGAGCTCGACACGCTTCGGCCCCTGATCGCCGAACTCGTTGAAAAATCACCTCCACTTTCGGTCGCTGAAGCCGCCTTTTCCAGTCCGATTGCATGGCCGCCCAAGATCATGGCGGCACCGGCCAACTATCGCCTGCATGTCGAACTGGACACGCTGGATCCCGGCGTTGACCAGGGCGTGCATCGCAAGCAGGTTCTACACCTCGACAGGCCGGTGGATTCGCTCGGCCTGTTTCTCAAGGCGTCGACTTCGATCGTTGGACCGGCCGAAGGCATAACGATCGATTGGGGGAGCGATCGCCGGGTCGATCACGAGGTCGAGATTGCCGTCGTTATCGGAACCGGCGGGCGCCACATCGCACGTGCGCGAGCACTTGATCATATTGCCGGCTATGCGCTCGGGCTTGATGTCACGGTTCGCGGGTCGGAGGAGCGCAGCTTCCGCAAGTCTCCCGATTCCTTTGCCGTGCTCGGCCCCTGGCTGACAACAGCCGACGAGATACCGGACCCCTTCGACATCCCGTTCTGGCTGGAGGTTAATGGCGAGCGGCGGCAATCGTCGTCGACTGCGCAGATCACGGTCGACATTCCGGAGCTGATCGAAATCGCGTCCAGTCTTTATACTCTCTATCCGGGCGACGTGTTGTTGACCGGGACTCCCGAAGGGGTGGGCGCGCTGAAAATTGGAGATGTTGTGCGCGCCGGTTCGCCCCTGCTGGGCGAAATGACTCTTAAGGTGGGCGGCCCGGGTTAATTTTTTACGCTCAGGCTTTGCGGCCTCCGGTGCGAAGACCAGTCAGCATATTCGGACTTCGACCGGGGGCAGGTCTCCAAGTTGAAAATGGAGTGCATCGCCGGGCGCGGGGAACTGTGTTCGCACGATACTTCCCGTCATGATCCACTGGCCTGGCTGGAGGCTCCGGCCACGGGCGGCCAGCGCGCTCGCCAGCCAGGTCACGATATTCAGGGGATCGCCGCCAGCGTCCTGACTGAGGCCGGTCTCGATCAGCTCGCCATTGCAAGAAAGCGAGCCTTCGAGACCGAGCAGGCTGTCATAGCGGGACAGGGGGGTCGGACTTCCCAGCACGATGCCGGCGTTCCAGCTGTTGTCCGCCGTCAACGACACCGCATCCAGCGTAGAATAATCGGCAGCGCGATCGTCGACAATTTCAAAGGCGGCACAAACCGCATCGAGATGGTCGCGAATTGAGGCGGCGTTTAACAGATCTTCGGGCTTGACCGTAGAAGCAACCCGCAGTGCCAGCTCCGCCTCGATACCGACACGGACGAATTGTCGACTATCCAGCTCTGCCGGGGATGAAGAAACGCGGTCGGCGAACACCGCCCCGGCGATTGGCTGTTCGATGCCGCACATTTGCTGCATACGCTTCGTCGTCAGGCCCACCTTCCAGCCCTTGATGGCGCCAAAATATGGTTCCCAAAGCTCGATCAGCCTGTCCTGAACCGCATAACCATAGGAAATATCCGACCTTGCCTCGGGACGAAGCGGCTCAAACTTTTCACGCTGCTGGTGTTGTTCGGCAAGGGCCGTGGCCTGTGCCAGCGCATCAAGATCAACCATCCAGTTTGCCTTCCTTTACTTCCGCATTTCCGGTTCTAGAGATAATACGTGTACATATAACCTAATGGATCCAGGAGAGAAAGTCATTGGCAGATACTGGAAAAACCCGCTCTGCACATCAGCGCCGTTGCGTGCTTATCACCGGCGGATCGAGGGGTATCGGCGCAGAAGCCGCCCGGCGCTTCGCCCAATCCGGGGACGATGTCGCGATTCTATATCGCTCAAACGACGCGGCGGCCGATGACGTGCTTGAAAGTCTTCGCGGGTCTGGAGCCAAAGCCGAAAAATATCGAGCGGATATGGGGCGGGCGGACGAGGTCAAGACGACGATCAATCGGATACATGCCGATTTCGGCCGGATCGATGTACTGGTCAACAATGCCGCCAGATTCGTCGTGGCGCCGTTCGAAGACATCGACGAACCGTCGTTTGACGATCTGCTGCGCACCAACCTGTTGGGCCCTATCGCAGCGATTCAGGCATGCATGCCCTATCTCGGGGACGGTGGCCGTATCGTGAATGTTATTTCTGTCCTGGCGATGGCCCCGCGGGAAGGCAGCATCCTGTATTCCGCAACCAAAGCGGGGTTGCGCGCGGTGGCCCAGGGCCTGGTGGAACCTCTCGGGAAAAAGGGGGTCACGATCAATTGCGTCGCGCCTGGCATCGTTTTGACGGACATGATGGAAAGCGTACCGCAAGCCGCGCTTGATCGAGCAGCCGCAGGCACGCCGCTCGGCCGGGTCGGAACTGCGTTCGATATTGCGCCGTTAATCGTGTTTCTGGCGTCCAGGGAGGCCGGGTGGATGACCGGGCGCACGCTGGTTGCGGATGGGGGCCGCGCAACTTTCTAGGATTTGATGGTCCCGCCGTGTGGATGCGGCGCATCTTGGCATTGTAAATACGCCATAAGGATTCGGGCGCGGTATGATGCCACGGCGTTGTGCTGTTCAGTAACAGAGAAGGGGCGCGTTAATTCCTCTATCTTCAAACTTTAATACACACCATCACGGATGCTTCGTCTCTTCCCTGTAGTTCTTCATATATTCCATTAGTTTCTCGTCTGATAGTTCGCACAGCACGCTGTCGACAGCGGCCTGATGAGTGATGTAATTCCAGAAGGGTGCAACGAAGGTGTCTCCGCGGGACCAAGCAAATGTACAATCCCCGACCTGAGTTTTCCCCTCACCCTCCATCACGCAGAAAATACGATTTGCCGTACTGCGTTTGGGGCGGGTCGAGATGCCCGCGTCTAGCCGTTCCATTGCAATTTGAATTGCCGGCAGGTCTGGAGCGGCGAGGATGATGCGCCG
>Ga0065721_10006102_pt1 | contig 12816 bp, 6 predicted proteins | sample Mesricmetagenome_FD_59108 | JGI IMG/M metagenome (GOLD analysis project Ga0065721, IMG submission 59108) | Mesophilic microbial community from rice straw/compost enrichment Sample: eDNA_1 v2 (version 2) | ecosystem: Engineered > Solid waste > Grass > Composting > Bioreactor | place: USA: Davis... | reverse complement strand
CCGAGCTCAGCCCGCGGCTCGCGGCCGCCATTGTGGCGCGAGGTCAGGATGCCGTGACGCTGCGGCTGCTGCGCCGCCACGACGTGACGCTGGGCGAGACGCTGCTGACGGAACTGGCGACGCGGCTGGGTGAGGTGGCCGAGATGCGCGGCGCGCTGCTGGCGCGGAAGGACCTGCCGGCGCCGGCGCGACTGCTGCTGGTACAGCGCGCCAGCGAGGCCCTGCGGGGCGCCCGGATCGTCAAGGGGGCGGTGGCCGAGGACCGACTGGAGCGTGTCTTGCGCGATAGCTGCGACACGGCCCTGTCTGCCATCGGCGAGCGCGAGGCGGTGCGCACCAGCGCCGCCGGTTATGTATCGGACCTGATCGTCAGCGACCGGGTCAATACGCGGGTGCTGCTGCACGCCGTGGTGACGGGGCACGTGATGTTCTTTGCCGAATGCCTGGCCGAGCTGGCGCAGACGCCACGGGCCAAGGTGTTCAGCCTGCTCGAAAGCGGCGGTCGGCCGGCGCTCAATGCGCTGCTGGCCCGGTGCGGCCTGGGGGAGGGCGTGCGAAACCTGCTCGCCCGGCTGGTGCTGCATGCAAGAGCCAGCGACCTGGCCGACGATGCCGCAGCGCGTCACTATGTGGTGACCGCGCTGACCGAAGAACTGATCGCCGAACATGGTGGGGTGATCCCCGAAGAGCTGGAAGAGGCCTTCGCCTATCTCAGCGAGCAGAATATCCTGCTGGCTCGCAAGGCAGCGCGCGGCGTGATGACTGCCTTTGCCGGTGAGGCCGCAACGCCTATGGCGTTGCCCATGAGCGAGGCCAGGCTGGCGCTGCCGGCGGCCTGACAGCTTCACCTGGGGTTAGAACCTGAACTGCTCGCTCAGGACACGTTCTTCGAGGCTGGTGCCGGGATCGAAGAGGAGGGTGACCGCATGGGTGCGGTCTTCCCGGACAGTGACTTCGAGCACGTTCTGGAATTCGACATTGTCGGCCACGGCGCTGACCGGACGCTTGCCTGCCTCGCGGGTGATGAATTTGACTTCGGCCCGATTGGAGAGAATGGCACCGCGCCAGCGGCGGGGACGGAAGGGCGAAATCGGGGTCAAAGCCAGCAATTCGGCCTCGATGGGCAGGATGGGACCATGGGCCGAGAGGTTGTAGGCGGTCGAGCCGGCCGGGGTGGAGAGCAGCACGCCATCGCAGATCAGCTCGTCGAGCCGGGTTTCACCATCGACGATGATCTGGATCTTGGCCGCCTGGTAGGTTGAGCGGAACAGCGAGACCTCATTAAGAGCCAAGGCCTGCTGGCTGCGACCGGAGACGTCCAGCACCTGCATGGATAGCGGATAGATGCGCGTACGCTGCACCGAGGCCAGGCGGTTGACCAGGTCGTCCTCGGAAAAGGTGTTCATCATGAAGCCGACCGAGCCGAAATTCATGCCATACACCGGGATGCCCAATCGCATGACGCGGTGCAAAGTCTGCAGCATCAGCCCGTCGCCGCCCAGTGCGACAACGATATCGGCATCATTGAGCGGGTGGTCGCCATAGCGCGCGCGGAGGCGCGCGGCGGCGGCATCTGCGTCGGGCGTGCCATTGGTCACGAAATGAATGCGATCGGTGGGCTGACTGGACAAGAACGCTCTCCGGTCGGGGAAGTGCGCCTGCCTACCATGCGGCGCGCGCCGGTGCCAGCGGCGAGGAGCCCTGCGGGGGCGGTACGGATGATGGCAATTGAATCAAGTTTGCCGCTAGCTTGAGCCGAATTGCGACACCGGTTTCAACCCGCTGGATGGTCGGCCGGCATACCAGCAGCATACCAGCCGGGACCGGAATCCCAGCAATTGAATAAAATTGTACCGAATTTTCGAATTCGGCAGCAATCGGCTGCGCGCACCCTGCTGACATCACTTCATCAGGGGATGGCACATGAATACCAAATTTGCAGCAGCGATGACGGGCCTGGCTATGGCCGTCAGCCTGTTCTCCACCGGCGGCGCTGCCGCCTACAGCAACTATGGCAAGGTCGTCACTTTTGACCTCGTCACCCAGACCGCCGCGATCACGCCGCTGTCGATGCAGTTCTTCTGCGCCAAGAACCGGAGCGAATGCGCCGGCGGCGGCAGCAGCCAGGTGACCATGACGCCGAACCTCATGGCGGTGCTCAAGCAGGTCAACGGCCATGTGAACCGCTCGATCCGCCCGGAACGCGACACTGCCGATGTGTGGGAACTGAACCCGACCAGCGGCGACTGCGAGGACTATGTGCTTTCCAAGCGCAGCGCCCTCATCCGTAAGGGCGTCTCGGCCGGCGCGCTGCGCATCGCCTATACCCATACCCGTCGGGGCGAACCCCACGCGGTTCTGGTGGTCAAGACGAGCCAGGGCGACTATGTACTCGACAACCTGACCAACTCGATCAAGACGCTGCGCGCGTCGGGCTATAATATTCGCTCGATGTCTTCGCCAAACCCGACCCGCTGGACTGCTGGCTAATAAATAGGCAGTCGGTAATATTTAGAGGCCCGCAGCAATACTGCGGGCCTCTGTTGTTATGCGCGGGAAGCATGGCTCGCCATGCAAGGGCGCATGACAAATGTCACGCTATTGCGGCAATTCTCCGAAAAAAGCGGCTTTTCAAGGCTTTACGGCGCGATTTTGCAGAATTTCGGCCGGCGCAAATTTACCACAATCATGGTGCTAAGGTTGCAGCATTGGTAAAGGAAGTTTAAACAACTCGTTGACCATTAGCAGGAGTAGGAATATTGGTATTTCCTGCGGTGTAAATGTGAGGATTTGATATGCGTAAGCTGATCATGGCTGTGGCTACGGCGAGCATGCTGGGCCTGGGAGCTACCTCCGGGACTGTGGCCGCCCCCGTTCCTGGTTTCGAGGGACTCTATTCTACCCTGATCGCAAGCTGCTCGCTGCCCAACGGCACCGAGGCGGCCTGTGAGGCCGCTATTACGGCCTATGCCGATGCCCTGGTGGCGGCTGGCGTCGATATCGAAGTGGCAAACCAGTCTTTCTCCGAGGCGCGTCAGGAAGTGTTGGCCCTTAATGGTGGCGACGTGACCTTCCAGGCGGCTATCGATGCCCTGTTCGAACTGCTGCTGCCCGATTCCGGCGCCATCGGCGGAACCCTGCCCGCCCCTGAAGGCGGCCCGGGCCCGGAAGGCACCAGCGGGACGCCGGTTCCCTCGAGCCCTGTTACCTGAGAAATCCAGTCTGGCCCCATAAAGGCCAGACTTTCTCTTGGGTTGGATGTCATGCCTGAGGCGTGAGCATCATCCTTTTGGGACTCGAATTCCAGCCATGCAGGATTCCAGCCAGCACTCAATAAGTGTCGGGCGCCTTGCTCACGGCCATGCCGATGTTAGCGCCCGACATGCATAAACTGCATTAGAGACCTGAATTATATATAGTTACGGCGCTGGTAAGGTTTTGTTAGCCTTCATTTTGCGAGTGCCGTCAAGACTTCTCAGACTGGTTGCAGGTGAGTATCTCCATGGACCGCTTGGACGTCGCAAAAGAAATGGGAGCCGATCCGGCGCTGCGGCCGATTGGCTTTGAGCTGGACGCAGGCAATCTCGGCTCGGGATATGTTCGCCCGGTTTCACGCAACAGAGCCAAGCTGCAGAGCGGGTTGCCGCTGGCCGTGCGGGCCGGCGAGCCGCTGGCGGTGGAGATGTCCGCATCGCGGCAGGCGCGGCTGAAGATCAAGCGGGCCATGGATGTGCTGTTCGCTGGCCTGGCGCTGGTGGCGCTGCTGCCGCTGCTGATCATCGTGGCGCTGGTCATCAAGATAACCAGTCCGGGACCGGTCCTGTTCCGGCAGGCCCGTGAGGGCCTCAACGGCAAGCCGTTCGGGATCTACAAATTCCGCACCATGGACACGGCGGTCTGCGACCAGAGCGGCGTGGCCCAGACGGTGGAAGGCGACAGGCGCGTGACCCCGTTCGGTCGGCTGCTGCGCCGCACCAGCATCGACGAGTTGCCGCAATTGTTCAATGTGCTGCAGGGCGACATGACCCTGGTGGGTCCGCGGCCGCATGTGGCGGGGATGCGGGCAGGGGGCATGGCCTATCGGGACCTTGTGCCTTACTACGACCTCCGCCTGGATATGGTGCCGGGCCTGACCGGGTGGGCGCAGGTGAACGGCCTGCGTGGGCCGACCGTGGATGCCGGCCGGGCGCGGGCGCGGATCGACCACGACATCGCCTATATCCAGAATTTCTCGATCTGGCTGGATATGCGCATTATGGTGATGACTGTTGCGCGCGAATTCCTGCGCGGCACGGGCGACTGAAACAAATCATCCCGTAGTACCGACCGGGGCAGTACCGGCGACAAAAAATCCGGGCGCCAAGCTGTGTTCTTCGAAAGAATACTGCTCGCCATGGTTTACCATTCGTTATCGCGTTACTTGATTCCTCCGCGTTTTAGTTGATAGCTGGGGCCCGGAGGGCAATGTCCAGCTTGCGAGCGGACATGTTTTGCGTAAGGGAGCGAGTGATTTTCGTGCCCATCGCCAGCCCGTCGATGAGGAGCGGGCGCGGCGAATGGCGAAGAATTTCAAGTCGATGTGGGCCGCGCTCGGCGTATCACGCAATTTGGTCTCGGCCTTCGGCGTGGTGCTGATCTTCAGTTTCTTCGTCAATATCCTCATCCTCACCTCGCCCCTGTACATGATGCAGGTCTATGATCGCGTGCTGGTGAGCGCGCAGGTCGAGACACTGCTGTTCCTCAGCCTGATCGCCCTGTTCGCGCTGGCCGTGCTGGGCGTGTTGGACGGGGTGCGCTCCTACCTGATGACGCGGGTCGGGCGGTATCTCGACGTGACGCTGCGCGATCCGGTGCTGACCCAGGCCATCGCCCAGTCTCGCCGCAGTCCGGGCAACCAGCGCCGGCTGGTGGACGACCTCAATACCGCGCGCAACTATATCGGTAGCCCCGCCGTGCTGCCGTTTCTCGATGCGCCCTGGGTGCCGTTCTTCATCATCATCATCGCCATGCTGCATCCCTGGCTGGGCGTACTGGCGGCGTGCTCGGCCGTGTTGCTGTTCGGGCTCGCCGTGGCCAATGACACGATGGCGCGTGCGGCGCTGCGCGAGGCGGCCAACCAGCAGGTGCTGTCGAACGAGTTCGCCAGCGCGGCTATCCAGAATTCGGAAGTGGTCCATGCCATGGGCATGCAGGGCGCCGTTTCCGAGCGCTATCGCCGCTTCGTGGACGATATGGGCCTGTCGGCACAGCGCGCATCGGATATCAGCGCCATCATCTCCAACGTGTCCAAGATCGTGCGCATTGCCGTGCAGAGCGCGGTGCTGGGGCTGGGTGCATATCTGGTGATCCAGAACCAAATGAGCGCGGGCGGCATGATCGCGGCATCGATCGTTCTGGGCCGGGCGCTGGCGCCGATCGAGCAGACGATCGGGTCGTGGAAGCAGTTCGTGGCGGCGCGCGACGCCTACAAGAATGTCCGCACCTTCTTCGAGGACGTGCCGGTGGCCGACGAGCGGATCAGCCTCGATGCCGTCAGGGGCGATGTGCGGGTGGAGGGTGTGTCCTATGTGTTGCGCAATGGCGAGCGGCCGGTGCTCAACCGGGTGTCGTTCGCGCTGGAACCGGGCACAGCACTGGCGCTGGTGGGGCCTTCGGCCTCGGGCAAGAGCACGCTGTGCCGCATCATGGTGGGCGCCACCACGCCAACGCTGGGCAAGATGCGCCTGGACGGCGCCGATATTACCGGGCTCAATCCCGAGGACGTGAGCCGGGCCGTCGGCTACCTGCCACAGACGGTGGAACTGTTTGCCGGCACGGTGAAGGACAATATCGCCCGACTGGGTGACGCGCAGGACGAGGACGTCATCGCTGCGGCGCGCGCAGCGGGCTGCCATGAGATGATCCTGCGGCTGCCCATGGGCTACGAAACCGAGCTTGGCCCGCGTGGCGCTTTCCTGAGCGGTGGCCAGCGGCAGAGGATCGGGCTGGCGCGGGCGCTGTTCCGCTCGCCCCGGCTGATCGTGCTGGACGAGCCCAATTCCAACCTGGACCAGGAAGGGGAGGCCGCTCTGGTGGAAGCCATTGCCCGTGCCAAGGCCGATGGGGCCACGGTGGTCGTGGTCAGCCACAGGTTCTCGCTGCTCAAACCGATCGACAAGCTGGCCGTGTTGCGGGACGGAGAACTCGAGAAATTTGGCGATCGCGACGATGTGCTGCGTGAACTGGCACCACAGCCGCCGGTCAAGCCCACGCTGGTCGCCGCCGATGCCGGCGCGAATGGGGGTCGTGCATCATGAGCGCCATCAGCGCGGCCGTTTCCGGCCAGGATCTGGCTCCGCAGAGTAGCAAGGCGGTCGCCAGGCCGGCGGATGCGGGCCAATGGCAGCAGCCCGAGCCCGTGGGCAAGCTGCTCAAGGGACCGGTCCTGTTCGGGGGGCTTTTCATCCTGCTGTTCTTCGGCCTGTTTGGCGCCTGGGCGGCGCTGGCGCCGCTGTCGAGCGGGGCGATCGCGCCCGGTCAGGTTAATCCCGACTTGCGGCGGCCCATTCGCCACGAGGTGGGCGGCACCATTGCCTCGATGAACGTGGTCGAGGGGCAGAGGGTGACCAAGGGACAGCTCCTGCTGACGCTGGTGCCGGTGCAGGCACAGGCGGCGCTGGCCCAGCGCGAGGAGCGGTGGAAGCGGCTGATCATCCAGCGTGCGCGGCTCGATGCCCAGTCCGCCGGCGCGGAGACGATCACGCTGCCGCCGGACGTGGTCGTCGAACCCGGTTCCGAACTCGATGCCTTCCTGCAGAACGAACAGGTCCAGCTTACCCTTGGCTTGCTCAAGCTGGAGGGGGATGATGGCATCAACGCCCTGCAGATCGCCCAGTTGCAGAGCAGGCTGACGGGGCTGCAGGCCGAACAAAGCTCGCTGATCAGCGAGAAGGCGCTTGTCGACGAGGAACTGGCCGACAAGACCGCCTTGCTGGCCGAACAATTGATCCCCCGCTCAGTGCATCAGGCGGTGCTGCGCGAACAGGTGCGCCTGGAAGGCGCCATCAACAGCAGCGTTGCCGAGATGGAGGAAATCGGCAAGCTGATCGCTGAAAAGCAGGCGACCCTGCAGCGTTTGCGCGAAGCGACCCAGAACGAGGTGGCCAAGCTGAGCACCGAGGTCAACAACCAGATCGCCGCGCTCGAGGAAGAACTCGGTGCCAGCCGCGATATACTGGATCGGACCGAGGTCGTCAGCCCCGCGGATGGCAAGGTCATCGGCCTGATGTTCCCGGCGCCCGGCGTGGTGGTGGGGCCGCGGGAAACAATCATGGAAATCGTGCCGGCCGACGAGGTTCTCGAGGTCATCGCCCATGTCTCGCCGCGCGATATCGATGTGGTGCACGAGGGGCTGCAGGCGCGCCTGTCACTGGTGCCGTTCGCCAATCGCAATGCGCTGCCGCTGACCGGTACGGTGACGCAGATCGCGGCCGATGCGACGCGCGACGAGCGGACCCAGCAAACCTATTACCAGGTGCGGATCAGCGTCGCTCCGGAGGAACTCGCCAGGCACGATGTCTACCTCGCGCCGGGCATGCCTGCCGATGTCACGATCATCACGGGCGAGCGCACCATGTTGCAATACTTGATCGCTCCATTCCTGAAGTCCTTGCAGAATGCATTTATTTATGACTAGTTTGATCTTCTGCGTGGGGGGAGAGCAATCCTAGAGATAACTGGCGTCTAGATCGTCATCCGGATTTGATGACAAATGACCAGTTCCATGGTTGCCCTTCAAATTCATGGCTAGTACTGACGAGTCGGTTCCGGTCCAAGACCAGTGCCGATTGCGGTCTTGCGCCATTTTTTCTCGACAAAAATTCTTGCATGAATTCTCTATTTCGTCGGTCGAATAGCCCATTTGGGCTATGTAATCTTTTGCATCTGCTTCGACTATTAACGATGCGTAAATAGAATTTCTTGCGCTGTCCCAACTTAGCACATATAAAACTGTCCAATTTGGGAATGGGGGGGAGTGTGCCTTGGCGCCGACAGCACCCCTGTGTCCAGTTTTGTAGGGGTTTTGGAAATGTCGGTTACCGCAGAACAGATCAAAGCAGCCTGGATCCAGCTCGACGCGCTCTACGTGCTGATGGCGAATTCACCCGGAACGCCGTCCGGCGGCGCGCTGAATTCCGGGGTTGGCTACGAAAGCCACGGATCATTTGTGGTTCCTGATGGCGCAACGACAGCAGTAGCGGCCCTGGGCGCGGAATTCGCGTCGCTGGCGGGCGTAATCGAAGCGGGCGACCGCGGCTATGCGGCGCTGGCGATCGCCCTCTCCTTCGCAAAAATGGGCAACCTCTACGTCGAATACCTACAGGACAACCCGCCGATCCTCGACATCCAGAAGCTGCGTGTCGGCGGCCCCGGCCAATCGTTCCACGACAATATCCTGGGCAACCTGAATAATGCCGCGGCCAATGCGCGCTTCCCTGACAGTTATGGCGATGATTTCAACCTGCCGGGCTACGGCACGGTGGACTTCATCGCCGATGTGCGCTCGGAAGCGGCGCAGGAATTCGGTACGCGTGTCATCTACGGCGGTTATGCCACCGATGACCTTAAACTGGCGCAGAGCGTGGCCTTTGACCTGGCTTATGGCTTCAGCCCCGAAGACCTGCAGCTCGGCGAGCGCGGTATCAAGACCAGCGTCGCCAACTATTTCGTCGTGACCCCGACCGGTATCCAGAATTTCAGCGATGAGGATGCAGCCCGCGATGCGGCACTGTCCGGCGGTGGCACGTTTGTCGACGTGACCGATGGCACCACGACAGCCTTCACCACTGGTACAACCGGCACTGACGGCAACGACCTGTTCGTCGCCGGCCCCGGCAACCAGACCATCGATGGTGGCGCCGGTTCGGACACCTATAGCGTGGCCGACAATCCGGGCATGGGCGTCTACGTCAATCTCGGCGCGACGCCGGCCAGCGATGGCGTAGCCTTCGGCGGCTCATCGACCGGCTTTGACATGCTGAAAAATATCGAGAATGTCGAGGGTGGCAGCGGCGATGACGTGTTCATCGGCAATTCCGGCGACAACACGTTCTATGCTTCGGCCGGTACGGACTCGTTCGACGGCGGCGCCGGCTCGGACACGTTCAACGCCAATTCGGCGACCGCGGGGGTCAATGTCGACCTCGCAGCGGGGACGGCGCAGCATCTCGACGGCTCACCGGGCCTTGATACGGCGCTGACCAGCGTCGAAAATGTGGTCGGCAGCAATTTCGACGACGAGATTGCCGGCAATGCCAGCGACAACACCATTCGGGCCGGCGCAGGCAATGACGCGATCTTCGCAAGCGCGGGCGCTGACGTTATCTCCGGCGGTTCGGGCGACGATACGGTTCATGTCGCGCAGGCGAGCGGCGCGGTTTCGGTGACCTTTGTCGGCGGCAAATGGCTGCTGACCGGCCCGGGCGAGCTCAATACCGAACTGACCGGCGTCGAGCGTATCTCGTTCACCGACGGCGTGTACCACCTGGTCGGCGGCGGCAGCGGACTGACGTTGAGCCAGGCGGTGGACCAGGCAGTGGCCGGCGATAGTGTCCTGCTGTCCGTGGGGACGCATGCCGTTACCTCGGGTCGGCTGAATGTCGACGAGAGCATTACCATCCGCGGCGCGGGCGAGGGGGCCACGACCATCGTCACGGCCACGATCGACTGGGGCATCCTGGTCACCGCCAATGACGTCTCGATCAGCGACCTGAGCGTCAATGCCAGCGCGAACTCGCACTATGGCATCAAGGTCAATCCGCCGATCACGCCCGTGGTTCCGACCGACAAGCTGACGGGCTTCGAGCTGACCAATGTGACGGTCAATGGCGCCGGGCGTTCCGAGGTCGACCTCAATGCCACCGATGGCGCCATGCTCACCAATGTGACCACCGACGGCAAGACCGCCGCCGGTGTCCCCACGGGCGGCGTCGGCATCGGCATTTCCGACTCCAGCAATGTCACGCTGACCGACATCACCACCGTGGACAATGGCTGGGGTTCGATCGGCATCTACAGCAAGGGCGGCACCTGGAACGAAGGCACGTCCGGCGTGACGTTCCAGGGCAGCTACTCGGCCAACGAGACCATCAAGCTCTATGCCGACGAGGACGGCCCGAACCTGGTCGGCGTCACCGATATCGACTTTAGCGCCATCCTGGGCGACGAAGTCTGGGTGGTGCGCAATGACAGCTACCGCGAGCGCGCCGAGGACTTCTCGCACTTCTTCGGCAGCGAGGCGGAGGCCATTGCCTTCGCCAAGTCGGCCACCCTGGCCAATGGTGTCGGCTCGATCGTGACCGGCCCGGTGGACTCGGAATCCGTCGATGCCGCCCAGGGCCACCGCTTCGTGGTGGCCGAGGGCCTGTCGATCCAGGAAGCCCTGGACCATGCGGTGGATGGCGACACCATTGTCATCAAGGCCGGCACCTATGCCGAGAACCTCGTCATCAAGTCGGGCGTGACTATCGTAACCGAAGGTGAGGTCAATCTCGACCCGGCGTCCGGTGTGGCGATCACCTTCGCTGGCACGGCGGGCGACCAGGTATCGATCAGCGGCCTCAACATTGTCGGCGGTGACTTCGGTATCCATGCCGACGCTGCCGGTTCGCTGGCGGGCCTGACGCTGGATGATGTCGACTTCAACGGCATTGGCACCAACGCCATTTTCCTGGCCAATGACGCGGTGGGCGACATCGCCATCAATGGTGGCGTGTTCAGCAACAATGGTGCCAATGGCGGCCATACCGAGCATGTGAAGCTCTATGGCTTCACCGGCAATGCCAGCTTCACCGATGTGACGGTCGAGGGCGGCACGTCCGCCCCCCTGTCGGCCGGTGCGTTCGAGCTGACCGGCGTGGTCAATGCGGACCTCAATGCTGGGGCGATCACGCCCGACATGGGCACGGTGAGCTTCGACAATGTCGTGATCACCGGCGACTTCGCCAAGGTGCCGGTCGCCATCAACAATTATGACGATATTACCGGCCTCTCCATCGAGGGCGACGGCGCCGATGTCGGCATCGACGTGTCCGGGACGACCAGCGGCTGGACCGCCGCCGACGGTGGTTCGCTCGGCGTGAACCTGGACGGCATTACGGGCGACATCGATGCCTCCGGCTACGAAGTTGCCGGGCCTGCCGGCGGCTATGGCCTGACCCTGCAGGGCGAGGAACTGACCCAGGCCGACGAGGCCGATGCGCAGAGCTTTGTCGGCACGGCCAGCAACGACATCATCAATGGCTCGCTGGGCGACGATACGATCGACGGCAATGGCGGCGACGACCTGGTGGATGGCGGCGAGGGGATCGACAGCCTGGTGCTGGCCGACTCCTATGCCGCTTATGACGTGAGCCTGGGCTCCGGCACGGTGACCCTGACCCACAAGGTGACCGGCGAAAGCGTCACCTTCTCCAATGTGGAAGTGCTGGACTTCGAAACCGGCCCCGACGCCCATCTGGTGGGCATTGCCGGCAGCGACTACGGCTCGATTGCCAGTGCCATAACCGCCGCCAATGAGCTTAATGGCGATATCGTGCTGGTCGCGGGCGACCACAGCAGCGAGAATGTCACGCTCAACAAGCATGTCGACCTGATCGGGCTTGGCGCGTCCAATACCTCGATCGGCTCGCTGAGCTTCGCCGCTGACGGCGCGAGCTCGGCCGATCGCCTCACCGTGGAAGGCCTGTCGGTTACCGGCGGCGTCCAGACTAATGGCCACAGCCATATCGGCCTGCATGGCGTGGCGCTGTCGGGTGGCGCCGGCTATGTCGTCAATATCGGAACTTCCGCTTCGGACATCTCGATCACGGACGCGGTGTTCAACATCGCCGATGGCAAGATCGGCCTGAAGATCGGCAGCGGCGCTGATGTCGACGATCTGGTGCTCAAGAACAGCACCTTCAATGGCGGCCAGTTCGGCATCTACATCGCCAATGACGATGTGGGCGGCACCGACACAGTATCCGGCCGCTTCGAAGGGCTGACCTTCAATGGCCAGGAGACCCTCTCGGGCGGAACCAAGAGCTCGGCGATCTATGCCGAAAAGCTCAGCGACAGCACGCTGACCGATATCACGGTCATCGCTTCGACCGATGCGACCACGGCGGCACAACGCGGCGTCAACCTGAACCTCAAGAATGGCACTTTCGCCGATATCAGCATCGACGGGCTGACCTTCGTCGGCTTCGACGACGCCCATGCCGGCCAGACGGCCTATAACCCGCAGCTCATCGTCGACGTGAAACCGACCGCCACGCTGTCTGGCCTCGACATCAATGATGTGAATGCCAGCCAAGGCGACGGAGCAAGCGGCTCGGGCGCGATCGTGGTGGACATCTACTCGGAGAATCCGGCGACACCCATCGAGGACCTGTCGCTGACCGACAGCACCATTACCGGCAACGTCAAGGTCCAGGTCTCCGAATATGTCGGCGTCGATGGCAATGCCATTACCGGCGACCTGGATTTCGTGGCCGTTCCGGCTGGCAGCTCGCTGGCCGGCAATGCGGTCAGCGGCGATATCACCTTCACCGCCTATGCGGACATGGTGCTGCCTGAAGGGGCCGATAACCTGATCCTGGCGGGCGGCGCTGGCAATATCGACGGCACGGGTAACGACCTGGCCAACGTCATCACCGGCAATGAGGGCGACAACGTCCTCAACGGCGGTGGTGGGCTCGATATGCTCGATGGCGGCGCCGGCACCGACACCGCGGTCTATGGCGGCAGCGAAACCGTGGCCTTCAACGATGCCACCGGGCTGTGGGAAGTGACCAC
>Ga0065721_10007698_pt1 | contig 12818 bp, 21 predicted proteins | sample Mesricmetagenome_FD_59108 | JGI IMG/M metagenome (GOLD analysis project Ga0065721, IMG submission 59108) | Mesophilic microbial community from rice straw/compost enrichment Sample: eDNA_1 v2 (version 2) | ecosystem: Engineered > Solid waste > Grass > Composting > Bioreactor | place: USA: Davis... | reverse complement strand
GCGCGCTTCTTCTTCGTCGGCTTGTGCAGCCCAGGCGGGTCTCGTGGGATCGGAGAGCAAGACGCTGTCGCGTTTCCTTTGCTCATTCTCTCGTTCGATGATGTCCTTGCGTTCAATGATAGCTGAGATCAAATGATCAAAGAGGTTTTCAATGCCTAACGACTCGAAAGATCAGAAGCGATTCAAGGGGAGATCCGAAGTGAACGCCTTACCAAAGTCGTCCTTGGCCGAGACTTCAAAGAGCTCCATGCCTTTGCTTAGCCCCCATTCTCGCTCATCGTCGGCTGACTCGTCTTCTTCTTCGATGCTGTTACTGCTGTTATCGAAGGTGTCGTACCCTCCGAACCCAAATCGGGATGACTGGGGGGTGCGGGAGCTGGTGCTTGTGTTGGAGCGACTGAGTGAGTTGGCGGTCCTCGGACGACCTTGTCCGATGAGTTTGCCTCGCTGGAGTCCTGAGGATCTGCTTGGGAGATCCAGGTAGGCGGGAGTTTCAGAAGAGGTAGGGCCTGGCAATGATGAAGGCGATGGCGGAGAGCCTAACGGTGGGGATTTAAGCCCTGGGAAAGACGTGAATCGGGGGCGAATGTATGACAGGGTGGATGGAGGGGGTGGAGGTGGAGGCGTTGGCGGTTTCGGAGGCGGGAACCAGGTGTGTAGCGACAGACGCGCAAGGTCAGAGGTAACTTGTCGATGCTGGGTCAGATCCGCCTTGGCACCAACGATGTAAATGAGAAGGTCGGGTGAGCAGTTCTTCTTTAGTTCTGCGAATAAGGTTAGCTCGCAGCGGCGAAGGCGCAGCGTATAATGATCGCGTACCTTCCAGCCAGCCTCGAATGTCTTGAAAAGTAGATGAGTTCGTGATATCGTAAAGCAACAATGCCGCGTTTGCGCCTGCAAGACACCCGTCAGAGTACGGCCATTGCAGAGAGACGAGAACGGACCTCTATAATACATCGGTGCCTGCAATGCGGAGAGTCAGAACGGACGACAGGCAGTGGCGGACAACTCACCATGCTCCTGAACCGCTCCTGGCCTGCTGTGTCCCAGAGTTGCAGGCGGACCTTGACGCCGTTGACATACACCTTCTTCGTGACGAAGAAGGCGCCGCTCGTGGAGGTCGTGTTCTTGGGGTCGAACCGCTTCTGTGTGTAGCGCTGGAGGAGACTGGTCTTGCCTACGCCTGTCACAACGAGACATGAGCAATGGGGAGGGGCTGCAGGACGGGCGACGAACCAGAGTTGCCCATGACGACAATCTTGCTATCTATCCCCTGGTCGAGGCGGCGACGAGCGAAGGGGTCGACGTCGGGGTACTTGACGTCGTCCATAGCGGGGCGGTGGGCGGGGACGCAGTCCCGGGGGAGAGTGAGGAGGGAATTCAGCGAGCTAGGCCGCACCAGGGGGCTGTTAATTAAAAGGAGACATCCTGCCCACAGAAAGCACGGCTCTGCCTGGGCACGTGAGTCTCGCCTTATCCAGTCGCATCGGGGCGCAGATCTCTCTTCCCGCTCTCGCTCTCGGAGAAAAAAAATATGCTACTATTGCGACANTGGATCCATGTACAATACATATCNTCATGCCTTCTCCTGCCCAACAACAGGGAACTCGAACACGACGTCCNTGCCCGTCAAGCGGCGGTAGACAGACGAGAACGAGTCGAGCTTGTANTCCAGCGAGGTTGCGTCTTTCGAGTCGAGGAAGCTGTCCGAATANCAGTCAATCTCCGTGTCCATCTCCCTTGTCTGTCTGATTCACTCACACTTTGAGGAGCTTGGAGCCGTCAACAGCAACGCGGGTCCTCTTGCCAACGATCTCTGTGGGGAAGACGAGGTCTTCAAGGATTTTTTCGTGGACGCTGGTGAGGGTGCGGCTGCGAGGCCTCTTTTGCACAACACGGGAAGAGCGGGTGGGCTTGCGGAGCATGCGGCGTTGGGCGACGAAAACGACGTGACGGTCGGAAAACTTCTTCTCGAGCTCACGGGTAAGCCTACACCGACAACGATCTTAGTCTTCCCAAAGCTATTATTCCATCTAGTGCACAAACGCACCTCTGCTGGATCTTGTGGAATGCCTTCAACTGAGGGACAGGCACGAAGATGACGATAGCCTTTTTGCCTCCACGAACATCGACCTCACGAGCGGCCGAGATCTGGAGGACACGGAGCTCGGACTTGAGCTCAGGCACGTTGTTTTCGAGGTCAATCAAAGCCTGGGCGACCTGGGTCTCGATCTCGTCGGGGGAGGTAGTGGGCGCATTGGCGGTACGGAGGATCTTGGAGGCGACGGACATCTTGAACGAGGAGCCCTGGAACGAGGACGATCAACATCCAATCTTGCCGGTTGTGCATCCAACACAAAATGGGTGTTTTTGGACGGGGATTTTTGCAGAGAGCAGCATTTTCAAGGGCAGGAGGCGAGCCATTGGGCAAGAAACGGCGAAACAGAGACTCACCAGAGCTTTTAGCGTTCGTCTTCGAGCGTTGATTGCACTGGGTCAGCGAGGACCGCTTCGACCATCCGAGGCTTATGCCAAACACGAGCAACGTCACTTCCCATTCTCCGCAACAACCACCGAGCCAATGTCGATCAAGCGGCCGATACCCCTCCCCACATAGTTGCATCCATTGGCTTTTTGAGCTGGAATCGCTCATAACCATGCAAGGGGGAAGCATAGAATTAACGACGAGGTGTGACCAGCCAGGATCGGATTTTACCACAAAATATTCGATTCAGCTTCTATCTACCAACCTCTCTGCTTTTTGAACTCTTCAACCCACGCGTATTCTACTGCTCCCTTTGTCAGTACTACAAATGTAAGGCATCCGTCCTTCACCTCCAGTCCATCCTTTGGCTCCCCTGATTTCGCCCTCGACGCCTTGAAGATATGACGCAGTAAATTCTTCTTGCCCACCTTCAGCAGTCGCTTTCGGTGTGTTATCGCGTACAGAACGAGGTTGTCCACAACATATGATCCATCTACATCCCATGTCGGCCGCTCCCCTTTCGGAGGGAACATCCGTTCCAGATGCATCTCAAACGTCACATCCTCGATGAACTCTGGGATCACGTCCGAGATCGCGTATTGTGGGTACAGGAAAAACACGGGCAACACGAGGGTGTTGTTCGTTGGGTCTTCGGGGTCAAAGTGTGGCTGGTAAGGATTGGAAGAACCATCCGGCTTGGGAACGTTGATGAGGTTGCGTTCCTACAGACAAATGGAGACGCAAGTCATTTGCCGTTGCTCGTCGCATACATGTTCAACTGCACTTACCCGAAACGCGGCTTCCATGGCCAGCTTTTCCTCTTTTTCCTTCTGAATTCGCTCCTGTCTCTGTCTTTCTTTCTTGTCTCCTTCCTCTTTCACTTTGGCGATGCGATCTCGGAGAGTTTTCATGCCTTCGTTCCCCGCGTCATAGGACAAACACCGATCACAGCAGTCGAGAGCCTCCTCAATTCGGTCTAGAGAAAGAAGGGCCTGTGCACTTCTGTAGTAAGCCTTGGATGACTTATCGTCGGCAGTGAGGACGGTTGCGCAATCCCTCAAGACCTTCCCATAGTTTTCTGCAGCACTTCGTGAGTACTCACCCAGCGCGGCAACAGCTGAAACTCACGAAGTTCGAGATTGCAAGCCGCTCGATTCAATAGCAATGCATGGAGAATCTTCTGGTCCGTCGGATTTGCATCTATTCCTTGGGTATAAAAGCCGGCAGCCTCCCGATATTGCTTGCCTTTAAAATAGTCGTTTCCTTGGTCCTTGAAGTTCGTGGCGATCTCTTTACCATTTTAGCACGAAAAAATCACAGAACTGTATAGCAGACCTACCATCGGGTGTCCCTTCGAAGATCAGATCCTGTAAGGCTGCGATGTAAGGGTTATCCGTGTCCTTGGGCAGGTCCGTCATGAAAAGGGGCGTATTCTCCAACGCCGCAATCTTCTTCTCGATCTCTTCTCTGCTGAGCTCACTGGGTCCAAACTGCGCCATCTTGCTGTGTGCCTTCCGGGGTATAGGGAAAGTAAGGATGTGTTCGAGTTCAAGCGCTCACTGGAAATCTTGCGGGGATTAGATGGAGGCGGATCGGCCGGACCGTTCAACGCCACTCCTTCCCCGTCGTGGGCGACGTTGCACTCAACCACCTCCTCCCAGGGTGTGTCCCAGTGTAGTGACATGGCCACGATAAGAGGTCTCAAACGTGCTCTTAATGACAATGGGCGCTACCGCTACAAGGTAAGATCGGCACACCCCATCGTCCGACCACGCCTGACTTCAGAACCCGGCAGTCTCCAGAACTTCTCGTCGACCATCTTGTTATCGGAGGAGGTCAGACTCCCTGAGGCTTTACGCTCTCTGTATCTGAGTATGCTGTGAATATAGGCATCGTCGGGCTTGCTATCGCCCAGCGCCTGTGCCAGCGCTACCCTTCGAAGTCCACTTATCTCTTGGAGAGACACCGCAGGTGCGGAGAAGAAATAAGGTTCAGTCTCATCTCCTTTGGCACCCAAAACCTAATGCTCATCCAAACCCACTAGCTCCCGGAACTCAGAGGTCATTCACTCAGGTGCGCCCCTCTCCAGCCTCATGTCCGCAACCCATTCTGACCCGGGCTTATCCCAGGGCTCTACTACCCATCCGACTCTTTAAAGACACAATTATGCTTACGAGGAAGGGACCTCATGTATGAGCGCTGCAAGGCCCACAATATCCCGTTCCGCCAAACCGGGAAGCTGGTTGTGGCTAAGCGGGACCAATTGCCCTACATTGAAGGACTCCACCAGAAATCCCAATCCCTCCAGTACTCTTTCCCGCCACAACGGAATGACGAAGACGCCGAGAAACCAGCGCTCGAGACTACCCTTCTCAGCGGACAAGAAGCCCGTGCAATGGAGCCCGATCTCTCTCCAGAGATCATGGGCGCGCTCTGGGTACCGATCACTGGCATTGTCGACTCTCACTCCGTCATGGCATCCTTGGAAAAGGATATCCTCGAATCTGACAATGGCCAGATATCTTACGCGACATCCGTCGTCCGAATAGACCCATATCAGCGCTCCAAACGCCCAGCCAACATCATCGATTTTGAACCCATCGAAAGCGGTTGGGTCATTCAAGCTGTCACAGGAGATGCCGAAGAGGCAGACCCCATACTCGCGAAAATGGTCATCAATGCCTCGGGGCTTTCTAGTACCCTAGTCCTGAATTCGCTCTTGCCACAGGATAAACGCATCCCAATGTTCTACGCAAAAGGCTCGTATGCAAAATATGCTGGGCCCGGCGTCGAGCATGTCAAACATCTCATATATCCCTGTCCAGAGACAGGCCCGAACGCGCATGCCTTCCAGTCACTCGGGACACACCTCACGCTGGATTTGGACGGTCGGATACGCTTTGGCCCCGACATCCAATGGATCCCCGCCCCCGAGGAAATCCCCTCCGACCCGCGCGAGGGTGCAGATTTTTGGACGAAGCATCTCATTCCGGACGAATCTATCTTGCCTGCAATGCATGCCGCGGTGACGTCGTATCTCCCTCGAGTCACCTTGGACGGGCTGCAGCCTGACTATTGTGGCATGCGCCCCAAACTGGTCGGTCCCACCGGAGGATTCCAGGACTTCGTTTTCAGAGTCGACCACCCAAGTATTGGTGGTTGCCTTGGCGGAGAATCCAGCCCCATGGTCAGCTTGCTGGGGATTGAGTCGCCGGGCTTGACTTCGAGCTTAGGGATCGCCGAGAAGGTCGTCGATGATATCATTGCGCAGAGGACACCGGAGGACGAAGCTGCTTGAAGGCCCTGTATAGACAAAGGGAGAAATGTATTGCGCAGTAGGCGATGATCTAAACCGAATCTACGATTTAAGCACGGGGAGTGACCTTGGGCTCCCAGGCGGAGATCTTGGGCTTGACGGTGTTGTATGACTTGTAAGCGCCTCGGGTGCCGGTCAAATTCTCCACCCAGGGCTATGCGACAGGAGGTCAGAACTTCGTCATTCAGATGGTAAACCAGAACGTACTGCTTGCCAGGAAGGCGTGAGATTTTGCACAACGGGATCGTTGGTCGGAGCATCCTTGCGGATATGGCTCAACCAAGCATGCCACTCAGGAGGGATTTGGGATGCGTGATATTCATGCTGGAGGGGGGCGTAAATTGAGTCGTCTACGTCAAAGGGGGAATTCACAGAGCAGTACTCACCTGAGCAAAGTCAACCCAACGGTGGCGGCCTTGAGACGAGCTCAGCATGACTAGATTCCAAGAATAAATGACACAACTCACCAGGGACTTCCTCCTCTCCGTTCCTGTTCTCAAAGTAACGGTTCCCGAACCTAACGTCCCCTGCTCAGCCAACTAGTAGACTTCCGGGACGCTGTCGATACGCACTGGTCGACTCCGATGTAGGTTCCTGACTTGGCATCGCCAATGTACTGCATCTGCCTCCACCACTCGCGGAGCCCCACCCGCTTGACGCTGCGCAATGTTCGGAGGAGGGACACCATGGCTCAGTGGTTGTTCTGTGCAGGTCGAGTTCACCAGCTCCTCGTTGGAACGACGGGTGGGGCTTTGTTCATGTTTGGCATTGGCTTTGAACATCCCGTCCTCGTTGTGTCCCGGGTTGCCCAGGACTGGTAGAAAGCTCATGTATTGTCCATAAGCACCAGTCAAGTTGGTAAATATAGCAAAGACAATAATGTTGAAATATGCCTCACAAGCGACCCTCTCGAGGTTCGAAGTCGTAAACCAATCATAATACATAAGAGTACAACATGGTCGTTCAAGATGGAAAACGTCTAGGAAATCGTTAGAAATAAGAAAAGTATGGAATAGAAGAGCGAAGTGGGAGTGTCAACACAAGAACAGTGAACAAACAAGCTCAGGACGAAACGAACAAACTATAGATATCGAAAGCTCATCCGGAATTTCACTCAATCGGCATAGAGGACGTGCTTGTCTGTCCCATCCATCCACGCCCGTAGTTCCGCATCAGAATCCAGTCCCACGAAGGTATTCGTCAAGCTGTCTCGATACTTGAGAACCGCAATTTCAGACCCCAGCCGCGACTGCACCTTCTCCATCAGTTCATAATGCGAGACCTTTGGATGCACTCGGATTGCAATCAAGTCATCCGCAACGCGATCGAATATCTTGATTTTGACAAAGGCAGTTTGAGGGTTTACTGATGAGATGGGCGGATTGTTGAAGTTGTTAGTTGTCGACTGGGACCGCGAGCGTCCAGGGGAATCGGAGCGACGGAATGAGTTTGTTGATGGGGTAGCGCTGCTCTGCTGATAGCCCATGTTGTCAATCCGGCGTGACGACTGCCCATTCACATGCTCTGAGTTCCGTGAGTTTGTGGGGGAGACAGTGCGGTCGGCGGGGGAGTGCGATCGATCGTACGGGTATGATACATTGTTCTGGGATCGTTGGGTGTGGAAGGATGTTGAGGAGCCAGCCCGGGAGTGGTTTTGTGAACGTGCTTGTAGTCGGAGACTTTCGTCTCTAGACAGCGCCTGTGCCCCATTATATTGCTGATATGGGTGCCTGTCGACAGGGTATTGCTGATAGCCATCGTCGTCGTAATCTGATCCTGCACTCCGCCGTCCATCGTTCACATTGAGCCGAGCCATCTGGTCGTTGACCTCCTCTCCATAGTCGGCAGTGGGACTGTACTGATCTCCATTTTCAGCAGCGTAGCCATCGCCCGCATTGAGTGCTTCGATTTCCCGTACACGAGGCTCGGTCTCATTCTCCACGTCTCCAGGCTTCAGTGATAAAAATTGTCGGACAATGGTGTGCTCGAGGATGTAGCGACCACCAGATCTTCCCAGTGCGCACAGAGCATGGACGTATTCGTCAAGTTCTTCCCTCCGCGTTGCTGTTAGTGCGTCATCGACATCCTTTGCGGGGCCAGGCATGAATGGTAGAGTTCGCGGATGGGGAGGTTGGCGACCAGCTTCTCGAGGGAAGGTGTTGAGAAGAGACACTTGGAAGTCATAGAAGTCGTTGTAGATGCGGAAGAGGATGAGATGTTTGGAAGGAGGAAGGCGTGTCTGTCCAGGCGCCGGGTACGGTTGGAATGTGGCATCTACGCGGAACCAGTACTCCTCCATTTCGTAGTGGAACGAAACCACATCTGCTGAGAGGAGGATGCCCTCGGGAAGCATTTCTGGGGTCGGCGGTCGGGTGGGTTCTGGGTCGGGTTGCTGGGGCTCTTGCTGGCTCACATAGGGACTGTTTGACACTGAGCCACGCGATGGGGGTTCGTCAATGACACCCAAGGAGATGCTGTTCTGCTTATAGCTCAACATCGCCCGCTTCCACTCCTCGACCTTGGGCAAATCGCCGCGATCAATTAGCGCATTGACATCCTCCACCGGCTCGCCCGTTGCTGGATCATGGATAAGAACAAAGGATACCGGGATAAGGCCTGGTCGTCCTAGCTTTCCGATGGGTTTAGCCACAAACCACTCGCGATTGGATTGGGCGACGACCGTAATAGCATCACCACGCTTGGCTTCGAGTTCGTCGGGCCGTTCAGCAACGAAGTCGTGCTGGACTATGGCGTAGTAAACTTGTGTCTTTGGAACCGATGCCTGCGACTGTCCATGATTGTGGCCCTGGCTATAAGCGCGAGTAACCCCAGGAGAGGAAGACGTTCGGGTGGGATGTCCGTTGTGCTGTGAAACGCTGAACTGAGATGCCCTGTTGTTACTGGAAGATCCACAGCGTTTTAGCGTACATTTCGAGGGTGCGATAGAGTACGTACGGCAGAGCAGTTTTCGAGAACTCCTCGAAGTGGGCGCGAGGGACGATCCCTCGTGCTCCGGTGACTGGGTTATGGGCTTCAAACCAGGCGGAGTCCTCAGCATCCCTCAAGACATAGAAGAAGTCGCCTTTGACGAAGGACAGCTCCTGGGGCGCCTGTGATTTGTAGTTGGTGAGGGCGCGGATAACCTTCTGCGGAGGGAGGTGTGCAGAGGATGGTTTCGAGAGGGTCGGGATAGGGAGCGGCGTGGAGATCTGAAGCTTTGTAGATTCTTTGTTTCCATTGAGAGACTTTCTGAGAGACTTCATGTTGAACGGAGAGAAGAGAAGAGGAAGTCGAGAAGAGGAAAGAGGGGAAAGAGAATGCAGAGGTAGAAATCAAAACCAGAGTCCCAGACAGGAGCGCGAACGCGGAGGGCTTCTTATCTCCCACGCCCATGTCCTCAACCCCTCACCCAACAATTAACTGAGCTTGGTCCTCTCGCAGCTACTCCTTCTCCTCCGACATGGGTACTCGTCTTTGTTCCATGAATCTGAATTGTCGCCCTCAGGGCAGCTCTATCCAGTCACTGGGGCGGGAATAGTCGCTCCGCAGCACCCTCATTGGGTAAACAAAGTGCTTCAGACGAGATCCGCGTATTCGGAGACGCCACCTTGTCCTCTTCCCTCACCAAAATGAATGCATCGTCGTAGCTTTGCACACAGCCTAGCCTTGGTAGAACGTTGTGAAGGCACTGTGCCGTGCATCGGCCGCTGAGTCAGCATTTCCCAGCCAGGGTCACCCTTTTCCCCACTGCATCGGCTTCACTGCACACTTTAGTTGTCTTTGAGACCCACGGTCCAACATATCACGCAAATGGCTGCAAGAAAGCTCCAGAGTGTGTTTTATTCAGTCTTCGACGTCTGCCTCAATCTGACGCTCGTGCAGCGGAAATTGACCGAACCTTGAAAAAGGTCTCGGAGGGGGTCGAGCTCTTCGAGGGCATATATGAAAAGATGCAGGCCTCAACGAACCAGACGCAGAAGGAGAAGCAGGAGCTCGACCTTAAGACACAAATCAAGAAGCTCCAACGACTGCGCGACCAGATCAAGACATGGGTTGCGAGCAACGATATCAAGGACAAGTCCGCATTGCTGGAAAATCGGAGGCTTATTGAGATGGTATGTCCAACTCGCATCCGCTATCTCGACCACGCGTATCCTCGTCCCCTCTCCTTCCTTATCCACATACACCGTCTTGTGAGAGGGCTTGGACGCGTCGCTGACTGCTGGATACCTAGCAAATGGAAAAGTTCAAAGCTTGTGAGAAGGAGATGAAGACAAAGGCGTTCTCGAAGGAGGGCCTTATTGCAGCTGCCAAGTTGGATCCGAAGGAGCAGGAGAAGGAGGATGCAATGCAGTGGCTGCAGCAACAGGTGGAAGAACTGCAAATGCAAGTCGAGTCAACGGAGGCCGAGGTGGAGTCTCTGCAAAGCCAGTCGAAGAAGAAGAACAAAGCCGGTACCACCGCTGCTGGACGTCTAGAAGAGCTCGAAGCCCTCAACGATCGCAGAAAGTGGCACATCAATCGTCTGGAACTTGTTCTTCGCCTCACCAACAATGGGTCCATCACTGCTGAGCAAGTCAACTCACTAAAGGAGGACGTCTCTTACTTCGTGACAAGTAACACAGTACGTTTGTTCGATAAGCTGCTTGTTTCGCCACTAATACAAGTGCAGGAGGATGATTTCGAGGATGATGATGGAATTTACGACGAACTGAATCTCGATGAGGTTGAGGGTGAATTCGGTTTCGCCGCTGAGGAGGACGACAGCGAATCTTCAGATGAAGCGAGTGAAGGTGCGTCTTAATATCACCCTTTCCATTTGATCCATTGACCTTCTCCTTAGATGTCCCGCCACCCAAGCCTGCGAAGAAGCAGCAACAACAACATCATGATGAGGATTCAGGGCACAAACGGGAGGATAAGCACGACAAGCACGACAAACGCGATGATAGTCCAATACTCAAGAAGGCCAGCGTGTCATTGGCCATGAGAAGTGAGTTCATCTATGAAGGTTGTTCCCCGCGATGCTCACAGGGTTTAGAACAATCTGTTGACTCGAAACCTCCACCGAACATCAACTTTAGCCAACAACCGATGGCGAGTGTGCTCAAAGCAGGCCTTCCGTCGTCGCGCCCCTCGCCCACAGTGCAAACGCCCATCCGATATGCTGCTGCAGCAGCTGCAGCAGTATCGCATCCTGCGACATCGTCAGCAAGCGCTGCCACACCGGTCACCCCGGTCACTCCCTCAATCTCATCAAGTATCCCTGCTAGTACCCCTGTTTTAGCCGTTCCCCCATCATCTGCTGCTGCACAAGAACAAGTCACACCCTCACCCAGCCTCACACAAGCTTCAGTCACCAGCCCTGTGGTTTCGTCTGCCGCGTCCGCGTCGGTATCCGAGGGCTCACCGCAACGCGGACCAGCCACCAGGAAGGGTACGTGGAACAATGTCTACACAATCACCCGTCTAATAGATCTCCAGATTCTGCCGTTGCAGCCTCTCCTCTGGCGACCGTCCCATCCCGCGCTCCAACAGAGCCCTCACCAGTGGAAGCCACGCCGGCCACTCCCGCACCCTCACAAACACCCCCTGCTGCCCCGCATCCACAGGAAATGGCTGCCAAGACCCCTCCACCCGCGACGCCAGTTGATCACGCCCCTCCTTTCCCGCCAGGCGTCAAGATTCAACAGAACGAGGTTATCGGATCGTCTGCCTCCCAGCCCATTGGTGGACAGCGTCCGTCTTCTGTCGCTCAGCCCACAGCAGCTGCCCGTGCATCTTCCGCTTTCCCCGGTTCGTTGTCTGACCTAGTTGTGTCCTTTGAGAACGTCAAACAAAAGGGTACGTCGGCCATGTAATTGGCTCTCTCGAGGTTTCTGACCTTCCCCCAGCCGCTCTCCGCCAGAGCAACTTGGATCAGGTGCACAAGATGTTGGAAGGAGGTCATATAAATGTCCCTCAACCCCGGGATACGGACAAGTGGGTTGTTGCATTTGTCTCATGGTTCATCTACTCATTCCATTTCCAGGCCCAGATACTACGTGCCTCGCAACCCCTACCCCACAGCTGCTTATTATCCCCAACAACCCCATCCCGCCCTCGCGAACCCGGCGATCTTCTCTCAGCTCGATGTTGAAACCCTGTTCTACATCTTCTACTACCTCCCCGGGACCTACCAGCAGTATCTGGCGGCGAAGGAACTTAAGAAGCAGTCCTGGCGGTTCCACGTCAAGTACCTTACCTGGTTCCAGAGACATTCAGAGCCTCAAGCGATCACAGAAGATTACGAGCAGGGTGTGTATGTTTACTTCGATTGGGAGGGCTCGTGGTGTCAGAGGAAGAAGGGAGACTTCCGCTTCGAGTACCGCTACTTGTCTGAAGATTAAACCATTGGCCAACATCTCCTTCTTTTTGGGACATTTCATGGGTGAGCATTCACGCTAGCTTGCGTCCTTCTCTTCCTTTTCTTTCAGACCTTTGTAATAGCATTTTATCCAGCTTCTCATGTACATACTTACCTCTTGCACGCCTCTCCCAAGCACGGCATCCTGTTTTCATAATTATATTGATGATATTATGGAGCGATAGCGAGGGAAGGGGAATGGAGGGAAATCTACTCGAGCTTGGCAACAGCACCAATGGCCTCGAAGGTCTTTTGAAGCTTCTCTGCGTCCTCCTTGGAAAGGTTCTCCTTCAGGACCTTGGGTAACGACTCAACGAACTTCTTAGCCTATTGTGGGGAGCAGTGGTCAATTGGAGAGCTCGGAAGAGCCGAGAGGCAACGCACGTCAATGAGTGTGAGGTTGGGAATCAAGGCCTTGACTTCACGAATGACCTTGGGCTTGGCGGTCGCGTCGAAGGACTCGAGCTTGACGTTGAACACGGTCTTCTCTTTGGGCTTCTCCTGTATAGAATGTGAGCCCCGAAATACTGTCAACCCCTTTTGGTGGAACTCACAGCGGCAGGCTCGTCAGAAGCCGGGGCGGCAGCGGCAGGGGCTGCTGCTGCTGCTGG
>Ga0065721_10007672_pt1 | contig 12827 bp, 17 predicted proteins | sample Mesricmetagenome_FD_59108 | JGI IMG/M metagenome (GOLD analysis project Ga0065721, IMG submission 59108) | Mesophilic microbial community from rice straw/compost enrichment Sample: eDNA_1 v2 (version 2) | ecosystem: Engineered > Solid waste > Grass > Composting > Bioreactor | place: USA: Davis... | reverse complement strand
CCGCCGGCGGTGATCTCGGTGCCGGAGGCGGGCAGGCGCGCGTCGCCGGAGACGAGGGCCACGCGCCGTCTCGCCGTGCCGCGATGCTGCATGCGGGAGACGACTTCCTGGCCGACATAGCAGCCCTTGCGGAAGCCGAGTCCGTCCGTCTTGTCGAGCAGCACGTCATGCGGAAACGCGTCCTGCAGCGCATAGTCGTGGCCGGAAAGCATGAGGCCGGCCTCCACCCGCAGCGCATGATAGGCCTCTTCCGGCCCCTCGGCCTTTCTGCCCGGCGTGCGGGTGAGCGCGATGCCGGCCTTCGCGAAGGCGGCATCCTTCACCGTGCCCTTCACCGTGCCCTTGTCCGCCTCGTCGCCCCAGAAGACCGTGACGCCGTCCTCCGCGACGGGTGCGATATCGACGGCCGCGCGCAGCTTGTACATGGTGAGCCGCCTCGCCAGCGCGTCCCGCTGCGAGGCATCGGTCTCGATCAGGAAACCGTCGCCGTCCCGCCAGATCGTGAAGTCGAAGAGGATCTTGCCCTGCGGCGTCAGGAGCGCGCCGGGACGCGCCTCGTTTTCCGGCAGCGAATCGATGTTGGTGGTGATCAGGTTCTGCAGGAAATCCTGGGCTTGGGCGCCGGAAAGGCGGATCAGGCTTCGCGTCGGAAGATAGGCGGCGGACATGGCACGGGAATCCGGTTGTTTCTGAGACTGAGAGTTAAGTCTTCCATGGAGCGTCGGCAAGGCGTGCTTGCCAAGTGCCGGTGAAGTTCATGGGCTGAAATCAGCGAGGCAAGGCGAGATACTCGGTGAATGATCGTGGCACCTCTACCTCTCCCTTGGTGGGAGAGGTTACAAAATCACGATCTTAGCTTCAGCTAAGTCGTAGATTTTGTTGGTGAGGGGGTCTGATTGAAGAGAGACAACCGCTATTGATTTCGATAAGATGCTGAAATTCCACCGGAATGAGACAGGAAGTCCGCCTCGCCGCCTTGTTCCTCAATCGCCGCCGGAGAAGAACTTCCATTTGCCGTCCGGGCTTATCCCGGCGCGGAAGAAGTTGTAGTTGCCGTTGTCTTCCATGCCTGCGAGATCGCCGGCGGTGACGATGCGCAGGAGATCGACCCGTTCCGGCGGCGTCAGGGCATCGAGCGCCTTGCCGGTGAAATAGGGCCAGACATAGGTCTCGTCCGGCGTGCCCGCGTCGAAACGCGCGGCCCCTGTGGAGAGAATATCGAGCATGATCGCCAGGATTTCCTGGCCGTCCGGATCGCCGGAAAAGCTTTTCAGCGTCTCGATCGGGTCGTCGCTTTCGCCGTTCATCACCGCCGTCTGGTCCGCACCCGAACCGAGCAGGGGGCGCAGGCGTTCGATATCGCCGGAAGCCGCCGCTTCGACGATCTGCTCCCGCATGCGCCTGACCGGTTCCGGCAGCTTCGACATGTCGACGATGATTTCCGTCGGAGGATCGGACGCGTCCGGCTGCGCCTGTGCCGCGTTCGGATCAGGCGATGCCGTGGGCTTTTCCTCGCCCTGCGCATCGCCGGCCGGTTTCTCGCCGGCTTGCGCGGATTGGTCGATGGCCGGGCCGGGCAGAGGCAGGGTCGTGCCTTCGAAGGCCTCCTGGACCTGCCCCTCGCGCCCGGTCTCGGCCTGGCGCGGCGCCTCGACGCTCGGGCGCAGCTCGGAAAGGGCAAAGGCATGGCTGGCGGCCGTCAGGCTTGCGGCGGCGGAAAGCAGCACGGCCAGCGAAAGGCGTGTGAGCATCTGGGATATTGTCGTTTCCGCTGCGTTCCGCATGGGAAACTCCGGCTGTTTATTGGATCGTGCGCTCGGGGGAGAACTCGCCGGCGAGCATGCGGGTACGGAGCGATTCGAGCATGGCTTCGGCTCCGAGTTCGCCATGGATGCGGATGGTTTCCCGCATGGCGAGCACCAGGGCCGCATCGGCGATGATTTCCGGTTCGATGCCGTCCGCCCGGCCGTCGGCCCAGGCTTCGCTCTGATATTCCAAGGCGGCCTGCATCTTCTCATGTACGATCATGTCGTCGATGTCGTTGCGGCCTGTCTGCATTCTGTTTTCCTCGGCGCCGTTTGTTACTAGCCCGTTAAAAACTTTATCAGCCTTTTATCAAAACGACACGGGCTCCCGCGAAAAGAGGTAAATAATCCTCTAATTTCCGAAACGGGCGGCGATTTCTGTGGCAAGTGTTGCGCCTTCGGCACGGTATCGTTCCTCGGCGGTCCGCGCTGCGTCCGTGCAGGACGTGTGGACGGCGGCGAACGACCGATAGCCCCGATTGAAGGCGGCGGTCAATCGTTCCCGGCGTTTCGGCTCGTTCGCGGTATCGGCGTCGAGCAATTGCTGCATGGACTGGCGCCAGTCGGAAGTCGGCGCGCCGCAGAGCGACCTCAGATACTGGATCGAGCCCAGCACTTCCGCCAGCCGGGTGAATTGCGCGTCGTAGGGCGCCGGCTTTTCCTCGGTGGGCGGCGGGGGGACGACCGGGGCCGGCTGCTGTTTGGCGGCCGGCTGCTTCGCCGTCTGGGCCATGAGCGGCGTCGCGGCAAAAAGGGCGATAAGCGGAAGTAGCGCGATGATTCTCATGAACGGGTTCCGGCGCGGCTGGACTGCCTCTCTTATCGGGCCTCGATCTCCGCCGCCAGCCTTTCGGCGCATTCGAGCACGCTCGGCGGCACCGGCAGCTTGCGGATTTCCTCGACCGTGTACCAGCCGGGATCGGCGGCGTCGTCGGCGGCGATCGCTTCGGTATCCGCATCCGCCTCGACCCGGAAGACAGAGAGGAAGAAATGCCGGCTGTCGTCCTTGTCGCCGTTGAGATCGTAGGTGGCGAAAAGCACCGGATTGCGGGCGCGGATGCCGGTCTCCTCGAAGAATTCCCGCACGGCCGTCTCATCCGGCGTCTCGCCGGGCTCGGCGCGCCCGCCCGGAAAGGCGTAGAGATCCGCTGACGGCGGGTTCATCCGGCGGATCAGCAGGAACCGGCCGTCCCGTTCGAGGATCGCGGAAGAGGCGGCTTGCGGGAGAGGGGGCATGTCGTGGTCTTCCATCGGCCGCGAGGCTATCTCACGCCGCATTCAATGTCGGAATATTGCTGACATCCACCTCGCGTTCCGCATGCCAGGCGTCATAGGCGGCCTGCATCCGCAGCCAGATCGCCGCACCATCGCCGAACATCTTGCCGAGCCGGGCCGCGACATTCGGCGAGACAGGCTTGCGTTCGCGCAGGATGTCATAGAGCTGCTGGCGCGAGATGCCCAGAAGCTCGGCTATCTGCACCTTCGTCTTTCCCGTCGCCGGGATGATCTCCTCAAGCAGCGCGCCGGGATGGGAGGGGCAGCGCTGGATCGGTCGTTTCGGTTCATACTCCGCCATAGACGTCACTCCCCGGTTATACCCTTTTAATGATACTGCTCGAAATCGACGCGGACAGCATCCTTGCCGTCGAATTCGAATGTGATACACCATGGTCCGTTGACATGAACGGTATAGCGCATTGGATTGAACCCATGCAGGGCGTGAAAATCAAAGCCTGGCAGATTCATATCCTCCGGGCGTTCTGCCACTTCGAGACGGTCCAGCCGCGCGAGGATGCGTTTGTGCATCTTTGCGTCGATCTTGCCCGTCTTGCCTGTCTCGAACAAAGCGGCAAGGGCTTTGCTCTTGAATGATTTGATCATGCGGCATGTAAGTATGTAGCTTACATCTCGTCAAGGGATGTCAGCAGGAAATTTACATCCATCCCGACAAGCTCGCGCTGCGGCAGCTCGTACGCCGATATTGTAAAAGTATTGTATTTTATCGTATGCTTTAGTCAAAGGAGCATGCGATGGCACGCGCGAAGACGTTCTCCCTCGGCGACACCTATGACGGCATTCTGGCCGATCTCGTCAAGAACGGCCGTTTCGGCACGGAGACGGAAGCCGTTCGCGCCGGCATCCGCATGCTTGCAGACTACGAGATGCGGATGCAATCGCTGCGGCAGGCGATCCATGCAGCGGATGCGGAAATCGAGGCGGGTCTGGGCAAGGAATATGTTTCCGGCGCCGATCTGCTCGCCGATGTCATGAACGAAGGCGACGACCATTAGCGGCCCGAAACGCCTCGTCGTCGCACCGCTGGCACGCGCGGACCTGCGCGCCATCCGCCGCTACATTGCCGAAAGCAGCCCGTTCTATGCACAGGAATTCATGGCGGACATTACCGCCAAGATCGCCTGGATCGCCGAAGTGGATTTCACCGGTTCGCCGCGTGACCACATCTCACCGGGATTGCGGAGTTTCCCCCTATCGACAGCGCTGCATCTACTATCGTTCCCATCCCGACCGGATCGTGATCCTTCGCGTCATGCACATGGCGCAGGACGTGAAGCCGCGGGATTTCGAATAGGCACTCCATGAAAACCTACGCCCTCTACGCCTTTGCCGCTCTTGCCGAGATCGCCGGCTGCTTCGCCTTCTGGGCCTGGCTCCGGCTCGGAAAGCCCGTCTGGTGGCTGGCGCCGGGAATGGTTTCGCTCGTCCTCTTCGCCTGGGCCCTCGCGCTAGTGCCGAGCGAGGCGGCCGGGCGGGCCTATGCGGCCTATGGCGCGATCTATATTCTCGCCTCCATCCTCTGGCTCTGGGCGGTCGAGGCCCGCGTGCCGGACCGCTGGGATGTCATCGGCGTCGCCGTCTGCCTGGCGGGCGGGGCGATCATCCTCTTCGGCCCCAGAAGCGCATAGGCGCCGAACCGCTTGACCCGTTTCCGGGGCGGTGTCATGAAGTCCGCATGTGCGGACGCTACGCCCTGACGGCGACCCCCAGGGATATTTCGGAATTCTTCGGCCTGCTGGATCTCGACGATTTTCCGGCCCGCTACAATATCGCCCCGACGCAGCCGATCCTCGTCGTCACGGCGTCGGAAAGGGCTGGGCCCGGCAGCAATCTGCCGGAGCGGCGCGCCTTTCTCGCCCGCTGGGGTTTTCTTCCCGGCTGGGTGAAGGACTCGAAGGAATTTCCGCTGCTGATCAACGCGCGCTCCGAGACGGCGATCGACAAGGCATCGTTCCGCGCCGCCATGCGCCACCGCCGCATCCTCATCCCCGCGTCCGGCTTCTACGAATGGCGCCGGCCGCCGAAGGAGACGGGGGTCAAGCCGCAGGCCTATTGGGTGCGCCCGAGGAAGGGCGGCGTCATCGCCTTTGCCGGGCTGATGGAGACCTGGTCTTCCGCCGACGGTTCGGAAGTCGATACCGCCGCGATCATGACGACCAGGGCGAATGCCGCGATCCGCCACATCCACGATCGCATGCCGGTCGTCATGCTGCCGGAGGATTTCGAGCGCTGGCTCGACTGCAAGACGCGCGAGCCGCGCGAGGTGACGGACCTGATGCGGCCGGTGCAGGAGGATTTCTTCGAGGCGCTGCCGGTTTCGGACCTGGTCAACAAGGTCGCCAACATGGGGCCGGAACTCCAGAAACCGGTCGCGGTCGCCTCCCCGGAAGAGGAACCGCCGAAGAAGCCGAAGCCCGACCAATCGCAGTTGTCGCTCTTCTGATCCCTCCGCTTTTCTTCTCCGATCCCTCCGTTTTCTTCAAACAGACAATCCCATGAACCTGCTCTCCGCCGGCCTTTCCGGCCTCGCGCTCGGCGCCTCGCTCATCGTCGCCATCGGTGCCCAGAACGCATTCATCCTGCGCCAGGGTCTCATCCGCAGCCACGTCTTCGTGCTCTGCTTCATCTGCGCGCTGTCGGACGCGCTGCTGATCGCCGCGGGCGTCGGCGGCCTCGGCACGATCGTCTCGCAATCGCCGGTGCTGATCTCGGTGGTGACGCTCGGCGGCGCGGCCTTCCTCGGCACCTATGCGGCGATGGCCTTCCGCCGTGCGGCGAAGCCGGGCGCCATGGTGGCCGGCGCGCCGGAAGCGATGGGGCTGAAGGCGGCGGTGCTCACCTGCCTCGCCTTCACCTTCCTCAACCCGCATGTCTACCTGGATACGGTCGTGCTGCTCGGCAGCCTGTCGGCGGCCTTCGAAGGCATGGAACGCGCGGCCTATGGCGCCGGCGCGGCGATCGCCTCGTTCCTCTGGTTCTTCGGGCTGGGCTATGGGGCGCGGTTCTTGGCACCGCTCTTTGCCAGACCCGCCGCCTGGCGGGTTCTGGATGTCGTCATCGGCGTGGTGATGGGGCTGCTTGCGCTGGGGCTCTTGTTGAGCTTCCTGCGGGGCGGATGAGGCGGGCTCAGCCGCTCGGGGTGAGCTTCGGCTTGCGCTTCAGCATCAGGGCGGCGGCAACCACGGCCTTCAGCCCCAGCGGGCGGTAGGGCGTCGTCGGTTCCGGCTTGGCTTCGGTCTTCGTCTCTGGCTTGTCGGTGCTCATGGCTCTCTCCTCACACACGCGAATCTCTGCATTGCCTGCAATCGCGCCTGTCCGCATAAAAGCGGGCGGAATCGTGGCCGAAGAGCCGGCGCCATCGCCGGCCCTTCATAGAACTGTCATCTTGTCGGAAACTGTTGCGCGGAAGTTGCAACTTACGCTGCTCAAACGGTTTTACACGTTCGCACTGTCATCCTCGATTGTAATCGTGCCGTAGCGGCGCTGNCAGGCGCGGGCGCTGAAGGGCAGCACGCAGAGATAGGCGACGACGGTGATCGACAGCACCTGCCAGGTATAGCTCATCAAGAGCGCCACATAGAGCACCACGCCGAGCAGGATGGGCAGCATGAGGTCGCGGCGGATGCGGCGCGACTTGCCGGACCAGACCGGCAGGCGGGAAACGAGCAGGTAGCCGATCAGCACCGTATAGGCGACGCTTCCATAGACGAAGAGGGGCGTGGGCTCGACCCCGAGGAAGCCGAGATAGACCGGCAGCAGCACCAGCATGGCGCCCATCGGGGCGGGCACGCCGACGAAGAATTCCGATTGCCAGGGAGCCTTCACGTCGCGCTCGGCCATGACATTGAAGCGGGCAAGGCGAAGGCCGGCCGCGATGGCATAAAGGAGGGCGGCGATCCAGCCCGGCGAACGGGCGTTGTCGAGCAGGAAGGCGTAGGAGACGAGCGCCGGCGCCACGCCGAAATTGATGATGTCGGCAAGCGAATCCATCTGCACGCCGAATTTCGACGTGGCCTTGAGGAGGCGCGCGACGCGCCCGTCTATGCCGTCCAGGAAGGCCGCCAGCAGCACCATGGCGACGGCCAGCTCGTAGCGGCCCTCGAAGGCGAGCCTTATGCCGGTCAGGCCCGCGCAGATGGCGAGCACGGTGATGAGGTTCGGCACCATGAGCCGGAGCGGGATTTCGCGCAGGCGCGGGCCGCGGGCCTCGTCATGGGCGCGGGGCGGTTCGGCGGGCGAGGGGGAGTTCTCCATGCGGCTCTCTCGTCCTTCGCTCAGGTGCGTCGGCTGATGGTCGGGCCTTTGGCCGAGCCGAATTCCGCAAGCACGGTCTCGCCGCCGATGGCGAGCTGGCCGACGGAGACGCGCGGCTGGGCCCCTGCCGGCACGAAGACGTCGAGCCGCGAGCCGAAACGGATGAGGCCGAAGCGCTCGCCGGCATTGACCGGTTCGGTCGGCTTCACCCAGCAGACGATGCGCCGCGCCACCAGGCCGGCGATCTGCACGACGCCGATCTTGCCGTGACGGCTTTCGATGACGAGGCCGTTGCGCTCGTTGTCCTCGGACGCCTTGTCGAGCTCGGCATTGACGAACTGGCCGGGGCGGTATTCGATGCGGGTCACCTGGCCGCGCACCGGCGAGCGGTTGATGTGGCAGTCGAAGACGTTCATGAATACGGAAATGCGCAGCATCGGCTCGGAGCCGAGCTCGAGCTCGGCCGGCGGCACGACCATCGCGACATGGCTGATCTTCCCGTCTGCGGGGCTCAGCACGAGGTCGTCGTCCTGCGGCACGGCGCGTTCCGGATCGCGGAAGAAATAGGCGCACCAGAGCGTCAGCACGAGCCCGACCCAGAACAGCGGTTCGAAAATCCAGCCGAGGATCAGCGAGGCGATGAAGAAGGCGGCGACGAAGACATAGCCTTCCTTATGGATCGGCACGAGCGTGTTGCGGATGGTGTCGAAGAGATTGATCAACCCTGGTTCTCCTGAGGCATGTCGCGCAAAAGTGCGTGGTTTTGCGATGACGGCATGCGAAACGCAAAATGGTCAGCGGGAACTGACTACAGAAAAACCGTTTTGGCGGCAATGCGGTTCCGTCGCCGCAACTTCAGGGATCGGTGATGGCCTCGCCTACGGCAACCCGGCCGCGGCCGCACCAAGGACAGCACCCCGCGCGCCGAATGTTTAGCCCTCGTCCCCGGATGCCAGGGGTGCGCCGGGCAGATAAAGCAGGATCGGCCGGATCTCGTAGACTGCGGTCGGATTGGCACGGCGCAGCTCGCGCGCCGCCGCGACCGCGTCGTCGAGGGTCGGAAAGTCCACGACATAGAAGCCGAGCAGCTGTTCCTTGGTTTCGGCAAACGGGCCGTCCGTGACGATGCCGTCACCCTTTCCCCGCAAGGTCACGGCGCGTTCCGTCGGGCCAAGCCGCGCGGCAGGCCCCAGATGCTTCTGCTTGACGAGACGGTCGTTGACCTGGAGCAGCTCGGCCATCAGCGCCGCATCCTCCTCCTTGGACCAGGATTCAACCACTCCTTCTGCGTGATAGGCCAGTATGGCGTAATACATGGATCGTTCCTCCCTTGTGGATCCGTCAATTCCCGCCGGCCGGGTTCCGTCCGGCGCAGCGCAAGCCCCGTCGGCGTGGCCTCTACTGCTCCACGAGCCCGAGCCACGTCGTCAGCGCGAGGAGCGGCGAGCCGTAGAACGTAAGGACGAGCAGATAGGCAAGCGCGACGCCGCCGAATACCGCCATTCTCTTGTTAAGATATCTCTTCATCCGTTCGTCCCGATTTGGATTGCGGTCTGCAGCCGATTGACGTTCGGCTCGGCCTTCGAAGGCCCCGACTAGCAGAAAAACCGGTTCGGCGGCAAATGCACATTCCCGGCCCGCCCGTGCCGTCTCGTCAGCGCGGCGCCAGCCCGCTGCTTTAAACGCTCACGCTCAATTGAAGCCATAAACGAACAGTTGCAGCACGGCATGCCGGTTTTCCTGTTAAGGAATCGGCGGGCCACCGCGTCTGGTGCGGACATTCAAGTCATTGTTTTCAATTAAACATTACAAGAATCGAAAGGTAGATTATGCAGCATTGGACGTCAGGATATGTCGAGGGATTGGACTACACGCATGGTTTTTATCGCGAACTGACACCGGCCTTGCTTGCGCTTGCCGCCCTGTCTCGCGGGCAGCGGTTCAATCTGGCGGCGCCGCATCTCAAATATTGCGAACTTGGCTGCGGCCAGGGGTTTTCCCTCAATCTTCTGGCGGCGGCCAATCCCGGGATCGAATTCCACGCGAACGATTTCAATCCGGCGCATATCGCCGGCGCGCGCAGCCTTGCGAGTGAAGCCGGCTTGAAGAACGTGCATTTCTACGAGCACGCCTTTGCGGATTTCGCAGACGAACCCGCTTTGCCGGCCGATGGTTTCGACATCATCGCGCTGCACGGCATTTATAGCTGGGTCTCGGCGGAGAACCGGCGGCATGTGATCGATTTCGTCGCGAGGAAGCTGAAGCCCGGCGGGCTCGTCTATGTCAGCTACAACGCGCTGCCCGGCTGGGCGGCGGCCATGCCGCTACGGCGCATCCTGGTCGATTCCGCCGCGAGGCAGGCCGGCCCGATCGGTCCACGCATCGACGAGGCGCTGGCGTTCGCCGATTCGCTTCTGAAAGCCGAGGCCGGCTATTTCCGGCAGAACTCGGCGGTGGGCTCGCGGCTCGGTTCGATGATGCCCATGTCGCGCAACTATCTCGCCCATGAATATTTCAATCGCGACTGGACGCCCTTCTATTTCGAGGACGTGGCGGCGGAGCTCTCTTCCGCCAAGCTTTCCTACCTGGGCACCGTCAACCTGCTCGACCATGTCGACGAGATCTCGCTGACGGAAGGGCAGCAGAAGCTACTGCAGGCGGAAACCGATCCCCTGCGGCGCGAGACCCTGCGCGACTTCCTGGTGAACGAGCTGTTCCGCAAGGATCTGTTTGCCAAGGGGGCCTTGCCGCATACGTTCCGCAGCGCTTGCGGCGTCTGGCTGGAAACGCGGTTTGCCCTTTCGGTGGCGCGCGCGCAGGTGCCGCCGACGATCAAGGGAGCGCGCGGCCGGATCGAGCTGCACGAAGCCTCCTACACGCCGATCCTCGATGCCTTCGCCGGCGGACCGATCACGATCCGCGAGCTCCTGACGCGGGGCGGTGGCCTCGGCATGAGCTGGGAGCAGGTGACCCGCGCCCTGACCGTCCTGGTCGGCGCCGGCCATCTGCAGCCGTGCCTGCCGGAGGAGGGCGAGGACCTGCGCGTGGAAAGCTGCCGCGCCTTCAATCTCGCCGTCTGCAAGCGCGCCGAGGACAGCGAGGATCTGCAGTTTCTTGCCTCGCCCGTCACCGGCGGCGGGCTGTTCCTGGACCGGTTCGAACAGCTCTTCCTCCTCGCGATCGGCGAGGGGCTTCGGGAGCCGGGGCAATGGGCGGGCCTTGCCTGGCGTATCCTGGGGCCCCAGGGCCAGAGGCTTCTGAAGGACGGAAAGCCCCTGGAAACCGCGGAGGAGAATATCGCCGAGCTCTGCGCCCGGGCGGAAAAATTCGCAGAGGTGCGGTTGCCTGTCTGCGAGCAGCTCAAGATCGTTTTCTGAGAAAAGCCCCCGACGATCTGCCGGCAAGCCTTCTTCGCAGGAGGGCTTGGCCGGGCGGGTTATTCCGCCGCCGGCTGGCCGCGCAGCACGACGCCGAGGTCGTCGCTCTCGCGCACCTTTCTCAGCTGCTCTTCCGCCTGCACCGCCTCGCGCTGGCGGTTCCACATCGAGGCGTAGAGCCCGTTCGCTTCGAGCAGCGCCGCATGGGTGCCGCGCTCGGCGATCTGCCCGTCGCGCAGCACGATGATCTCGTCCGCATTGATGACGGTCGAGAGCCGGTGGGCGATGACCAGCGTCGTGCGGTTTTTCGAAACCGTGTCGAGCGCCGACTGGATCTCGTGCTCGGTCGTCGTGTCGAGCGCCGAGGTCGCCTCGTCGAGGATGAGGATCGGCGGGGCTTTCAGGATCGTGCGGGCGATCGCCACGCGCTGCTTCTCGCCGCCCGAGAGTTTTAGGCCGCGTTCGCCGACCTTGGTGTCGAAACTTTCCGGCAGGGTGCGGATGAAATGGCCGATCTGCGCGATCTCCGCGGCGGCGAGCACTTCCTCTTCCGTCGCCGAAGGCCGGCCGTAGCGGATGTTGTAGGCGATCGTGTCGTTGAACAGCACCGTATCCTGCGGCACCATGCCGATCGCGGCGCGCAGGGATTTTTGCGTGACGTCGCGCACGTCCTGTCCGTCGATGGTGATCGCGCCGTCCTGGATGTCGTAGAAGCGGTAGAGCAGGCGGGAAATGGTGGATTTGCCCGCGCCGGACGGGCCGACGATCGCCACCGTCTTTCCGGCCGGCACCTCGAAGGAGATGCCCTTGAGGATCGGCCGCGCCGGATCGTAGGAGAAATGCACGTCCTTGAAGGCGATCGACCCTTGCGCGATGGCGAGTTCCTGCGCACCCGGCCGGTCGGTGACTTCCGGCGCCACTTCCAGGAGATCGAACATCTGCTCGATGTCCGTGAGGCCCTGGCGGATTTCGCGATAGACGAAGCCGATGAAGTTGAGCGGCACGGCAAGCTGCATGAGCAGCGCGTTGACGAAGACGAAATCGCCGATCGTCTGCTCGCCGCGCTGCACGGCGAGCGCCGACATCACCATCATCACCGCCTGCCCGATGCCGAAGATGACGCCCTGGCCGAAGTTCAGCCAGCCGAGCGAGGTCCAGACGTCGGTCGCGGCCTTTTCGTAGCGCGCCATCGACGAGTCGAAGCGGCGGGCTTCCATCTCCTCGTTGCCGAAATACTTGACCGTCTCGAAGTTCAGGAGCGAGTCGATCGCCTTTGTATTGGCGTCCGTATCGCTGTCGTTCATCGAGCGGCGGATCGAAATGCGCCAGTCGCTCGCCCGGATCGTGAACCAGATATAGAGCCAGACGGTGACGGCGGTGACGAGAACGTACCAGAAGCCGTAGCTCGCCCAGAAGATGATCGCGGTGAGCAGGAATTCGAGCAGCGTCGGCACGGAATTGAGGATGGTGAAGCGGACGATCGTCTCGATGCCCTTGGTGCCGCGCTCGATGATGCGCGACAGCCCGCCGGTCTTGCGCTCCAGATGGAAGCGCAGCGAGAGCTGGTGCATGTGCACGAAGGTGCGGTAGGCGAGTTGGCGCACCGCATATTGCCCGACCGAGGCGAAGAGCGCGTCGCGGAGCTGGTTGAGGCCGAGCTGCAGGATGCGGGTAAGGTTATAGGCGATGACGAGGACGACCGCGCCGAGCAGGAAGGCCGGCAGGAGGCCGGCCATGTCCAGCCTGCCGTTCAGGGCATCGGTGGCCCATTTGAAGAAATAGGGGACCGCGAGCAGCACGAACTTGGCGAGGAAGAGATAGAAGGTCGCCCAAAGCACGCGCGCCTTCAGGTCCGTCCGGCCCTCGGGCCACATATAGGGCCACAGGTTGACGAGGGTGCCGAGCGGATTGCTGGCATCCGCCGATACGGTCTTTTTCTTATCCGCCATGAATGTCTCCGCGCGGGCGCATCGAAACGCCACCCGGCACATAAGGGGCTGCGCGGCATGTTGCAATGACGGTTTTGTGAAAGATCCGTCTCTACGGGAGCAGGCATCGGTCCGTCAGGCCATGCGCAAGCCTGTCGCGGCGGCCC